>Ga0075428_100004541_pt1 | contig 15347 bp, 8 predicted proteins | sample RhiMetdeltSRZDD2_FD_75291 | JGI IMG/M metagenome (GOLD analysis project Ga0075428, IMG submission 75291) | Populus rhizosphere microbial communities from Tennessee, USA - Rhizosphere MetaG P. deltoides SRZDD2 | ecosystem: Host-associated > Plants > Roots > Rhizosphere > Soil | place: USA... | reverse complement strand
GCCATCAGCCACGGCGGTGGGCAGATCATTCAGAAGGATTCATTGGAGTACAGAGCCCTGCGCGATTGGATTGGCGCCGGTGCTCCTCAAGGCAAAGCTGGCGGACCGAGACTGGAACGGCTGCAGGTGTACCCGCAAGGTCAACGACTCCTGGTTACTACCGGCCAACAGCAACAACTCGTCGTCATTGGCAAATACAGCGACGGACGTGAAGTGGACATGACACGCCAGGTGCGCTACACGCCCAGCGACGAAACCGTCATCTCCGTATCTCCGGAAGGCCTTGCGTCAGGCAAGCGTACGGGTGAAGTCAACATCATGGTGCGCTCGCTCGGAGCGGTCGGCGTGTCACGGATGGCCGTTGTGCTGCGTCCCCAGCTCAACCACCTTCCGAAGCTGGCGCGGAACAACTACATCGATGACGTGGTGTTTGAGAAACTCCTTCGCCTGCGCATGCTGCCCTCTGACCTATGCTCCGACAGTGAGTTCATTCGGCGGGTGTATCTGGACATCATGGGCACGCTGCCCAAGCCGACGGAGGTGCGGGCCTTTCTGGCTGATCGCTCCTCCGCCAAACGGGAACGGCTGGTGGATGCGCTGTTTGCCCGTCCGGAATATGCAGACTTCTGGTCGCTGAAGTACGGCGATCTGTTCACCAACAGTCCGCAGTTCCTATACAACGGGACCGCGTACTACCAGACTTGGTTACGGGATGCATTCTCCAAGAACAAGCCGTATGACCAGTTTGCCCGGGAGTTGCTCACCTCCAGTGGCGGCACCTATCAAGCCCTGCCAACCAACTTCTATACCGTTCAAAAAAAGCCCGAAGACATGGCGACCTTTGTCAGCCAGGCATTCCTCGGCATCAGCCTGGAGTGTGCCCGTTGCCATGATCATCCGAGCGAGAAATGGAAGCGTGACGATTTCATGGGCCTGGCGGCCTTCTTTTCCCAGGTGAAATTCAAGGGGGGCGCTCGGAACAACGAGCGTTTCCTTTACATTGATCCTGAAAAAGAGTTTGTCCACCCACAAACCAAACTCTCCGTCGCGGCCAAGTTTCTCGGTGCCGATTACCCGGAATTTCAGCCCCAGGAAGACCGGCGGGCAAGGTTGGCCGAGTGGCTGACGTCTTCCAACAATCCTTACTTTGCGAAGGCGGCTGTCAACCGTTTCTGGAAAGAGTTAATGGGACGCGGCATCGTCGAACCCGTGGACGATTTTCGCGTGACGAACCCGCCCAGTCACCCGGAGTTGCTGGAGCGCCTGGCGGCCGATTTTGTCGAGTTGAAATTCGATGTACAGAAGCTGATGAAGCGCATCCTCCTGTCTCGAACCTATCAGCTCTCCGCCAAACCCAATGCAACCAACGCCGACGACCGTACCGCATATTCGCACTACATTCTCCGTCGCCTGTCGGCCGAGCAAATGGCTGACGCCATATCGCAGGCGACCGGCGTGCCGGAGCGATATCCGTATTTCTATCCAGGCAAGCGTGCGATTCAGCTGCCCGATCCAATTGTCGATTCGTATTTCCTAACGATCTTCGACCGTTCGACCCGCGAAAATGCCACCTGCTCACGCAAGCAGTCGGCCAGCATTACCCAGTCGCTCAATCTCGTGAGCGGTGAAACCATTAATGGCAAGTTGCGCAATGAGAAGGGTGCGATTTCCCGACTGGTTCGCGAAGGCAAATCCGATAAGGAAATTGTTGAATACTTGACGCTGGCCGCGTTGGCCCGTTTCCCCACTCCGCTGGAAACCCGACTGGCTGCGGAAGGAATCCAAAAAAGCAACTCCCGCCGCGAAGGGCTTGAAGACTTCGGGTGGGCTTTGCTGAACTCAAAAGCATTTTTGTACAACCATTAAAGAATTGCTCGCGAGAACTAGGTCTAAAGATTGAGACATGAGGTGACGTGTCATGGTCGCGAAATGTGATTGTGGTCAGGTTCCAGCAGGATTATTCGGACGTCGAGATTTCATCCGAATTGGTTCGCTGGGCATGTTTGGTTTGGGGTTGAGAGATCTGTTTGCGATGCAAGCATTGGCCAACGAGACCCCAGCCCATTCCGCCCTGAAGGCGGGAGCGCCCGACCGTTCGGTCATTTTGGTTTGGCTGAGTGGCGGTCCGCCGCATATGGACACGTTCGACATGAAGCCGGATGGGCCCAAAGAAACGCGTGGCACATTCAAGCCGATTCCGACCAATGTCTCGGGCATCCAGGTTTGTGAGCATCTGCCATACACGGCGAAGCAGGCGGACAAATACGCCATCATCCGTTCCATGACTTCTCGTGAGGCCAATCACGAACGGGCCATTAACTATCTCCTGACCGGCTATCTGCCCTTGCAGACGCTGGAATTCCCGTCCATGGGTTCGGTGATTTCGAAGGAACATGGACCCAAGAATGGACTACCTGCCTACGTTACTGTGCCAAACATTTTCCCGTCGTTTGGCGCCGGCTTTCTCGGAGGCGCTTATGGGCCATTCATCGCTGGCGACCCAAATGTATCGGGTTACAAGGTGCGCGATTTGACACTCCCGACAGACATCGACTGGGCGCGGGTCAATAACCGCAAGTGGCTGTTGAGCCAGATTGACCAGCAGTTCAAGTCCATTGACTCGAATAATGAGTTCAAAACGGTCGACACGTTTTACGAGAAGGCTTACGACCTCATGAAGTCGGCCGTAGCCAAGAAAGCCTTCGACATCGAGGCCGAGCCGGAGACGACTCGCAATCGCTATGGACGGACGCCAGTGGGACAGGGCTGTTTGCTCGCGCGACGGCTGGTGGAAAACGGCGTGCGCTTCGTCACCGTCAGCAAAGGATGGCTGAACTGGGATACGCATGGCCGAAACTTCACCACGCTCGAAAAGCTCCTTCTGCCCGAGTTGGACATGGCCTACTCAGCGCTGCTTGAAGACCTGCACCAGCGCGGCTTGCTGGAATCGACTTTGGTTGTGCTCATGGGAGAATTCGGCCGCACACCTGAAGTGAACTCTGATGCCGGGCGCGACCATTGGTCGAAGGCGTTTACGGTCGTCGTGGCGGGAGGCGGCGTTAAGGGTGGTCAGGCGCTGGGTGCCACGGATGCCAAGGCAGCCGAAGTAACCAAAGATCCCTACCAGGTGGAAGACCTCGTCGCCACCATCTACGATCGCGTCGGCCTCGACTTCACTCACGAATACGAAACGCCGATTGGCCGTCCGGTCAAGCTCTCCAACGGTGGGCAAGTCATCAGCAAGCTGTTCTGATCAAAACTCCAGGAACGAAGGACGCAAAGCAGAAAGGCTGCATTCTCTCTCCTTTTTTGTCTGGCTGATCCTCTTTATGGCTAGTTGACTGCAGCGGCAACAGCTCTTCCCCGGGCTGCGGCTGACCCCGCAGTCGCTCATCCTGCCGGGACCGCCATCCCATTAACGTGATTTCACAGGATTACCCGGCCCCCCGAACTGCCTCCAATTCTGTCGCGATTCATTTTCTACAGTCGCGGTCGTGGCTTCTCCAATCCACCTCACATGCTGCATGGGCTCCTCCCTGCAACTTCACGACGATCGCCCATGCATCCTCAACCCAGAACCCGTAGTTAGCTTCGGTCAGTGTGCGGCGTGTCAACCCCTGTTTGCGTATTTGGAGCCGCTGGCCTTGACTTCGTACTGGGAAGCACCCAGTCCGCGAAATTGCCATAACGGTGAGAACGGCTTCAATCGAAACTTGCGGAGCCGAGCCGCAGAGCAGGGCCCGTCGAACAGCATTGGCCCACCAGGTGAACATAGAGATCTGCGTGCTCCCGGCGTTACTCTGAAGTCGCTGATTTCAAATAGCCGCTGGAATGCACAGAAGTTTTCACCTGACTCAATCCCAGACGACCTGCCAAGTATTACAGCTAGCTGTCCGTTACAAGCGAGTCAAAATCAGCTAAGTCAAGATTGGCCGGAGATGACCCAATGAGTCTCGATGGGCCGATCTCGGATCTCTGGCAGCGTTGGTCGTCACCTGGCGACGGCGCTGCTCGCGATGATTTTTGAGCTGTATTCGAAACATCGTCATGAAGAGTTCAAGCGATCCGAGGTTCATCAATGATCTGCTTCAAAAAAAGACAATAGCGGAGGACTGTCCGGATCGTGGCCCAAAGCGCCAACTTAGTTGTCATGCCCACCAGTCGTGTGTGCCGCTCAATGCGACTGGTCTGCGGGTTTTTGTGGCTGCTATCATCCACGCTCGCTTTCGGACGGAACAACGCTATTCATTCGCCGAATGCCTTGGAGCCTCGGGTTGACTCCGAACCCATCCACTCCTCGCATCCGACTCCAGACCAAGTTCACAGTCGCGTTTCTACCCCTTCTCTTCAACTGCTTCCGCTGCATCGCCTGTCGGCCGAGCCCCCAGAAAAGACAGACCCGTTCTCGACTCTCCGCCGCACCGGTCCCGAGTTAGCGAGCAGAAGACGTACACTGTTGAAGTTGAGCCCATGCGGAGCAAGGAATCCAGCGGCTTCCAGTGGGGGCCGGCCCTGGGCCAGTCGGCTCTGTTTCTTGGTATTGAACACGGCATACGTTTGGCTTTTGATCCGCCGAGCCGCACAGCGTTCGGTGGCAAATTTTGGAAAGAATATGTGAACTCACTACGTGAAGTGAAGCAGTGGGGGGATGGCAACCCCGACTTCATCAACTACCTTGGCCATCCCATGCAGGGTTCGATCGTGGGCTTCATCCAGATTCAGAATGACCCCAAAGGCCGATCACTCCCGATCTCCTGGTCGCAGCGCTACTGGAACAGCAGGCTGAAAGCGCTCGCCTGGAGCGCTGCCTACAGCGCGTATTTTGAGATCGGGTTCCCATTCAGTGAAGCCGCGATGGGCAATCTGGGTGTCGATAAGAACCGGAAGACGCAACAAGGAATTGTGGACCTTGTGATCACGCCCACCTTGGGTCTCGGCTGGCTGGTTTCGGAAGACTTGATCGACCGCTATGTCGTGGATCGCTTTGAGCGTTCCCATCCCGGCAAGGTTGGCCAGGCAGTGATTCGGAGCACGCTGAATCCTACACGTTCAGCCTCCAATGTGTTGCGGTTCAAACCCCCGTGGCATCGCGACGGACGTCATCTGGGTTCCCGAAGGAGCGACGTACTGAAGACTGTGCTATATCTGAATGGCGAGCGGAAAACAGACTGACATGACGAAGGGCCAGCGGCATTAGCGATCTTCTCTCAGCGCTTATCCCACCAGAGCTGACTTCGGTAAGGGTCATCCTACCCGCCCAGCAGAAAATCAAAATCTGACTTCGAAATCGAGAACCCTTTTCCAGCCCGCGTGGCATCTTCCAGTACAGCTTTGTAGAGTGCCAGCTTGCGCTTTTTGAGCTCCATCATCTTCTCCTCGATGGTGTGACGCATGAGAACGCGAGTGATAGAGACTTTCTGGATTTGACCGATGCGGTGAGCGCGATCAGAGGCCTGATTTTCAACGGCCGGGTTCCACCACGGGTCGAGATGAAAGACATAAGACGCCCGAGTCAGATTCAGTCCCTGACCGCCAGCCTTTAAGCTGAGCAAAAAAATAGGGGGTGCTTCTCCTTTCTGAAAGCCCTCCACCAAGTGCTTGCGTTTCTTGACTGCGGTGGAGCCATCAAGCCGGGAGAAGGCCAGCTCCGAAGCCTTCAATTCTTCTTCGAGAAGATCCAGAAACGAAGTGAACTGAGAAAAGACCAGGGCGCTGTGGCCTTCGTCCCGCAGTTCCTTGAGCTTCCCAATCACAAAATCCAGCTTGGGCGAGGGGTCTTTGCTGGCTCGATCTAGCAACCGGGGCGAGACGCACAACTGGCGTAGCTTCATGATGGCTGTCAACGCAATGATCTGCGCCTGGCCTTGCGTCTTGCTGCGGTAAGCATCCTCAATCGACGACCGCACCTGCGCGACCGTGTGCTGATACAGGGATTTTTGTTTCTCGGTGAGCTCCAGGTAAACGTCCGCTTCCGTCTTCGGGGGCAGTTCCTTCAAGATGGCGTCCTTGGTCCGGCGCAGCACAAACGGCCGTGTGCGCCGGACCAGCAGGTCCATCATGGGGGACGTCTCCATCTTGATGAATGCCTTGAACTGGTCGTAGTCCCCCATCAGTCCGGGCAGACAAAGATCCAGGATCGAATAGTATTCACCCAGGTGATTCTCCAGCGGCGTGCCCGTGAGAGCCAGCTTGAAATAACCCCGCAACCGGCGTGTGGCACCTGTTGTACTGGCAAAAATGTTCTTCACCGCCTGCGCTTCGTCAAAGACGATCACGTGAAAGTGATGCTCGTTGAGTTTCTCGACGTCCTTTCGAACCATGCCATACGTTGTCAGCACAACGTCATAGGATTTGAATTCGGTCGAGCGTTCCTTGCCGGTGTAGAAGCCGATGCGCAATTCGGGATAGAAACGCTTTAGCTCGCTCTCCCAGTTAAAGAGCAAGCTGGGCGGCAATACCACGAGGTGGGGCCCCAGAGGCTGGGCGGCAGACGGACGCAACACACCCTCGCAGAGGGCGCCCAGGAGTGTGATCGCTTGCAGCGTCTTTCCCAAACCCATATCGTCAGCCAAACAGGCGCCCAAACGATGCTGGTAGAGGAAGGCCAGCCAGTGGAAGCCTTCTTTTTGATAGGGTCTCAGCTTGGCGTGCAATCGCTCTGGCAACGGCGTGGCATCGATTTTTTCAAAATGCAACAGCCTCTCGATGACGGCTTCGTCCTCCGGCGACAGCTTCACGGTAACGCCATGTTTGCGGAGAGCAATCCAGTCGAGAATTTGGAGCCGCTGCACCTCGACAATCTCCCGCTTTTCCTTGCTTCGCATCCTGCTTCTAAGGATCTCAGTGACCGACGTCAGGATTTCTTGAGAGTCCAAGTCCAGAACCTCGAACGCCTCGTCGCCTTCCCGAACGCCTTGGTTTCCCAATGCTTCCAGCCATTCCGCTTCCGAGAGCAACACCCCGTTGCACCGAATCTCGGGCCTGATCTCGAACCAGTCGATACCCGAAGCGCGCGTCGCGTCGATCGAGAACTCCCACCGCGTCGCGACCGCCGGTTTCCCGTTGATAAATAGATCGATGTCCTGTTTTTGAAGATCCGAAAACAGGGCCTGCAACGGGGCGCCCTTCGGCAGCGCAGGCAAGGACATCATCCCGTGCGCTTCCATCGACTTGAAAATCTGGGGCCCAAACAATGAATAGGGAATCTGATACAGCAAGGCTTGCTTCCGCTTGTCTTCCGGAATTTGATACCAGCGTCCCCCCGCCGCGACCAGCCTGTCGTTTGCCACCAGGAATCTTTGAAGGTACTTTTTGAGCAGGTCCATCGCGATCTTGCGAAAACGGAAGCTCATGATGTCGCTGGCAGCCAGCGTCTCGCGAATCAGCTTCTGCCCTTCAGCTGAATTACGCACCGTCGGAAGCTTGAAGAAACCGTCACAAAGCGTGGCCCTTCGCGCCTGGGAGCGCAACGCGCCAGGAAGCTCGCGCGATTCAAGCATCAGGAAGAAATCGAAAACACCGTGAGGCGGGATCCCGGTAAGATCCTCCAGAGCCAACGCGGCAATGAGACGCGAATCGCCGCCTGTCACCGTGTCGATCGTCAACCGGTGCCCTACCTGGCCTAGCTGTGGCTCCACGGCTTGTCCTTCCACCTGGAGGGATAGAGATCCAGGCATTTCGGGATGGGCGGGCCGAGGCAGGAAAATTTCAATATCGCGAAATCCGTGGAGGGGAAGCAGAAAAGAACCGGTCCCCAAGGGGCCACCTTGAATCGGTTCTTTCATTCCCCCGGAGTACCAATTCTGCAGGTGAATTCGATGGAGCTGCTGATAGAGAGACCAACCGCGGCCTTCCTCAATCAAGCCAAGCCGCTTTTCCTCGAGGTCTGCAACCAGGTCACCCAAAACCTCAAAACGTTGAAGCGGCCGTTTTTCAAACAGGCAAAGCGCTTTCACCCACACACCCTCAGCAGTCAGATTGAGTTGAGTCTGCCTGTGGCACTTCAGTGTCGGATCCCACTTCACTTCGATGCGTTCATCGCGCGAAGTCTGCAATACAATCGGATGCTTGTTGGCATGCTGCTGCAGGTAGTCCACGAACGCGGCGCTGGTTGCGGGCTTGGAAAGGGTGTACCAATAGCTGACTGGCGCCAGTTCCTTCGGAAGCTGTGGGCCGTAGCCATAGTAGATGGGATGTCCATCCCTCTGAACCTGGATATGGCTCGCGCCTTCCTTGTTCTCGAGAACGATTGCAAACTTGCCAGCTGGTTTGTGTTTTGCCAACTGTTGCGACGAGGGATGCGGCAACATTCCGCCTGTCCGGTCACGCGTGCGCCCATCCTGATAAGCCTGACTAGCCGGCTCAGAAGCAGGCGTCGGCGGTGGAGTTGCCGTGTCTCCTGCGAGCATCCGTTTCAGGGGGTCTAAATAGTGCGGATCTTCCCGGCGCCTCGGAAACAGATGTGGCGTCAGCAGGTTGATCGTTGTTAGCAACGCGCCGATGACATGCGCGCAGTGTGTTTCTGGCGTCCAGACTCGACAGTCGCAGCTGAAACCTAGTTTGCTCTGCTCCACCCAAAACGAAACTGCATTGAGACCATCGACGCGAAGTTCAGTCTTGAGTACGCTGAAGTCCTCGTTCCAGGAGTAAGACCTCACTCTCTGCTCCTCGTGGTGCTGAAAGCCTTTCATCACATCATTCTTCGACGCTAGAAAGTACACTCCGCTAGCTGGGAAGTTTCGCAGAGCTTGAACGACGGGATTGTCTTGAAGGGGCATCCGAATCCTGGGGACTTCGACTGTGAAGTCAAAAACTAGGAATTATATCTAAGAATTCTTGCAGGCAGGGGCAAAAGACGAGGGAGGAGGATTCCTCAGCCTTTGACGAAACGAGGCGACTAGCAAACAAGGGGAAAAAGGAGCAGTCACTCGTCACCGTCTATGACACCAGCGGGCCGTACACCGATCCAAGCATCTCCATCGACGTTCGAGAGGGTATGGCGCCGCTTCGCCGTCCTTGGATTGACGTTGGTCTCATATCTATAGCGTCAACTGTCTTGAGTTGCTAACCGTCATTGTGAAAGTCGTTTGAGCTGATAGGTGCGGCAAATTCGTGAGCATTCCTGCAATCCGTGCCCCCGATAAGCGTGATAACCTCCAGAAGATATTAGGACTTGGTATACTCATCCCGATCCTCGCCCATCACTCGCGGAAGAACGAGGGAAGTGCCGGTGATTGACAATCAGACAGTTTCGAGAAACTACAGCGTGGAGGAACTGGTGGCCGAGGTCGAGCGGCTACGGAACGAAAATGCCATTCTGCAGGCAGAATTGGCCCAACAAAAACAGACCACAGGCCGCGGGCCCTTGTTCAAGCGGAGACTGTTGGTGTGGATATTCATCCTACTTGCCTGCGCTTCCGCTATTCTGGCCCCGATTGCCTTCTGGGCCAGGTCGACCTTCCTGGACACAAACAACTTCGTCAACATCGTGGCGCCTCTGACGGCTGATGAGACCGTGGCCAGGGCCCTGAGTAACGAAGTGGCCAGCCGCTTCTTTGTCCAGTTGGAGATTCAGAAACGCGTCAAGGAGGCACTGCAGGAGGCGCTTCCTGACAAACTCGATTTCCTGGCCCGCCCCATCGGCAACAGTCTGCAAGCGTTCACCCAGAACATCACTTACGAAGTCATCACCAGCCCGGAGTTTCAGGCGGCGTGGAATCATATCCTCCGACTGGCTCACTCCGCAGCGGTCGCGATCATCCGGGGAGACAGGTTGCTTCCGATCAGCGGAAGCGGCGAGGTTGTCCTCGAAGCCGCCGACTTGATGTTGAATGTCCGCGGCCGATTGGTAGCAGCAGGTCTGCGATTCCTTGAAAAGGCGCCCATTCCCCCTGACGTGGGAAAGGTGGTGCTTCTTGCCTCCTCTCAGCTGAGATTGATAAGGGAGCGCCTACAGGTGTTGGAGACTTTGAATTGGCTGCTGCCCTTTCTCGCCATTGCATTTTTCGCAGCTGCTGTTCTCATTTCTGAGGACCGACGAGAATCTCTTATGTGGATGTCCATTGCACTGGCGGTTGCCATGATGCTGTCTTTGATGCTTCTCAACCTGGTCGAAGGAGAACTGCTCCGTGAAGTGAGGAACCCGGCCAACGTCGGGGCCGTCAGCGTCATCTTCGAAAAGTTGACGGCAAATCTCGTGCGGATGAACGTGGGCTTGTTGATTTTGGGAATTGTCGGGGCAGGGGCATTTGCTCTCGCCGGCCCATACGCATGGGCTACTCGGGCCCGGCACAAGGCAGGGGACTTCCTGGCAGATCATCTCACACGCCCGACCCGCCGATTGAATCAGTGACAATAGCTTGCACGCGCCTTGTGGCCGATGTTTCCATCCGTCTAGCGACCCGCAGAAGAGGACAGGAGTCACATCGATAGCCTGACATTCAAATTCATTTCGAAAAACGAGCTTGCTGAATATAGTGACAAAACCCCTCACGCTCGATTCCCTGTGCCATTGGGAGAGCGGTGAACGCTTGAGAAGCGTTGACAAGACAGGCAGGGTGAGGGGCTACTCGCAATCGAAGAAAACACAAGAAATGTCTCGAAGTTTGCAAACATCAATGGAAGCTTCAGAAAACAGTGTGTGTATCAACGGCCCGTTCCCTTCTTCCTGATCTCTACCTGGGCACCGTGAGGGGAGTACTCCCGTAGTTTCTCTCGCCTCGGTCGAGCTGTGAAGTCGTGGCCAGCCGTTCCCGTCGCTTTGCATCTCACATGAACACCCTCCATCCAGCATGCCTCGACTGTGGTATTATCGTTGCCAAGCAGGAGATGCGGTGATGGTCATCTCAGAGATTCTTGCCTGACTCATCCTGTCAGGATTTGCCCCTCAACTGGACCTCTTGGGCAAAACCGGCGCTGCCCCTACTCGGAGAGGTTGGCTACCACCAAGCCAACCGCCTTTGTGATAGGACGAATGCTCTCTGTTGTTGGAGGACTTCATGCAAACCAAGCAAGCAACAATGGATGAGGCTCGCCTCAGTGCGATTACGTGCGGACCGTTGCCAGCCTCGCGGAAGGTCTATCTACCGGGCACGCTCTATCCCTTTTTGCGGGTCCCGATGCGAGAGATTGCGCAGACGCCAACCCAACAGCACGGTGCTTCCGGCAATCGCAGAGTCGACAATCCGCCCGTCACCGTTTATGACACCAGCGGGCCGTACACCGATCCAAGCAGTTCCATCGATGTTCGAGAAGGCGTGGCACCGCTTCGCCGCCCCTGGATTGACGCACGCGGCGATACCGAAGAACTTCCGGGAATTTCGTCACACTATGGACGTCTCAGGCTGGCCGACCCGCAGTTGGATTCGTTGCGCTTTGCGCACTTGCGCAGGCCGCTGCGGGCCAAGCCTGGCTGCAATGTCACGCAGATGCACTACGCACGACGGGGAATCATCACGCCAGAAATGGAGTTCATCGCCATTCGTGAGAACCAGCGGATGGAAGCGGCATTCAGTGCGCAGCATCCTGGTCATTCCTGGGGAGCCAATATTCCCAAAGCCATTACATCGGAGTTCGTACGCGACGAAGTGGCTCGGGGACGCGCGGTCATTACGGCCAACATCAATCATCCTGAACTGGAACCAATGATTATTGGTCGCAATTTCCTGGTCAAGATCAACGCCAACATCGGAAATTCGGCAGTCACGTCCACCATTGAAGAGGAAGTCGAGAAGATGGTCTGGGCCACCCGTTGGGGTGCCGATACGGTGATGGACTTATCTACGGGCCGCAATATTCATGAGACTCGCGAATGGATTCTGCGCAACAGTCCTGTGCCCATCGGAACCGTCCCGATTTACCAAGCGCTGGAAAAGGTAGATGGGAAAGCCGAGGACCTGACTTGGGAAATCTTCCGTGACACCCTGATTGAGCAAGCGGAGCAGGGTGTCGACTACTTCACCATTCACGCAGGCGTGCGGCTGCGCTACGTTCCGCTGACAGCCAGGCGGGTGACGGGCATTGTTTCACGCGGTGGCTCCATCCTGGCCAAATGGTGTCTCGCCCATCATGCTGAGAACTTTCTCTACACGCACTTCGAAGAGATCTGCGAAATCATGAAGGCCTACGATGTCACTTTCAGCCTGGGTGACGGACTCAGGCCCGGCTCGATCGCCGACGCGAACGACGAGGCGCAGTTTGCCGAACTTGATACCCTTGGAGAGCTGACGAAGATTGCCTGGAAACATGACGTGCAGACCATGATCGAAGGGCCCGGGCACATTCCCATGCACTTGGTCCAGGTCAACATGACCAAGCAACTCGAAACCTGCGGCGAAGCTCCTTTTTACACACTGGGCCCGCTGACGACCGACATCGCCCCTGGCTACGACCACATCACCAGCGCCATCGGGGCGGCCATGATTGGCTGGTACGGAACGGCGATGCTTTGCTATGTGACACCCAAAGAGCATCTTGGCCTACCCAACCGCGACGACGTGAAGGAAGGTGTCATCGCTTACAAGATTGCCGCGCATGCTGCCGATCTCGCTAAAGGCCACCCAGGTGCACAAGCCCGCGACAATGCCCTGTCAATGGCGCGATTCGAATTTCGGTGGGAGGATCAATTCAATCTCGGGTTGGACCCCGAACGCGCGCGCGCCTTCCACGATGCCACTCTCCCGGCCGAAGCTGCCAAGGTGGCGCACTTCTGCTCGATGTGTGGACCTCATTTCTGCTCGATGAAGATCACCGAAGATGTCCGGGAGTACGCGAGGCAGTTGGGACTCACGCCCGAGGAAGCCTTGAAAGAGGGTATGGAAAACAAGTCTGACGAATTCAGGGAAGCCGGCAGCAGCATCTATCAACGAATCTAGTGGATCGCGTGGTCAGGAGCAAACAATCCAGGGACATGAATGGAATATGCAAAGGCCCTTCAATATGAAGGCATTCACTGCAAACTAACCATCGAACGCCCGCGGCCCGGTGTGGCAGTCGTTCGAATCTCAGGCCACGATCTGGGCGAATTCGGAGACGTGGCTCTCCGTGAGCTTGAGAAGGAAATTGCTGTCCACGGACAGATTGAGCTCTTTGTTGATGCACGCGATGCTCAGAGTGCCTCCATCGACGTCAGTAGCACCTGGGCTATCTGGCTAGCTAAGAATCGACCAGCGTTCAAGAGCATCACAATGCTGACCGGCTCCCGCTTTGTGCGGCTCACGGCCGATTTCGTGCAACGATTCGCCGAGCTAAGGGACTTGATGCACATTGATACAGATCATGCGCTCTTCGACAGCTCCCTTGTCAAAGCCTGTGGGTCAAAACTTCCGTAAACCTTCGGGCTACAACGGGTATTGGGAGTCGTCAGAAGCTTTCCAGACTCGCCTCGCGAGAATTCACACGGAATTAACATCGCATGCATACATTACTGCTTGATCAGCACACTGCTCCGCGTCAATAACAGTGAGGACGGTTATGAACCCCAAGCCACATATGGCCCTCGATGATGATACCAGATCCGCTACGGGAGACCATTCGATTGAGGATGAGGCACAAGAAAAGACGCAGTCGAAGAAGGCTGCCTTGCAGCAAAAGTGTGATGATATTCTGGAGTCGCTGGCAAGCTTCCAGGAGCTTTATGGTGGCATTCTGGCAGCACTGGCTGCATCGCATGAGCAGGCAGTGCAGGCCCTGCGCGATGAACTTCAGCAACTGAAGGACGCTATTCCCGACCTCGAAAAGAAATCGATCAAGCGGCTCAAGCTCGCTGGCACTCTGACCGCCATCGAGAACGAAAGTCAAAAAGCCAAGGTGAAGGCTGCGCTACGGCGCAAAAAAGACTTGAACCGAATCGACGACTTCCTCGTCGGAGCGTTTCGCACTCTGCGCGCGCTGAATCAGAAGACCCCAGGGCAGACTGGAGAGTGATCATCACGAATCTGCGAAGTCTCCTAGATTCCCGCCTTTACGCCTCGCAACTCCCTTCACCATCAGCTGCATGAGCGCTATCATGGACGCTGGATTCAAAATCATGCTGCCAAAAGCCAAACCCACCAAACCTGTGCTGCGCGAGGAGAGGATTCGAGAGTTCGCTTCGGAGATGGCGCTGCACTTTACGGGGGCGATCTTCGACAACCTGGAAGGATCGAAATCCGGAGAAGTGGAACCGCTTCACGACATGCGGGTGGCATCGCGCCGGTTGCGCGAGACGCTTCGTCTGTTTCAGTCGTACTATGCGCCAGTTCGTTTCCGAAAGTTATCCCGCAAGGCTCGCAGAATCACGCGTGTCCTGGGCCTTCCCAGAGAAATGGACGTGAATTTGGAGCTGTTGCGCCGCTGTCAGTTTGCCGGAGGCCTGGTGTTTCACGCCACTTGCGAGCACTTGCTGGCGCTCTTCGAAGCGGAGCAGGCTCGTTTGAAGCGCCGCATGCTACGGGAGTTCGAACGGCTCGAACTCAAGGAATTTGAGAATGATTTGCGCGTGCTGGCAGACAGCGCGGTGCCGCCTCGCAGCAAGACGCACCTGCTTTTTGCGGAGCATCAGTCGGCCGAGTTCGAACTCTTCATGCAACAAATGCCGCAGTTGTTACTCGACAAGGCCAAGCCGATCCTGGAGTTTGAGCCCACTCCCGATGCGCTGCAAAATGACAACCGCTTGCACGAGCTCCGCATCCGCACCAAGAAACTGCGCTATGCCCTGGAGATTATGAAGCCATTGTTACCTGCCACATCCGAAGAGCCCCCCATTGACCTTTGCCGCACATTGCAAGACGTTCTGGGTGATTTTCACGACCACACGGTTCTGATTGAACGGCTGCAGCGGCATCAACAGGAGATGCTGCAGAAGGGCCTTCTGCTCTTGAGCCATGGCTGCTCTCGAATCGCGGCTGAATTGCAGGAAGCCCGGCTATCGCTGACGCCGCAGATTGAACCGGCGCATCGTGAACTCGTCCGGGCGCTGGACGCGTATTTGAAACCCAAACAAGAGACCCCTGCCGCCCTGCCCACAACCGCTTGATTCGGGCGTATCCTTCTTCCAGCCAACAAGCGACAGCGCATTCGTATTGTCCATTCTAGGCGAAACCAAAACTCCCTCCGAGTCGTCTCTGCAAGTATCCGTGAAGCCGGTTGGCATAGAGCACGGAATACTTCTGGTTTTTGCAAAAACTCTGAGAGAGGTACGCTTACCCGTGAGACTGAGTGTGGCAATTTTGTCAATCGCGATAGGACTCATGATGCAGAGTCGAGAGAAATTTCTTGAGGCTCAGGAATTCCATGCGATTTCATTGGCATCAGCGCAGGACAGACTCCCACAACAAGTAGAAAATAGCGATAGCCCGGGATCCCCGGCC
>Ga0075428_100004540_pt1 | contig 15349 bp, 15 predicted proteins | sample RhiMetdeltSRZDD2_FD_75291 | JGI IMG/M metagenome (GOLD analysis project Ga0075428, IMG submission 75291) | Populus rhizosphere microbial communities from Tennessee, USA - Rhizosphere MetaG P. deltoides SRZDD2 | ecosystem: Host-associated > Plants > Roots > Rhizosphere > Soil | place: USA... | reverse complement strand
GGTAGGCTAGCCAGTTTTGGGGAGCATTTCGCGGCCTCGACTGCCGTGCCGCTTTAACTCGGTATCGGTTCACCGTCGTCGACCACGTCGATCAGGACGCCTTCGAGAAGGGCGGTCGTGTCGGTGGCAGGCAGTTCCTGAACGTCAGAGAGCTTTCGCTGAATCGTTCGGGTTCCTTTGCGTGCTTCATCGATCTTGGTGGCTGCGCGATGGAGATTCTTCTGGATCCCATCGAGCACGGTCGCGAACCTCGCGAACTCTGTCTTCACGGCGCCGAGCAGTGCCCACACTTCGCTGGAACGCCGTTCGATCGCGAGCGTTCTGAATCCCATTTGGAAGCTGGTCAGGATTCCCCAAAGAGTTGTCGGTCCGGCTATCACGATGCGGTGGTGGCGCTGCAGGAAATCGGCGAGACCAGGACGACGGAGGACTTCGGCGTAGAGTCCTTCATTGGGCAGGAACATGACGGCGAAGTCGGTCGTGTGCGGCGGATTCAAGTACTTCGTCGAGATGTCCCTTGCCGACGCCTTGATGCGCGACTCGAGACGCCGGCCGGCATCTTCGATGGCGACAGCATCGGAGCGATCCGACGCGTCGAGCAACACCTGGTAATCCTCGAGCGGGAACTTCGAGTCGATCGGCAGCCACATCGGACCGTCATCGCCGCTGCCGCGTCCCGGAAGACGAATCGCGAACTCGACTCGCTCACTGCCGATGTCGCTCGTCGCCACGTTGCACCCGTATTGATCTGGTGCAAGGACCTGCTCGAGCAGCGTCGCCAGCTGCACCTCGCCCCACGTGCCGCGCGTCTTCACATTCGCGAGCACTCGCCTCAGATCGCCGACACCGGTTGCAAGGACCTGCATCTCGCCGAGGCCCTTGTAGACCTGCTCCAGCCGCTCGCTGACCTGCCGGAACGATTCACCGAGGCGTGACTCGAGCGTGCTTTGCAGCTTCTCGTCGACAGTCTGCCGCATCTGATCGAGCTTGGTGGCGTTGTCGTCCTGGATCGCGCGGAGGCGCTCGTCGACAGTGGTTCGAAGCGCCTCGACCTGTCGTTCGAGTCCGGCGCGTAGCGTCTCGATCTGTTGCGCCTGCGTCTGTCCGAGCGCTGTTTGTGCCTGCACGAGCGAATCGCCAAACCGGTGGACCGACTCTGACGTTTCGGCGCGATGGTGCCGCAGTTCGTCGCGCAGCGTGACGTCCACCGTGCGCGGCAACGATTCGATGTCGCGTCCGATCGATCGCACGGCTTTCCTGCCCAGCGCGATCATCACGACGACGATCGACACGGACACAAACGCGACGACGAACACGGCTAGTTCCATACGATCCCCGCGGCTGCGTGCGGCCGCCCTTATAGCGTTTTTCATGTCGCCGAAGAGCGCAGATTTCAGGCTGCGCGGTCATCGTGACGCGGGGGCTGAAGCCCCCACTCTACGGCGTTCGGACAAAGCGCTCGACCCACCTACCCTGATCGCAGGCTAGATGACACCCGTGACAGCGCAGGTCATTCGCCTCGTTTTCGCCGTGTTTTGGGCGCGATTTCAAAAGTCGTGAGCAATCTTGGTCCACCGCCCGTCCGCGTTCACCCGCGAAATACCCCACCCCGATCGTCGTCCCTGCGAGTAGTCGTAAAGCTCCTTGAGCAGCCACTTGGCCTCGCGCGTCCCACGTTCAGTGAGCCCGGCGTGAGTCGCGAGCGCGAATTGCGGGTAGCCATTTCTAAACCAGGGGACGTGGAGCCCCGTGCCGAAGCCCGACACTGGCGAGTGGATGACGACCGACATATCGTTGAACTGCGCGAACAGAATCTCGCCCGCGATCTCGATCCCGTCGACGACGATCTGAACCGGGATGTTGCGCAGTGGCTCAGGGGTGACGCTATCGCTCATGGTGTCTCCTGCCTGTGAGAAGACAACCAGACGACCGAGCTGACTCGGCGGGACCTTTTGTTGTCGCGTCGGGCGACCACATCCGCGCGGGATTGCGCGTTGGCACCTTGCCGGTCCAGGCAGGTTGCCGGGACTCGCCGCGTCGGGCGAGCCGCTCTGGATGTCGCCGCTGATTATAGCGGATATGACCGGGCTCAGGACCCGGCCATTCACGCGGGGGCGTAGAGGTTAACCGAGGCCGCGGCCTCCGTGCCTGTCTATTGAATATCGACCAGCTCGCCAGGCTTGGGCACAAGCGCCTTTCGAAGGTGCGTCAAACCGGCCGCCTGCTCGAGCGCGACGTCGTATGACTGGCCCGCTGCGACGAGCAACGGCTTATCGAATGCGTCAACCTTGCTGGCAATGCGAGTGGTGCCTGCCTGGAGCGCGTAAACGGCTTTCAACTCGGTACGGATTTTTGGCGTGTGCACGACGATCACGGCAAGCTGATTCCCGGTGTCGATTCTGGTGATCGCACCCGCCTTGATCTGAACGTTCTCGGCAACGATGACGATCTGGTCGTCGCTGGTCGCGCAAACGATGTCGTACGACCCAGGGGCCAGCGGCAACGTGACGCCCAGTTTGTCGGTTGACTGGGCGAGCAACCGTTTGTCACCAGACGCGCGATCGATCACTTGTAGTTCTTTAATCGTCGGGAAGCCTTTCCGCGCGAGCGGCTCGACGGCGATTCCGCCGACGAACGCATTGGGGTTCACTCGCGTCAGCGAGCCCTCTTTGATCTGCACGTTCGACGCGACGATGAATCCGGCACCCCGGTTGTCGGCTGACTTGAGGAGGATGTCGTACGAGCCCGCATCCATGACGACCGGCGTGCCTGGCGTTGGCTGATACTTCACCTTATATGAGCCGCCGGTAGCCGTGCCGTGCTCGACGACGTGAATCTCGCCGGGGGCCATGTATGGAGAGCTTAGTGGCTCGATCACCATGGCAGGGACAGAGCTCGACTCGGGCCGAATACCCGGACCGGAGACGGACGGTGCTCGCAGGTCAGCCGCTGTGAGCGGGGGATTCTTCGCCGCTGTCGCCGTCTTCGCCTCATCGATCTTTGCCTTCGCCGTTTCAAACGCCTTCTGCGACGCGGCCACGTTCTGCACTTTGTTGTACTCGACGCCCAGGTTGTTGTAGACAGCGGGCACAGGCACCGACGCGGCGATCTGTTCGAAGAGACGAATGCTCTCTCTGTGATCGTTCTTGAGCGCGGCGCTGACCGCCTGCTCGATTTGTCGTTTCAGGTCGTCGTCCAGCGGCCGGCCAGTTTGCGCTTCGTACTCCCGCGCGATGACCGCCACGTTGGTGACGAATGTGTTGTGCGTCGAGTAGTCGTAGTTGACGGTCGCGTTGTCGCCGGTGATGGTCGTGACGAGCCCACCGCCAGAACCGCCGGACGACTTCAGCAGGGCGGGCACCGCTGCGAGAAGAGCGACAGCGATCGGGACGGCGACGACAACAACCCACCAGTACTTCTTCGGGTAGCTCTCTTCCTTCGCCATCGCCTTCTCCTGGTTGATGCTACGGGCGCACGGGATTCCTGCTCCGCCGGGGCGGGCGGCGCCCGCCGCGCGCGAATCGTCGCTCCGAAAACAACGCCTATCGCTCAGTACAACGGCTGCCGGCGCGAAGACGAACGGATGGCTGCTGAGCTGGACGCCTCTCACTGTGCGTGCGGTGGAATCGAGACGACGCAAGGGATGCGACGCCGGGGAGATTCTGGTTACCACTATCCCGCGGCTCGCTTTGACATCCCGCGGCTCGGGCAATTTGACACGCCGACTCGACGGGCATACCGTCGCCGCGGAGGAAGAATCGATGCGTCGCGCCCGCCTTGCTCTCCTCGCTGGATCGATTGCCGCGATGGCGGTTGCCGTCGTGGTATCGGCGCAGCAAACAAAACCCGCCAAGCCGATGCAGATCGAGAAGGTCAAGGACGGCCTCTATCTGATTCGCGGCCCCTTCAATCCATGCGCGCCGAACGGCTGCGGCGGTGGGTATGGCGACGATGGGCTGCTGCACGAGGCGGGGGACGTCGCCGTTCGCGTGACACCTGAAGGGCTGATCCTGGTGGACGACAAGTATCAGAACAACGTGGCGGACGTCCTGGAGAAGGTGAAGAGCGTCAGCTCACAGCCGATCAAGTACCTCCTCAACACGCACCATCACACCGACCATGCCGGTGGCGATGCGACGTTCATCAACATGACGGAGATCATCGCGCACCGCAACGTGCGCGAGAACTTTTTGCGCAACAAGCAGCCGGGCGCTCCGCGCGTGACGTTCAACGATCAAGCGTCGGTCTTTCTTGGCAACGTGGAGGTGCGCGCCTACTACTTCGGCCGCGGCCACACCAACGGCGATGCCGTCATCTACTTCCCGGATCTCAAGGTGATCCACACCGGCGATCTGATCACCGAGGGAATGCCGGTGATGGATTACAACAACGGCGCCAGCGCCGTTGAATGGGTCACCGTGCTGGACAAGATCCTTGCGCTCGACTTCGACACTGTCATTCCCGGTCACGGACCGTTGCTCACCAAGGAGCGGATCCGTTCCGACCGGCAGAAGCTGGTGACGATGAACCAGCGGATGGCGGAGCTCGCGCGCAAGGGCGTGCCGCTGGAGCAGGTGTTCGATCAGCTGAAGCTCGCCGATCTCGGGTGGGATCACACAGTCAGTACCGTCGCATTCAAGGGCGGCTTGAAGGGCTACTACGAGGAGATGGCGAAGACGACGACCAAGTAGTATCCGGCTTTAGCCGGACCCGCTCGTCGGTCAAGCGCCGCTCGACGTCTGCTCATCGTCGAAGACGAGCAGGTCGGTCGAAACTGGTTGTGCGCCGAGCTGGCGAAGCAGCGTGGCCAGTTGTCCTCGGTGGTAAGTGGAATGATTCACCACGTGGCACATCTGCCGCCATAGCGGATATTCCCACGTCTCACCCTTGCGGTTCACGTAACGCACGACTGACAGGAGCTGTTCGCGAGTCACAGCACCGAGGAACACACGTTGCTCACGTTCGACCTCGGACCAGCGTGCCCTCACGGCGTTGCAGGTCGGAAAGTCACCGGGCTCAGAGACGACCCGTGGCGAGGCACCTTGCCAGCGCTGTAGCCAAACCCACTCGCCCCACACGATGTGCACCAGCGTGTCGCGGACAGAGGGATAGCTGCTGCCGAGATCCTTGGTGAACTCTTGTTGACCCAGGGTGGAGACGGCGTCGAACACCCGGCGGTTGGCCCACGTGTTGTATCGATACAGGCCCTGGATGGCTGACACATCGAACATGCAGTGCGTCACCAGCGCGCTGAGACCTATTCTCGCGAACCTGGCGGTGTCTTCACAACGCCCTTCTTCGTGCTCGCCTGCTACTGAACCTCGTTGATGTTCAAACTGGGTGTGTGTCCTTCATCGAACGGCTGCTGTGTTCATCTGCCGGCTCGAACCACTGCAGCTGAGCTCGAGGACTATTTCATTTGACTGCCACTCAAATTTTCGTTGTAATGATGGTCAAATGAAATCGTCGAGACGACAGGGCTACACGATGGTGGCCAGGGCCGAAGGGATGGTCGCCACTCGCGACCGGATCGTGCAGGCGGCGTTGGCGCTCGCGCTCGAGCAGGCCTACGAGGACATCACGCTCGCGGCCATCGCCGAAGCAGCTGATGTCTCGCACCAGACGGTCCTCAATCATTTCGCATCAAAGGAAAAGGTCGCCGTGGCCGCTGCCGAGCTCCTGTCGCGACAAACCATTGATGCGCGCGCCCGCGCGATGCCCGGCGACCTGACCGGCGCCATCAGCATCCTGGTTGGCGAGTACGAACGCCTTGGCGACGCCAACGCGCGCTGGGCGGCCGCGGCCGAACGGCTTGGCTCCCTGGCCGCTATGCTCGAGGGCGCGCGCGCGAGTCACCAGGTGTGGCTCGAGCACATTTTCTCGGAACGCCTTCCAACGAGGCACAGCGCCCGGCGCTATGCGATTCACGCGCTCCACGCAGCGACGGATGTGTACACGTGGAAACTCCTGCGTCGAGACCTGCGGCTCAGTCGCGAAACGACAGAGCGCATCATGCTGGATCTCGCAAATGGAGCCCTCGATCGCATATCCGACCGGACACCTCGCCGGCGCTCGCGCAGGAGGAAGCCGTGAACCACCACAACTATCTCTTCGCGCTCGTCGACGGCGGCGGAAACGTCCCACCCGAGGTGAGTGCGGCGCGTCGGCTCGTTGGTCGCGGCCATTCGGTCACGATCCTGGCCGAGGACTCCATCGCACTCGACGTGCGTTCCTCTGGTGCTGTCTTCCGTCGCTGGGAGCACGCACCAAACCGGCCGGATCGAAAACCGGGCAACGATCCGAGCCGCGATTGGGAGTGCAAATACCCGTGGCAGCTCGTCCACCGGCTGAACGAGACGCTGATCGTGGGGCCGGCGGAGCGTTACGCACGTGACGTCAGCGCCGCCATCGAGACATCTCCCGACCTCGTGGTCTGCTCGATGTTCTGCGTGGGCGCAATGATCGCCGCCGAAAAAGCAGGCGTGCCGTTCGATGTCCTGTTCACCACGATCTATCCGTTGCCGGCGGAGGGAATAACGCCCTTCGGCATGGGCCTGAGACCTGCACGAACGTTCATCGGCCGATGGCGCGACCGCAGTCTGAACCTCCTCGCCGAGCGCTTGTGGGATAGCGGCCTGACGACGCTCAATGCCCTGCGAAGGGCGTACGGCCTCTCGCCGGTTGCCCACGCTTTCGACCAGCTGCGCCGCGCGCGGCGTCAACTCGTGCAGACCTCAGCGGATTTCGATTTTCCATGGACCCCCCCGCCAAATGTGCGGTATGTGGGCCCCGTCCTTGATGACCCGACATGGGCTGAAGACACCTCGTGGACGCCGCCGCGCGGTCCGAATCCGCTGGTGCTGGTCGCGATGTCGTCCACGTATCAGGACCAGATCGCTTCTCTCCAGCGTGTGATCGACGCGCTGGGCACGTTGCCCGTGCAAGCCGTTGTGACGACCGGTCCGGCCCTCGATTCCTCGGCTCTGCACGCGCGAGCAAACGTCACTATCGTGCGGTCTGCGCCGCATCGTCAGGTACTTCAGCACGCGGCTCTCGTCGTGACCCACGGCGGCCACGGCACGGTCATCAAAGCACTGGCTGCCGGGGTGCCGATGGTCGTGCTGCCGCACGGCCGCGATCAGGCAGACACCGCCGCGCGCGTGGACGCGCGGGGAGCGGGGCTCGCGTTGAAGCGGAGTGCCGGATCAGCAGCCATCGCGGACGCGGTCAGGCGAATTCTGCGGGACGACTCGTATCGCATCGCCGCACGACGGTTGGGGCAAACCGTGTGCCGCGACGCACGGAGCGACGCGTTGATTCGCGAGCTCGAAGACATCCCGGATATTCAGGGGAGAGCCTCATGACACGTCTGTTGCCACTTGCGTTGATCCTCACGATGGTGTTCGCCGCAGTTTCTGATGTGTCGGCGCTCGATGGGCATAAAGCGGCTTACGCCGGGGGAACCCTCGCGCTGTTCAACGACTCCCAGACTCGCGTCGAAGGCCATCTCGATCTCAGCGATCCTCAGGCGCTCGTCCTTGTCGTCGACGGAAGTTCCGTGCTGCGAGTTCAGTACTCCTCTATTCACGATCTGGAGTTCGGCCAGAAGGTTCGTCGCCGCGTCGCGGCCGCGACCGGCACCACTGCCCTCCTCGGTCCGCTTGGGGCGTTGGCGTTCACGATGACGAAGCGCGAGCACTACCTCACCGTGGTGTACAGGGATGACCGTGGTGTCGATCAGGTCGCCGTCCTGGAGCTTGGCAAGAACGTCGTACGCTCCACGCTCCTCACCCTAGAGGCGCGTTCGGGAACCGTCGTCGAGTATCAGGACGAACACGCTCGCAACTGGCGTCCCCCCGGTGTCAGGCAGCAACTGGCGTCCCCCCGGTGTCAGGCAGTGAATCGTGAATTGGCGTCCTGGTGGCGCCACGGCGTCAGGCAGTGAATCGTGAAGGGCGTCCTGGTGGCGCCACGGTGTCAGGCAGTGAATCGTTCCAAAGACCAGTCTTTGCCACCGAAGTCCTCGTGGACCCGGCGTCAATTCCTCGCAGCAGGCTCCGTCGCTCTGCTGCCGTTGACGAGTCCGCGGATGCTCGGCGCGCACGCGCCTTCGTCGCATCACCACGTTCCCGAGTTTCGACGTCCGCTGCCAATTCCCGACGTGTTGTCGCCCGTGCGTCGCGACGCGACGACGGATTACTGCGAGATCGTGCAGAAAGAAGTGTCCGCGGAAATCCTGCCAGGAATCCGTACGCGCATCTGGGGGTATAACGGCAGCTTCCCGGGCCCGACGATCGAAGCGCGCCGTGGCAGGTCGACGGTCGTGACCTACACGAACCGCCTTGACGTGCCGACAGTCGCCCACCTGCACGGCGGTGTCACGCGGCCCGAGTCAGATGGCTTCCCGACCGATACAGTGGCGCCTGGCGAGAGCCGGCGCTGCCAGTACGACAACACCGGGCGCGCAGCGACGCTCTGGTATCACGATCACAGCAGTCACGGCGCAGGCCACAACCTGTACATGGGTCTTGCCGGACTCTATCTGCTGAAGGACGCGGACGAGGTCGACGGTCAACTGCCCCACGGCAGCTACGACATCCCGCTGCTACTCCAGGACCGCGCGTTCACCGCCGACGGCGAACTGGAGTACGACCATCAGCGCCATCATGGCGTCACCGGCCGCGTCATGCTCGTCAACGGCGCACCCTGGCCGGTTCTCGAGGTGGCTGCCCGCAAGTACCGCTTTCGCATCGTCAACGGCTCGAACGCGCTGCCGATACGGCTTGCGCTCAGCACCCATCAGCCAATCATTCAGATTGCGACCGACCAGGGATTGCTGCCGTCGCCAGTGGTGTCATCGACAATCCCGCTGGCAATGGCGGAGCGCGCCGAGGTGGTCATCGACTTTTCGCGCTGCCCTCTCGGCAGTAAGGTCGTCCTCGAGAACCGACGCGGGGACGGTCCGCTCAAGCGCGTCATGCGGTTCGATGTCGTTCGCCGGGAGAGGGACGACAGCATCGTACCAGCCCGGCTCGCTGATGTGGAGTCGTTGCCGCCATCTCAGGCCGTCTGCACTCGCACGTTCGTATTCGGCGGAAAGCCGACGCTCGCAGTTCCTCCGGGCGTTCATTGGGTAATCAACGGTCAGACATTCGACGCGTCGCGCGTTGACGCTGCTCCTCGCCTGGGCGACATCGAAATCTGGCGCTTCATCAATCGCGGATTCCTCGGTCAGACGATGCTGCATCCCGTGCATACCCATCTCGCTCCGTTTCAGATCCTCCGGCGGAACAGCGGTGCGCCTTTACGACAGGAAATAGGTTGGAAGGACACGGTCGCGATTGAAGATGGCGAAGAGGTTGACGTGATCGTCCGGTGGAGCGGTTACCGCGGACGTTACCTGCTGCACTGCCATAACCTCGAGCACGAGGATCACAGCATGATGGCGCGGGTCGACGTGGTCTGACGTCGTGTCCGGCTTTAGCCGGACGAACCTCGGTGCCAGAACGTAACGAGTTCAGGCCTGCCATTCAACGGAACGCCTCATGCGACAGCCGATCCGCATCAGCGTCATCCTCGCGTATTTCTGGATCATGATGATCATGCTTGGCAGCATCGTCATGGAGACGTTCATGATCTATCCAAATGTCTTCAACGACCCGCCGCGATCGTTTGAGGTGGCGCTCGACTTCATGCGGGTTCGAGCGCCAAGCGACTTCTTTCCGCCACTCGGATTCATGTGCTGGGTGACCGGCGCCGGCGCGATTGTCGCCAGCTGGCCGACTCGAACAGCGCGCTACTGGATCGTGGCAAGCGTCGCGATGATCGTGTGCGAAGGGATCTTTTCCATGGTGTTCTTCTGGCCGCGGAACACGATCATGTTTGTCGAGGGTCCGGCCGTGCATACGACGGCGGTGCTGAGACAGACAGCGCGCGAGTTTCAGTCGCTGCACTGGGGACGCGTGGCCTTCGATGCGGCGAGCGCGGCATTCATCTTCGTCGGGTTCCTGAAGTTCTACCGCGCCCACATCGTCGGCACCGTGCAGCCCAAGGGACCGTGACCCGCACGCATCAGTCGCAGCCGAGATAGCGTTTCGCGAAGTCGCGACCGGACGCGGATTTGAGATAGCGCACGAATTTATCCGCGGCGTCTTCCGACGCGAATTGCACGGACACTACTAGGGCCCAAGGTACGAAGCTCCGAGTCTGGGGTGACTCCCCCGCATTGTGTGATGCGAGTCGAGACGGGAGGTCCGCCGTCAGGCCGATATAGTGCCGCGCCGGATCGCGACGGCTCCGTATGATGTAGACGATTCGCTTGCTGGACATGCCCGTAACAGAGGCACGAGTGATGCCACGCCCCGTACACGAACGAATCACGCGAAACGCGTTGTTCGTGTTGCAGTTTTTGCTGCAGCAAACAGCGTGGTGATGTGAGCATATTGCGCACCTCATTTAGCACGAAATGGCCGACAGCACCCTGCGCGCCCACCTGACGACGTCAGCGCGAAGCACCTTTTAGACTTCGTCGTTGCGCGATCGTGTCGCGAGGGCATAGTGCGCCGAGGTCAGTTCGCCGGCGGTCTTCGTGAGCCGTTCGAGCTGGAATCCGATCTTGGACCGCTAAGCGCCTCGTTGTGGGATTTCGTGCCCGTTGTGCCCCGCATGGCGGTCCTAGGCGCGCGGAGCGCGCCGAAGAGATACTGAACCAGCCAAGGGATCCGCAGGGATTTCATGGCACGAAGCCCTTGGCTGGTTCGCTCTTCGTATTCGTCCTGCTCCAGCCAGCCCGGCTTGTCCGGCAGCAATTCGCCAAACGAGTCCTCTTCGCCTAATCGGTAGGTCTCACTCACGTCGATGTGATCGCGAATGAACTCGATGACCTCTGCTCGCCACTCGTACCGCTCCGCCTCGTTCGTACAGATGTGATCCGGCAGTAAAGGCTCGTCCTCAGGTTGCTGGTCTGGCGTCCGCTCTTGTTCGCGTTTCCAATGATCGGCGCTTCGCCTGTGGCTATCGATTCGGCGATCCAGCAGCGAGCGTAGCTCCTCGCCGGTGATGGTCAGCTTCAATCCGTTAATCATCAGATCTCTTGCCTCCTTCGACGCCGATGGCATCGTCGTCGCGACGGAAACAAGAGGCAAGAATTGCAACAGAGGCAAGAATTGCTTGGGTAATCTGACTAGGTAACACGCGCGAACAGCGTGTCCCATTCACCGTGATGCTGACCGCTGTCGGCTCGCGTGCCGGGGAATCGCCGCTCGAGCACGCGCAACTGAGTCATTCCGTCAATGTCGAAGTGCTTCCAGCCGTGTGGCGCCCCGCTTCGGCTGGCGCCGCTGATCTGATAAGCGAGCAACTGTTCGACGCCACGACGCATTCCGTAGTCGTGTGGCTCGGCGATGCGGGTGCGTCCGGCTTTGTAGACGAATTCGATGAGGCGCTTTGCGGTTATCGCTAATACAAGGTCCGAGTTCACCGCTGCACACCTCCGAGGTATTGGTACCGGGAACAACGATCCTCGAGTCAAGCACATTCGTACCCGTCGAGTTTCATTACTTGGTATTCAGGTGATAACGCCGCTTGACGATCCAATTTCTCGCGACGGGACCTAAAGTTTCCGGAATGGACCCGAGTAAAGTGGTCGGGGCGACTGGATTCGAACGCGTCTTGCTGAAGTTACGGCGGGGCAAGCCAGACCCCCTCCGCCCAAGCGGGCCGCCGCGATATGCTGACGCCTCGTGAAACCCGGGCTCTACGAGAAGCTGATCACACTTGGCCTGGCCGAGCACCTCAAGGGGCTCGGCCTCAAAAGCCAGCGTGACGGCGCCGGTGAAATCGCACCCCAGGTGCTATCGCGGCATCTGTTCGATGCAATGATCAAGGCGCTTCGGAATGTTCCTACGGAGGAACGTTCTGCGCGTCAGCGAGAGCTTGCGAATAAGGTCGTCGCGTTGCTCGGAGCCGAGGTACCCTCGGCCGGCATCGACCGCGACGATGAAGTCGCAGATCCGATCGAACTGCTGCTTGCACTTAGCGATCCAGCAGAGACGCGCCTTGGCACAGGTGAGATCGAACGACCGAAGCTGCCCCTCGGACAAAGCGATCTACTCATTAACGGTCCGCGCGACCTGGCGATCGGACACGAGATTCGCAGCGAGCTGGCGTCCGCGACAGCTGTCGACGTCATCGTGTCGTTCGTGAAGTGGACGGGCGTTCGCGTCATCAAACCCGAGCTCGAAGAATTCGCGCGACGTCATCCTGGCAAGCTTCGACTCCTCACGACGACGTATATGGGTGCGACCGAGATCGAAGCGCTCGATGCCCTCGTCGAGCTGGGCGCCCAAGTGAAGGTCTCGTACGATGCACGCCGCACGCGTCTCCACGCCAAAGCATGGCTCTTCCATCGCGACACCGGCTACTCAACCGGGATCATCGGCTCGTCGAATCTGTCTCATGCGGCATTGCTTGATGGTGCGAGTGGAATGTCCGCCTTTCAATGGTCGACAACCACACGATCCTCGAGAAGTTCATCACCACGTTCGATCAGTACTGGTCTGACATGGCCTTCGAGCCATACGACCGCGCGAAGTTCGCCGAGGCCGCCGAGTACCGAGACCCTGCCCGCGACCTACTGGCCCGGGCGGTTCAGATACGACCCTTCCCGCATCAATCGACAGCACTCGCTCAACTCGCGAACGAGCGCGCGCACGGCCATAGGCGCAACCTCGTCGTAGCAGCCACGGGTACTGGCAAGACAGTCGTCGCCGCTCTCGACTATGCACGACTGCGCAAAGAACTCGGTGGTGACCCGTCACTGCTGTTCATCGCGCATCGCGAAGAGATCCTGCAGCAAAGCCTCGCAAAATATCGTGCTGCGCTCGGCGATGGTTATTTCGGAGAGCTCCTGGTCGGTGCGCACAAGCCGCGCCGCGGCCGCCACGTCTTCGCATCGATCCAGGCGCTCCACAGCCAGCGTCTCGCTTCGTTGCAACCCGACGCATACGACGTGATCGTCGTGGACGAGTTCCATCATGCTGCTGCAGACTCGTACACGGAGGTTCTTAACAAGTTCAAACCGAAGATCCTGCTCGGACTGACCGCAACACCGGAGCGTGCCGACGGCAAATCCGTCCTGTCCTGGTTCGATGGTCGCATCGCCGCCGAGCTGCGGCTGTGGGATGCGCTCGACCAAGGTCTGGTGGTTCCGTTTCAGTACTTTGGCATTCACGACAGTACCAAGCTCTCCACGATTGCGTTCAACCGAGGGCGCTACGATGTTGCGAGTCTTGAGTCCCTCTATACGGCAGACCACGTGCGCGCGAACGCGGTCCTACGCGCGATTCATACGACGATCCGCGCTCCCCACCAGATGCGGGCACTCGGCTTCTGCGTCTCGGTCAACCACGCCGAATTCATGGCAGCGTTCTTCAACAGCAAGGGGTTGCCGTCGCTGAGTGTCGACCACGAATCATCTGATACCGAACGCGCGACTGCGCTCCAGGAGCTGCGCTCCGGCAAGGTCACCGTGTTGTTCGTTCGCGACCTCTTCAATGAGGGTCTCGATATCCCGGGCATCGACACGGTGTTGTTTCTCCGCCCGACCGAAAGCGCCACGATCTTCCTGCAACAGCTCGGGCGCGGCCTACGCCACGAAGAAGGCAAATCGTGCCTGACCGTCCTCGACTTCATCGGTGACGCCCATCGCAGCTTCCGATTCATCGACCGCTTCCGCGCGCTCACGCGCGGGACGCGCGCCGAGGTCCACCGCGCGATCGCCGATGGATTTCCTCGCCTCCCCGCTGGCTGCGACATTCGACTTGACCGCGAGAGCCAGAACGCCGTCCTCGCCAATGTTCGCCAGTCTCTCTCGAACAACTGGAGCCAACTCGTCGAAGACCTCCGTCACGCCGGTGACATGCCCCTCTCCTCCTTCCTGGCCGCAGCTGACCTCGAGCCCGAGGAGCTCTACTCGAACGACTCACGGACCTTCACCGAACTGCGACGCCAGGCCGGATTCCGGAAGAAGCCGCTGCCCCAGAACGAGTTCACCCGCGCGATTTCACGTCTCACCTATGTCGACGACGAGGTCCGTCTCCAGCAGTGGGCCGCGTGGCTCGAGCAGGACCGTCCACCAGCACCGGACCTGACGAATCCACTCATGCTGATGCTGTTCTCGGTCCTTGGCTTCGTGAAGCGGCCAGTCACCGAAATGGCGCAAACGTTCAAGGAGCTGTGGTCGGAACCCGACCTCCGCAGCGAAATCGTCGAACTTCTTCGCGTGCTCGATGACCGATCCAGGAGGCCGACGTTCTTGTTTGCCGACCTCCCGTTCCGGCTCCATGCGAGCTATAGCCGAGACGAAATCAGCGCCGGGCTTCTCCAGACACGCGGCAAGAAGGAGAAGGGCGTCGATAGGCCCGGCCCAGCAAAACTCCTTCGTACGCAGGGCGGCGTCTTTCGATGTGAGGACGCCCGGGCAGACATTCTTTACGTCGAGCTCGACAAAGACCCGAAGCACTACACGCCGACGACGCTCTACGATGATCGCGCGGTGACGCCGTCACTATTCCACTGGGAGTCGCAATCACGCACCCGCGCGGACTCAGAGACTGGTCGACGTTATCGCGCCAGCGCGGACTCTGACTGGCGCATCTTGCTGTTCGTGCGTCACAAACCCGATGACGCGCGGGGGTTCACCTCGCCGTATCTGTTCCTTGGCCGGGTGCGTTATGTCTGGCACGAATCCGAGAAGCCGATGCGAATCACGTGGAAGTTGGACGTCGAAATGCCGCTCGACTTTTTCTCTGAAGTGAAGATTGCCGCCGGCTGAGTACGGGCGGCCCTTCACATAGTAGTCAGCGTTCTCGGTGATTTGAGAGGCCCGGTGCTGAAACGGGATGCGCGCGCTCATTCACGAGGCGGACCCCGGGGTCGTCGAGGAATGGAAGCGGCTAACAGGGCCTCGCTAAAGGATCGCGCTCGTCTCTTCAACTCGAGCCTCGAGGGAAATACGCGACGGGCCATCCACATTCACCAGGACGACGCGACTGACGAAGCGGCGTTCAAAGAGCTGATCCGCGCCGCTGTCGCATTCAACGGTGCGAAACGGAAGAAGTAATAGTCACCAAATGACCTTGACACCTTCGTACAACCTGAAGGACTCGTCTGGTGTCACGACTGAGACGTTTTCCACGAGCGCTTGCGCGATGATTTGGCGGTCGAAGGGATCGGCGTGATGTGTGGGCAGGTCGAACAGACGGAAGGCATGTTCCACCGCGTACGGCAAAACCCGCAGTCGCAGATCGGTCATACCTGCCATCGCGTCTGCCTTGGCGAACGTGAGCTT
>Ga0075428_100004537_pt1 | contig 15351 bp, 9 predicted proteins | sample RhiMetdeltSRZDD2_FD_75291 | JGI IMG/M metagenome (GOLD analysis project Ga0075428, IMG submission 75291) | Populus rhizosphere microbial communities from Tennessee, USA - Rhizosphere MetaG P. deltoides SRZDD2 | ecosystem: Host-associated > Plants > Roots > Rhizosphere > Soil | place: USA... | reverse complement strand
CGCCGGGCAGGGTAAAGGCCGAACACCACGCCCACGCCCGCGGAGATCCCGAACGACAGCACGATGCTGTACGCCGTGATGATCGTCTTCATGCCGCTCGCCGCTTCGACGACGTAAGGGATCGTGATGCCCAGGCAGACGCCGAGGAGCCCTCCTGAGGTCGAGAGGACGACGGTCTCCACGAGGAACTGCGTGAGGATGTCGCGCTGCTTCGCCCCCAGCGCGCGCCGCACGCCGATCTCGCGGGTCCGCTCGAGAATGCTGGCGAGCATGATGTTCATGATCCCGATACCGCCGACCAGGAGGGAGATTGCGGCGATCGAGCCCAGGACGATGTTGAAAATGCGTTTCGTCCGCTCTTTCTGCTCGAGGAGCTCGAGCGGCACGATGACTTCGAAATCTGGCTTCGTGTGAAACCGCTCGAGGAGGCCTCGTAGCGCTCTGGAAGTCGCCGGGACATCCTCGTCCGACCGCAGCGCGCAGATGATCTGATGGAGCTCGACCTGCTCGCGGATCTGCGAGCCGCTCGTGATTTTCACCGTGAGGTCGCCGTACCGCTTCTGCGCCGTGGTGATGGGCACATAGATATCGCGGTTGCGATCGCTCGCTTCGGAGCCCCCCGTCCCCGTGGCGGCGCCCGTCTCCTCCAGAATGCCAATGATGCGGAAATAATAGCTGCCCACCTTGACGTCGTTGTCGATGGGATCGTCGGCCAAGTACAACGCCCGCGCGATTGCCGCCCCGATGACGCAGACCGGGCGGACTGTGTCCAGGTCGTTGTGCGTCAGCTGCCGGCCTCGCGCGAGCCGGATGTTGGCCGCGGTGAAATAGTCCGGCGTGGTGGCGATCACCTGCGCAGTGATATTCTGCTGGCGGTAGCGAGCGTCCGTCGGGATCACCCGCATGGGCACGAGCATCTTGAGCGTGGGGCAGGTCGCTTCGATGCGGTCGAAGTCCTCCCGGCGCAGGCCGTACGCCGTGACCTCCGTTTGCTCGTACCCACTGCTCTGATCATCGCTCGGCTTCTTCGAACGCAGGATGACGTTGTGGCTGCCGAGCTTCTTGATCTCTTCCTGCGCTTCGAAGTTCGCCCCCTCGCCGATCGACAGCATGGCGATCACGCTCGACACACCGAAAATGATGCCGAGCACGGTGAGCGCGCTTCTCAGTTTGTGCAGCGCAAGGCTCCGCACCCCCAGAATCACCGTCCGCCAGAGGCGCGAGCCGCTCATCTCAATTCTCGATCCTGACCGTTCCGGGTCCCGCGAAGCGCGCCGCCCGACCGGGGCTCATTGAGCTCCGCCGCGGGTCGCGTCGGCGCTCTTGCGCGTAGCCCCCGTGGCGTCCTGCTGTGCGCCGGTCGGCAGCGCTTTGGCGGCGGCGGCGCCTGCAGGCGCTGGCGCTGCCGCTTTGGGGTCGGAAGCGACGGCGCTGTTGTGGATCTCATCGCGCTCCGCGTTGCGCTCCTTGCGAGAGCCTTCTTCGCGGCCGCTGCCGTCTTCATCCCGATTGCGCTTCTTGCCGCCGCCCTCGCTCACGTCGCCGGCGCCGCGCGCCCGCGGCTTTTCGTTCGCACGGCGCGCCTTCTCGCGCGGCACGGAAGCTCGTTCCGCAGCCTCGATCTCCCGCGCGAGGCTGTCCGTTTCCGAAGCATTCTGGACGTTCTTGCCGCCTTTGGGCGCCGGCGCGTTCAGCTGGATCCTGTCGCCCGCCTTGAGACCGCTCACGATCTCGAGGAAAGCTTCGTTGTAGCGGCCGCCCTGGACCGGCTTCGCCACGAATTGTTCGCCTTCCAGGACGAAGCAGACCTGCTGCTTGTCGATGGTCGTCACGGACTGCACCGGCACGTAGACCACGTCTTTCAAGACCGCGATGAGGATCTCAACTTTGGCCGACATGCCCGGCCGAAGGAGCTTGATATCGGCGCCGCTGTCGAGCGTGATCTCGGTCTGGTAGACCTTCAGGTCGGGGTTGAGCCAGCGGTTCACCGAATCCGGCAGGAGGCCTACGCGCGTCACGTTGCCTTTGAGGTTGAGGTTGGGGAGAGCGTCGATGCTGACGAGCGACGGCAGCCCTTCCTTCACCTGGTCGACCCAGGACTCGTGCACTTGGACGTCGACCGCCATGGTGGAGATGTCGGGGAGGTCCATGAGCCGTTGGTTTTCGTGGACCGTGGAGCCCTGCATGATCATTCGCTCGCGCCGCCACGGCTCGACGTTGGGATAGACGACCATGCCGTCCTGGGGAGCCGTGATGGTCCCCTTGGCGATCTGGTCCTGAAGCTTCGCGAGCCGGCGCCGGGATAAGTTGAGCGTGGACTCTTTGCCCTTCTTTGCCGCCTCATACTGCGTGATGGTCGCTTTCGACTTCCTCCCGGATCGCTCGAGTGCGGCGCGCCCCTCCGACACGCCCGATTCGTATTTGGCCATGTCCTTCTTGTGAGTGAAGTTCTCAAGGAGCGCCTTCCCGCCGATCGCCTGGTCGAGCTGCACTTTGGCTTTGCTCTCATTGAGCCGGTCCGCGATCAGCTCTGTGCCCGAGACATACCCCTTATCCGCGAGCTTCTGCGTCCACTCGAGCGTGTTCCGAGCTCGCGTGAGCTCCTCTTCGGCGATCGTCATGTCGGCGTTGGACTTCATCATGGCGAGCTCGTACTCACCTTTGGGGCTCAAGTACTTCTCGAGATCGAGCTCCGCCAGGTGCAGGTCCAGCTTGGCCTTCTGGATCTCGCTTTCGCAGCTGCTCCGCTGGATCTCGAGCAGCTCTTCCGCCTGGAGGTAGTCCGCCGCGGCCGTGTCCACGGCAATCTGCTGCTGGTTGAGCTGCTGCTGGAGGTCCGAGACGTCAAGCTCGACGAGCACGTCGCCCTCGCGGACGTTGACGCCCTCCGCGACCAGGCTGAGGATGGTGTGCTCGCCTTCGAGCTGCGAATAAATCGGCAGAGAACGGGAGGCCTTGACGTTGCCGCGTTCCGTGAACGAGATACGAAGGTCCCCCTGAGACACGTCATAGGTCAGCTCGCCGGCAACCGACACGGAGTCCTTGGGCTGGAAGTGAAAGGCGAGTCGCAATCCCACCGCGGCGGCCGCGGCGCCGAGGACGACGATCGCCCAGCGGGCTTTCCTTCCACGAATGAATGAACGGGTGGCTTTAGGCTCGGGCATCCGGTCTCCTTCCAATCGGGAGGGCCACTACCTGCCCATCGTCGGTGACGCGCAGGGCCTCGGCGTCCCGGAGGAGCTCGAGGCGAGCGACGGCATAGTTGATGAGGGCCGAAGTGACGGCGTTGCGCGCCAAGTTCAACGACGCTTGGGCGTCGAGGAGATCGCGCGTCTCCGCCCTTCCGGCTTGGAGGAACAACGTGGTGCTGTTGACCCGCTCCTCCGCAAGGGTCATGCTAATCTTCTGAATACGATAACTCACGATCTCGCGATCGAGGCGTCGATAAGCGTCGCGCACCGTCAAACGCACGGTGTCCTCGAACAGAGACAAGCCGCGACGCTCGCTGTCGCGATCGATGAGCGCTGCGACGTACGCGTTGCGCTCCGCTTTGCGGTCGAAAGGCAAGTCGAGGGCGAAACCAAAACCGTAAACTAAGCGGTCCCCGTTGAATTTCAGGGGCGTCTGCGAGGTCGTGCCGGTCGACTGAAGCGCGGCTCTCGCGTTGACGTCGAGCTGCGTGCGGAGCTCGTCCGCCGCGATCCGAATCCTGCGCTCTGCATCCACCAGTTGATCGCGTACCGTCTGGAGGTCGAGTCGTAGCTCGAGGGCGCTCGCGATGGCGTCGTCGAGCTCTGCTTCAACCGGCACGACCGGCCGCTTGGCCAGCTCGTCGAGCTCGCCCTGCTGGAGGACGATTTCCAGGCCCGTCGAGATGCCGAGCGTGATCTTGAATTGATCGAGTGCGCTCTCGTAGCGCTCGACGGAGGAGTTCCATTCGTCTTGGGCGCGGAGTTCATCCTGCCGCGCCTGCCCGACTTCGAAAGGGGGCCGTTTCTGCGCGTTCGCGAGGGCCTCGATGCGGTCGCGGCTCGTCACGAGACTCTGCCAGTTGAGGTAGGAGTTAGTGACCCGATCACGCGCCTCGAGCACACGGTAGTACTCCGTAATCACGGCGACGGAGAACGTCTTTCGAAACCGCTCGAAGGCGCGGATCTGGTACGTCAAGTTGCGCTCCGTCTGAGTCAGCGGCTCGCGCGCGATCTCCGTCCCAAAACCTCGCAAGAGCGGCTGCGTGAGCGTCCCATCGATGATCGTGTTCGCGACCTCTTGCCGATCGCCGGTAAAGAACTGAAAGAAATTCTGAGCCACGCTGATCGAAAGACGAGCTCCATTCACGAGGAGCATGTCCCATCCGAAGCTCGGGCTTACGGTCCCCGACTCCGCGCCGTTGGAATCGCGGTTCCAGTCTCCCGTGACGATGCCGAAGAAGCGGGGCGCGAACTGGTGCTGCGCCAGGGTGAGGGTCAACGCGGCGAGATAGACGCTCTCTTTCTCGCTCTGGTAGTTTCGGTTGTTGGCGAAGGCCAGGCGAAGCGCCGCGCGGAGGTCGAGGAGGCGTGCGGGCTGATGCGCCGAAGGCGCGGCGGGGAGCGAACCGGGTGGAGTATCGGCCGTCATCGCGGCGGCGCCGCCTCCCGGGGGGATGGCCGCGCCCGGGATCCTCACCGCGGCGGTTTCTCCCAGGCGGGTCGGAACGGCAGGCGGCGGGCTCGGCGCGGGCGCAGCGCCTGCAGGGGTCGCAGAGGGTACAGTTGGCACAGGGGCCTCGGAGGGTACAGGCGGCGCAGAGGGCACAGCGGGCGAAGGGGTTTTGCCGGGGTCGTCCGTCGCCCCCGCTGCGGGTGTGCCTGGCTGCACCGGAGCGCCGGGGGAGGCTTTTGGAGATGGCACCCCCTCCGCGGGCGGCGGCGCTTGTACCGGCGGGGCATCCGCGGGCGGCGCCTCGGGCGCGCTGTCGGGCAGACCGACGGGGAGCCGCACGGGCTGGGGCGCGGGCACGTCTCCCAGGTTTTCGGTTTCTCCTTCCTCGCCGACCGTTGCCAGGGGAAGGGAAACCTGCTCAACCCGGAACGTGCCACTCTCTCCGAGAACCTGCATCCGCTCATGGCGCAGGATATCGGTGGTCTCCTCCTCGGCGGACTTCCGGTACCACTCGGCGCTGCAGCCGAGCTCGAGGAAGGATAGAGGCACTAAAAGTAGAAGGCGCGCGCGCATACCCAACGGTTGGATCTAGGTTAGTCCAATTGACTTACACCTATTCCGTGCGGTCGACTATCTTCGCACAGTCTACGGTTCGGTCCAAGCAGGAATTCCAGGACTCGAGCCCGGTATAATCCCGCCGCCCGGCCCGCTTTGGAGACCAACATGAGAATTCGCCTCCCCCCATCGAGCCGTCGCCGCGTAGCCCTGTCCATCTTTGCGGTGGGCGCCGTTACTGTTGCAGTGTTCGGCTGCTCGAACGCCCGTGGCCGAGGGCTCACGCCGGAAATCGCCCCCGCCGTCAGCCCGGAGGCGATCGCGGCCCTGCTCGAGACGGCGCAAGTCACGAAAAAAGACGTCGTGTACGACCTCGAAGGCGCCGGCGCCGTTGCGTTCGCCGCCGCGCAAGAACGTGGCGCCCGCGGCGTTGCCTTCCTGAGCGACCCTGCCGGGGTAGCGTCGGCCCGAGAGAGAGTCCGATCCGCGGGACTCCATCGGCTCGTCGAGGTCAGCTCCCGCACGGCGACGGACGAGGACCTCTCCCCCGCCAGCGTCGTGATCCTGCCGTCCCGCCCGGACGAAGCCGCCCTCGTCGCCGCACGACTCAAGACCGGCCTTCGTCCAGGCTCGCGCGTGGTTTCGACCGCCGTAAAGCTCGAGGGGTGGGACGCGGAGCGGACGGTGCCCGTCCGCTCCGCCGGGCAGGAGCAGGTCGTCCGCGTCTGGACGGTGCGCGGTGCGGAGACGCCTCCGGACCTCGGGCCCTTCGTCCCCACACCCATGGCCGTCGTACAGAAGATGCTCGACGTGGCCGATGTGAAGCCGGGAGACGTGGTCTATGACCTTGGTTCGGGCGACGGCCGCATCGTCATCGAAGCCGCGCGGCGCGGCGCACGCGGCGTCGGGATCGAGTACGACGCCCGACTCTGCGAGGAAGCTCGGCTCCGGGCGGAACGCGAAGGCGTTGCGGAACGAGTCGAGATCCGCAACGAGGACGTGATGCGGTCGAGCTTCGACGATGCGACCGTGGTCTGCCTCTATCTTCTGCCCCAGTCGAACGAGCGATTGCGCGCCCGGATCGAGGCGCTGCGACCGGGCACGCGGATCGTCGCCCACGACTACAGGATCGGCGACTGGCCCCCCCTGCGAAGCGAGACGCTTGCGCTGAACGACGCGAAGAAGCACACGGTCTTCCTCTGGCGCGTGGGCGAATAGCGCGACGCCCCTTCCGTCTGCGCGCGGCCTTCGATTTGCTCCGATTCGCTGCGTTGCGAGCCCGAGGGCGGGGGCGGGTTACTGCAGGAGCCCGGCGGCGATGGCCTCGGCGCTCTGGTCCTTCCAGCCCAGCCGCAGGCGCCCTTCCGCTCCGGCTGCGCGGTACGCTGCGCGCAGCGCCGGCGGCGGTTCCCCCTCCCCTCCGAGCCAGAGCTCGCCCGGCGCACTCAACGCCGCGAAACCGCCCCAACCGCCGTACTTGACGCCTCCCGGCAGGAAGCGGAGGTCGTTCACGTCCTTCACGTCGGAGAAGTCGAACGCAGGCCTTTCGGCGATGACCCGGGCCACGGCGTCGCCCGCGAGCCCCTTCGCCAGGAGCACCCAGAGGCCCGCCTCGCCGACGCCGACGAGGTGCACCGTGTGCGTCCCGGGGTGCGCCCTCGCTGCGCCGACTGCCGACAGCACGTCATGGACGCGGTTCGCCAGGGGGGTTCGGTTGTAGCCGTACGTGAACCCGCAATAGTCCTTGTGCCGGCCGGCGTCGATCGGGAAGTGGGCGCCCGTCTTCGCACTCAGGTAGACGCGCGGTGTGAGGAACGCCGCGCCGCGACGGGCCGCTTCTTCGCGTACCGCCGCGAAGCGGGAGTCGGCCGGAGCCGCATCGCTGCCCTCCACCCAGACCACGACCTGGCCTTTCCAGCTCTTTGGCTCCGCCCAGGTTGCGGGAACCGTGTCGCCGGACCCTTTCCTGATGATCAGCCACTCCTCCGATGTTCCCGATGTTCCCTCAGCTCCGGCCTTGGTTGCGCGCACATCGAGGTGAGCGGCATCCGGTAGCTCGCTGTTCACAATGGCGCGCAGAGCGCCGCCGATGACAGCGCGGTACGCGGCGAGGGTCGCCGCGTCCTTGGGAGCCAGCTCCGCGATCTGCCGGTCCGACGCGTCGGACATCCAACGGCGCAAGCGGCCAGAGTCGACCGCTTTCGACGGCAGCGGGTGCGCCGCGTCGAAGACGGAGAGCTCTTTCGGCGGGATCGGCTCGAAAGGCTTCTCTTCGACCGGCTCGGGATGCCCGAGCTTGAGGTGCCGGTTCACCCAGGTGTACATGCGCTCGCGGCTCACCTGGTTGTAATTGTGATCGAAGTTCGGGAAGCACTTGGCGTCGACGAGGTCCGGCACGCCGAGCGCAGTGTAAAGGACTTTCAGCTCCGGCAGCCCCTTCCGTTCAATGTCGATCGTCCAGTCGTTAGCGCCCGTCATGCCCAGCGGCCGCGGCGCCATGAGGGCCGCGATCTCGATGTTCCCGGTGTTCACGCGCAGGAGGGTCGCGTTCTCGCAGACGCAGCCGCCCTGCATCGCCGTCGATACCATCACGGCGGGAAACGCGACGGCCGGACGGTCGTCGATGCCGCAGAGGATGAAAGTCTGCGTGCCTCCGCCGCTCGCGCCGGTCACTGCGATCCGGGCCGGGTCGACGTCCGGAAGGCCGGAGAGGAAATCGAGAGCGCGGATGGAGTCGTACGTCTGGAGCCCGAGCGCGCTCTGCATCCGCAGCTCGGCCTCGGCGTCGCGGAAACCTTGCGTGTGGCCGATCTGCTTCGAGTCGGCGTACCCCACCATGTCGTAGTGGAACACGACGCAGCCCAACCGCGCGAGCATAGCGCAGCGGGCTTGCAGAGGGTAACGCGCCCCCTCCATCGTCTTCTCGCCGCCCCCCGCGATCTCTTTCTTGGCGGCCGCCTCGTCGCGCTCGAAGAATCGTCCGTTCTGCCAGTGTCCGTGCGGAGAGAGCACCGCGGGCCGTTTCCCCGATGGCGGAGGAGCCGACTTGGGGCGGTAGAGATTGCCGGTGACGTAGAACCCGGGGTAGCTCTGGAAAAATACTTTTTCGACGGTGTAGTCCCCCCGGTCTACGGCGCCGTGGATGACCGCCTCGAGCGGCTCGGCCGGAGGCAGTGGCCAGAGCCCTGCCGCGACGAGAATCTGCTCGCGCACGCGCCGGGCGCGCTCCCGCCACGCGGCCACGTCGGTGTACGGAGTCCACGGGTGATAGTCGTCGAGAGTCGTTGCGCGCTGGAGACGGGCATCCGCCGCGGAAGCGGAAGCAGCAGACGCCGCACCTTCATCCGGTCCTGGCGCGCATCCAACCCAAGAACCCCTCGCGGCCAGCAGCAGGACGATCGGCAACAGCTTTGCGCGTGCCATGGAAGCGACCTCTCGAGCTCGTGGTGGGTGGAAGGAGAATCGACCGGGGCATGATCATCCACCACCGCGGCAGGGACAATCGAAAACCCTCGGGCGAGTCAGCCTTCGCTCGCAGAAGGGGCGGATTTCCCACCCCTTCCGCGAGATCGGGCGAGCCTCGGAGGCCGGCGGTCAGGTCGGATCCGGGACCTGGTCACAGGGCCTCTCAAGGGAGGGGTGCAAGAAGCGTGCGCGCGAGGGATCTGCGAAGGCGCCGTCCTAAGTGTCGAGTGGAGCGCCGCGACTCGATGCGTGCATAGTGTCGGGCCGACTGCCGTCGTCCCGGGGGGAGCGCAGTTGTCCACGGACCGTACACCCGCGCGCAACGGCGGAATCCCTGGAGAGGGACTGGCTCGACGAAAAAAGGTCGACGAAAAAAAAGAGACCCGTGGGTCGCACGGGTCCCTGAAATTTTCGCCGTTCTCGAACCGGTGAGGTCTACGGCTTTCGGCTCACTTACCGTAGACCACCGTGGTGGTCTTCGCGAAGATCCCCATGATGCCCCAGGAGTGGTAGTCCACGTGGCTGATCTCGGTGATCTTGCCGTTGGCTGCCGCGGTCGTGACGCTGCAGTCGCCCGTCGTGATGCCGATGATCGACGACGCCGTCGCCTCGCCCTTGTTGGGGCCCAAGGGGCCGGGGTTCACCTGCAAGTTGTCCTTGACGTCGACGTACAAGGAACCGCTGATGGGCGCTCTCGGAACCGAGCAACCGACGCTGAGACTGACCACCGCCACCGCTACCAGAGTCAGGCAAAGCTTACTCACTGAAAAACTCCTCTCTTGAAAAACCAGATCAACAGAACCATTCACGTCGGCGTAGGAGATCGGTTGGATGCCGCGCACGCTTGAAGGATTTTGCAGAACTATCCTTCTCGGAACTTGCGACGCGCCCGGCGCAGCCCCCTTCCGGGCTGCAAAAGCCCGCTCGAGGAGGCGGAAACGACTGCTCGCTACGTCAGGAAGGAGCTCCGCAGCCGCTGACCGCCATCGATCACGATGGTCGTCCCGGTGATCCAGGCCGATGCGTCGGTAGCGAGATACACGACAAGGCTGGCCACCTCGTCGCGGCGGCCCAGGCGCCGCAACGGGATCGCCGCCGCGATCTCGGCGTCGCGGCCGGCGCAAAGACGGCGCACTCCTTCCGTGTCGCCCACGGGTCCCGGGGCCACGGCGACGACCCGGATGCCTTGGGGTCCCCATTCGCTCGCAAGATGCTTCGTCAGGGCGTCGACGCCGGCTTTCGCGGAGCCTGCGTGGACCTGGAGCGGCAAGCCCTGGTAGTCGAGCGTCGCCGTGATGTTGACGATCACCCCGCCCTTGCGCTCGACGAAGAGCGGAAACGCCGCTCGACAGCACTGGAAAGTGCCCACGAGGTCAATCTCCACAACGGAACGAAACCCGTTCGGGGAGAGTTGCGCCGCTGGGCAAAGGAAGTTCCCCGCGGCGCAGTTCACGAGGATGTCGAGGCCCCCTCGGCGGCGGCGCGTTTCGTCGAAAAGCGCCTGCACGGCCGCCGCGTCCCGCACGTCGCAAGGGATCGCGTCGGCACGACGGCCCAAGGAATCGACGCCCGCCCGGACCTCTTCGAGGTGCGCGGCGTCCCGGCTGGCTAGCACGACGTCGCACCCGGCTCGGGCCAGTGCGAGGCTGATCGCTGCGCCGATGCCCGTGCCGCCGCCCGTCACCAGCGCGACTTTGCCGGCAAGGACTCCTTCGCGGAAAACCAAGGGGATCGTACTCGTCCCGACAGCGAGCGCTTCGCGGCTTTACCGGAAGGCTCTGGCGAGGTAGTGGCGATAAAGTCGTGCGACGCCGGCGTCCTGCGGGTTCTTCCGCGCAAGCTCTTCGAGACCTCGTAGCCCGGCCTCCGGGTCATTCGAGTGGAGCTTCAGGTAGGACGAGAGGAGCGGGTGCTCGCCGGAGGAATCCAGGTCCTGCAGCCTCTTCTCGAACTCATCGCGCGAGGGGAAGTGGCTCCCGACGTCCTCGGGGAGCGATGCGGCCACGCGCGGAGACTCCAGGGCGTTTCGGAGCAGCATCTCCGCCCGGGCGGGCTTCCCGAGAGCGAAGAACACTTCGGTCAGGAGGAGCGCGTTGTAGGGATCGCCTTCCGTCTGGAAGCGTTCGACCGCAACGCGCCCGGCCTCTTTGGCACGACCCGCGCGTAGGAGCGTGATCGCTTCGTCCTCGGGAGGCGTGGCTGCTCGCTCCGCCGCGGCGGCCTTCGCTTCTTCCTCGAGGGCCTGGCGGGCCGCACCCACGACGCCTACGAAGGGACCGAGATTCGGCTCGACGAACAGGGGGTCCGAGTCGTCCGGCACGCGAATGCCCATCTGGTAGGCGTAGGGGTAGTTGTACTGCATTCCGAGCCTCGGCACGTGAGTGACCGGCGGTGGATAGTCTTTCCTCCACGCCGTTCCAGGGCTCGCGTACCACGGATACCACGGCGCCCAGGGGGTATAGCCGTAGGGGTAGCCAGGATCGCCGTAGCCGTAGGCAAATGCCGGCACGTAGCCCCGGTAGGCATCGCGCAGCGGCTTGCGGGGCTCCGACTCTGCTCTCTCGCGCGCTTTCTCCCACCGCCTCTCTCCCCGCCGGAGCAGGCTCTCCCCGAGCCTGGGGGTGTCGTCATCCGCGTCGTCGCGCGCGGTCGGGGCCACCGGCTGATCCGCCGAAGGGGCCGGAGGCTTCGGCTGGGCCGCGGGAGCTCTCGGTTGGGGGACGGCGGAATCAACGGGCGGCTTGGGCGCATCCTGCGGAGTCGTCGATGGAGGGGCTTTTAGCGCCGGAGCGGGCCCCAGCGTGTCTTGAGCCGTCAGAGCGAGCGACCGCCCCGCGAGCGCGATCGCCAGAAAAGCTAGGGCAACGCTGCCGAGCTTACGCAACCCGCCCAGTGCCCTCGCATCCTTTCTGCCCTCGGTAACTACTGCACCTACGACCGTTTGCCTGCCGCGTTTCTGCATCGGAACCTCCTCAGACCGGACGATTCACTCTGCCGGGTTGCTCTATCTCTCGGCAGGGATTTTAAGGCCTCCCGAGGGTGGAGTTGAGGAAAAGTTGCCACGGCGCTCGAAGCTATGCTCGGCGCTCGATTGCCGGGACCCCCACCCGCTCCCCGGAAAGCTGCCGACGAGCGTTGGCTTTTCTCCGGGTCCCGTCTCTGACAGAATGCAGGCCGTAGAGCCGGTTCCCGCTCGAGGAGGGGGAAGGGCCGCGCCGCGCCTGCCCGCGCTGAAGGGCTGGTCTCGGGAGGTTATCCATGCTCGTTTCCCTGTCGCGTCTGGGAGTTGCTGTTACCGTCGTTGGCCTGCTGGCGCCGAGCCCCCAAGCCTCCTGCGCCGATGAGCTGACGGTCCCGATCGTCTACGCCTCTCGCGAATTCAATGATGGAGCCACTGCCGGGGGACCCGTCGTGCGCGCCCGCGTAGGCTCGCTCAGGGTTCGCACCCCGGACGGCAACTCGCACGCGATCGTCGACGCCGCCGCAGTGGGCGCCCCGGCAGGCGCTCCTGTCGACGTGTCCGACCCGGACGTCTCGTGGGATGCATCGCACATCGTCTTCTCGGGGTATTCCGAGGCGGATCAGGCCTGGCGGATTTTCGAGGTCCAGGCCGACGGCACCGAGTTGAAGCAGTTGACGACGTCCAACCGGAGGATCTCCCTCGACCGCTACGGCGAGGCCGCGGCTCACTTCGGAACCTACGACGACGTGGACCCTTGCTACCTGCCGGACGGCCGAGTGTGCTTCGTCTCGACGAGGTATCCCGGCGTCGCGCCGTCGAATCGCGCCCGCACCACGAATCTCTACGTCGTCAACACGGACGGGTCGGACCTCCACCGCATCACGACCGAGCGCTTCGGGGCCGACACACCCGCCGTGGACCCGACCTCCGGGGAAATTGTGTACTCGCGCTGGTGGCTGACGGCGCAGGAGTTCACGCCGCCGAGCGGCGGAGAAAACGCCAACCGTCCGCCCGTTTACTACGGTCCGACCGTGAACCCGAACAATTTCAGCAGCACCGTGCTGCGCGGCATCGCTGACGCGGACTACAAAGGCGTCAACGTATGGACGCTGTCATCGATCCATCCCGACGGCAGCGGCTTGCGGATGACGCGCGGCTATGGCTTGCTCCGCGAGTTCAGCATGGCGTACCGGCCGGCCTTCCTCTCTGACGGTAGCCTGATTGCGCAGTTCATCCGCGAAAGTCCCGTCCTCGGCGTTCCGGGCAACAACGGCTTGCGCGGGCTGCCCGCGGCGGATGCTCTTCCCATCGCGCTCGGAGGGCCGCAGGATTTCCAGGGCGGCGCGCTGCTCCCGGATCCGAATCCCGGCAATCCGCAGCGAGGGTTCGAACAGCCCGTGTTCAGCTACTCGAGCGCCGCCGCGCTGCCGGACGGCCGCCTGATCGTCACTGGCCGCATCGCCATCGTGCCGGGCATCAGCACGGGGATCTTCGTCCAGACGATCGGCGAAGGCGTGCCGCAGCTCGTCCTCGACACCTCGCCGGCGAACGAGCTCGACGCAGTCGCGCTCGCCAGTCACTCGAAGCCGCCCATCCTCGCAGACGTGGCGCCTCGGCTCCAGTTCGAAGAAGCTCCAAGGGACGCGGAAGAGGCCAAGCGGAACGCGGGGACGTTCACGTTCGTGGCCGAAAATGTCTTCGCGAACGGCCCCGTGGACCTCCGCATCGCCGGCGCCCCGCCTTTCGGCCGTGGCCTTCAGATCGAGTTCTACATGAATCCGCAGCGCGAGGGGGTGACGCAGCCTGAGCCGCCCATCCTCCTCGGCACGCGCGACATCGGGTTCGACGGCCGAGTCGAGATGGAACTGCCTGCCGGCGTCCCGCTCTTCGAAGTGCTTCGCTGGCGTGACGGCAGAATCGGTGTGGGCCGCGATGGTCAGGCCTTCCACGTGGGCGGCATGAACTTCGGCGTGGCCGGTGCGCGAGCACGATGTGTCGGCTGCCACTCGGGCCACAGCCTGCTCCAGGTGGGCGACGCGCCGGCGTGGACGAACCTTGCTCCAAGCGCGCTCGTGACGGCGAACAGCGTGCGCGAGATGGCGAACGGCTTCGGCACTTTCCATCCCGCGCTGCTCGTCGACCGGTTGACGGACAGGGCTTCGTCGGAGTGGGCTGCATCGGATGCAAATGCGCCCGGCCGGCCGGGTGAGGCTCCCCGGCCCATCGAAGTCACTTTCCGCTGGATCCAGCCGATCCTCGCGAGCTCGATCACCGTCTATGCCCCCCAGCAGGGCGCGAGCGTCTTCGGCGGAGATCGGACGATTTCGATCAGCGGGCTTACCGTCTCGACCTTGATGCAGGATGTGCCCGTGGCCTCGAAGCGCGTCCTCGAAGCCGTGCAGCCCACGGGCACGGCGATCGCCTGGAACGCTGCCGAGCTTTTCGATGTTCTCAAGATTCAGATTGCCCCGGATGACTTCACGGGCCTCTACGAGGGCCTCGCGGCGCCCGCGCTGGCCGAGGTGGAAGTGTTCGGCCGGGTCGCCGGAGACGACCCTCCGACATTCCACCTGGCGCGCGGCGACACCGACTGCGATTCCCGCGTGAATATCACGGACGCCGTCGTCCTCCTCGATACGCTCTTCCGCAGCGGAGGCAGGCTCTGCTGCGCGGAAAGCGCGGACATCAACTCCGACACGCTGATCAATATCTCGGATCCGATTTTCCTCCTGGCGGCGTATTTCGCAGGCGGCGATCCCCCCCAGGGCGGCTTCAAGTGTGCGCCCACAACAGGAGGAGCGCTCGGCTGCGAGACCGAGAGCGAAGCCTGCGAGTGAGGTCGCAGCGGTGATTCAGCCGCCCGCCGTCATCCCACCATCATCCCGCCGTCAGCTGGCAGAGTCTGGCCCGTGACGTAGCGGGAGGCGTCGGACGCCAGGAAGACCGCCACCCCCGCGATGTCCTCGGGTTCTCCGATCCGGCGGAGCGGAAGGCGCGCGGCAGCGGCCTCCTCTTTCGAAGGGTCTTTCCAGAGCGCTTCGCTGAAGCGAGTGCGGATGAGGCCGGGCGCTACGCCGTTCACTCGGATGCCATGGGGCCCCACCTCGGCCGCCAGGACCTGGGTCATCATGTTCACGGCGGCTTTCGAGACGCCATAAGCTCCCAGGCCCGCCCACGTGCGGAAGCTCGCCACGCTGGACACGTTGATGATGCTGCCGGGCAGGCTCGCCTCACGAAGGCCTCGGATGGCCGCCCGGGCGACGATGAGGTAGCCGCGCAGGTTCGTCTCGATGATTTTGTCGAAGGCCTCGAGCTCGATCAGCGAGAGCGGGGACATGGAGGGGTTCGTCGCGGCGTTGTTGACCACGACCGAGACCGGTCCGAACGCGGCGCGTGCTTCGGCGAAGGCGCGTTCCACGTCTTCTGGCCGCGCGCTATGGGCTGCCACGCCCTGCACGGACTCGAGGCCCCGCGCGCGCAGCGCTTCGACCGCCGATTGGATCCCTTCGGGCTTACGGCCGGTGATCACGACCCGCGCGCCTTCGCGAAGGAAGGCCTCAGCGACGGCGAGCCCGATTCCCCGGCTCCCACCAGTAACGAGCGCGGTTTTGCCTGCCAGCGTTTGTCCCGACGCCTTCGGCGCGGCGTCACTGTTCGGTCGCGTCATGAATTCTGTATCACCATTCAGGATGGGCTGATTTCAGTTTCACGGCCAGGAGCGGGTC
>Ga0075428_100004536_pt1 | contig 15353 bp, 15 predicted proteins | sample RhiMetdeltSRZDD2_FD_75291 | JGI IMG/M metagenome (GOLD analysis project Ga0075428, IMG submission 75291) | Populus rhizosphere microbial communities from Tennessee, USA - Rhizosphere MetaG P. deltoides SRZDD2 | ecosystem: Host-associated > Plants > Roots > Rhizosphere > Soil | place: USA... | reverse complement strand
GGAAGAACACGGAATAACACGGACCCCGGATCCCGGACCACGGAAGAACACGGAATAACACAGACTCCGGATCCCGGACCACGGAAGAACACGGATTAACACGGACTCCGGATCCCGGACCACGGAAGAACACGGAATAACACAGACTCCGGATCCCGGACCACGGAAGAACACGGAATAACACGGACTCCGGATCCCGGATCCCGGACCACGGAAGAGCACGGAATAACACGGATACACTGGAGCGCCATCGTCATCGGACCGACCGTTGACCCCGGCGGTAAGTCTTAAGTAAGGACGCGATGGGTATCCGCTGTACTGACCTCACTGTGATCTTGGCCGCTGCGTTCACCGCGGGCGTGGTCACTTCCGGTCAGCAGTCCGCCCCGACTCCACCGAGAGATCCCACACGAGTACATCCGGCAAATGCGACTCCGCCGCGTCGCGGAACGGCCACGATTTCAGGAACCGTCGTCACGCTCTCGAGCGAGCAACCGATCGCCGACGCCACCGTGAACATTTATGGGTCAACGCTACCGGACAGGCGTCTCTCGACAACGACCGATGTCCAGGGACGATTCCAATTCGACCATCTTTCCTCGGGTCGATACACCGTCGGGGCGTTTCGGGCTGACTTCGTCAATGTGACTTACGGCACGCGAATCTATGGTCGTGGCGGCCGCGCGATTCCTCTTGCGGAGGGTGAGCGCCGGAACATCCGTCTTCAGCTACCGCACAAAAGTGCGATCGCGGGGACTGTCGTCGATGAACGTGGTACTCCAGCAACCGCTGCGTCGATCGGCGTGTTCAAATACTCGATGGCGTTTGGTTACCCGCGTGTATTGAGGGTCGGAAGCCGCACGACCGATAATACGGGCGCGTATCGCGTGGAGTCGCTCGAGCCGGGCGACTATACAGTGTGCGCGACCACTCGTGCGACCACTCCCTTGGATGACGGGCAACGACTCCAAGCTGAAATCGACCGTCAACGAAGGAGCGTCGAATTCATCCTGGGGCCTGAAGGAATCGCCGCACAACAACAGATTGCTCCGCAGCTCGCGGCACTCGAGGCGCGGCTGCCGCCGCATATCGAGCCGGTTGTAGGATTCGCGCCGATGTGCCACCCGGGCACGTCATCGCTTCCCTCGCGTGTTCGAGTGCTGCCGGACCGCGATTTGACCGGTGTCAATCTTCAATTCCCACTCGCTCGACTCATCCGGATCGAAGGCGTGGTCAATGGGATTTCGGGCGCAGATGTCCAACTCGATCCGATCATGTTGCTGCCCGGTGACGAGACGCGCACGGATTGGGTCGAGTCGGCGCGTCCCAACACTGCCGGACAGTTCCGCTTCACCAACGTTGCGCCCGGCACATATCGGATTTTCGTCCAGGGCAAAATCGGAGGCGATTCCGGCGTGCGCGTCAGTGCCATGAGAGATGTCGTAGCCGCCGACGAGGACATCAAGGGTCTCGTTCTAGATATTCAGCGAGATGCGACGATAACTGGTCAGGTTATCTTCCGCGGCGCACGGCGGCAGCCCTCCCCTGCGACGCTGGCGAATGCCGGGTTTCGCGTTCGCATGGAGCCTGCGGTGCGCAATTCACAGGAGAGCCTGTACCTGTATCCGGGTGTCGCGATCGCAACACCGGATGAGGACGGACGCTTCGTGTTTGCCGACGTCTTTCCGGGTGACTACGTCGTTAGGGTGATGACGACGAAAGGGCCGTTGAATTGGTTCAGCGACACCGCCTCCCTCGCTGGGCGTGACGTGATGAGCGAAGCCCTGTCGGTCAAGGCGAATCAGCAGATCTCTGGCCTCGTCGTGACGATGACCGATCAGCGCGCCGAGTTATCGGGCATGCTACTTACCGAGTCCGGTGAACCGGCACCACAGTATTTGATTCTCGTGTACCCAACCGACGAACGCTACTGGACTGCTCAATCAGGACGTATGTTGGGGACACGTCCGAAGGAGGATGGGTCGTTCACGCTGTCTGGTCTCAGGGCGGGCCGCTATCGCATCGCAACGCTGCTGGATGCGGAGACCGGCGCCTGGTTCGATCCTGCCTACCTGAAACAGATCGACACCACTGCGACTGCGCTATCAGTTACCGATGGCGAGCGAAAAGTGTTGAACCTCCGCGTGCCGAATGAGCAATAAGCCGCAAACCTCGGAACACCGCGCTATCAGCATTGCCGTCTATCCGTGTTAGTCCGTGTTCTTCCGTGGCTTCGTTTTATCCGTGTTCTTCGGTGGTGGGTATCGGCCAGAGCCGCCGTGGCTCCGGCCGACATGAGAAAGTGAAGACTGAGGTGAGGAGGATCAGCGCTGCGGCTGGGTGGGCGGGTTGAACGCGTCGCACGACACGTTCGGATTCCAATTGGTGAACGTCCCGTTCGGGTTGTCCTTCCACGCCCACACGTGCAGCGTGTAGAAGGGATCGAGCCCGAATCGGTTCGGCTTATCGAAGAAGTGGAACAGCTGCCCTTTCAGCTCGGGCGGTCCAGTGTGGTCAGGGTTCGAATCCCATGCCGCTGCATCAACGATGTAGTCCGCCCCCGTAATCCGGATGCCGCCGTCGCGCGTCGGCTCGAACAGAATGATCTCAGGCTGATCGGCCTTGATCTCGCCATCGCCAACGAGCTGCATGTTGATGTAGTGCAGGCCCATCGCGCCATAATCGCCGCCGCTGACACAGCCGAAGTTCAATTGGTAGCCTTCGCCGGGACCCGCAACGTTGGTGACGTTCTTGAATTTGTCCGTCGCCTCGCGGACCGCCTGCACGAGCTCGTTTTCCTCGGGCGTCGGTTTGTGCGGCTGCGCGGTCACGATCCCCGGGTGGTCGTGAGATTGCGCGAGCGCCGGACCGGCGGACGTCGAAAATACGGCGGCTGCCACCAACGAATGGACGAGCGGTCGCGTGAATTGTGCGATATGCATCAAACTGCCTGCTGACGGCACGAGTGAGGGCACGGCGCGAACGCGCCCGATTGCGCGCGCGCGTGCAGCGTCACCATTACCGTCGTAGGCACCGACGCGTGAACTCTTTCGAAAGGAAACAACCGCCACTGCGCTATTGAAGTGGAGGCGTGTCTTGGTTACGCGACGACGATCCGACCGGTCATTCGCGGATGCAGAGAACAGAAGTACTCGTAGGTGCCTGGCGCATCGAACGAGTGGGAGAACTTCTCGTCAGTATCAAGAACTGGCGATTTGAACTTCTTCTCCGTGCTCATCACCACATGCGGCACGTCATCGTGATTCACCCAGGTGATCGTGGCACCGACAGGCACCGTCGGCGCCGCAGGCGCAAAGCTGAAGTTGTCGATGACCACGTCGTGCCCACTTGTCGATGGATCATCGGCTTCGAGCGGCAGATCGGTAATCGCAATCGGATGATTGACGGCGTGAAATGACATCCGCGACAGGCCGAGCACCTTCCGCAGTCGATCGTCAGCGACTTTCATCGGCCCCGGCGAAGGCGCGGCGCCGGGCGCGGGCTGCGGAAATGCCGTCGACATCGCCGTGTGAAACGTCACGTGACCCTCAACCTTCTGCATGACTTGATGAATATGACCGTTCAGTACCGACACCGAACCAAATCGCCTCAAGTACGACAACGCGCGCTCGCTGTCGTCGGTGCCCCAGCCCCACTCGGGATACACGGACCAGAGCGGAATGTGTGCGAACACGACAATCGGCGTACTGCTCGAGAGACGCTTGACGTCCTTCTCGAGCCATTCGAGTTGCTCGTCGCCAATCGTGCCAAGACCTCCGGCTTTGAGATTGACAACGTTGACCAGTCCGATGAAATGCACCCCGTTCTGGTCGAAGCTGTGCCATCCCGAACCGAGTGTGCCCTTGCCGAACCGCTCGAGATAGCTTCTCCCGTCGTCCTCGAGCACGTCGTGCTCGCCGGGAACGTAGAACACAGGCATCGAGAGCTCTGACAACACCTGTTGCAACGTGTCGAACTCTGACGGACGCGACAGGTGCGTGAGGTCGCCAGTGTGAAGAACGAATGACGGAGGCTCGGGTTCCGCCTTGATCTTCGCGATCGCCTCACGAAGCGTGGCGGTCACGTCAGTGTTGGCCGGCTTGTCGAAGCCGATGTGGCTGTCGCTGATCTGCACGAAGCGAAGGGCGCCGCCTCCGTGCGCCATCCTCGCCCCTGCTGAAGTCTGGCCAAGCGGAACGCCCTTCAGGATGCCGCTCGAGAGCGTCCACATCGCCCCAGTCCCCACCCACGCCATACATTGCAGAAAATGTCGTCTATCGGGATCCTTCATGTCTGTTCGTCTTGCCACGCGTGCCTCCTCGTACTCACAGGATCTCCGGCGCTCCCTCGAGTCGCCGTTGGCTGCTTCTGCTTTACAGACTCGCGCGCCCGCATCGTTATTCCGGGGGGAATAAAAAGGCAGCGTTGTGTGTCTTCTGAAGGAGCAATGGCACGCTTGTTCGACGCGACCGTCCTTCCTCATCTCGATGCGGCATTCAACTACGCGCGTTGGTTGACACGAAACGACTCGGAGGCCGAAGACGTTGTACAGGATGCTTGCGTGCGGGCGTTGCGCTATTTTTCGTCGTTGCGCGACGACGATGCGCGTGCATGGTTTCTTGCCATTGTGCGGAACGCGTGGTACAGCCGCGTCGCACGTCACGCCAAGGTCATGAGCATGCCATTGCTGGATAAACCCGGCGAATCAGCGGCTGATGATGCGCTGAATCCGGAGGGGCAGTTGCTGCAACAGGCCGCTGTCGCACGCGTTCGGGAGGCGCTCGATCAACTGCCGGTCGACTTTCGCGAGGTCATCGTCCTGCGAGAAATCGAAGGCATGTCATACAAAGAGATCGCCTCAGTCGTGCGGCTGCCAATCGGCACGGTGATGTCGCGCCTGGCACGCGGCCGGGAGCGACTGCTCGCGCTGCTGAAGTCCGAGGCGATGGTGGAGGCGCTGCTGTGACCTGCGAAGCTGTCGAACGCGACGTCGACGCCTACATCGATCGCGAACTCGATCCCGAGGCGGATCGGCTGGTTCGCAGTCATCTGACTGAATGCCCCAGGTGCCGGAGCCGAGTCACCGAACGTCAGGCGCTCAGCCGACTCGTTCGAGCGGTCCCGTATCATTCGGCACCCGATCGTCTGCGCGCACACGTCTCGGGGCAGACGACAAGAACGATCACACGACACCGGCTTCTCACTTGGGCGGCCGCAGCCGCGGTAATCATTGCCGCCGGAGGTGCGGTCGCGCTGGGACGGTGGGCAACTCCGCGCAGCGATGGCACCGTCCAGCAAGTGGTTGACGGTCATGTGCGATCCCTGATGGGCGATCACCTGTTCGACGTGCGTTCGACCGATCAACACACGGTCAAGCCGTGGTTCCTTGGGAAGCTTGATTTCTCGCCACCTGTTGTCGACCTGGCGTCGGTCGGTTTTCCTTTGGTTGGCGCTCGTCTCGACTATCTCGATGGCCGACCTGCCGCCGCGCTCGTCTATCAGCGGCGCCAGCACACGATCAACGTATTCATCGCTCCGGCTTCAGACACCCCCTCGGTATCCGTGAAGAGACGCACACTCCGCGGATTCAACGTCGATCACTGGATTCGCGGCGGGATGTCGTTCTGGGTTGTGTCAGACTTGAACGATGGAGAGCTGCGCGAATTTGCACGGGCACTCGGGTCGTAATTGAAAGAACCGTAACTCAAGTGGGTTCACCGATCACGGTCGCGCGCGATCGATATCCTTCAGCAGCGAATCGATCGAGGCGCTGCGGCCGGCGCTGTAGGCGCGCTCCCAGCGATCGGGACCGAGGTGGTCGCGGACTTCCCGTTCGGTCCGTTCCCGCAGCTGCATCACGGATTTGTCAATAGAAGAGACGCCGGTCCGCTCCGTCACCGCATCGCGCGCACCAAAGATCCGTGCCGCCCACGCGTGATCTCCCTTGATCACAGCCGCCGCTGCCAGAGGGGTGAGGGCGTAGATGAAGGCGAATGTATCGTGAAGCCTCCGGCTGCAGAGCAAGGTTTCACGCACGAGCGCGATGGCTTCGTCGGCCTTTCCGCGCCGAACGGCGTGAAGGGCGCGAACGTACAGCGGCAGGTTCAGGAACCACGGACCGGAGTGTCGGAGAACCGCCGTGGCATCGTCGAGCAGCCGCTCCGACTGGTCGAGGTCATTGCGCGCCAGCGCGACTGACGCCTGGGCGAGCAACGCGTTGCCGACACCCCAGTCACTGGACAGGGCGCGGAACCCCTCTGTGCTCGAGAGAAAACGTTCGCGCGCCGCGTCGAGATTGCCGTGTGCCCGCTCTACGTGCCCGAGCAGATGCCCCGCCATCACCGCCACATCGAGATCGACAGCATCGAGTGCCAGCGCCTGTGTCGCCAAGGCGCGCGCGCGTGCGAGTTCTGCCTGCGTAAACAACATCGCGGCGGCGCCGACGAGCGCTCTCGATTCAACGGACGGCGGTAGAGGCGTCATGTTCAGACACCGCTCGAACCACCGGATTCCCTCCGCGGCACGCCCTCTAATGAGCCAGAAGAAGTGGAGTTGCCACGTGATGTCGCATGCCTCGCCGGCGCGGCCGTGTTCGATGAGCCAGGCGAGCACGGCGCGGTAAGTTTCAAGATCATCGCGGACTCGATCCAGCCACTCGGCCTGTGATGGACCAACAAGGCCGGTCCCGGCGCGCGACGCTTCACCCTTGCCATACCCAACGAGACCCTCCATTGCGTCGTCGTGCTCATTTGCCGCGACCAACTCGAGCGACGCGTACGCCCGTACGGTTTCAAGCATTTGATAGAGGGGGCGGTTGGGCACGACGGAGTCCGTGCGCGAGAGAAGACTCTTATCGATCAGACCCGCGACGGCAGCGATAGCGTTGTAGCTGGCCGAGGAGTCCCGCTCGCCGTGGATTCCCGCGAGAACGGCCGCTGCCGCTTCGATAGGGAAACGGCCTGGCAGGGCGCCGATACGCCGAAACGCGCGTTGCTCGTTCGGATCGAGAAGTTGATAACTCCACCCGATCGTCGCGCTCATTGTCTGCTGCCGTTCGGGAAGATCGCGGGGCGCAGCAGTCGAAAGCAGGACGTCATGGTCGAGCCGACGATAGAGATCCTCGGCGGGCAGCACTTTCATCCATGGAGCCGCGAGCTCGAGCGCAAGGGGAAGTGCGTCGAGCCTGCGGCAAATCGCCGTTACCGTGTCGGCGTTGCCCGCGGTCAGGCGAAAGTCCGGTTGTACATCACGGATTCGCTCAACGAACAGTTGCACGGCGGGAATGCGCGCGAGGTCTGCGGGCGCGAGCGGCTCCGATCCGAGTTCCAGCGCGAGAGGACCGACGGCGTACTCCCGCTCGCCTCGCAGGCGCAGCGGCGCACGGCTGGTAGCCAACATGCGAAGCGATTCCGCCGACGTCAACAGGTCGGCCAGCAGCGGCGCGGCGTCGAGCACATGTTCACAGTTGTCGACGATCATCAGCGTTGCGCGGTCTTCGCACGCCGCGCGCAGGCGGGTTGTGAGATCGGCGCCGCTGACGTTCGAGAATCCAAAGGCATCGGCGATGGACGGGCCAACAAACGACGCCTCGCTGATACCGGCGAGCGGAACAAACACCACGCGAGTTGTCCCCTCGTCGGCGACACTGCGTGCAATTTCCAGCGCCAGCCGCGTCTTGCCTACCCCACCTGGACCAACGAGTGTGATCAATCGCGCCGCCGAATCGGCCAGCCACGCGCGCACCATCCGAAGCTCGACATCGCGGCCAAGAAGGGTCGTCAACGGGAGCGGCAGCGCAGTGCAACTCAGTTCATCGACGGCGGTTTGGGCGGGTGCACGTGCGCTTGCCAGCAGTGCGTCGCGCGCAGGACCAGACAGATCGAGCGCCGCGGAAAGCGCGCGAACGGTGTCGATGTGGGGGCGGCGCCGCTCCCCTCGCTCCAGCGCACTGACCGCATGGACAGAGAGCCCGGCGATCGTGGCGAGCTCTTCTTGGGTGAAGCCCGCTGTTTCGCGAAGCGCTTTCAGATGCGCCCCGAACGACCCGGGAGCGCCAGCTTTCATGGCACCTCATCTTACCGCCATGCTCGACAAGTCACCGATAACCTGGCGATGGTGGCGAGTTCTTCCTGTGTGTAACCGGCCGCTTCCCTGAGGGCTTTGAGCCGCGTCCCGAATGACTCCGGCGTACCCCAATTCATGTCTGTTTATCTATGTTTCGTTGGCTGTACGACTCTTGTGTGGGTATTGTCAGTGTCAGTAGCCGACCCGGTGCGCGACACTGACAAACATGGAGGTGACGTCGATGAAATTTGCGCAACGTGTTTTTGCAGGTGCCGGGATCTGGGGGTTGCTGGTCGTGCCCCCGTTGTTCTTCTTGTTCGACACAGTCGGACGGCTGAATCCACCCGCAATTAATCATCCCGAGTACTACTACGGCTTTGCCGCGATCACCTCGGCGTGGCAGGTCGCGTTCCTCGTCATGGCGTCCGATCCCCTTCGCTATCGCCCCTTGATGCCTGTGGCGATTCTCGAAAAGCTTGGCTGGGTAGTTACCGTCACCGTTTTGTACGCGCGAGATCGCGTCGCTGCCAACGCGTTGCCGCTTGGCGCGGCGGATATGGTGCTCGGCATCCTGTTTGCCATCTCATTCGTAAAGACAGCGCGATGAACAACAGCGATGCGGCTTGGTTGCTGCCGCCCGCGATTAGACGAGCACGCGTGATTCATCAACACCCCGATACTTGTCGAGATAGTACGACAGTGCGCGAGGACTGATCCCCATCAGCCTCGCGGCGTCCTGCTTGGCCGTCGACACGGCAAGGGCGCGGCGGATCGTCTCACGTTCGACCCATTCGACGTTCTCGCGGATATTGAGCGATGGCATACCAGTCCCGCGTACGCTGATCGTTTCGAACGTAACCGCAGCACAGGTGAGCGTCGACCCGGTGGTTAACACCACGGCGCGCTCGATGGTATTTTCGAGTTCACGGACATTGCCGGGCCAGGCATAGTTCATCAGCGATGCGATCACACCATCCTCGATTGAATCAATCGACTTGCCGCATCGTTTGGCGTGCTTGCGTATGAAGTGCACGGCCAGCATCGGGACGTCATGGATCCGTTCGCGAAGCGGTGGCAGCGCGATCGGAATGACGTGCAGTCGATAAAACAAATCGTCCTGAAACCGTCCGTCTTCCACGAGTTGACGAAGGTCGCGGTTGGTCGCGGCAATCACACGAACATCAACACGCTCGCTGCGCTCGGCTCCGAGCGGCTCGATTTCGCGCTCCTGGAGGACACGCAACAGCTTGGCCTGCAGCGGCCCGCCCATGATGCCGATCTCGTCGAGAAAGATCGAGCCGCGGTGCGCCAGCGCGAACTTGCCCTTCCGCGTGCCGGTAGCGTGTGTGAACGCTCCTCTGACATGACCGAACAGTTCAGACTCGAGGAGGGTGTCGGGAATCGCCGCGCAGTTGACTTTGACGAAGGGTAACGATCCGTGCCCGGCGCACTCATGAATCGCGCGTGCCACGAGTTCTTTGCCCGTCCCCGTTTCTCCGGTGATCAAGACCGTGCTACGCGTCGCCGCCACCAGCTCAATTCGTCGAAGCAAGTCGACGATTGGCCGGCTCTGGCCGACGATTCCGTGTGATTCAACCTGCGCCGCGGCGACGGCAGACAGCGGAACAGAAGCATTGGCGAATTTCACGACTCCTCCATCGACCGGTTGCTGAGGGTTGAATGCCGACTGCGGCGCGTCGTGGCTGAACGGCGGGAGACTTGGACTTCGCTGTGAAGCGCACCGCGGAACGCCTCCCGTGCGCGCGAGAGCCGCGACATCACGGTGCCGATAGGCACGCCGATTTCGTCGGCCAGTTCCCGATAGGATAGCCCGTCGAACTCACGGAGTACAAAGAGGTCGTGAAGCCGATCGGGCAGCTGATGTATGGCCCGGGCGACTCGGTCCGCTTTGTCCGTTTGCACCATGAGGGCTTCCGGATCAGTTGACGAATGGGCACCCGTGTGGCGTTGTTCATCGAACATGTCGGTCAAGGTGTCGATCCGCGTCCGCCGCCACGTGCAGCATGTGTTGCGAACGATTCGGAGGAACCACGCACGCCCATCGCCGCCTGAAAAAGTACGGAAATAGCGAAAGGCACGGAGCGATGCTTCCTGCAAAGCATCCTCGGCGTCGTGCTCGTTCCGCATCAGCCAGCGCGCCAGACGAAGACCCGCGTCAAGATGCGGCACGACGACTTCGTCGAAACTCGCGTCAGGCGCAAGCGGCAACCTCCGCCGAAGAAGCTTATGCATTCAGCGACTCCACGATCTGCCGCACACCCTGTTCGAGCGTCGGATACACGAAATGAAAACCGGTTCCTCGGAGTCGAATGTTCGAGTACACGGCGGTGCGACGTAGATACTCAGCAAGAACCGGACTGGCGACGAATGGGGCGACCGCGCTGGGCAAAGGCCGCACTCGAAGAGGATGGTTCACCATGCGCGCGAACACGGCGCCGAATTCGCGAACTGTCGTCGGATTGCTGTTGACGACGAAATAGCGCCGTCCAGGATGGCCGTGCTCGGCGAGGTGCACCAGTGCCCGTGCGCAATCGTCAACGTGTATCGGCGAAACCCAGCGTTCGGATCTGCCAAACTGGATGACTCGCCGACCGGCAAGAACCGGGTCGATGATCCGTTTTCGAAACCACGATCCGTTGCCATAGACCAGTCCTGGCATGGCCGTGACGATCGGGAGTCCGGCGATGACGTATCCCTCGAGACGATCGAGAGCCGGCCCATAACGGCGGCCGCAAGCCGAAGGGTGCAGCGGTGCGTCCTCTGTGATGGGACGCTCGCTGGTTGACCCGTAACAACACGCGTCGGCAACGTAAACGATGCGCCGCGTCGCACCTGCAGCCAGGGTGTCGAGCAGCAGCGCATCGGTTGCCACGCGCGCCCGCGCCGCGAATGCGGCACGGGGCGAACCGTCATGCGGACGGCGATCCAGGTACGGCCGCACGTGGAATACCCACTCGGCGCCTGCTTCGTCCTGCCACGCACCGGCGTTCAGCAGGCTGCCGAGCACGGGGATTGCGCCGCTCGCGCGCAACCGTTCGGCGGCTTGCGCCGAATCCGCGAGAGCAAACACGCGATGACCGCGGAGTGTCAGGATTCTGACGAGAGCAGTGCCGATGAAACCGTCACCACCGGTAACAAACGTTGTCGCTGCCGTGCCGGCCGTCATGAGTCAAGTCTCGGATATCCATGAATTGACAGCCACCGACAGCACCCGCACATGACTCGTACAGCACCCGTACGGTGCCGGCGATCACGTGACGGCGCAGGAAAAGCGACGTTGCGCAGCGAACGATGAAATGAATCGCGTGAGGACTCCTGTCTTCATGGGGCCATAAAAGGAGGACCCACTGATGCAGTACTTACGAGCGATTCTTCGTTCCAGGATCTCCGCCTCGTTGGCGGGACTTTCGATTGCGGCGTTGGCGCTCGTCGCAGCCGCGCGCACAAGCCAGGCAGCTTTCATCGATGGTGGCAACGGACCACAGCTTCTCATTGGCAGCGACGACGACAGACAGGACAACCCGGCGGTGCAGGCTGGCGCGGCCACAAACCAGTCGTTGAACCGTACTGACGTCCTCATCGGCGGACGAGGCAACGATGTCATCTTTGGGCTGAACGGCAATGACGTGATCGACGGCGGACAAGGTCAGGACATCATTCTCGGCGGACCAGACGGTGGGCCGGCACCTGGCGGTCCTCCAAACAGCGACATTATGTTCGGCGGCCCGGATGATGATGTGAATCTGTGGGCTCCGGGCGATGGCAGTGAAGCATTCATCGGTGGTCCCGGACTTGATGCACTGATCTTCGGAATTACCGATCGGGAGAATGGGTCGCCGAAGCTTCTCCCCGGCGTTCCCGGATTCCCGCAGGGCGTGCCGACAGCGAACGTCAGCGGTCAGCCAAACTTCTGCACGATCGAGGCAAGCCCTCTCCCGGGTTACGATCACCTGATCCGATTCCGCGGCCAGGCCGGAAACCTGGTCGTCACGGTGCGCGTTCGCGACGTCGAGCAGGTCTTTTGCAGCCAGGATGGCGGGATCACGTTTGCCGACCTGACGCAGCCCACGCCGGCGTTCGTCAACGTTTCACAGGACCAGGTACTGGCGCTCAATCCGCTGGTCGGAGCGATGATCCGGTAACGACTACTCGCGAGTGATGCTGTCGCCTCGGCACCAGCCGAGGCGACGGCCGAAGGAGGCCGCGTCGTGCGCATTGGCATTATCGGAGCAGGAATGATCGGATCGACGCTGGCGAAGCTGTGGGTCGACGCTGGCCACGAGGTTCGCGTCGCGTCGCGGCACCCAGAGTCATTACGAGAGTTGGTCGAACGACTCGGGCCGCGTGCATCTGCGGGAACGGCCATCGACGCCGCCACGTTCGGACAGGTCGTCATGGTGACGGTGCCACTCAAAGCGGTGCCCGATCTTTCACACGATCTGACGCCGCTCGTTGCGGGCAAGGTCGTCCTCGACACCGGCAATGCCTACGAGGGTCGAGACGGGGAGGTTGCGAAAAAGGCGTCTGCGCATCCGCAGGGTTCTGCCGGATGGGCCGCGGCAAAGTTTCCCGGCGCACTGTGGGTGAAGGCGTTCAACTCGGTCTATTTCAAGACGCTGGAGAGCGAAGCGCATCGGCGCGGTGACCGAGTCGGCATTCCGCTCGCGAGCGACGTTCCCGCCGCGATGCAGACCGCTGCCGATCTCGTTCGCGACGCTGGATTCGATCCCGTGATCGTGGGCGCGCTTGCGCGCGGCAAGGAGTTCGAGCCCGATACACCGCCCTACAACACCGGCATGAGCGGGCCTGAGCTGCGTCGGCTGCTCGATCGGACCGAACCGAAACATGCACGCCGTTCGTGACACTGCTCGCGTCGACCGCCGTCAGGCGAGCCGTTCGGCGACCTTCCTGTCGCCACTCAACAGGTCGAACAGATGTGCGCGCTCGAGCAGCTCGCGCACCCATGCGGTCGCATTGACAATCTGCAGTGCACCATCTGTCGCGGCTGTCATGTTGAACGTCCGAATCAGCTCACCTACGCCGGCAGCATCGATGCTCGATACGGCGGACAGATCCAACACGATCAGGCGCTCTCCACGACGAAGCAGCGCGTGGACAGTGTGGCGCAGCGATCGGTTCACGGGCATGTGAAGAGGGCCGTCGACATGGACGGTGTGAACTCGTTTCGGACATGGCCCTAAGATGCCCCGCGTGGCCCCCTCGTTACGATAGCCGTTGCGGGACGGGCCGAGAGTTGCCGACTCACGGTTCAGACGGCACCCGGCCGCTGATGCATCTGCCACTCTCATAACTTCCATTTGATCCTCTCTGACCTGTAGACGATCGCCCGGGTCGGGATTCGACAACAGAAACACGTGAACAGCGTGTTCAATTCCTCGCCTCTTAAAGGTGCGCTCACTCCCGTCCGGGATCACTGAGTTTTCGGCTGACGGAGGCTCAACGGCGGTCGACGGCGACGGTCGCCGCCGCCCTGTTGAGCTTGAGGTGGCGCGGTCGGTAGGAGCGAAGGAGGGCGTGGAGCGGCGTTCAACGATCGGTGTCGATTGGTACCCCCGACGGCCGTCGTCGTTTCGGCGCGTTCTGCGGGTGAATCGTCGCGCCCCGCTTCAGCATCTCGACAAACTTTTCGATCTTCTTCTTCCGCCCCGCGTCGGTCTTTGTGTTGTGCAGCCTGAACGCCAACGCGTAGCGATTGGTGGCGTTGAGTGTGCGATATGTTTCGAGTGCCTTCGGTTCATCTGCGATCGCCGCGAGGAGATCATCTGGCGTTTCGAGCTTGCTGCCCGAGGCATAGGCCTTCGCCCACCGTCCATCGGCCTTGGCAGCTTCCACTTGCGCGAGGCCGAAAGCGGTCATCTTCCCGGCCGTCGTCAGCCGCCCGACGTGCTCGCGGTTGATCTGACTCCAGATGCTCTTCTTGCCCCGCGGGGTGTAGCGTTGAAGGAACCACTTGTCGTCGAAACTCTTACGGAGTCCGTCGATCCATCCCCACATCAATGCGACGTCGAGCGATTCCGGGTGCGTGACGCTCTTGAGCCCCGATCCCTTCTTTGCGATCTTGAGCCATAACTCACCGGCCTTGTCGTGGTATTTCCGGTACCATCCCTCGAGCGATTTCTGATCCTTGAAGGCGTGGATCCGCGCCTGGCGCTTACCCATCGATCGATCATACAGACCCACGGAAGAAACGGACCCACACGGATAGGAACGAGCGCCCGACTGGACCACCCCGAACTCGCTTTCGACCGGTCCTTCGAGTATACTTGACTAGTCAATTATTGACGTGTATAGTAATAGTCGATGGGGCGATTACAGCAGGAACTGAAACAACGCAGGCCGTTCCAAAGCGTGGCGCAGGAAGCGCTCCTCGGATTGATGCGGACGACGGATCTGGTGCGGCGTCAGGCGGCCGGGTTCATCGAGCCGCATGGCATCACGCTGCAGCAGTACAACGTCTTGCGCATCCTCCGCGGCGGCGGAACCGACGGCGTGCCGACGCTCGACGTCGCGGATCGCATGGTTGAACAGACGCCAGGGATCACGCGGCTGCTGGATCGGCTCGAAGCCAAGGGCTTCGTCAAGCGGCAGCGATGTCCGACGGACCGTCGCCAGCACCTCTGCTGGATCACCCCGAAGAGCGCCGCGCTGCTCGAGAAGCTCGACGCGCCCATGGTCGAACTCGGTGAGCACCTGATGAAAGGTCTGAAGCCGGAGCAGCGGATTACTCTCGTCCGCCTGCTCGACGCGCTTCGGGCGGCGCACGAAGAACGCACAAACTGAGAGCAGCATTCTTAAGTTGAGGTCAGACATGGCTACCAGCGCAGTTTCTACTTCTACCCGTACGTTCGCCATCGATAAGGCGCATTCGGAAGCAACGTTCCAGGTCCGGCATCTCGTGACCAAGGTTCGCGGCCATTTTGCCGACTTTGCCGGCGCGATCCAGTTCAACGACGAGGCGCCTGAACAGTCATCCGTGTCGTTCACGATTCAGGCGGCCAGCATCGACACCAAGACCAGCGATCGCGACACGCATCTACGATCCGAAGATTTCTTTTTCGTCGACAAGCATCCGGAGATTACATTCGTCAGTTCGAAGATCACCAAGAAGGGCAACGAGAACTACGACGTGCGCGGCACGCTGACGATTCGTGGCGTGGCGAAAGAGATCACACTGCCAGTCACGTTCCTGGGCGATGCGACCGATCCCTGGGGCAATGCGCGGCTCGGCTTCGAGGCCGAGACCACGA
>Ga0075428_100004534_pt1 | contig 15354 bp, 11 predicted proteins | sample RhiMetdeltSRZDD2_FD_75291 | JGI IMG/M metagenome (GOLD analysis project Ga0075428, IMG submission 75291) | Populus rhizosphere microbial communities from Tennessee, USA - Rhizosphere MetaG P. deltoides SRZDD2 | ecosystem: Host-associated > Plants > Roots > Rhizosphere > Soil | place: USA... | reverse complement strand
GCCACGGCTTCGAGCACCGAGACGGGGCGGTCCAGCGCGAAGGCGCCTCGGTTCACCACTTTGCCGAGCACGTAGTATTTTTTGCTGCGATAAGCGAACGGCGTGATCATGGTCCGCGGCGAGCGATAATATTTCCCCAACTCCTCATCCAGGCGCCCGCGCAACTCATCCACGGTCAGCCCCGCGGCGAGCACATCCGAGGCTTGCAGGTAACTGAGTTTGCCATCCGGCCCGATCGGCACTTCCAAACGCACCAGCGTGGGTTCGCCATACATCGAAATGGTCAACGTGTCGCCCGGGCCCAGCGTGAAGCGCTTCTGCCATTCGCCGCGATAGCGCATCGCGCTCGCCGAGAAAGCCGGCTCGTTCGTGAAAGCCACCGGCGCGGGGGCAGAACTCGCGGGGGAGGCCGGCGTTGCCGGAGAATTGGTCTGGGCGCGCAAAACCTCCGGCGCCAGACAGATCCCCAACAGCAATGGCCAGGCGCCTACCCAACGAGAAAACCTCTGCTTCATCCGCGCGGACGCAGGAGCGCGGTTCAACACGCTCCCCACAAGGTTGCACCGTGCATCGCGCAGCGTCCGCAACTGCTCGCGGCTCTCCGTCGCGTCGGCCTTGCTGCCGTCCGCCAGCCAAACAATATTCGGAATATTCTCCGCTAACAAAACCGCTTCGGGATCGCACGCCGGCGGAAGCTCCACGAGAATGACGATGTTCTCGATGTTCCGCCATTGCTTGAGGGCTCCCTGCCACTGTTTGCGCCGCTCCAGACTCCAAACCCAACCGGGCAATGGAATGTGCACCTGAGGCTCAGCGTGGTCGCCCGTGAGCTTCTCTGTGACCTGCCCCGGCGTGATCAATACGTTGTTCATCAATGCCGTCGAGGGTTCGCTGCCAAACGGCGAGGCCTCGCGATGTTTGCCGTTGGCCTTCACCTCTGCCTCATCTTCCTTCTCTTTCTCTTTGGCATCCCCCTGCGTGAAGGGAGGCGATGGCAGCGTCGCAATCGTCAGCACGCGAAAGCCGCATTGCGTCGCCGCCTTTGCCAGCAACCGAATCCAGGTCGAGCGCCCCTGACCCCCTCCGCTCGATGTAAATCCGCACACCAATCCGTGGTTCGCCGAAAGGCTCAATTTGCTCTGCATCGCCGTCCACGTGCGGAAGGCCCAGTTGGCCTGCTCCGCGGGATGCATCTTTTTGAGATCGCCCAACGTCGCGATGACAGGCAATCTCGTGACACGCTTCAGATCGGCGGTGGTCTTGAGCCGATTGTCCATCAACTCACAAAGCAGCACTAAGAAAATGACCATCGTCATGCCGCCGAGCCCGCCAGCGATGCCGAAGAAACCGATTTTCATCTTCGGATCGATGAACATCACGTCTTGCGAGTTGGCCATCGCGAACACCCGGCAATAACCCGGTGGATTCTTCGAGAACTGCTCTGCTTCGCGCTGCCGCGTGTGCAAAAGAATCCGATTGTTTTCGAGAATCTGAATCTGGCTGCGCAGCACTTCCGAATCCGCCTCCCCGCCGATGCCCGGCGCAGCTACCATCGGCGGCGCATTGGTCGCCTTCGCTGCTGCCTGCTGCACTCGCTGCTGCAACGCGGCAATTTCCTTTTTCTTGGCCTTCACGTCAGGATGCTCCTCGGTATACTTTGCGAGCAACGCATCGAGCTCCATTTGCGCCTTCAAAAGCGATTCAGCCGTGCCGCTCGGCCCCAAGGGTCGCGTCGTGTCCACGCGCGGTATTGCAAAAAGCGCTTTTTTCTTGTCTTTGATTTCGTCCTGGATTTCCACCAGTTGGTTGGTCAGATAGTGATTGTCTCTGCCGGCATCTTCTCGTTGCAGTTGTTTGAAAAAGTCTACTGCGTTCGTCAGGTAGCAATTCACCAATGAGGTCGCCTGCTCGTCCGTGTCCGCCGTCATCATGATCGACACCACGTCCGATTCGCGCGCCGGCACCACGGTGATCCGGCCCTTAATATCATCCGGCGTCACAGGCGGCGACGCATTCGTGCTCACCTTTTGCAACAGGTCCGGCGATTCCAGAATGCTCACGAACGTCGGCTGCGAAATCTGCTGATACTTAAAAAACTCCGCCGAATTCTGCTGTTCGAAACGGATCAACTGCGCGACCGCGATGTAATAGGGTTTCCATGTCTTCCACGCCCAGCCCAGGGCCAGGGCGCCGCATACGATGCCGCCCAGCAGAACCCAATACCATCGCTTCATCACCGTTCCGGCCAGTGCCCACGTATCGAGCAAGAATGGCCGCAGCTCTGGCGTTGCCTCGTGCGAATGCGGATACCCATTCGCCTGAGCATGCCTGTTACGACGATGCGACCGGCGACGCCGGTTCGAATAATGTGGCACCTCGTCGGATTCCTCTGCGTTGGACCCTCTGTCGTTCATGGTTGGAAAAAATGCTTAGAACGCCGTGATCGGCTGGCGAAGCGCAACAGCAATACAATAGCTCCCGATGTTTTCCGATTTCACGTGACGAAGCTACAAGCCCTCCCCACCTCCTCGTAATGAGGTAAATACCTCGCAGAACCGGGTGCGATACCCTAGAGCGATAGAATGCTAATCGCGCTGGAAGCTCGTGATCACTTCTGGCATCGCGAACACCACAGTGTCGTTCGCCCTCCCACAGTGGCGCAGTCGAGCAACTTCCCGTGCTTCGGGCACTCGCCCTGACGGCTCCAGCGCTCGTGAAACAACCACCCGGCCGGCGGATCACCGAAAGCCGGCGCGATCGTCTGCAGCGCCTTGCGGCAGATACTTCGCGTGGCTCGCCAAAGCGTCGCCACTTGCTCTTCACTTAATTCCTCAGTCATGCGCCTTGGATGAATCCGCGCCTGCCACAAAATTTCATCCGCCATCCAGTTGCCGATCCCGGCGAAACCCGTTTGCAACAACAGCGTTGCTTTGATCGGCAACCGGCGATGCCGAGCCAGGAACGCTTTCATGACGTTCTTCGTGAACGCATTCTCGTGCGGCGAGGCCGGGATCTTCCTCCACCACTCCGGCTCCCCCTTCCCCTGGTCAAATCGCACACGCCCAAACTGCCGCGCATCCCGAAACACCAGCGCGACCTTCGGCAGAAACAACACAAAATGATCGTGTTTCTCCGGCGTGAACGGCAGCGCCTCCGTCCGCAAGCTTCCCGTCATTCCAAGATGCACTCCCACCCACGCTTCCTTCCCAAACCGAAACAACATCTGCTTCCCCCGTGTCCACGATCCACTGAAACGCTGTCCCTGCAGCGCCGTCGCGAGCTTGCGAGTCTCCACCTCCCGAAACACTCGCGTCGCCGGATGCATTTCCACCCGGGCGACTTTCTTGCCCAGCCCTGCGTCCCATTGCCGACGGTAATACTCCACCTCAGCCAATTCCGGCATGCAGCACCATAGCAACCGAGTCTGCGTCCGCTCCAGCCTTACTGCCCACTTACTAAGAGTTGATAGTGCAGCAGCCGGATCATCGCACGCGGGTCGGACGGTCTGAAAGGTACAAAAAGGGCGGGGCGATTGGATCGCCCCGCCTGTCGTATCGTCGATTTGTTCGAACCCCTGCTACGGCGTGACTACGCGGAAGAATCTTCGCTGGCCGGAGGGGGTGACTGAGGCCGGGGTGCCCGGGGCGATTGGGCCTTCGTCGGCCCAGGTGATGGTGGGACCGTTGAGGCTTGTGGTGGATTGGAGTGTGCCTGCCATCGTGGAGCTGATTTCGAATTCCCCAGGGAAGGCTGAGGGGCGAATGCTCATCAAGGGCACGATGTTGCCGAGGAACTCAATTTCACCGATCTGCACGCTGTTGGCCGTAGCCGGGTTTTTCACGCGGGTGAAGCTCAAGCGGTAGGTGGTGTAGCCCGCGGTGTTGTTGAAGCGGACTTCGCGGACGGACTGATTGGTCGGAGTGAGTTGCAGGGCGGCCGCGTTGCGCCCGTCCGGCATGGTGATGGAGTTGGAGACAATGAGGCTGTAGGTGTTGCCGCCGTCGTTGGAGCCTTCGAGGATGTAATTGGCAGGATCGCGTTCAGTGGCATCGTTGGCGGCATAGAAGCGCAGCGCAGTGAGGACGCTCGCGCCGCCGGCCGGCGTTACGACCAGGCCCGCAGGGCCGGCAAAGGGCGCTCCGCCGTTGAAGCCGAAGTTGAGATATTTACTGGTAGTATTATCGATGGACATGGCGACGGTTTCGTTGCCGGGCGATGTGCCATTGAAAATGGTGATGGTGTCGCTGGGCGCCGTGACATCCGGTAGGTCGGAGAGAACAGTAAGCAAGGCCACCAGACTGGTGGAGGGACCAACATTGTTGGAGACGATGACGCGATATTCGCCGGCGTCATCGAGCGTGGCGCTGTTCAAGGTGAGGTCGGGCGTGGTGACGCCGGAAACGTTCGGACCGTTGACGAGGTTGACAAAAACGCCATTGGTCCCCTTCTGCCATTGATAGGTAATGGGGGGCGTGCCTCCTGCCAGAACGGAAAAGGTGACGGGCGTGCCTGCGAACACAGCGACGGACCGCGGATGTGTGATGATGATGGGAGGCACTGGTTGTGTGGCGCCGCTGACGGCGAAGACCGCGATGCGCGAGTTGGCCTGGCTGGTGGGGAGCCAGCGGAAGACGATGTTGGTCAAGCGGCTGGTGGTATTGCCGAGCGGAAATTCGGCCTCGTAGAGACGCGGATTGACGCCGTTGAAAAAGTTGTTCAGGGAGCGGTTGTTCAGGTTGACGCGACCGGCTGAAGTATAGGCCGGGGCGACACCGTTAAACCAATCCTTGCCCCTGAAGGTGTTGGTTTCGGAAGTCCCGTCCTCGTATTGCATGACGCACTGCGCGTCGATGCCGATGCCACCGGCGTTGGCCGAAGCGCTCAGGAACGAGAGGGCGGTAAAAGTCCCCGGCGTCTCGAGAGTGAGGTTGGCTTCGGGTTGATTAACGTCCGCGAAGACGGCGTTCGGTGCGGTGTAGCTTTCCGGCAGTTGGTAACGGTGGTCGGGGAGGTTGGTGCTGACCAGGATCGACCCGGCAGGCGGAAGGCCGCTGTTGGGGAATTGGGGATAGTATCCGCGCTCGTACCAGGTATTGCCGGTGTTGGCGGTGCCGCCGTCCATTGAGGCGGTGGTCGCGGTGGTGAGCGCAACGGGGTCGGATTCACCGATGGCCACGACCATGTCGTGCGTGTAGCCGCCGCTGACGGCGATCGGGGCGTAGGTGACGCCATCGGCGCTTCCGCTGATGGCAAAAATGCAAGCGGTAGCATTTGCGCCGCCCGCGCCCGCGCCCGGGTAGGTGAATTCAATGCTGACGACTTCGCTGGCAGGGTTCACGGTAATTTCATTGCCGTGCAAGCGTGGGTTCGTGGTACCAACGTTGTTGAACGTTGTTCCGGAGTCCGGTTGGACACGTCCCGCAGAGGTGTAGGCGGGATTCGCGCCGTTGAACCAGTTCAGGACGCTGAAGAATCCGGTGTCGGTAGTCGAGTTCGCGTAGCGAATGGTGTAGTTGACCGTGATGGGGCCATTGCCCGCGGCGTTCAAAACGGAAATACCGCTAAAACTCGCCGGCGTGGCGAGGGTGAAGGTCGCGCTAGTGGTTTGGTTCGAGCGGATCAGGATGGCGTTAGGCGCGGTATAGCTGGCCGGCATCGTGTATTGTATGTTCGGATTGCTCTGGTGCGTGAAGGTGGTGCCTGCCGTGGGCAAACCGCTGCTCGGCGAAGCGGTGTTGTAGCCCTGTTCGTACCAGGTGTTGCCTGTTTGGTTCGTGCCGCCGTCCATGGTGGCCGTGACGCCGGCGGGGATGGGTGGCGGGGCTTCTTTCTCGACGATCATGTCAAAGTTGAAGGTGCCGGGAGTCAACGGGATCGGAACAAACTCGGCAGCCGTTGCGGCGGCAACGGTGATCGCCAGGCCCAGGGAAGTGAATATTGATCTCATACGTCGGAGACTCATATTGGTTATTGTTTGTTTACTACACTGTCAGAAGCGCGCTGCGCACGATTTGTTCCGCAAGCGCCGCACCCTCGCGGGCAAAGGACTTGCCCGGGCGAACCATCCTGTTGGATGAAGGAGGTCGAAATTCCGGAACCACCGGCGGGGCGAAGCGGCACACGCCTTAACGCATTCGAGCTTCGAACCTAAGGGTACCAAAGTCGCGGTGTGAAGTCCAGCGAAACGAGGGCTGCGATTCGGTTAATTTGTTGCTTCGCCATTGGCCCAGTTCGATTACATTGCGGCATGGGTTTTTCTAAATTGGGCCTCTCACCGGGAGTCCTGGACGGAGTTAAAGCTGCGGGATATGTCGATCCTACTCCGATCCAGCTTCGTTCCATCCCGCTCATTCTCGCGGGCCAGGACGTCATTGGCAGCGCACAAACCGGCACCGGCAAGACCGCGGCCTTCGCGCTGCCCATCCTTTCCAAACTCGGCGAACCGGGCCGCCGCACTCGCGCGCTGATCCTCGAACCCACCCGCGAACTTGCCTCCCAGGTCGAGACTGCTTTCCGCGATTACGCCCGCTTCACCAAATTGAAAGTCGCCGTCGTCTTCGGCGGTGTCGGCTATGGCCGCCAAACTCAGGCCCTCAAGGACGGCACCGACATCATCGTCGCCACGCCCGGTCGCCTCCTCGACCATCTTCAGCAGGGCACCGGCAATCTCCAGCACGTCGAATACCTCGTCCTCGACGAAGCCGATCGTATGCTCGACATGGGCTTCCTGCCGGATGTTCGCCGCATCGTCCAAAAAATTCCGCGCGAACGCCACACGTCGCTCTTCTCCGCCACCATCCCGCCGGAGATCAGTACTCTCATTCAATGGGCCATGCGCAATCCGCAGACCATCGAGATCGGCCAGCGCCGTTCACCCGCCGAGACCGTCAAGCACGTCGTCTATCCCGTCGCCGAAGACCAAAAGACTGATCTACTCCGCGCCCTCCTCGACAGTGTTAACTACGACTCGGTCATCGTCTTTTGTCGCACAAAAAATCGCGCCGATCGCATCGGGCACATGCTTAAGAAGAACAACCATGCGGCCGCCATTCTCCATTCCAACCGCACGCAGCGCGAACGAGAACAGGCCCTCAAGGGATTTCGTGAAGGCCGCTACGAAGTTCTTGTGGCCACCGACATCGCGGCGCGCGGCCTCGACATCGAAGATGTCAGCCACGTGATCAACTTCGACGTGCCCCAGCACCCTGAAGATTACGTCCACCGCATTGGCCGCACGGGCCGCGCCCAGGCCACGGGCGACGCGTTCACCTTAATGGTGGCGGAGGACAGCAAGCACATGGCCGCCATCGAGCGCTTCATCGGCAAGAAAATCGAGCGCGTGAAACTGGAGAATTTTAACTACAAGTACACCGCCCTGTTCGAGGAAGGGAAACCCGGCCAGCAATCCGTTTACGAACGGCGCGTCCGCGGCGTGCGCCTTAGCGGTGGTTACTACTTCGGCCCCGCCCGCCGCAAACGACGGTAGGGATTCTGCAGCGAGGCTCCCAGGCAACACATGGCTCTGAAAGCACCCCGTATTTCCCCTACCGAAAATGTAGTAAAAACCTCCACGTGATCCATTGACGGGGGTAGGTCATGTGCTACTGTGGAGACGGTACGATATGAGCGCACGAAAAATTGCCGGTGCTGAGTTAAGTCAGCCTTTAACAGTTCAAGCCTCCACCACCCAACTCACCTTGCCAGCGACGGCAGTTCGCGTCCGCAAAAACGGCATCGAGTTTCACAGCGACACCCAAATTCCCACCTGGACCGAGATGACGATCTCCCTCGAGACGCCCCTTGAGCCCAAGAAGTTTGAGTGCACGGGTGTGGTCGTGGCCTGCACGGGTAACCGCCATGCGGGGTACGAGGTCGCGATGATCTTCCCAACCATGACGGCCCATGCCAAGGCGCGCCTGGACCTGTTGGCCTACTCGACTCTAGCCTGACCGCCCGTGGCCTGCTACGCTGCGGGCCATGGAATTATTCCAAAAGATTTTGAAAGCGGCCGTCGACGGCCACGCGTCGGACGTCCACATCAAAGTCGGCACGCCGGTCATCCTCCGCATCAACCGCCAACTCATCGCCGTTGACGCTCCCATTCCTTCGGCACAGTGGCTGGACAATGTCGTCGAGCAAATCGTACCCAAGCACGCCCGCAAACGCCTCGACGAAGAGCGTGAGGTAGACTTCTCGTATTTTGTTCCCGGCATCGGCCGGTTTCGAACGAATCTTTTTCAACAGCGCGGCGAGTTTTGTCTGGCGATGCGTTACGTCAAAACGCACGTGCCCAGCTTTGAAGAATTGGGACTGCTGCCGGTGCTCAGGGATATCGCCGATGAGCATCGCGGAATCGTACTCCTGGCGGGCACGACCGGATCGGGCAAATCGACCACGCTGGCGGCGATGATCGAGCACATCAACGCGCACACCAAGCGCCACATCATTACGCTGGAGGACCCAATCGAGTACGTGTTCGAGGACAACCAGTCCGTTATAGAACAGCGCGAGGTCGGTCTCGACACGCTCTCCTTTGCACACGCCCTCAAGCACGTCATGCGGCAGGACCCGGACGTGATCATGGTCGGTGAAATGCGCGACTCAACCAGCTTCTCTGCCGCCATCAGCGCCGCTGACACCGGACATCTGGTCCTGTCAACGCTGCACACGACCAACGCGTCGCAATCGGTCATACGCATTTTGGATTTCTTCAAAGCGGAAGACCGCGAGCAGGTGCGCCGGCAATTGGCAGGAACGTTGAAGGCTGTGATCTGCCAGCGCATGGTGCCGACTATTCAGGGCAGCGTGACGCCCGCGCAGGAGATTCTGATTAACACCGGAACGGTGAGAAAGCTGATCGAAGAAAATCGATTAGAGAAACTGGCGGCGGCGATTGAGACTGGGACCGACGAGGGAATGCAGAGCTTTAATCAGGCGCTCTTCAACCTCGTCAAACAAGGTAAAGTCACTGAGAAAGATGCACTCGCCAAAGCCACCAACGCCCAGGCCCTCGAAATGAACTTCAAGGGCATCTTCCTCGACGAAGGCCGCCGCATCCTCGGTTAAGTGGGAAGTTGTCCGGTGTTACCGGTGCACGCGGTTGAGGGACACATTCAGCTTTGCGCTGTTTTGACGCCATCGGCATACTCGATTTGATGCAAGTAGTTATTCTGTGCGGCGGGAAGGGCACTCGGCTGCGCGAAGAAACCGAGTACCGCCCCAAGCCGATGCTGCCGATTGGGGAGCACCCGATTCTGTGGCATATCATGAAGCTCTATGCCCATTACGGGCACACGGATTTTGTGCTCTGCCTCGGTTACAAAGGCGACATGATCAAGGATTACATTCTCAATTATCGATACCTGAACAGCGACCTCACCGTGCACCTCGGGCAGAAGCGCGAGGTTGTGTTCCATGAGGCGTGCGATGAAGCGGCATGGACCGTCACCCTGGCGAGCACCGGGGAAGACACCATGACGGGGGCGCGCTTGAAGCGGATTGAAAAATTCATCAAGGGCGACCTGTTCATGATGAGTTACGGGGATGGCGTAGGGAATGTCGATTTGCGCGCGTTGCTGGAATTTCATCAACGCCATGGAAAACTCGTGACGCTCACCGGTGTGCGGCCACCCGGACGGTTTGGCGAACTGGTGACGAAGGACGATCTGATCACGGAGTTCAACGAAAAGCCGCAAACCACGGCGGGAAGGATCAACGGCGGGTTCTTTGTGTTCTCGCGAAAGTTTTTCGATTACTTGAATGAAGACGCGGGGCTGATCCTGGAACAGGCGCCGCTGCGCCGCGTCGCCGCCGACGACCAGCTGATGTGTTTCCCGCACGATGGATTCTGGCAACCGATGGATACGTTTCGCGAGTTCGAGTTGCTCAACCAGCTTTGGAAGAGTGAGCGCGCTCCCTGGAAGGTCTGGTGATGTTCGGCGACGCATTCGGCAACAAGAGCGTGTGGCTGTCCGGCGACACGGGATTCAAAGGCGCGTGGCTTGCGCAATGGCTCACGCAGCTTGGCGCGAAGGTCCACGGCTTCGCGCAACCGCCGAATACGAAGCCAGCTCTCTTCGAGCAACTCTCACTCGACCGGCAGGTGCGCCACACAGTGGGAGACATTCGCGATTTCTCCGCCGTGCGCGAATCGATCAAGGCAGCGCGGCCGGATTTCGTTTTTCATCTCGCCGCGCAATCGCTCGTGCGGCTTTCCTACGCGCAGCCTCTGGAAACGTATCAGACCAACGTCCTCGGAACGGCGCATGTGCTGGAAGCGTTGCGCGAAGTGGATTGGCCGTGCGTTGCCATTTGCATCACGAGCGACAAGTGTTACGAGAATCGCGAGTGGCTGCATGGTTACCGGGAGACCGATCCGCTTGGTGGCCATGATCCCTACAGCGCGACCAAAGCGGCGGCGGAAATTGCTATCGCAAGTTATCGCCGGTCATTCTTTGCGAACGGCCCCGTAAAAGTTGCGAGCGCGCGCGCAGGAAATGTGATCGGCGGCGGGGACTGGGCGACGGATCGCATCGTGCCGGATTGCGTGCGCGCCTTGAAGGACGGCAAACCGATACCGGTGCGCAATAAGACAGCGGTGCGCCCATGGCAGCATGTCCTGGAACCGCTAAGCGGTTATCTGTGGCTGGCGGCGATGCTGGCGCAACCGAAGCTTGGAAAACACGATCTGAGCAAGGTCGATCTCGCATTTAATTTTGGGCCAAACGCGTCCTCCGGACGGACGGTTGCTGAGTTGGTGCAGGAAGTTTTGCGGCATTGGACCGGATCGTGGAAAGATTTGAGCGACCCCAACGCAGTGCACGAGGCGGGAACGTTGCGACTGGCCATCGACAAGGCGCACGCGCTGCTGGATTGGGCGCCAGTGTGGGAGTTTGCTCCCACCGTGGAAAAAACAGTGTCGTGGTATCGCGGCACGCAGGAACAGAAAGCGTTGGATTTGACCACACGTCAGATCGATGAGTACGTGAAAGATGCGCGAGCCGCTGGACTGCGGTGGGCCGCGCAATAACTGAACGTGTCCGAATCGCACGAAAAACTGAAAGCCGAGATACTCCGTCTTACACGGGAGTACGCTAAACTTGCGCATCGCGCGAACCTGCCGGGGCACGGGCCCAAGAGCGATTTGAAGCCCGCGTTCATTCCGGGCAAAACCGTGGTACCCTACGCGGGGCGCGTTTTCACGGAAGACGAAGTGGAAGCGGCGGTCGGCTCGGCTCTGGATTTTTGGCTTACGTTAGGGAAGGAGGGCGAAGGGTTCGAGGAGGAGTTCGCGCGGTTTCTCGGCGTTAAGAAAACTGTAGTCGCGAATTCCGGTTCGTCGGCGAATCTGCTGGCCATCTCCGCCCTCACGAGCCCGAAGCTCGGCGAACGCCAACTCAAGCAGGGAGACGAAGTGATCACGGTCGCCGGAGGCTTTCCCACGACGGTCGCGCCCATTCTGCAGAACGGATTGGTTCCAGTGTTCGTAGACAATGATCCAGTGACACTCAACGCGCGGGTCGGCCAACTGGAAGATGCGTTTGTCGAAGGCAAGACACGCGCGGTCATGATGGCGCACACTCTCGGCAACCCATTTGATCTCGCCTCCGTAAGCGACTTCTGCAAGCGGCACAACCTTTGGTTGATCGAAGATAATTGCGACGCGCTGGGCAGCCGTTACGACGCGAAGCTCACTGGCACGTTTGGCGATCTTTCCACGCAATCGTTTTATCCGCCGCATCATTTGACGATGGGCGAGGGTGGCGCGGTAAACGTGGTGAAGGAGATGCGCCTGAAAGTGTTGGTGGAAAGCTTCCGCGACTGGGGCCGCGATTGCTGGTGCGCGAGCGGCGTGGAGAACACCTGCAACAAACGCTTTGGTTGGCAACTCGCGGATCTGCCGCCGGGCTACGACCACAAATATATTTATTCGCACCTTGGCTACAACCTGAAGCCGCTCGATTTGCAGGCGGCGATCGGTCGCAAGCAATTGCAGAAGCTGCCTGAGTTCATTGAGGCGCGAGTCCGAAATTGGGAATTTCTTCGGCGCGAGTTGGCGGATTTCGAAACGGTGTTCGAGTTTCAATTGCCTACTCACGCGACGGGATGGAGGGGCGACGGGTTTACGTGGGATAACTCAGGCCACCGCGCGGAGCCCTCCTGGTTTGGATTCATGATGCGCGTAAAGCCGAACGTGCCTTTCACGCGCCGCGATTTAGTAATGGCGCTCGATGCCGCCAAGATCGGGGTTCGCATGTTGTTTGGTGGGAACCTCGCCCGGCAACCAGTGTTTGCGAACCTGCGCAAGGAACGGCCGAATGCGTTCCGCATTGTGGGAGAGCTCAACGGCGCCGATCAAATTCTCAACGAAGCGATATTCGTCGGTACGTATCCGGGACTCACCGATCAGATGCTGGGCCACATCGTGGAAACGATCCGCCGCTTCGTGAAACGGTAGCGATGAAAGTGCTGCCCACCGAACTCGACGGAGTGTTCATCCTCAAACCGAACGTGTTTGAGGATGCGCGCGGCAGCTTCGTGAAAACCTATCACGAGGAATTGTTTGCGAGTTGCGGAATCCGATTTGCGCCGAAGGAAGAGTTTTTCTCCGTGTCGGGTAAAGACGTGTTGCGCGGCATGCACTTTCAGCGCCCGCCCGCCGCGCACGACAAGCTGGTGTATTGTCCCGTCGGACGAGTGTTGGACGTCGTGCTCGATTTGAGATCGACAGCCAAAGGGGTGCGCTGGATTGCGCGCGAGTTGAGCGCGGCGAATCGTGAGATGCTGTTCATCCCGGTCGGATGCGCGCACGGCTTCCTGGCACTCGAAGATGATTCCATGATGGTTTACCTGACGAGCACTGTGCATTCGCCCTCGCATGACGCCGGAGTGCTGTGGAATTCCTTCGGCTTCGATTGGCCGGTTAAGAACCCTACTCTCTCAGAGCGCGACCAGAGATTTTCCGCTCTCAGCGAATTCCAGTCGCCGTTCTGATTCGTGTGAAGCTCCTGATCATCGGCGGGTCGGGATTGATTGGCTCTCACGTGCTGCGAGCGGCGCGCGAAAACGAACATGAAGCGGTCGGCACGTATCGTAGCCACGCGGAACCAGGTCTGGTGCACCTGGATTGCGCAGACCACACCGCCGCTGAGGCGTTGATTGGGAGAGAGAAGCCTGATGTTGTCGTGCACGCCGCCGGTTGGACATGGGTCGACGGCTGCGAAGACGATCCGCAAAGGGCTTTTGCGGAGAATGCGGAACAGCCAGCCGCAATTGCGGCAAAGTGTCAGCAAGCTGGATGTCGCTTTGTCTATTTTTCGACGAGCTACGTATTCGATGGGAAGGCGGGGCCGTACGCTGAGGATGCGACGCCAAATCCGATCAACGTTTACGGGCGATCGAAGCTCCAGGCTGAGCAGCAGATCATTGCGGATCATGCGGAGGCGTTGATTGGTCGCGTAGTGTGGGTCTACGGAGCAGAGGCGCAGGGAAAAAATTTGGGATACCAGGTCCGACGCGCGATGGAGCAAGGGAACACGCTGCGGGTGCCCAGCGACCAGCGCGGCAACCCGAGCTACGCCGGGGATATTGCGCGTTGGCTCGTGACGCTTCTGGAGCGGCGCGTCACCGGCATTTGGCACCTCGCGGGACCAGAGGCCAATTGCGCGCGAGCGGAGTGGGCTCGCCAGTTGGTTGGTGCATTCGAAGCGGCCGGGGTTCAGCCGCACCCACAGTTCGTCATCGAGGAAATTTCCACCGCAGAACTGAAGCAGCGAGCACCGCGACCACTGCGTGGTGGATTGCTGACGCCGAAAGCGGATGGCCTGGGACTGCGGGCTACTGAACTCGCGAAGGCCGTCGCCGAGATGCAGTGATCACTTCGCGTCAACTTTCGGCATGCCGAATTTGAAGAGCCGCTTTATGTCGTCCCAACGGCCCGGCCTGAGACGTAGGTAGCGAAGCATGGCGAAGTCACTGCGTTTACGAAGTTCTCTGATGCGGCGGCGCCACTCGCGAACGTGACCCAGCATTCCAAACGCGTCAGTTATCGCGGCCAGATAAGACCTGCGGACGTAGCTCCAGCGGCGCACCAGGATGAGACTGGCAAAGGCCTCCACAAGCAGAAGCAACAGATGCGGAACGATCAGAAGCAGCAGAATGTGCTGACTGTTTTTGAGCACGACGAGAATGCCGTTGCGGTTGGCGAGATAACGCTTCGTCTCGGACGTGCGCGATTCAACGATCTTCGTCTCGCCCGCGGGATTGACGCCGGCCGCGCCGCGATGATGCATGCGCGCCGCGGGAACTCGGATGATTTTCCCGCCCGCGACCCAGGCGCGCCACGAAATATCCGTTTCCTCCGCGAACATGAAATGCCCAGTGTCGAATCCACCGAGTTTTCTGAAAACGTCGGTGCGCATCCAGAAGCCGCACCCGGCCACCATGAATACATCCATGGTTTCGGTGAGGGCGCGTCGCGTAGGAACGCCCGCCGTGGACAATCCGAAAAGGTCTATCCCGTCGGCGCCGAGACTCTGAAGCGAGGAATCTTCGTAGTTGAGGACAAGCGGCATCGCGCCGTCGGCCCTGGTCGCCTCGATCGCGTGCAAGAGTTTCTCCAGGCAATTCGGCTCCAGCCACGTGTCGTTACTGAGAAGGAACACGCCCTCGCCTTTCGCGGCGAAGGCACCGATGTTCATGCCGCCGGTAAAGCCAAGGTCCTCTTTGTTTTCGATTATCGAGACCTGCGGAAAGCCGTTGAGAAGCCTGCGCGCCAGGGCGACTGAGCCGTCCGTAGAAACGTTGTCGACGAAAACGATCTCGATTCTATCGGCGATGGTTTGCGCCCGCACCGATTCCAGACATCGCGGCAGCCACTGAACACCGTTCTTGTTCGAGATGACGACGCTGATGACTAGATTCGACATGTGTTGATCTGACGAAGACACCGCACGGAAGTTGGTCAATCGTTATTTTGGCACTCACGTGATTTTTGCCGAAGCAGCCGCGGAAGGAAAGTATTCTGTTGCTGCGTTGTTGATACCGCAGCGGCGTTGAGGTAGAACGTCGCCCGCGTTTATGGGCCTCGATATCAATATGGCTTTGTTCATGATCGATGCCTGCAAGCGCGGGGCAAAGCTCGGCGAGTTTCTAATGCTGGGGCGACAACAGCTCAATGTCTATCCCGGCAAGATGGTCGAGGTCCTGCGAAAGCATGGCTTTCCGTGGGAACGCTATCAGCAAGAGGTCGACGATTCGCAATACAGTGAGCCGTTCCTGCGGGCTCTCGGCGCGACCCAGACCTATTCAATGGACGCGTCGGATTTCGAGGGCGCCGAGTTCGTGCACGACTTG
>Ga0075428_100004532_pt1 | contig 15355 bp, 16 predicted proteins | sample RhiMetdeltSRZDD2_FD_75291 | JGI IMG/M metagenome (GOLD analysis project Ga0075428, IMG submission 75291) | Populus rhizosphere microbial communities from Tennessee, USA - Rhizosphere MetaG P. deltoides SRZDD2 | ecosystem: Host-associated > Plants > Roots > Rhizosphere > Soil | place: USA... | reverse complement strand
CTGGAACGGCTACACGTGGATCGATCAGACGACGTACCTCGAGACGGCGTCGAAGGATGCGCTCGATCGGATGCTCTTCATCGAGGCCGAGCGCATGGATGCGTGCCTCTACGATCCCGCGGATTGTGAATCCGAGCGCACGGTGATCATCTCCGAGCTGCAGGGCGGCGAGAACGATCCCGAGCAGCTGCTCGACACCGAAGTCACCGCCGCGGCGTTCAAGGTGCATCCCTATCACCATCCGACGATCGGATGGCTCTCGGATTTGAAATCGATGACGCGCGACGATCTCTACGCGCACTATCGCAAGTACTACGTGCCGTCGAATGCGACGCTCGTGATCGTCGGCGATATCGACACCGAGGCGACGCTGAAGAACGTGGAGAAACATTTCGGCGGCATCGCGTCAGGAACAGCGCCGGCGCGCGTCAAGCAGTCGGAGCCGGAGCAGCAGGCCGAGCGCAGGGTGGTATTGCGCAAGCCGGGGACGACGGCGTACTGGAAAGCCGCGTTTCATGCGCCGGCATTCACGGACGAATCGTTCTTTCCTCTGCTGGTCGCCGACGCGGTGCTGAACGGCGCCGCCGGCCTCAACATCTGGTCGGGCGGCGGCGTGTCGCGCCCGCAGCGCAGCGCGCGGCTGTATCGCGCGCTCGTCGACAAGGGCCTGGCGTCGACCGTCAGCGGCGCCGTGATGCCGACGCAACATCCGTATCTGTACAACATCCACGCCGCGGTCGCGGAAGGCCAGTCGATCGGCGCGGTCGAAGACGTCGTGCTTGGCGAGATCGAGAAACTGCGCGCCAGCGGCATCACACCCGAAGAATTGAAGAAGATCCACACCCAGCTGCGCGCGCGCTTTGTCTACGACGGCGACAGCGTCACCGACATCGCGCATCAGATCGGCTACTTCGAGACCATCGCGGAGTGGCCCGCGTATCACATGCTGAAGAATCGTCTCGATGCGGTGACAGCGGAACAGGTGCAGGCCGCGGCGGTCAAGTACCTGACGCCGTCAAATCGAACGATCGGCTGGTTCGAGCCGCAGAAGTAGGGCCGGGCAGGACTAAAGTCCCGCCCTTCCGGTACTACTTCGTAACTATGACAGTGACGTTCTCGTACGTGAAGAGCGAGCCGTCACTCGCGACGCCTCTCAACACGTAAGTTCCTGGCTCACTGAACGTCACCTGCGCCTGCCACTTGTTGTCGGATGGCGGCAGTGGAATCGTCCACGGCGGCGACCACGGCGAATTCGCGTAGGCGCGCGTGTCGGTCCACGTCTTCATTTGATCCGGCGTGAACGTCACCGCCGCGGCGTTGCCGCGATAAACAATCCACGAGAACCGCAATCCCGGTCCGCTCTGCGCGACGATGGATGACGGCGGACGATAGAGCGCCGCCGCCGTGATCGTTACTGGTGCGCCATCGGCGGGCGGCTTGGCGGCACCGCGGCGCGCGGGAATGTTGTCAGGATCTTTTGCGACTGCCGTCAGCCCGATCGACTCGCCAACTTTCACGCTGCGCTTCGTTTCCGAGACGGTCAACTCGGGCGGGATGTTCGTGCGCAGCTCATCACGCAAGCTGCCAAAATCACCGCCGACCTCCGTTGAGATGACCTGCGGATCGATTTGATAATCGCTCTTCAGCGACGCGTACGCTTTTTCGGTCTTGCCGTTCGCGGTGAGCGTCCAGATCAATTCCTTCGCTCCAAAATCCGCCGGGACGCGAATCGAAAACAGGAACGGATTGCGCCGTGGATAAAAGTGCGTCGGCTGTCCCTGATCGGGGCCGCCGGGTTCGATCGCGTTCGCCGCCCCGATCGGAATATCGAACTCCTGCTGCCAGTTCGAGTTCATGTAGCCGAAGACGAGCGTGAACGATCCATCGGCATTCGGAATCCAGCCTTCGTAGGCAGGATTCAGGCCCTGGCCGCTGGAGTACATGAAACGTGTTTGGGCTTCAATCCGGCTAAAGCCGGATACCACACCGATCACCGCAGCAGTCGCGATCAACAGAATTCGTCGCTGCCGCATCATCGTTGACCGGGCGCGCGGGTGGCGGTGGTTGGTGTCGCCTGAACCGGCGGCGCCCAACACAACGGACAACCGATGTCGTAGTCGTTGCGCGATTTCATGTTCGCGCGGCGCTTCGCCATCTCCGCCTGGAACTGTTCTTCCGTCAGCGACACCGAGTAGCCGAGGTCGATGAACATGTTGGCGATCGATCGGCGGCCGCCGCCCGCCCAGTTGCGCGAGTCGGCCGGATTCTTGTTCTCTTTCGTCGTATCGAGGAAGCCGATCAAGTGCACGATCGTGCCCTTCGGCAGCAGCGGCGCCTTGTCGTCTTCATACACGTACTGCTTGACCCAGTTGTGATCGTAGCCAACGCAGTTCAGCGTCAGGATGTTGTGGCCCCAGATCGCTTCGAGGCACATGCGCACGCCGGGCGCGTGCAGGTGCGGCTCGAACGCGATGATCTTGGTGTGCTCCTGGAGCGTCGCGTACGAGTGCAGCTCCTGGCCGGCCTTGTCCGGCTTGACGTCGAGATCGATGCCGTTGCCGAGACGCAGCGTCGAGCGCTTGTAGAGCGGTTTGTATCCAGCCGGGAAGAACCGGAAGCCGAACTCGAGATGCGCCTTCGTCTCGCGGCCGTTCGAGTGCCAGTGGTAGGCGCTCAACGCCAGCGATGAATTCTTTTGCAGCAGCCGGCCCGCTTCGGGCGGGAAGATGTCGGGATTGCGGCCAACCTCGTGAATCGGCCAGCTCGTTCCCGACGGCGCCGCTTCCGCATCAGCTGTCGATCCGGCCTCGCCCTGCGCCACGCTCTCGTAGGTCATGTGGTGAAACACGTAGCGTCCGCCGACGGTGCTCGTCGCGCCGCCGACCGGGATGTCGTTGACCTCGCGAACTTCGACTGACGAGACGTAACGATCTTCCTTCAGGCCCGTCGGCACCATGCCGAGTGAGCCCCACCGATCGGGACCACTCGCGGGAACGACGACCTCCGGCGATTTCACGATCAGATCCGGCTCGCCAAGCTGCCACTTGTCGGCGTTGTCGAAATCGAGGGCCCTGGGCATGTCGGCGGCATTGCCGCGCGGCGCGCCGCTGTCGACCCACTTCGCGATCATCGCGATCTCGGTGTCGCTCAGCGACGGATCCTGCTTGAAGCCCTGGATGCCGATGTTCTTCTCGACGAACCACGGCGGCATCACGCCGGCGTGCGGGCCGATACCGGTGCGCGTCTTGATCGATCGCGCCCAGGGACGCACCTGTTCGTAGGTGATGAGCGGCATCGGCGCGCCGCCGTCGGGCCGATGGCACCGCTGGCAGCTGCGCTGCAGGATCGGCGCGATGTGTTTGGTGAACGAGACGTCAGGCGCCGGGGCGGGCGCCTGGGCCGAGACGAGCCCGGCCGTGGTGAACGCAAGGGACACCAGCGCGACGATTCCGAAGAGAAATCGCTTCATGCGCAGGAGGCTACGCCCAAACCGCGCCATCGTCAACGCTGCCGCGACCCCCTTGCAAGATTTCCGGACTGGCCCGTTCTAAGGGGGAGGAGGCCCTATGAGACGCTGTTTCGCCTATTTGATCGCCGCCACTATCGCACTCGTTGCCGCGCCGCCGGCCGTGATGTGTGCGTTGCCTGCACCGCAGCCCGCTGACGTGGTCGACATCCTTGTCGGCGGTGTCGCGCAACCGCGTTTCGCGCACGGCGGACGCTGGTACTTCGAAGCGCGCAAGGGGCGGGAATATGCCATCAGGCTGCGCAATCCGTACGGCGTTCGCGTGGCGGTGGCGCTGTCGGTCGATGGGCTCAACACCATCGATGCGCGCGAGACGACGGCGGCCGGCGCCCGCAAGTGGGTGATCGATCCCTACGAGACGATCGTGATCAGCGGATGGCAGACGAGCCAGAGCGAAGCGCGGCGATTCGAATTCACCACCGAGGAGAACTCGTACGGCCAGGCACTCGGCAAGACCGGCAACCTCGGCGTGATCTCCGCGGTGTTCTTCAAGGAACGCGTCGTCAAGTTCATGCCCGAGACGTCGCAGGGCAGGGATCGCCGCCAGTCGGCTCCGGACTCGCCGATGCCGACGGAGTCTGCTGCTGGAGCGGCTCGCCAGGAATCGCGCGCCAAGGACGAGTACGCCGCGACCGGCATGGGGCGCAGCACCGATCACGCCGTCGAGCAAGTGTGGCTCAACCTCGAAGACGCGCCGTCGATGACCGTGAACATGCGCTACGAGTTTCGTCCGCAGCTCGTCAAGCTCGGCATCGTGCCACCGGCTCCGACCGCGGATCCACTTGCACGTCGTGAACGCGCGCGCGGCTTCGAGCCCGGCTACTGTCCGGAACCGCCGCACAAGAAATAACAGGAGTTGAGGAGAAAAAGACAGGAGTCAAAGAGTTAACTCTTAACTCCTGTTATTACTCTTAAACTCCTGTCAAATAATTACGGCAGCACGAAAGACAGCAGTGTTGTTCCCGACGCAACGACGATGTGTTGTTTGCCATCGAGCATGTATGTCATCGGCGCGGCACCCCAGATCGGGGTGCCGGTCGAGTAGCGCCAGAGGTTTTTGCCGCTCTTTGCATCAAACGCCATCAGGTTGCCTTCGTTATCACCCGCGAAGACGAGTCCCGACGCCGTTGACAACACGCCGGCCATGGTCGGCTGCGGGTACTTGAACTCCCACTTGCGATCGCCGGTCGTCGCGTCGATGGCGCGCAGCGCGCCGTAGGCCTTGTCGCGATCCATTCGCACCACGCCGCCGAACGATGTCCGTCCCGGCGCGATCTTCGGCTCCTGCGCTTCGTAGGTCGCGCACGTCTCGCGCGTGTTGATGAAGATCATCTTGAGCGCCGGATCGTAAGTTGGCGGATTGAAGTTGGTGCCGCCCCACATATCAGGGATGCATCCCTTGTCGCCTTCGTTCAACACGATCGGGCGGCCGTCCTTGCCGATCTCGCGCGCCCAGGTCGTATCGGTGAACGGCTTGCCGAAGATCAGCTCGCCGGTCTTGCGATCGAGCACATAGAAGAAGCCGTTGCGATTGGCCTGCATCACGACTTTTCGATCGGGCCAGTCGGCGAGCACGGGAACCTGGTTGGCGTCCCAGTCGTGCGTATCGTGCGGCGTGAACTGGTAGTGCCACTTCAGTGCGCCGGTCGCGGCGTCGAGCGCCACCAGCGAGTTGGTGTAGAGATTGTCACCCTTGCGATCGGCGCCGTAGTAATCGGGATTCGGATTGCCCGTGCCCCAATACAGCATGTTGAGCTCGGGATCGTAGGTGCCGGTCATCCACGTCGTGCCGCCGCCGCGCTCGAGCAGGCCGGCCGTCGCGGGCCACGTCTCGCTGCCTTTCTCACCTGGATTTGGAATCGTGTTGAAACGCCACAGACGTTTTCCGGTCGCGGGATCGTACGCGTCGATGAAACCCCTGGTCGGGTACTCGCCGCCTGAAATGCCGACGATCACCTTGTTCTCGATCGCCAGCGGCGCCAGCGTGGACGAATAGCCAATCTTGTAGTCGGCCAGGATGATGTCCCAGAGCATTCTTCCGGTTGCGCGATCGAACGCGAGCAAGTGCGCATCGAGCGTCACCATGAAGAGGCGATTGTCGAGCAGGGCGAAACCGCGATTGACCGGGGCTTGGGCGCCGTAGGTCAGATCGTTCGGCAGGTCGCGACGGTATGACCAGAACGGGCGTCCGGTACGCGCGTCGAGCGCCCATGCGAAGTTGTTCGAACCGGTCACGTAGAGCACGCCGTCCCAGAGCAGCGGCGTCGCTTCAAAGCCGCGGCCGCGCGTCATCGTACCGGTCTGGAACGTCCACTCCGGTTTGAGTCGCGCCACGTTCTGCTGCGTGATCTGCGTCAGCGGACTATGACGGCGACCGGTGTAGTCGCCTGAATAGGTGAGCCAGCGCTGCGGGTTCTTCAGGCCCTCGAGAATGTCGCCGTACGCGACACCGGGAAGCGGATCTGCCGCAGGCAAGGGTCCGTGCACGTCGCGCGTGATGCTCTTGATCTCGTGCTTGAAGAAGCCCTGCAGCCTGCCGCGCGCGTCGGCGACTTGAATCGAGAACGCATCTTCATTCCGGCGCTCGCCGGTGATCGATCGTCCATCGTTCATCGCCAGCGTGACGATGTTCGACACACGTGACGGGTTGTAGCGCGCGGAGGCTTCGACGCCGGCGGCGGTCGGGGGCGGCGCGGCGAGACTCTTGAGATACGCGAGGATCGCGCCGAGCTCATCGTCGCCGGCACGGCTCGGTGGCATGGCCGTGCCCGGCACGCCGCTCCGCATTGTTTGAAGAAGACGATCATCGGTGGCGCCGGCGGCCATGACCGCGATCAGGTTGGGCCCGTTGAGTCCGCGCGCGTCGCTGCCGTGGCAGGTCGCGCACTGTTCGCCGAAGAGCGCTCGTCCCTGGTTGATTTGAGAAGTTGCAGTCTGGACAGCGACGGCTTTAGCCGTCGCTATGTCCGCGGCGACGGTGATAGCGACGGCTAAAGCCGTCGCTGTCCAGATCCGGAACAGCGTCATAGCCGCAGGAGTATACTCGCGCGTCGGACGGAGGATCGCATGAGCCGAGGCAAGGTTCTCAGCGCGCTGATGGCCAGCGGGATTGCCATGACGATGGCGAGCGCGGCGGCGCAACAAAGCAATTTCGTCGGCGGCACACCCGCGCAGCTCGATGCCAAGAACATTCGAACGCTGCGGCTGAAGTTTCCCGCCGGCAGCCGGTCGAACTGGCACAGCCATGCGAGCGGGCAGCTGCTGATGGTCGAAGAGGGCAAGGGCCGGACGCAGGAAAGGAATGGGCCGCTGCTGGAAATGACGCCCGGCACGCCGTGGTTCACCAGGGCCGGCATCGAGCACTGGCACGGCGCCGCCCCGGATCAGGACGTCGTGCAGCTGACGATCTACGAGGGCGAGGTGAAGTGGCTCGAGCCCGTCACCGATGCCCTCTACAAGGCCACACCGAAGAAATAAGGTTGGCGATCAACTGCAATAAGATCAGTCTGTGCCGGGCCTGAACCCCAAACGCGTGACGCTGGACAACGGCGTCACCGTGCTCGCGAAAGCCAATCACACCAATCCAACCGTCAGCACGCTGGTCGGTGTGCGGACCGGCGCCTATGCCGATCCGCCCGGGCATGACGGCACGGCGGCGCTCTGCGCGCGCGTGCTCGATCGCGGCACCATGAAGCGATCCGCGGACGCGATTGCCGACGACCTCGACGGCCGCGGCGCGTCGTTGTCGGTGATCGCCGGCCGGCATCAGATGGCGCTGGCCGCCACCTGCCTCGCGGATGATTTCGCATCGGTGCTGTCGCTGGTCGCCGACGTGGCGCGGCATCCGCGATTTGCCGACGCGGAGATCGCGACGCGCAAGGACACGCTGATCACGTCGATTCGACAGGAAGAGGACAATCCAGCGTCAGTCGCGGCCGACGCGTTCATGAAGACACTCTACGGCGATCATCCGTACGCCCGCAAGGTGCGCGGCACCGTGAGCGGCGTCGAATCGACCCGGCGGCAGGATGTCGTTCGTTTTCATCAAAAGGGTTTTGATCCGGGCGCGATCATCGTCGTGGTCGTCGGCGACATCGAGCAGGAGGCGGCGATTGCCGCCGTCAAGAAACAGTTCGGCGACTGGCCCGCGTCAACGAAGTCAACCGTGCAAGGCCCCGCCTCGCTGGTTGTTCCCGAAGCGCCGGCGATCAAGGAACGCCGGTTGGTCACGGTGCCGATGGCGGGTAAATCGCAAGCCGACGTGGTCTACGGGTTCACCGGCATTCGCCGGCTGGATCCGGATTACACCGCGATGTCGGTGATGAACAACGCGCTCGGGCAGTACGCGATCGGCGGCAAGCTGGGCGACAGCATTCGCGAGAAGCAGGGCATGGCGTATTACGTCTACAGCTCGCTCGACGCGACGTTCGGTCAAGGCCCGTTCTCGATCCGCGCCGGCGTCTCCGCCGCCAACATCGAGAAGACCATCGCGTCGATCGATGCGGAGCTCAAGGGCCTGATCGACAAGGGATTCACGCAGCAGGAGATCGACGAATCCAAGAGCTACATGATTGGCGCGCTGCCGCGGCAACTCGAGACCAACGCGGCGATCGCGTCCTTCCTGCTGTCGATTGAAACCTTCGGGCTCGGCCTCGACTATGACGAGCGGCTGCCGGGATTGATCTCGGCGGTCACGAAAGAGGCCGCCGACGCGGCCGCCAGGCGGCTGCTCGATCCGGCGCGCGCGACGATCGCGGTCGCGGGTCCCTTGACTCCTGCCGCACCGCCACCACCTCCGCCTCCGCCTCCGCCCGCGGAAAATCCGGGCGGCTCCGGCGAGACCGGCTCGGGCGGGACAGGTTCTCCAGGCTCTCTTGATCCGAGCAGTCTTCTTTGACGTCGACTTCACGCTGATTTATCCCGGCCCGGCGTTTCAAGCCGAGGGTTATCGCCGCGCGTGCGCGGCGCACGGCATCGAGGTCGATCCGGACAAGTTCGACGAGGCCACTGCCGCGTCGTCATTCATCCTCGACGAGCTCGAGGAGCAGATCTACAACCACGACGTGTTCATTCACTACACGGCGTCGATCATCGAGAAGATGGGCGGCCGCGGCGCCGGGATCATCGACGTCGCGCGCGAGGTCTACGATCAGTGGTCGGTCAATCATCACTTCGAGATCTACGACGATGTGGTGCCGGTGTTGCACGAGTTGCAGCGGCGCGGCTTGATCATCGGCGTGATCTCGAATTCGCACCGCAGCCTCGACGCGTTCTGCAGTCACTTTTCGCTTGGCCATATCATTACGGTGTCGGTGTCGGGCTTCGAGCACGGCTACATGAAGCCGCACCGCAGCATTTTCGACGCGGCGCTGGAGCGCGCCAATGTCAACGCCAAGGAAGCGTTGATGGTTGGCGACAGCCTCGCGCACGATATTCAAGGCGCGGTGAATGCGGGGTGGAACGCGATTCTGCTGCGGCGCTCGGGCGAAATTCCGCACGACCTGCCGCCCAAAGTGCAGGTGATCACCTCGCTGCACCATCTGCCGGGACAGATTGATGGCTGATTTCGAGATTCGAGATCTCAAGACGATCGAGGAATTCCGCAAGGTGGTCGAGCTCGAGCAGCAGATCTGGGGCTACACCGATCCTTCGGATCTCTGCGGCATTCCGGTCTTCATCTTCACCGTTCACCGCGGCGCCAGCCTGATCGGCGCCTTCGACCAGGGCGGACGAATGGTCGGCTTCGCCTACGCGGTGGTCGGCATGAAGGACCAACGGCCGATGTTGTGGTCGCACATGACGGGCGTGCTGCCCGAGTTTCGCGGCGGGCTCGGCTATCGCCTCAAGCTCGCGCAGCGCGATCGCGCGCTGGCGCAAGGCTACGACCTGATCGAGTGGACGTTCGATCCGATGCAGGCGATGAATGCGCACTTCAACTTCGCCAAGCTGGGCGGCGTCGTCGAGGAGTACGAGGAGAACTTCTACGGCGAATCAACCAGCGCGCTGCACAAGGGCACGCCCACCGATCGCGTCGTCCTGAGCTGGCGCATCAGCGCGCCACACGTCGCGAGGCGGCTCGAGCAGCCGCAGGCACTCAGGGCGCGCGCGCAGGAAGTGAACGACGCGCCGGTCGCGAACGCAACCGTGATGGAAGGCGAGTGGCGAAAGACGAAACAGATCAACTTGGCGGTCGGCGACCGTCGCGTGTGGATCGAGATTCCGACGGGGTTCACCGAGATGCAGCAGACAGCGCCCGAGCGCGCGCTGGCCTGGCGGCTGGATGTGCGCCAGATGTTCCAGCATTACTTGTCGAAGGGTTATCGCGCCGTTGATTTTGTGTTGCAGCGCGAACAGGGATTTGGCCGCTATCTGCTAGCCAGAGATTAGCCGGGAGGCCAGGTCATACGACGTCCACCGAGCAGGTGCAGGTGGATATGAAACACCGACTGACCCGCCTCGGCGTTGCAGTTGAACACCGTCCTGAACGCATCGAACCCGCGATCCTTCGCAATCTTCGCGGCCGCGCGGACCATTGCTCCAACCAGATCATCGTTCGCAGCCGACAGATCGTTGAGCGTTGCGACGTGCAGTTTCGGTACGACGAGCACGTGCATCGGCGCCTGCGGATTGATGTCGTTGAAGGCGATCAGGCGATCGTCTTCATGAACCTTGGTCGCTGGTATTTCGCCGGCGACGATCTTGCAAAACAAGCAGGCCACAGATTATTCACAGATTAGAGCAAAAGCGCTCAATCCGTTATCTTCCTTTCGATGATCGCGACCCGCGGGATGTTCTGCAGATCCGTGCTGATGCGCTTGAGCGTCAGCGACGGGAATCCGGCGACGAGATCCGCCACCGCATCCGCGTGTTGATGACCGATCTCGATGAACGCGGTGCCGCCGGGCGCCAGCTGCGCCGACGCGATGTCGATGATCTGGCGGATGTCGCGCAGGCCGTCTTCACCGGCAACCAGCGCGCCTTGCGGTTCGTACTCACGGATTTCCGGTGCCAGCTCCTCGTACTCAGCCTCGGTCACATACGGAGGGTTCGAGATGATGAAGTCGAACGGGCCCGACGCATGCGGGACGTACGCGCACTCAACGAACGTGATCTGATCGGCGACGCCGAAGTAATTCGCGTTCGCGTGAGCGACGTCGAGCGCCGCGCGCGAGATATCGGTCGCGACGACCTTGGCGAGCGGCAGCTCGGCAGCGGCGGTGACCGCGAGGCAGCCGCTGCCGGTCCCGATATCGACAATGCGCACCGGGCGCGCAGGAAGATCCTTGGGCATGCACGCGAGCAGCTCTTCGACGATCAGCTCGCTTTCGGGTCGCGGGATCAGCACCGACGGATTGACGTCGAAGTCGCGGCTCCAGAATTCCTGGCGGCCGCGAATGTAGGCGGCCGGTTCGCGCCGCGCGCGCCGCTCGATCAACGGATCGTAGCGGGTCACGAACGATTCGCCGGCCTCGTCGGTTTCATAGGCCATCAGCGTGGCGCGATCCCACTCGAGTACGTGGCGCGCGAGCAGGTTCGCATCGCGTCCCGCCTCGCCGTTCTCGATACCCGCAGCCACCAGCCGCGCCCGGGCGGCGTTGATCCTCTGACGAACGTTCAATGTTTTCTCGGGGGGCGACCCGAATCCCGGTCCGGGTCCGTTTCCGTTACTTCGCGAAGTTTCTCCGCAGTGTAATACGTCGTCAAGGCACTTATCAGATCGTCGAGGTTGCCGTCGAGCACGCTCTGGAGCTGGTGGGTCGTGAAGTTGATGCGGTGATCGGTCACGCGGCTCTGCGGGAAATTGTAGGTGCGAATCTTCTCCGAGCGATCCCCGGTGCCGACCTGGCCCTTGCGCTCCTTCGCGATGGCTTCGTTCTGCTTGTCCAATTCGGCCTCATAGAGGCGGGTGCGCAGCACTTTCATCGCCTTGGCGCGATTCTTCTGCTGGGACTTTTCGTCCTGCTGCGACACGACGATGCCCGTCGGAATGTGCGTGACCCGCACCGCGGAATACGTCGTATTGACGCTCTGGCCGCCCGGGCCGCTCGAGCAGAACGTGTCGATGCGGATGTCCTTATCGTTGATCTGGATGTCGATCTCGTCGGCTTCCGGCAGCACGGCGACGGTCGCGGCGGAGGTGTGAATGCGGCCGCTGGCCTCGGTCGCCGGCACGCGCTGCACCCGGTGCACACCGCTTTCGTATTTCAGCCTGCTGTAAGCGCCGCGGCCTTCGATGCTGACGACGACGTCCTTGATGCCGCCCTGGCCGGCTTCGCTGAGCGACATCAGCTCCACTTTCCATCGCTGGCGCTCGGCATAGCGGGTGTAGCAGCGATAGAGGTCGCCGGCGAACAGCGCCGCCTCTTCGCCGCCGGTGCCGGCGCGGATTTCGAGCATGACGTTGCGCTCGTCGTTCGGATCCTTCGGGACCAGCAGGATCTTCAATTCATCGGCGAGCCGGCCTTTACGGACGTTGAGGTCGTTGAGCTCCTCGAGGGCGAGGTCGCGCATCTCGGGATCGCCGCCCTTGATCAGCTCTTCGGCGCTCTTGATCTCGCCCTCGACGCCTTTGAATTCGCGATATTTCTGTACGAGCGGCTCGATCTCCGCCAGCGCTTTCGACTGCTTGCGAAACTCGTTGCCGTCGCTCTGCACCTGCGGCGTCGCCAGCGAGGCCATGAGCTCTTCGTACTTGCCTTCGATCGAGGCAAGCTTGCTGAACATCTCGGACATCAGGAATTAGCAACCAGCAATCAGCCGCCGGACACCGGCGGCAGGAACGCGATTTCATCGCCGTCGGCGACGGCGGCGGTGAATCGCGAGTAGTCGGCGTTGACGGCGCACGAGATCGATTTCTCGTAGGCCGAGAACTCCGGGAATTCAGACACCAGTCCCGCCCAGACCGCGTGCACGTTCGCGCCCGCGGGCGCGTCGCGCTGCAGCTCGCCGGCGCCGGCGATGTCGCGCAGCCGCGCAAACAATCGCACGGTTACGCGCATGCGATGCGCAGCGCCTCCTCGCGCGCTTCGGCGTTGTCGGGATCGGCGGTCGCGCCCTCGATCCACACGTCGCCGCCCTCGAAATACTCGTGTTTCCAGATCGGCACGATCTGCTTGATGCGCTCGATCGCGTAACGGCTCGCGGCAAACGCATCGGCACGGTGCGGCGACGCCGCGGCGATCGCGACGCTGGCCTCGCCGATCTCCATACGGCCGATGCGGTGGTGAATGGCGAGCCGCACGCTGGGCCACTTTTCGCGCGCTTCCGTCACGATCAAATCGAGACCACGCACGGCCAGCGGCTCGTACGCTTCGTATTCGAGATGCAGCACGCGGCGGCCCTTGTTGTTGTCGCGCACGAGTCCCAGGAACACCGACACCGCGCCGATACCGGTGGTATCAAGCGCGCGCACGAGTGCCTCGTGATCGAGTGGCGCTGTCGTGATAACGGTGAGAGCAAGCATGACACTGTAGTGTCCGGCTTTAGCCGGACCCAATCGTCAGTTCAGTATATTCCGCGCCAGAAATGGTTGAGCGGCCGATGCCCCTTCCCAAGGGGAATGCCCAGCCGCATCGCGCCCTCGACATATTCTTTCGCTGCCGGCACCGCCTCCTTGACGGTCGCGCCCTTGGCCAGGTGCGCCGCGATTGCCGACGCGAAGGTGCATCCGGTGCCATGCGTGTTCGGACCCTCGATGCGCGGGCCGATCCATTCGTGGAAGTTCCCGCCCTCGAGCAGGACGTCGATCACTTCGGGGCCGGCAAGATGTCCGCCTTTGATCACGACCGCCGCGGGTTTCAACATGGCGATCCGGCGCGCCGCTTCACGCATGTCGTCAACTGAGGTGATCGTCATCTTCGCGAGCACTTCCGCTTCCGGAATGTTCGGCGTGACGACGCGCGCGAGACGGATCAAAGTCCAGCGCACCGCGTGCGCGGCCTCTTCGTCGAGCAGGTGCGCGCCGCTCTTGGCGACCATCACGGGATCGACCACCAGATTCGGCAGCTCGAGCGATTCAACCGCTGCGGCCACCGCTTCGACGATCGTCGAGTTGGCGAGCATGCCGGTCTTGACCGCGTCGCACCCGAAATCCGACACGACCGCCTCGATCTGCGCGGTGACGAAATCATCCGGCACCACGTGGACGCCGGTGACCCCGAGCGTGTTCTGTGCAGTCAGCGCCGCAATGGCCGACGTGCCGTAAACGCCATGCGCAGCAAAGGTTTTCAGGTCGGCCTGGATGCCGGCGCCCGCGCCTGAGTCGGATCCCGCAATTGTCAGCGCGGTAGGCATGCCAGTATCATTCAGTCCCATGACATCACGAACCTCCGTGTCGCATGCGTCCACGCTCCTCGATCAGGTCAGCATGCGCGCCGCGTCCGCCAACGCGTGGACCGGCGTGCAGCTGTTGTCGGTCTTGTTCGTGGCCGTGCTCACGGCGGCGGCGGCGCAGCTCAGCTTCCCGCTGCCGTTCACGCCGGTGCCGTTCACGATTCAGCCGATGATCGTGCTGATCGGCGCGGCCGCGCTCGGGTCAACGCTCGGCGCGTTGAGCCAGATCATTTATCTCATGCTCGGCATCATCGGGTTCCAGGTGTTTGCGTATTCGCCGGAACTGCCTCAGGGTTTCGCCCGGCTGCTCGGCCCGACCGGCGGCTACCTGATGGCGTACCCGATTGCCGCATTCGCGACCGGATGGCTCGCGGAGCGGGGTTTCGATCGCCGCTATCTCACCTCGATTATCGCGATGGCCATTGGCCTGTCGGTCATTTTCCTGGGCGGCGTCACGTGGATCGCGCGCACGGCCGGCGTGCAGACGGCGCTGGCGACGGGCCTCTATCCGTTCGTCGTCGTCGACATCATCAAGGTGGTCGCAGCGGGCCTGGTGCTGCCGACAGCATGGAAATTCTTGCGGCACTGATCCTCATCCTCGGTCTCAACGGCCAATCGAAGCCGCAGGAGGGCCATCCTGGCCGCCTGTTTCCGCCATCCGATCTCGGACTGCTTGACGCCCCGGATCGCGATCTGTGGCAGCGGCCCGATCAGATCATGGACGCGCTCGGCGTCGCAGATGCATCGTTGGTCGCCGACATCGGCGCCGGCAGCGGCTGGTTCACGATTCGACTCGCGCGCCGCGTCGGACCGCGCGGCATTGTCTACGCCGAAGACGTGCAGAAGGAAATGATCAACGCGATCCGACGCCGGGTTCTCCGCGAAGGGTTCAACAACGTGCAAGCCGTCCTGGGATCGAACAACGATCCACGGCTGCCGGCCGCAGCTCTCGACGCGGTGCTGCTGGTCGACGCGTATCACGAGGTCGAGGATCGCGTCACGATGCTGTCAAACATCGCGAAATCGCTCAAGCCGCAGGGCCGCCTTGGCATCGTCGACTTCCGTTTGGATGGAACCGGGCCTGGACCTTCACCAGAAGAACGCGTCAGCCCGGACGTGGTCGTGAATGACGCGAAGAAAGCCGGGCTCAAGTTAATCAGACAGGAGCCCTTTCTCCCTTTTCAGTACTTCCTGATCTTCGGGAAGTAATTATTCGGCTCGCAAGGCCAGCATCGGATCGATGCGCGTCGCCTGGCGCGCCGGCAACCACGTTGCGACCAGCGCCACCGCGGCGAGGCCGGCCACGACCGCGGCATAGGTAATGGGATCGAACGGCTTCACGCCAAACAACTGCGACGACAGCAATCGCATCAAGGCGGCGGCGCCGATCATCCCGACTGCAAGGCCGATCGCCGCGAGTGACAATCCTCGCGTCACGAAGATTCTCTGCACCGACTCGCCGCGCGCGCCGAGCGCCATGCGGATGCCGACTTCACG
>Ga0075428_100004530_pt1 | contig 15358 bp, 12 predicted proteins | sample RhiMetdeltSRZDD2_FD_75291 | JGI IMG/M metagenome (GOLD analysis project Ga0075428, IMG submission 75291) | Populus rhizosphere microbial communities from Tennessee, USA - Rhizosphere MetaG P. deltoides SRZDD2 | ecosystem: Host-associated > Plants > Roots > Rhizosphere > Soil | place: USA... | reverse complement strand
CCGTCGTCGCCAATCCAGTACACCGGCCCGCCGGAATCCCCCGCGCCGATCCCACCATCTCCGGTCGCCGGGTTCTGGTAGAGCAGCAGCCAGGGGAGCGGTCCCTGTAGCGACAGAAAGACTTGCGTGCCAAACCGCCGCAGGCCGTCGCGCTGGACCGGCGTCGGTGGCGGGAACAGCAGCGTATCGCCATACCCCACGACCGTGAACGTTGGGCGGGAGCTATTGAGTGCGCCAGCGGCACTGAGTTCCTTGAGGAATCCTGCCGGCGCGAGTGTGGCCGGTTGAACGTCCAGCACTGGCTCCTTGAGGATCGCCACCCCTACGTCATGCCAGTCCGGCTCCTCAAAGGCGAACTCCGGGTGGGTGATCACCGTGTCGATCTCTTTCCACGTCGCCGGGTCGAAGGCGTTGGCGCCGAAGCTGATGCGAAAATCGTCTGGCTCCAGGCGCCCCATCGCGACGTTGAATTCGATGGCCTCGGTCACATGTCCGGCGGTGAGGATCAGCCGCGAGTCGATCAGCGTGCCCGAGCCAAAGATCCTGGGGACAGTCAGGTCCGGCTGGTCACTCGGCGGATGGATCAGGAGAAATGCGCCGACTTCTGGAAAGAGATTGTGCTCGTCCACCGTGCCATTGGTAATCGCCACGCAAGGGCGCGCCGCGGCGAGAATCAGCAGGGAAAGGGACAGTGTTGCAAGCGATTTCATGACGGGGCTCCTCTGGTGTGGCGATGACGATTGTTCGCTGTTCCGAAACGGGGTAGCGGTCCATGAGCGCCGACGACGTGGCTTGGGCGGCAATCGCGGCGACTTCATTGACCTGTTCAATCACACACAGTACCGACAATCATGGACGCGGTAGCAGGGGCTGGGACACCCGCCTTTGCGCTTGAAACACCGGCCGCCACAGCAGCAGAATCCCCCTCCGGCGTGTGCATCACTGGGTAGGGCGAGCATCCCTCCCACCACGCCGGCCAGGGTCAGCGCCCCCTGGCCGAGTTTGCCCAGGAAGTTTCGCCGCGAGAGATTGGTGGCCACTTGTTCGGCCGCTGTGCTCACCTTCTCAAACATGGTTCATCTCCATTTGGTCTGCAGTACAATGAAGATGCCATCGCTCCGGGCGCGCAGACCAGCCGTCCGGAAGATGCCGGGCCGGTGCGGGCTTTGCTTGTCGGCGAGAACGCACCGGCCGATTTTTTCTTTGTTCGTGGTCTATCGCTTACCGCAATCGACCAAGGATTTTTATTCCACCTGACCAGTCTCCTTGAGCCACTGCCGATACTCGGGCGACTGCTTCCAGCGTTCGTACGCTGCGCCGGGACCGACAATATCCAACTGTGGTCCAAGGTCTTTGCCGTCCGGGCCGGCCGCGTGTCCCGCACTGCCTGGCCTCAGTCGGAAGTCGGAGGGGTCAAGCCGACCGACAGCGGCGGGAGTAGCTTCCTCCGGCCTCTCGAAGGTGAGGTATCCTTGGAGGCAACCCGATTCGGCCAACCCCCAGAATGCATACCACTCCGGCAGGGACTGGAAAGACCGCATCGACGGGATCTCATTCCCGCGATGCTTGACACTCAAGAACGTTGCATTCTCCGGATAGACGTTTCGCTTCTCGCTCCAGACCACGACCTTCCGCAACAGTTTTTCCGTCTCCTCCGCGTCAAAGGTAGTCGCCGACTGAGTAAGCATCGGCGCAAATTGGAATTGGATCACCGGTCCGTCGGCCGAGAGTATGTTCGCGGAGGTGCGCACTCGGACTGGGACCTCTGGCGCGGTTCTGGGCCCGTAATTGTAAGCGAGCGCAATCGGGCTGGGACTTACAACTAGGTTTCTGGTCAATTCCAGTTCCGCCGACTGGATGGCGTAGCGGCTAACGGCGAAGGACATGGCCGGTGGTGACCCGGTTCTCACAACATTGCTGTCCAGCACCGCTCTGCGCAGGACGGGGCAGTTTATCAGCATGACGGCATGGCCATAGCGTGTGCTAATCAGACAGTTTCGCACCTGAGCGAAGGACAGGATCTGAGCACGCAATTCACAGCCGGTAAGGCGGCAATTCGTGACGTACAAGGCGACGCCCAGCGAATTGACCGCTGTGACCGAGCCCATTGAGTCGGTGGCGCGCTGGAATTCCAATCCCTCCAAGACGAGGCGGGCGCGCGTCTCCAGTAGAACGTGTTCGCTCGCGAGCGGGCGGATGACCGGCTCGTAGCCCGTCCCGGCCCGGATCGTGAGAGGAACAGACACCTGGATCAGTTTCGTCGTGTATGGCCCGTTGCCGCGGATTTCGATCGTGTCGCCGTCGCTGGCGGCCAGGACCGCCTCGGCCAACGTGTGGCAATCGCGCTCTGGGACATCTTTGCCGCCCAGCACGACAAACGCACCGCGCTCCGCTGCCGCCTCCTTGGCGGTCGAGGGCGCGGCTTGCAAACACACCCGTACGACCTGCTTGTCGCCACGGGTGATCGTGACCAGTTCCTGGTCGAGCGGAACCGGCGTGCCCTTCTTGTCCGCCTGAAGTTTGTAGGTGCCTGGTTTCAGACGCACTTCGTGCAGCCCGGCGCCGGTGATGACTAAGCCACCATCCCCCTCGATTGTCACCTTCACGTCGGAGTCGGCCGTTTCGATGACCAGCATCCCCTCCAGCGTGAAGATGCGAATGACCGTCGCGCTGAGCTGCGTGACGCCCGTGGCTTCGGTCAGGCCCAGACTTGCGGCGAGGAACAAAACTGCCGCAGTCGCGACGGTCAACCAGCGTCGCCCGCCGAGTGCGGATGGCGGATGGCGGATTTTGGATAGAGAAGACTCTTTCTCCGGCAATCTGGGATCTGCAATCTGCAATCGGTAATCTGGCCGGGAAAGCTGCTGCAATTGGGCCAGGTGCTCACTGAGCAGGTCGGCGACTTCCGCGGACGTCTGATACCGCTCGTCCGGATTCTTGGCGAGCAGCCGGTCCACGATCTCTACCAGCCACGTCGGAATCTCCGAGTTGATCTCGCGAATCGGCCGCGGCGCGTCGTCGCACACGCGGCGCAGCGCGGCAAGCGTCGTGTCAGCCCGAAACGGCGAGCGGCCGGTACACATCGCATACAGCACGCTCCCCAGGCTGAACAGGTCGCTGCGGGCATCGACCGGCTCGCCCCGCGCCTGCTCCGGGCTCATGAAAAGCGGCGTGCCGGCAATCACGCCCGACTGCGTGAGCGAGACGTCGTCCACCGCGCGGGCCAGGCCGAAGTCGGTGATCTTGACCCGCTGAATGCCGTTTTCCAGCAGGACGTTGGCGGGCTTCACATCGCGATGCACCAGCCCTTGCTTGTGCGCGGCGGCCAGTCCCTCGGCAACTTGCAGGCCGATTCGCAGCGATTCCTTGAGGTCCAGCGGTCCCTCTTGCTTGAGCTTGTCGTCGAGGGAAATCCCTTCCACAAATTCCATGACGAGGTAGGGAATCGGCGCGGCCTCCTCGACGGCGTAGATACGGACGATGTTGTCGTGGCTCACGGCGGCTGCGGCCTGCGCCTCGCGGGCGAACCGCCGGCGGGCGGTGGCCGAGGTGGCTAAGGCGGCGGAGAGCACCTTGATGGCCACCACGCGGTGCAGCTTCTCGTCAAAGCCTCGCAGGACGATGCCAAAGCCGCCGCGGCCCACGATACTGAGAATCTCGTAGTGTCCCAGCCGGCCTAGTGTATCAGGCCGGGTCGCGGCTTCGAGAAAGTCGAGATTGTTCGCGCTTTCCGAACTCTGCTCAGCGACCGCCGCGGCAGTCACATTCAAAGAAGGCACGCAGGGTTGTACCAGGAAGCCATCGGGGTGCTCGTGAGCCGCCAGCAGTGTTTCCAGGCGCTTGCGGCGAGTCTCGTCGACTCCGCAGGCCTTCCGCAGGAACGACTCGCGCTCGGCGAGCGGCTGCTTTAGTGCGTCGTGGAAGAGCGTTTCGTCGTTCATGGCCAAGTTTGGTGGGGCAGACATTCCTGTCTGCCCCACTTCTTGAGCATTCTATAACCCGAAACGGAATGCATGCCCCTCAATCCCATTAGCGGAAATTGGAATCGAAAAGCACCACATCCGCAAAAGAATTTCCGCGGCCAGCAATTAGCCGCCGCGGACTTGCGTTTGAAGCCAGGCCCTCGCATATGCCCAGTGACGGTCGGCTGTGCTGGGTGAAATGCCCAGCGCCTCCGCCGCCTCGTCGCTGGTCAACCCCGCAAAATAACGCAGCTCGACGAGACGCGCCTTTTGGGGATCTTCCTTGGCCAGCTTCGCCAGCGCCTCGTCGAGCGCCAGCAGCTCGTCGTCCGGCTGGGGCGCAGCGATTTCATCGAGCGGCTCGCGGCGTCCCTGGCCGCCCCGCTTTTGCGACTGCCGACGCCGGGCGGCATCGATTAGAATATGTCGCATTGCTGTGGCCGCCGCAGCCAGGAAGTGCCCGCGGGAGTGAAATGCAGGCGAGCGGGGGGCGTCAGGATCCTGATTGAACCCCGGCTCCGTCGCGGCACCATCAGGGGGACCACCAACTGCGTCGTCCGTGCCCCGCCCGCCGCTGGTCGATGGTCCCACCAGCCGCAAATAAGCTTCATGCACCAGTGCCGTCGCCTGGAGCGTCTGCCCCGGCTTTTCGTGAGCCAGTTTGGCGGCTGCCAGTTTCCGCAATTCGTCATAAACCAGCGGCAGCAGCTGCTCGGCGGCCTGCGGATCGGTTTCAACCTGCGCGAGAATGCGGCTAACATCGGACATGATCGGCGGTTCGGCAACAGTGAGACATTGCCGATTATAGGTGGACCGCCGATGGCTTGCTAACGATAGGTGTCGATTCGCTGCTCGGTCAGCCGCACACTCGCCTTAGCGCGCGTTTGCACGCCGACGTGTTCGTGAATGGCCTTCATTTGCGTCTGGACCTCTTGCCAACTTCGGGGTAGGCGCTCGGCGATTGTCGTCTCGCTCAATCCACGAAAGGGCGAGCCGCAGAACTTCCTGTTGGGCAGGGGTCAGCCCGTCGATGGTCATGGGGCGCTGGGATCGAGTCAGATCGGTTACTTGTGCTTGCCTGACAGCCGGCAGATTCTCGCCGCGATCGTCCCCAGAGCTACACCCGAAATAGGGTCTCGCAATCTTTCGCCGCGAGCAGTTTCGCGGGAAGCGACCGACTTAGCGTCAAAATCGAACGTTGGCCCAGCGGGAGCTGACGGCGATTGTTAGGCCCGTGGCCCATGTAGATCGCCGATGCTGCAGTGGGTGCCCCACCATCATAACCGCTGCGTCACCTCTCCCATCCATTAGCTCAACCGGCACCCTCGGATGGGGGAAGCCGCGGGTGACTGACAGAGGTCATTCACATGCCAGGCGGTAACCGATTCCTTGCTCCGTGAGCAAATACCGCGGCTGCGCCGGATCGGTTTCCAGTTTGCGCCGGAGCGCGGCCATGAACACGCGCAGGTGCTGTGTGTTTCGCGCCTGCGACTCGCCCCAAACTTCCGTCAGCAATTGCGGATACGTGACGACTTTTCCAGCATGCTGGATGAGGGTCGTGACCAGCTTGTATTCCAGCCGGGTGAGATGCACTTCCTGGCCTCGCACGACGACTCGCCGTGTGGCAAGGTTGACCGACAGATCGCCGACCTCAAACAGTGGAGACTCGCCTCCGGTTTGACGCTGGGTCACGTGACGCAAGGCAACCTTGATCCGCGCCAAAAGCTCCCCCGTGCTGAATGGCTTGGTCATGTAATCATCCGCCCCGCGGTTGAGCGCCGTGATCTTCTGCGAGTCCTGGTTGCGGACCGAAAGAATGATGACCGGCGCTGCCAGCCATTCCCGCAGTCGCCTGAGCACGTCCAGGCCGTCGATATCCGGGAGTCCCAAGTCGAGAATCACCACGTCCGGTGGCCGCTCCGTCGCGGCAACGAGCGCTTGCTCGCCGGTCTCGGCCTCGGCGACGCGATAACCTGCGGAATTCAAGCAGGAGTGCAAGAAGCGGCGCATCGGCGGCTCATCCTCGACGACGAGCACCAGCGGAGCAGTTGTCGGCACTGGCGTCATGGCTCAAGCAGTTCCTGCAAGCGGAGAGTGATCTGGCGCAAGGTCGCATTCCGCAGCGGGCCAGGAAGTTTTGGCGCATGGCAGCTCGATTACGAACTCAGCGCCCCCCTGGGGGAGGTTGGCCGCCCGGATTTCGCCGCCATGCGCCTCGACGATTGCGCGGCAGATCGTCAGTCCCAGGCCCATCCCTCTGCGGCCGTCGGCCACCGGCGCGCCACCGCGGAAGAACTTGTCGAATACCTTGGTCTCGCTTCCCGCGGGCAGACCCGGTCCATGGTCAGTCACGCGAATCACCGCGCGGCCGCCGACATGGCCGGCGGAAATCTCAATTGGGCTGCCGCGCGGCGAATAACGAATGGCGTTTTCGAGCAGATTGATGAGCACTTGCTGAAACAGATCGTCGGCGACCCACAACAGCGGAAAGTCGGCGGGGATCTCGACGCGGACGATGCGTCCTTCCAACTGCCGTTTTAGGCGGGCGATTGCCGCGCCCACGAGTTCTTCCAGCACTTCCCAGTCGCGATCGAGCCGGATAGGTCCGGCATCGAGGCGCGCCATATCCAACAGGTTTTCCACCTGCCGGGTCAGGCGGTACGACTCATCCACGACGGTTTGCAGCATTTCGCGCTCGGCGCCATCGAGCCGGCTGCCAGAACTCTCCAGTAGCCCGGTCGCCGTCACTGCGATCGTCGCCAGAGGCGTTTGCAGCTCGTGCGAGACGGCGCTGAGCAGGGCGTTACGGAGCTGCTCCGATTGCACCTGAACAAGGGCTTGCTGGGCGTCCTGAAGCCAGCGATCGCGCTCCAGCGACAACGCAATCAGGTTGGCGCATGTCTCCAGCATGTGGCGGTCTTCCGAGTCCGGCAAGCGCCTTGTATCGCGCGGCCAAACTGCCAACACGCCGCACGTCTGCTGTGCTCCCACCATGGGCACCAACAGGCAGCCAATCTCGGGGTGCATATCGGTACCTACGCCCGCCGGCTGGTGGTGCTCGAATACCCAGTGGGCCGCCGATTGCGTGCCGGCGGTGACGAGGGCCGCCGTGTCATCCATGCGCAGCGTGCCCGCCGGATCGCACAGGAAAATCGCGACGTGACCGTCGAAAATGCTCCTGATCTGCTCGACCGACAGGCTCACCAGCGCGTCCGAACCGGACGAGCGGCTGAGCTGCCGCGACAATTGGTACAGCTGCGTCGTGCGGCGCTCCCGCTGTTGGGACGCCTGGTAAAGCTCCCCCGTTCGATGCTCCTGCTCTCGCGCTGCATGCAGTTGCGATTGCGATCGCGCCGTCAGCTCGCTGATCGCGATTCCAATGCCGAGCATGACGCTTAGCGTGACGAAGTACTGCGTGTCCGTCGGGTAAAAGCCAAAGATGGGGTGGACGAAGAAGTAGTCGAAGACGAGCACCGAGAGGATGGCGGCGGCGATGGCGGGGCCGTGCCCGCAGCGGGCGGCTACGAGCGCCACGCCAGCCAGGTAGATCATCACCAGGTTGGGTTCGCTGAGCCCGAGCGAACTGGTTCCCCAGGCCAGCAGGCTGCAAACCGTGACCACGCCTACCGAGATCGCGTAGAGACGCCATTTTGGCGGCAATCGAGCCGGCGGCGACGTGAGCGGGCTGACAGCCGAATCGAGGGACATATCGCCAAGCTCTCGCCGGAGTGGGTCTGAATTCGACCGCGGCCAAGCGACTCCCGCGGCCCACGGCACCGGCGAAATCCGCTCGTCGAAACGGGCGATGAAGCCGACCCATCCAGCTTACTTCTTTTTGGGGCCGGATTTGGAGGTCGCCGGCGCCTTCTTGGGAACTTTAGCGGCCTGGGTCAGCAGCGCGTCGTATTTCGCCACCATCTGGGGACCGCTGAGTTTGGGGGTCAGTACCAACGTGGACTTGAGCATCTGCTGAGCTTGCAGGGCCAGTTCTCCGTTGCGAGTCTGCTCTGCCTGTCGCACAAGCGAATAGGCGGCCTGGTACAGCACCTCGTAGTATTCCGGTGGGCGCGGCTGCGAACGTCCCAGCAGCACGCGGACGCTTGTCCAATGGGCTACACACTCGTCATAGAGCTTAGGGTCTTTTTCGGCCAGCGCCTGAAGAATAAATCCTTTCTGCATCAGTGGCTCGAGGGCAGTGGGATGCGTCTTGATCAACTCCTCCACTTGCCGCCGCGCCTCCTCGAGCTTTCCGTCACTTCGCAGCAGTCCCACCAGCCGCGCTCGGACACGAGTCATCGAATCCCCTACGGCGGACCGGTCGGTCTCACTCGCGTCGACCGTCTGAATGACCCGCTCGTAGGCGGTCTTGGCCAGGCCCTGCTGGTTGAGAGCGGTTGCCAGGTCTCCCAGCGTCACCAGTTGAACAGCGGAAAGCTGCTTCCGCTCGACAAGGCCGGCGAGAATGTGATTCTGCGCTTCCCGGACGGCGCTGAGCTTCTCCTGAATGTCTTTTGCCGCCGACGCATCGAACGAAGGAGCTTGCGCTCCGGCCGTCGCTTCCAGTTTCTTGGCCTCCTGTTCCAGCAGGCGCACAAAATCGATCAGCACCGCATTGAGCTGCGGCGCGTCTCCGCCAAGCGACGCCAGCGTGTCCGCGGTTCTGGCGGCGGCAACGGCGTTTTCGCTCCTGGCCAGCGCTTTCACGGCGCCAACGAAAAGACGAAGCGTCTTCACATCGGTCGCGGGAGCTTTGCGAGACTCGACGTCTTTGACCAGCGGCGCATAAAGTTCAGCTGCTTTCGCTGATTGCTCTCCTTCCGAGTAGATCTCAGCCAATACCAACTGGGCGTCAAACAGTGCCTGCGGCATTGGTTCGTTAGGCGATTGCCACTGCCCCTTGAGCCGCTCAACGCTGGTAGTCAGGCTGGCGCGCGCTTGCTCGCGGAGGCCGGACAGCTCATCTTTGCGTTCGGCGGCATTTTCGCTTTTCTTGCCGTCTAGATACTGCTTCCAAAGCAGTTGCCCCGCGACATACTGCGCGCTGGCATAACGCTTGGATTGGGCATTGACTTTGGTCAAGAGCTCGAGTGCCGCTTTTGAGTTTCCCTGCTGCAACTGAATTTGAGCCAGCGCCATGCGGGCGTCGTCCCCTTCCGGCTGGTCGGGCCAGCGGCCGATGGTAAATTCCGCGAGTTTGGTCAATTTCTCCTGAGCTTCCCTTTTCTGTGCGTCGGGTGCTGCCAAATAAATCTGAAGCGCCGCCGCGACGCCCAGCCCGCACGCTTCTTTGGCGATCGGACTTTCGGGATGATCGCGGAAGACCTGGGCCGCGGAAGCGAATGCTTCGTTCAATTTGCCGGCCCGAAACTCTTCCACCGCCATGTAATAGCGGACGGACGCCACCCGCTCGGCAATTGCCGCCGCCTGCTTGGCGTCTCTGGCCTTGTTGGCTGCCTCTGCCGCCTTGCCATACAGTTCGACCGCCTCGCTCCAGTTTTTGGCGGCGGCCGCTTCGTCCCCCATGACGATGCTCTCTCCCAGCGTCAACAAGCCTTCTCCGGTCCCAAGCTTGGCCGTCACCTCCCGGCGGAGCAGCATTGCCTCGCGGCGATGCTCCGACTCAATCTTGCCGATGGCAGTCAATGCCACGAGCGCCTCGCGAAGCAGTTTGGTCTTGGCCGCGGGCGCCTTCGCCGCGTCGGCCGCGGCAATCTTGAGTTTGGCGACCTCCAAGGCAATCCCTTGAAAAACGCTCGTCGATTGCCATTTAGGGTACTCCTGCAGCCACTCGTCCCCCTCCTTGACCACCTGGCCTGGTTCTTTTTTGGAGATCAGGCGCAGACGAAACAGCGCGGCCTGACCGAAGATTGGCGCGTCGTCGGCCGTGGCCTCTTTTCCAGACGGGCAACCGACAAGTACCTCGTCGTAATAATCCATTGCCGTTGCCTGGTCACCCAGTTCCTCGATCGCTTTGCCGTGCCAGAGATGGGCCAGATACCCGACTCGCTGGCCGCGGTACTCCTGAAAGATGGCATCGAGCTGCTCCGCCGCGGCCGTGAGAAGTTTTTTCCGCTCGTCGTCCTCTGGTCCAGACGTGGTCTGCGCCAGCAGGTAATCGGTATAGGCCAGGTTGAAGCGAGCTTCGAGCAAGGACAGTTCCGCGTCCTTTTGGGATTGCGTGTCCTTGGCAGCAATCGTCGCGTCCGCCCGCCCCTTGAGCCGCTTGAGCGCCGCCTCAAAGTGTCCACGGGCGCTGATGAGCAGCGTTTTTGCATCGGCCAGTGCCCGCTTGGATCGCTCCTCGTCCCCGGGCTGGCGGGCGGCGGTAAGGCTGATTTGCCCGCGCGAAAGCTCCTCATTGGCAGAAATCAGCACGGCCGAGCCGACTGCCGGATGGTGCGGGTTCTCGGACAGAAACTTTTCCAGCAAGCGATCGGCCTCGGCCAATCGGGCCGCCCTTTGCTGCGAGTCGTAAGCCTCGCTGGCGGCAATGCGCAAGCTGCGGCTGCGCTCCAGATCGAGCGTTTGCTTCAGCTCGACCGGCAAATCATTCCGATCGGCGATGGAGTCCAGGTAGTCGAGCGCCGCTTCGCCGTAGCCGCGGCGCTCCAGCCCCCGCAAAAACTCCAGATATGGTTCGCCCGAATATCCCGCTGCGGCGACGGCTAAGGTCATCGTCAGTGCCATGCAACCGAGCAGGGTTCGCCGTTCCGCAACGATCGAACGGCATGCCTCATCGCACTGGCGCATCACTTCACCTTGTTCAAGTCCTCTTCGGTTTGCTTCTTGTCGAGCTGGTAGAGCGGCAGATAGCGGTAATAGACCTCCAGCGTAAGTGCCGAGAGGCTGGTGACCATCAGCCGTCCTCCCTGCCGGCCCCACGGATCGGGTTGCGGCTGAAGCGGATTCCAGCTTCCCGCGGCGCAGCCGTTTTTGTCCTGGGTCTCGATGAGCAGCCGGCGCATCTGCCGGTTCCATTCGTCCCATTGCTTGCCCGGGACGTTGTGCATCACCTGCGTGGCGTAGTACCAGAAGTAGACATTGCGAGCATCCATCGTCGGTTTGTTGCCCATCAAGTATTCGATGCCGCCGACGATCACCGGATCGTCGCGCCTGGCTCCCAGATACTGCGACGTAAGCAGGCCGACGGACGTCATGGTATTGGTTGGCCCTCCGCCAGGCGCGTAACTGAATTCGTTCCCATAGCGGCCGCTTGAACACTGACGCAAATACAGGCGGCACCCTTCGAAGCTGTCGGGGGTGACCGAGAGCCGCGCCATCTGTCCGCTTTTGAGGGCCATCACCTGCCAACCGAAGACTGACGTATCGGAATCGATCGACTTAAACTGATACCGCCAGCCGCCTTGCCGGTTCTGGCCGGCCTGGATGAAGTTCAGCGCGGCCTGGGCCGCATAGCCGACGCGGGAGTCCTGCGTCATACCGTAGGCCTCGCATAGCGCGATGGCCGCCAGACCGTGGGCATACATCTGGTGACCGCCGCCTGCCGACAGATCGCCGTCTTTTCGCTGGTTGTTGATCAGCCAATTCAGTCCGGCGCCGATGTTCTTTTGATAGGGGCCTTTGCTTTGGTGCGTCTGGCCGGCTGCAAGGAACGGAAGCAGGGCCAGTGCCGTCGCCGCCGGGTCGGAGTCGGCATCGCCAGGACACGAGCACAAGCCGCTCTTGCAGTTCGGAGCATGGTTCAGGCTCCAGCTTCCGTTCTTGTTCTGGTGGCGCGCGATCCAGTTGAGTGCCGCCGCCACGGCCCGTTCCGACTGCTTGGTGCCGCCGCTGCCGAGCATCGCCTCGCGCATGCCGGTGCCGCGGCTGCCAAAACCGCTCCCCGCGCCGCCGGTGCCCGCGTTTTTGCCAAATCCGCCGCCGCCGTCCACGCCGCCTGGGCCCGTGACCACGGGACCTGTGCCAATGGCATCCACGCTGAAACCCCCCAGACCTCCGAAGGAGCTTTCCGCGCCGGCCACGCCGCCGCCGGCCTCCTCAAAAACGGGCGAGTCGTCGTTGAACTGCGCCTCGACCGACGGCGCTTGCATGAGCGTCAACGTTTCCGTCGAAAGTTCGGTCGGATCGAGCGGCGTGTGCCCGACCTCAAAGTGCGTGACTTCCGGAAGGTCCGCCTCGAACTCTTCGACCACTTCGATCTCCCGCACGTTGCTCGTCGTGGCCGCGTGGATCGTCCCCAAGATAAGAGCCATGACAATCATCAGCAGCATATGAAAGGCCATGCTGATGAGCCACGACTGCGCGGCCAGGCTCACAATCCACGCGGCAACTTGCCGGAAGACGTCGGGGTGTTCCTCGCCGCCCCCCTGCTCATCCGCGACATCGGGCTGCCGGGTCGAAGTGGTGGGTTTGCTCATCGCTGCTGATGTTTGCCGTTGGAATTGGATGAGGGTTGATCGGACTGGCCCGAGGCGGCTGCCAGCCAGCCAGCAAGCTCGAGACCTTCCCCGGACGGACTTGTGCTCGTGCGGCTGGCTACAGCGGCCGGTTTCCTTCTCATCCGCCAGATCAATATACGCAGCGACAGCCACACCGCGCCAACCAGCACCAATCCCACGATCCACGGGGACCAGGCGATTTCGGCGGGGGCAGCCGGCGCTGGTGCACCGCGATGCGACAGCCGTCCGATCATGAGCGGCGCAATGAGGGGCTTGTCCTTGGGGCCCGCCCCTCCCGCGTGATATCCCTGCACCTTGAAAAAGTATCCGGCGAAGCTGGCCTGCTCTTGGACGGCGGCGCCGACGGGCATTCCGGGTGGCAGCTGGGCCGTGACGATGACATACGGCCAAGCCCGCGACTCGTTCGTCCACCCCCAGACCTCGTAGACCGTCTTGATGCCCGCCGGATTCTCCGGAGCGTCGTAGGCCAGCACCCGCCGCACATTGAGCTCCAGTGCAAACAGCTTGCCCCGCTGCTGGTCCGGCGATTGCACGAAGTCGTTGAATACGACTTTACTGCGAGCGCCGCGCTGCAATTGCGCCAGCGACTGCTGCTGGACCCAGCCGAACATCCGCCAGTAGGCCGACATTTCTTCGCGCCGCAGCGCGGTGGTGCCGTCGGAAATCGCCAGGTACTCCTCCTCAGCCGTGGCCACCTCCAGCGGGTCGATCTCGAATGGTTCGGCCGCCGCCTCCGGCTTTGTCGGCGGCTGCGTGGTCGCGGACTCCTTCGCCACGGCAACCTGCTCCGTCTCGCTGGCTGCTGGCGCTTCATTGGCGAGGATTTCCAGCCAGCGCCAATTTTTGGGATCGCGGGCCTGCCACATCACGAGCAGGACGATGCCCAGCATGACTATCATCGAGATCAGTCGCGGCGTGACGCTGTGCGGCGCCGGTCGGCTGGCTCGCCATCGCTGGAAGATGCGCATGGAAATGTCTCCTGAACGTCGTCGGCGGCCTTACTGGGCGGGAAGCTCGACGAAGCTCAACTTGGATAGTTGCTCGCCGCTTGGTAGCTTTTGCCGCGTGCAAACATCGATCACTTCCATCAGCCGTTCGTAACGCAGCCGCGAATCGACCTGGATGACCACCTGATCGAAACCGAAGGTGGGATCGCCGAGCACTTCCGCCAGCTTCCGCGACAGCGCCTCCGGGGTTCCCATCGACGAATCGCCGACCGCCAGTTGCTTGATTTCTCCATCCGGATTCGCGAGCGCGGTAATTACGAGCGTGTTCAAACCTTGCGCGGGGTTGAGGTTGTTTTGGTCGCTGCCGGCCTTTTGTCCCGCCTCCACCTTCGTGATAGGCTGCGCCACGGGCATGCGAAGCGAAAGCTGCCCTTCGACCGGCGACGGCTTGAACGTGAGCACGAAAAAAGCCAGTAGCTGAAACGCCATGTCCAGCATCGCCGTCACGTTCAATTCCACTTCCTCGTGTCCGCGGCTTTTGCGCTTTCGCATGGGCTGCCTCCTTTACTCCTCGGTCTTGTTCATCGCCTTGAGCGCGAAGCGGTGAAAGCCGTGCTTTTGGCAGGTGGAAATGACGCCATTGAGCAGGCTGAAGGGAATGCTGCGATCGGCACGTATGACGACGGTGCTGGGAATTTCGTCGCCGTACTTCAGGCCCGGATTCTTCACCTGGGCGGACAGCAGGCTGGCCTGCGCCTCGGTGGCAATGTATGCCGAGACGTCGTCAACCACCTGGCCGTAGACGCGAACCTTGCCCTCCGCATTGATATTGAGGATCAGCAGATCCGTTTCTCCCTGGGTGTCCACGGGCCGCGCCGAACCGACGACCGGCAGCTTCAGGTCTAGGTCCATGGCGGCCGCCTTGAAATTGACGACCAGCATGAAAAAGGTGATGAGCTGGAACACCATGTCGAGAATGGGCGTCAGATTGGGTTCGGCCGATGCCCCGCCGTGCACGGATGCAGACATGGCAAACTCCTGTCGCTACGTGCGGGCGGCAGTGGGAATCGGAGGGGTGGACGACTTGCTCTTGGCCTGTTGGACCACGCGCCTCACCAGCTCGTCCGATGCGAGCAGCGCTTCCGCGGAGTACACCGCCACGCGATTGCGGAAGAACGAGAAGAAGTAGATCGCCGGAACGCTCAGCGCGACCCCCTCGAAGGTCAGCAGCAAAGCTTCGGAAATTCCGCCGGCCACCTGGCTGGCCCGCAATTGGGTGTCGTACATGGCGATGGCCGCGAAGCTGGTGATCATCCCTTTGAGCGTGCCCACCAGCCCGATCATCGGTCCCAGCGTCCCCAGCACGGCCAGCGGCGCGACCTGCCGCTCCATGTCCACGGTCGCGACTTCGCCGTGCCGATCCATGACCTCGCGAGCTTCGGCCAGATCGCCGCCGTTGAGCGCGGCGATTCCGGCAGTGACCAGGCGGGAATAGAGCGACGGAGATTTGCTCGTGAAATCATAGAGCGCTTGATAATTTCGTTCCGCGACATACTGGTCGCAGATGGCCAGCTCTTCCTTGGGAAGCAGTTCTCCCTTGCGCAGCTCCATAAACAGGCGGATGACCGTGGCCACAAAGTAGATCGAGAGACAGAGAATGAAAAATCCGATCAACCCGGACGATTGAATGAACCAGACGAATGCGCTCTTGCGCTGAGGCGCTTTAGCTCCTTCGACCCCTCCACCCTCGGCGGGCGCGCCAGCGGCCCCCTCGGCGTCGGCACCGGCCGCAGCTTTCTCTTCCTCTTGTCCCCACGTCTGCTGAAGGTTTTGCAGCCCTGCGATCACGACGATCAGGGTCAGAAAGGCCAGCCATCGCAGGTAATGTCGCTTCGCAGACATGCAGTTACTCATCTTCGGTTCAAGGGAACTGTAAAAGGGAGAATTTGGCGGAAGTGATATCCGCAGAACTTCGCCGCCACTACTCCGCGGCTGCCTGGGTGTCCTCCACGGCAAACAGCACGTTTCC
>Ga0075428_100004528_pt1 | contig 15359 bp, 12 predicted proteins | sample RhiMetdeltSRZDD2_FD_75291 | JGI IMG/M metagenome (GOLD analysis project Ga0075428, IMG submission 75291) | Populus rhizosphere microbial communities from Tennessee, USA - Rhizosphere MetaG P. deltoides SRZDD2 | ecosystem: Host-associated > Plants > Roots > Rhizosphere > Soil | place: USA... | reverse complement strand
CGGTCAGATGCGCGACGAGCGTAGTGCCTCCCAGCGTCACCTCCTCGCCGTCCCTGAGCCTGCGATCGATCGGATGTGCCTTCCCGCCGGGCGTGATCCCGTCGAGCGCCGGCACGTCTTCGCGCATGACCAGCACTTGCGCCCCGGACAGTTCCTTCAGCAGCGCGTCGCCTTCCTGATGATCGCCGTGCGCGTGCGTTCCCAGCAGGATCCTGACGTCGGTGATCTTGAAGCCCAACTGCGCGATCGACTTCTCGATCGTCCGCACGTTCCTCTCGTAGGTGCTGTTGATCAGCACGTGCCCCGCGGGCGTGGTGATCAGAAACGAGCTGAGCGTCCTCGTGCCGACGTAGTAGACGTTTCCGATCACCTGGTGCGGCGGAAAGGCGGTCGTCTGATCCTCCTCGGTGCCCATGTTGCGCGCGAGGATCGACCGGGGCGTGTACGTCTGGCCACGGACGGTGACGACCGGCTGATCCGGCGGTGCGTTCTGCGCGAGAGGCGTCGCCGCGCCAATCAGGATGACGCTCGACAGCGTCAGCCATCTCGTGCTTGTCATGAACCTCTCCCAGAGAGCCTTTATGGCGCCTGTCGTCTCGTGACGCTCACGTACGCTCTTGCCTGTCAGGGGCGTCTCGGGTGCGCGTCCAGGAAGTCGAAGATCTGCGACGCGTACGTCAGGTACGCTTCGAGGTGGCTGCCGCCAGGTACCGTCGCATAGGTCGCATCCACGCCAGCGGCCCTGGCAGCCGCGGCCAGCATCTGCGACTTCTCGATCGGGTTCACCGTGTCCTGATCGCCGTGGATCACGAGGAGCGGAATCCGCTTGAGTCGATCGAACGGGTACGCGCTATACACGATCGGTCCTGAGCTCACGACGATTCCCGCAAATCGCTCCGGATACTTGGCGGCGAGGTGCAGCGCGCCCGACGCAGACGGGTTCTGACCGTGCAGATAGATGCGCGACGTGTCGATGCCGTACTCCTCGGCGACGAGATCGATCACGTAGAGCACGTCCTGCTCCGCCCGTTCGTCTTCCTGCGGCGTCCATCCTGCGGCTGGCTTCGCGGCGTTCGGCCGATCGATGGGATAGCGGCTCCCGTAGTACGGCTGCGGCAGCGGCCGATACCCCATCGGCGTCACCACGAGATACCCGCGGCGTCCGGCCTGCTGGACCAGGTCGTTCTGCGAGCGGTACGGGTTGTCGACGCTGGTGCCGGCACGCAGCGTGACCAGCATCGGCAGGCGCACGCCCGGCTTCCACGTGGTCGGCACGAACAGCCGGTAGGGAATCGACTCTCCGGTGACAGGAAAGTTGTAGACGCGGTACTGCTCGCCGGTGTGCTGATACAGCGGCCCCGTCGGATTGGGCCGCGGTGGCGTGGTCGAGGTCGGTGCGGGCGCAACCTGCGCTGGTGTCTGCGGGGCCGCATACGATGTTGGTGTCGCCGCCACGATCACAGCCGCAATCGACGAGCAGAGTCGTGTTCGCATGAGCATTCTGCGGCGGATCGTCAACGTTACTCATGCTTCGTGTCAAGGCTTGGTGTAGAAAGGGACATGACGTCCGTCCCTGACGATCTTCGCTACCCAATCGGGCGCTTCACAGCGGTGACGCCGGTCACGCAGGAGCTGCGCGATGCGGCCATCGACGCCATCGCCGGGCTGCCGGCGCGCATGCGCGGGGCGGTCGCGGGTCTGAACGACGCGCAGCTGGACACGCCGTACCGTCCCGGCGGGTGGACCGTGCGCCAGGTCGTGCATCACATCGCGGACAGCCACATGAACGCCTACATCCGCATCAAGCTGGCGCTGACCGAGGACACGCCGACGATCAAGCCTTACGACGAGAACGCGTGGTCGGCGCTGGCCGACATGCGGCTGCCGATCGCCGTGTCGCTCAACCTGCTGGACGGCATCCACCTCCGCTGGGTCACGGTGTATCGCGCGATGGCCGTCGACCAGTTCTCGCGGTCATTTACGCATCCCGAGCTCGGTGACGAGATCACGCTGGATCACCAACTCCAGAACTACGCGTGGCACTCGCACCACCACCTGGCGCACATCACGGAGCTGCGGCGGCGCGAGGGGTGGTAGGTTTCTACGAAACGAAGAGCGCCTCGATCTCCGTTCGCGGGCGCATCCCCCCGAAACGCTCAAACGTTCCGCTGGTCGCGATTTCCTGAGCCGCTTCGAGAAACCCGCTCCACGCGACGCGCGCCAGCGCGCCGCCTACGCTGATCCTCCGAACGCCCGCATCGGCCAGCTGCGCAACGGTCGCGAACGGCATGTGCACGAGCACGTTCACCGGCTTCGGCGCGACTGCCTTGATGATGGCCGTTACGTCGGTCATCGACTTGATGCCGGGCGCGTAGAGACAGTCGGCACCAGCCTCGGCGTAGGCGGCGAGCCTCGCCATCGTCGAAGCGAGATCGGGCCGTCCGACGATGAAGCCTTCGGAACGGCCGGTGAGGAGGACGCCCGTATTGCTGGCATCGATCGCCCGGCGCGCGGCGCGAATGCGCTCCACCGCCAGCGACAATTCGAACAGCGGATCCGCGGCGTTGCCGTTCGAATCTTCGATCGAGATCCCCGCGATGCCGGTGGCCACCGCGCGGGCGACGTTCGCGGCGACACCCTCCGGTTCGATCGCGAAGCCCCCTTCGAAGTCGGCGTTCAGCGGGACGTCCACCGCGCCGGCCATCGCCCGTAGATGGTCCAGCACGTCTTCCAGCGAGACGCCATTGTCGCGCCGCCCGATCGACCAGGCGAACCCTGCGCTCGTTGTGGCGAGTGCCTTGAACCCGAGTCCGGCGAGCGCCCGGGCACTGCCGATATCCCAGGGATTGGGCATGACGAAGCAGCCCGATGCATGAAGCTGGTGAAACCTCTGACGGCGGGTTTCGAGTGACTCCATCCTTGAATGATAAGGGCCGTTGGGCGGGAGTTGTCCGGCTGATGTCAGAGACGTACCCATATAATGCGCGGCACGCATGCCCCTCAGCACCGGCGCGCCGGTGGGTCCCTACGAGATTCTCGGCCTCATCGGCGCCGGCGGCATGGGAGAGGTCTATCGGGCGCGCGACACGCGGCTGAAGCGCGAGGTCGCGATCAAGGTGTTGCCCGACGCCTTCGCTCGCGATTCCGAGCGCACCGCCCGGTTTCAGCGCGAAGCGGAGGTGCTGGCCACGCTCAATCATCCGAACATCGCCGCCGTTTACGGGTTCGAGGAAAGCGCGATGGCGCTGGTTCTCGAGCTCGTCGAAGGCCCCACGCTCGCCGACCGCCTCGAGGCCGGGCCGATCGCGGTCGACGAGGTGTGCGCGATCGCGAAGCAGATCGCGGATGCGCTCCAGGCCGCACACGACGCCAACGTCATTCATCGCGATCTCAAGCCGGCCAACATCAAGGTCACCGACAGCGGCAAGGTGAAGGTGCTGGACTTCGGGCTCGCGAAGGCGCTCGATCCGGCCACTTCCGGTCCGGCTAAAGCCGGACACTACGTGGAACCTTCCCTGTCGCCGACGATGATGAGCCCGGCGGTGACGGGCCTCGGCACCATCATGGGCACCGCGTCGTACATGAGTCCCGAGCAGGCGCGCGGGAAGCCGGTCGATCGCCGCACGGACATCTGGGCGTTCGGGTGCGTGCTGTACGAAATGATGACCGGGCGGCGCCTCTTCGAGACCGGCGAGACGGTCTCGGACGCGGTCGCGGCGGTGCTCACGCGCGATCCGGATTGGAGCGTGCTTCCCCCCAACACTCCGGCGCCCATTCGGACGTTGCTGCGGCGATGCCTGCAGCGCGATCCGGATCGACGCCTGCATCACATCGCCGACGCGCGCCTCGAGTTGGACGAGGTGATGAGTCCCGCCGCCGATCATCCGCGTCCGCCGGCACCGGGCGCTCGCGCGACACCGGTGTGGGTGCGTACGCTCCCGTGGGCGATCGCCGTCCTCGCGCTCGGTGTGGCGGCGTGGTCGCTGTTGGTGCGTGCGGCCCCAGGCACGGCGGCGCTGCAAACGGTGAAGCGCCTGGAGTTGAATCTGCCGGCGGGCGTCGAGCTCTTCGCGAATGGTGGCCGCGTGGTCGCGGTGGCGCCTGACGGGACTCGCGTCGCGTTCGTCGGGCTGCTTCGCGGCACGCGCCAGATCTACCTGCGATCGCTCGACCAGTTCGACGCGTCTCCGTTGCGCGGCAGCGACAACGCCACCGCCTGTTTCTTTTCACCGGACGGACACTCGATTGGATTCATCACCGCTGCCGGGATCCTGAAGACGCTGTCGCTCGTCGACGGCGCAGTCACCACGCTCGTCAACGACGCGAGCTTTCTCTACGGTGGAGCGTGGACTGACGATGACATCGTGTTCGTGCGCAACGGAGCGCTCTGGCGGATCCCGAGCGGGGGCGGCACGCCGAAGGCGTTGACCACGCTCGGCGGCGCGCAGCGGGACACACGCCACTCGTGGCCCACCTCACTCCCCGGCGGCCAGACGATCCTGTTCAGTGCGGTGTCGGGCGACCAGACCCGGATCGAGTCGCTGACGCTCCGCACCGGCGAACGGCGAACCGTGGCGGCCAACGGCCTGCTGCCGCTGTACGTCGGGAGCGGACACCTGCTGTTCCATCGAGATGGCGACATCGTCGTCGTTCCGTTCGATGCGGGCCGCCTCGAGGTGACGGGACCGGCCGTGCGCGCGATCGACAATCTCCCGGACCATTCCTCGGGTCTGCTGGCCATGGACGTGTCGCGTTCGGGCACGCTGGTGTATTCGCCGACGACCGCCGTGAGCCGGCTGGTCTGGTCATCGCGCCAGGGCGCCGAGCAATCGCTGAACGATGTGGTCCGGAACTACGCCAACCCGCGCCTGTCCCCCGACGGCAATCGCGTGCTCGTCAACCAGGCGGGCGACTTGTGGATCCAGGATCTGACGCGCTCGACCTTCACACGACTGACGTCGCGCGGGGATGTCGCGAATGCGTTCCCGATCTGGACGCCCGACGGACAGCGCGTCGTGTATCGAACGTCGAGCGGCGTGCGTGTGCAGGACGTGGACGGCAGCGGTCAGGGACAGTTGCTGACCGGAACGTCGGAGTTCGATTACCCCGGTGCACTCGCTCCCGACGGAGACACGCTGGTGTTCCTGCGCAGCAGCCAACCGACATCGTTCGATGTGTTTCAACTCTCGCTTCGCGATCCAACACGGGCCCGACCGATCCTGATGACACCCGCGTACGAAGGTGGAGCGCGACTCTCGCCGGACGGCCGATGGCTCACCTACATCTCGAACGACTCAGGACAGAACGAAGTGTACCTGCGTCCGTTCGGAGGAGCCGATCGCCGGTTTCAAGTCTCGACGGAGGGCGGGACACAGGCGATCTGGAATCCGAACGGAAAAGAGATCTTTTATCGCAACGGCAACAAGGTTCTGGCTGTCGAGATCGCGACGAGCCCCGAGGTGTCGTTGTCGCCGCCTCGTCTGCTGTTCGAGCAGCGATACGCGTTCGGAGGCGGAATCACCATGCCCAATTACGACGTCACGCGCGACGGACAGCGGTTCGTGATGGTCAAAGACGAGTCGAGCGCCGGCCGCCTGAACGTCGTCGTGAACTGGTCGTCCGATCTCGCGCACGTCACGTCCACAACCGCGCGGTAACGCTCGCTGCTCGCCGACCGCTTCAAGCCTCTCGGCCTTTTGGGGACCGGAGCAGGGAGCCGGCCCCTTTTTTCGGCGTCCAGGCACGGGTCGGGACGAGTCCTGGCCAGTGGTCAACTTCCACGTGATCCGGTGGGCCGGGCGAGGTAGGCTTGTGCGGCCAGTTGTAGTGCTGGTGGAGGCGCCTGTGTCAAAGCGCTCGCTCGATACACTCAACCTCGCGCGTGTCGCCGACAACGCGGAGGCGTGGGAAAGGTCGTGCGGAAGCTGCGCAGCCGCATGATGCCGCCTCCCGCGCAACCGCCTGGACAACGGGGGGACATCGATGAACAGTCGCCTTCGTCCAATCATCGGCATCGTCAATTGCCTGGCGTTCTCGCACGTGCTCGCCGCACCATTGTTCGCTGAGGACGGACCGACCCTCTACACACAGCTGTGCGCCTCCTGCCACGACAGCGGCGCCGACCGGGCGCCGAATCGTGATGCGCTGCGGGCCATGTCGCCCGAGCGGGTGCTCACCGCCCTCGAACGCGGGGCGATGCTTTCCATGGCGGCCGGGCGCACCGGCGTCGAACGTCGCGCCATCGCCGAGTTCGTCACCGGGAAGCCCTTCGCACAGGCGCTGAGCACGACACCGTCGCCGCAGGCGATGTGCCGCGCCGCATCCGGCGACTTCGCCAACCCGTTGTCAGGATCGCACTGGAATGGCTGGGGCGCCGACACGTCGAACACACGGTATCAAGACGCATCCCAAGCCGGATTGACCGCTGGCGACGTCGCGCGGCTCAAACCCAAGTGGGCATTTGGCTTTCCCGGCGAGCTCAGCGCCGACGCGCACCCCACGATCGCCGGCGGGCGCGTGTTCGTCGGCACGCAGGCCGGCACCGTCTACGCGCTGAGTGCCGCGACCGGCTGCGTGCATTGGTTCTTTCAGGCCGAAGCCGCCGTGCGCGCCGCAATCAGCATCGGCCGTATCGACACCAGCTCGGGCCCGCGCTTCGCGGCTTTCATCGGCGACCGCGCCGGAAACGTCTACGCGGTCGACGGCGCCGGCGGCACGCTGCTCTGGAAGGTGAAGGTGGACGCCTTTCCCTTTGCCCGCGTCACCGGCTCGCCGACGTTTCACAACGGCCGGCTCTATGTGGGCGTGGCCTCGGGCGAAGAGACAGCCGGGGCGGTGGCCAGCTACGAGTGCTGCCGGTTCCGCGGCAGCCTGGTGGCCCTCGACGCGGCAACCGGCGCCCAGGTCTGGAAGACGTACACCGTGGAGGAAGCCCGGCCGACAACGAAGAACACCACCGGGACACAGCAGTGGGGACCGTCCGGCGTGCCGATCTGGTCGAGCCCCGCGGTCGACGTCCAGCGAAACGCCATCTACGTGACCACGGGCAACAACTACAGCGGCCCGGCGACGAGCCTCAGCGACGCGTTCGTGGCCTTTGACATGAGCTCCGGCAGGATGCTGTGGTCGCGGCAGATGACGTCAGGCGACGACTGGAACACGTCCTGCCGTCTGCCGGACAAGACCAACTGTACGAATACGGAAGCGCCCGATTTCGATTTCTCGTCTCCACCGATCCTCGTGACGCTCGCGAACGGTCGCCGCGCGCTCGTGGCCGGACAGAAGTCGGGAATGGTTCACGCGCTCGACCCCGACCGCGAGGGTCAAATCCTCTGGCAGGAGCGGGTTGGCAAGGGAGGCATCAATGGGGGTGTGCAGTGGGGCTCTGCCGCCGACCAATCGAACGTGTACGTGGCGCTCTCCGACATCGGGCGAATCGCCGTTCCCAACAGCCAGGCGACGTTGCCCGACCCGGAAGCCGGCGGTGGGCTCTTTGCGCTCCGCCTCGACACGGGTCAGCAGATCTGGCGTGCCGCGCCCGTGCCCTGCCGGCGTGTGCGATGCAGCCCCGCACAGTCAGCGCCGGTGAGCGCGATGCCGGGGGTCGTCTTCTCAGGCTCGGTCGATGGCCACCTGCGCGCCTACTCGACGTCGAAAGGGACCATCTTGTGGGACTTCGACACGTCCGGACCGCAGAAGACCGTCAACGGGGTTCAGGCACAAGGCGGCTCCCTGAACGTGGCCGGCCCGGCGATCAGCGGCGGGATGGTCATCGTCAATTCCGGATACGTCCAGAACGGGATGCCGGGCAACGTGCTGCTCGCGTTTTCCGTGGACGGGAAATGACTCCACAGTGAGGCGCCGGCGGCGCGACGCCGGGTCGGAGAGCCTGCCGCTCCCTTGTGCCCTGCACACGGCCGCCCGCCGCTATTGTCTCGAGCAATACGCGTACTGGAGCAAGAAGTACGCGGAGCTTGCACAGGCGAGAGGTGACCGGCAGCGGGATGACCCCCATCGGACCCGTGAGGTGTTGGATACCTTTCCGCGTTACAGCGTTCTCGATGCCATCAGGATCGAGCTGGAACGGATAGACCCGACCACGCTCACGGATCTCGAGGACGCGAGGTCACTCCTGGTCCTGGCCGGCGAGGTCGCCGACAATGCGTTCACACAGCAACCGGTCGGCGAGATCGACGCACGCGCCGTGGCCGAGGAGCGCGTGGCGTTCTGCCGGTATGTCCGCGGCCTGCAGGGGGTCGATCTGCACACGGTAAAGCCGCTGCCCTATCGGCGAGTGCTGACGCCTCAGGAGTCGAAGTCGATCTGGTCGCGCCTTCGCGCCCGATGGGAGCTCACCGACGTCTGGAATGCGCCGATGGACGGCCAGCTCCGCGGCTTGATGGTGTTTCCGGCAGGAGGGTTTTACCGCGCCGTCGCCGACGGGCAGTTGCGGACCATGGTCTTGAACCGTGGGATTCAGCGGGTGTGGGAGCTGAGGGAGTTCGGACCGGAGTACGTGCAGGATGTGTCGCTGTTCACGCCCGCGTTCAACGGTGCTGAAGGGTACTGGTCTTCGGAGGACCTGGAGTGGGTCGTGTATGCCTCGCATGACGGCTACGTTGCGGTCGGCGGCTGGCTTGTAGCGGAGGTCAAGGCGCTCTGGCATTCGTCGGGCCTGGTCTGGATTGACACTCGCGACTGAGCTCCGATCGCACCGAACGCAGGCCCGTCATGAGGTTCAAACAAATACTGCTGCTAGTCGTGGCTGCGTGTATCGGAGCGCTGGCGCTGGAAGTGGCTGCCCGTGTGTTCTTGCCTGCCAGGAGCCGCAACGATGTCGTGCCGCCAGAAGTTGGGCAGTTTCATGACATGCGTGGCTGGTCACCGAAGCCGCTGTCGAAGGCTCTATCGAATCGAACAGGTTATGACATCGAGTATCGTATCAACTCGAGAGGCTTGCGGGACGGCGAGATACCCTATGACAAACCACCTGGCACATTTCGGATAGTCGTCTTAGGTGATTCGCGTACCTTTGGCTTTGGGGTGCCCGTTGAAAAGCACTTCACGACGATCCTGGAGGGATATTTCACGAACGTGGAAGTCATCAATATGGGCGTGGATGGTTATGGAGTGGATCAGGAACTCCTGTACTTACGATCGGAAGGCTTTCGTTATCGTCCAGATCTGGTCCTGGCGTACGTGCCGCATTACAGAAGTCACCGGCACATGCACACTGAACGATTTGGCCAGCAGAAGCCGCGCTTCAAGCTCATTGATGGCAGTCTGGTTCTTCTCAATTCGCCCGTGGCGTCTGCGGCGTTGACATCGCCAGAGAGCGCCAGTGCATCCCGAAAAGTCCACCGCTGGTTGCGCGAGAATAGCAACGCCTACGAAAGTGCTCGCAACACGGTCGTGAGATTGATGGAGGACCAACGACGTCAGCCGATTGAGCAACAGGATGAAGAGAACCTGAAATCAGAATCATTCAAGAAAGAATTGTTCGAGCTGGGAGAAGCCATCGTCCATGCCATGCATGAGGAGTCCGCAGACCATGGCGCGACGTTTGTTCTAGTGACTGAGATGGAAGAATTGCACAACGCGCTTGTGGAGAGGCATGTGCTATCTGTCAATGTCGCGCGGGCGCTGGCGAATCCGACGTTTCCGTTACCCGACAAGCTGGAGCATATCAACGAAGCTGGCAACGGAGTGCTCGCCTGGGAAATTGCACAGTATCTCGAGGCCAGGCACTTGATACCCGTTCGATATTCAAGCACTCAAAAGCCCGCGTACTGGTAAGACGATCGCGCTCGCGATTCGCGCCTGGGACCGCGATTTCAGACGTCCGCGATCGTCAGTGGACGAGGAGACTTCCCGTCGATGTCGGTGAAGCCGTACTCCTGCGCGAGCGCCGCGGGCACGAGGACCTTCCCGCTGTGGCGCATCACATCCGGATCGGTCGACAGGGCGGCGACGGCGCGGCCGATGAACTCCGGTGATTCGGAGTTGCTCAAGTCGAGCCACTGCGCCGCTTCCATGACCTTCTCCGTGCGAACCATTCCCGGGTAGAGGGAAACCACCGTCACGCCGTGCGGTCTCAGCTCGTGCGCCATGTCGGCGGTCATCTTGTCGGTGGCCGCTTTCGCGACGCCGTAGGCGACGTTGCCGATGTGCTTCTGCGCGGCCCAGTGCGAGATGTTCACGATGAGCCCGCGACCGCTGGCAATCATGGCCGGTGCGGCCAGCTGGCTCGCGTGATAGTGCGCGCGCACGCCGGCGCCGAACATCGCGTCCCATCGCCAGAGCGGTTGTTCCCAGAACGCCTTGCCCCAGGTGAACTGGCCATCCACCATCATGTTGTCGTAGCCGCCCCACACACTGTTCACCAGGATGTCGATCGTCGTGGCTTCGCTGAGAATGCGCGCGAACGCGGCGTTGACCTGCACGTCTTCGCGATGGTCGCAGCGGATGGCCGTCGTCCGCTCGTCGATGCGCTCGTACTCGGGCGCCGATCGCCCGGTGATGAAGACCCGCACGCCCTGTCGGGCCAGCTCACGAGCGACGCCACCGCCGATGCCCTTTGTGGCGCCGGTCACGACGGCGACCTTCCCGTTCAGAGTCATGGGCGCGATCTTACGCGCGGTCGTGCCTCCTCATGAAAAACAATGATTATCCGAACGATCGCGATCGGTCGCCCGAAGAACTGGCTTCCTATCGCGCTTCGCCCGAGAGCGTCGCCGCCTGCTTCGCGTCCAGGGCGAACGCCGTGTGTGCCGCGACGATCTGCCAGCGTCCTTGCCGTTTCATCCACACGTTCGTCGTCCGGTGACGGCGATGGACATCGATCGACTCGCCTTTGACCGTGAACACGAAGCGGTAGGTGCTGATGGCCGTCTCGCCGTGGACCGTGATCTTGAGGTCCTCCTTGTCGTACGAGGCGACCACCTGTTTCCCAGCCGCCTTCATGCTGTCGCGCTGTGCGATACCCCGTTTCAGCTCGTCGATGATCGCCGGCTTCGTGCACGTCCCGTCCAGGACACCGGTCATGAGGATATCGTCTGCGTAGAGCCGGTTGAGGACGTCGACGTCCAGCGTCCGCGTGGCGCGTGTGAGTTCGTCTTCCTGGGCCAGGATCTCCTGCTCGATCACTCCGCTCATGGCTGTTCACCTCGCCGGGAGGTTACGCGCGCCCTTGCCGCGAAGTCCCGAAGGTTTTGCTAAGATTCGCCGAATCCACGATGCGCCGCCGCGAGCAGTACGAATTCGGCGAATTTACGCTCGATGTTCCTGAGCGGCGGTTGCTGCGCGGCGGCGCTTGCGTGCATCTGCCGCCGAAGGCGTACGACGTGCTGGTGATGCTGGTCCGCGAGGCGGGCCGGCTCGTGACGAAGCAGGAGCTGCTGGCGCGGGTCTGGCCGGAGGCGTTCGTCGAAGAGGGCATCCTGACGGTTCACGTCTCCAGCCTGCGCCGGGCGCTCGGCGACTCCAACAGCTCCCCTTCATACATCGAGACGGTGCCACGCTCGGGCTACCGCTTCGTGGCGTCGGTCACACGGTCCACTGTGGCCGAACGAGCGGCGTCACCGCGCCCTGTCTCGCGCACGCTCGAAGCGCTCGAACTGGTGGGACATGGTCGCGCACACCTGCTGTCGGCGTCCTACTTCCAGCTGTCGAATGCCGTCGAGTCTTTTCAGGCAGCGATCGCCTTGGACCCCACCTATGCGGCCGCTCACGCAGGACTGGCGTTGGCGAAATGCGCCCAGGCACAGATGCGATCAGCGCCAGTGGAGGAGTCGTACCACGAGGCGAAGGCGGCGGCCCTGCGAGCGCTCGCGATGGACGACGAATGTGCCGACGCCCAGGTGGCGCTCGGCAAGGTGCTCCTGCTCAGCGAGTGGGATTGGACAGGGGCCGAACGGAGCTTTGCGCGTGCGCTCGCCATCAATCCGAACGACACCGAGGCGTACCTGCACTACGGGACCCTGATGGAGGCGTTGGGCCGGCTGCAGGAAGGGCTCGAGCTCAAACAGCAGGCGCTCGAGCGCGATCCGTTTTCTCCGCTGGTTCACGTGCAGCTCGCGACTTCGTACTGGAATCAACGTCGCTATGACGAGGCGATCGTCTGGGCCAGCAAGGCGCTCGACCTCGACCCGCGGCATCTCCTCGCGCGCGAGTTTGTCGCCGGCGCGTACTGGAAGAAGGGCGATCTCGACCGGTTCCTGGCCGAGAACGTCCGGCAGGCGGAATCATTCGGGTGCCGGGAGGACCAACTCCGTGCGGTCAGGCGCGGATGCGACGAGATCCGGCGCGCCTTCGACGCCGGCGGTCGCCCGGCAGTCACGCGGTACATGCTCGAACAGATGCCGCGGCAGCAGAGTGGTCTGGCGATCCGTCTCGCCGTGCTGCACGGCGAGTTGGGCGAACTCGATGCCGCCTTCGAGCACCTGGATCGCGCACTCGACAGCCGCGACCCCAGTATCGTGCATCTGGCGGTCGCACCCCAGTGGGACGCCCTGCGAGGCGATGCCAGGTTCAACGAGCGCCTGACGCGCATGGGCCTGCACCCGGCGGCCTCATGATCCTATCTGGCGTTGTACGAAATCCGAACCGTCACGTTGACCGCCACGGGCTGCCCGTTAAGCATGGTGGGGGTGAACGTCCATTGACGCACGGCATCGACCGCCGACTGCACGAATTCCGGCAGGGGATCGGTGCCTGTGACAGCCGGAACGTGCGTGACCTCGTTGATGGTGCCGTCGACGCCGATTCGGCCGAACAGGATGACGTTGGTTGCGACGCCGGCGTTCACCGTGCCAGGGCAGGCAGGCTTCACGTCGGTCAGCTTCTTCGAGGGCTGGATCGCGCCGCCGACCCGCACTGGTAACCTCGCCGGCTGTGGCACTGGGGCCGGCGGACCGGGGAACTGCTGCGCGGAAAGTACCGGGAAGAGCGCGTCGAGCGCGGAGCTCCACCCCTGCTTCATGGCGCGTGAGAGCACCTTCAGGGTCGACCCTTCAGATGCGCCCCGGCCGATCGAGGGCGTGACCGTTCGTGCCAGCGGTGTGGCAGAGCACACCACCATGATGGTCTCTTCGAGCGTGCCCAGCGGCAGCGTGATCATTCGCTGAACGCTGGTCCCTTCCGCAAGCGGCAGCGCGTTCGAGACGATGGCGAACCCCGGAAGGCTCGCCAGCAGGTCATAACGTGCCGGCAGGAGATCGCGGAAGGCGAACCGCCCGGAGTCGTCGGTAAATGTGCTTCGCGTGTCGTACTCCTGGCTGTTGAGGTTCATGCGCACACCGGGAAGCACCGCGCCAGACTGGTCCCGGACGGTGCCCGAAATCGCGGACGGCGCCTGAAAGACGGCGGCGATCGCCGCAGGAGCCGTCGCCGCCGTCGCAGCTGTGGGAGCCGCGACACGTGGCGGCCGGGCGGGTGCCGGCGCCACCACCGGACTGGCAGGTTGCGCGGTCACTGGCCTGGCAGGTTGCGCGGTCACGGGACGCGCAGGTTGCGCCGTCACTGGACGGGCGGGTGGCGCCGTCACCGGACGGGCGGGTTGCACCGCAACCGGATCCGCAGGTTGCACCGCGACCGGACGCGCCGGCTGCGCCGCGAGGGCGACATCGTTGGCGTGACCGACAACGGCGCCGTTCGGTGCTGCCTCTGGCGCGATGCTCGCCGCGGTGAGCGGAATGACAACCGCGAAGACCGCAAGTGCTGCCCAGGCCACGGTTCGCCGCGTGAGTGGATGACGATCGCGTTCGTGATTCAGCATCGACGAGATCCTCCGTTCGAGTGTGGATGGGTGTGCGATGGCCGGTGCCGAGGCCCACGCGCGCGCGCGGCCGACGTGTCTGGCGACGCCGAGCAGATGCGCGGCGTACTCCGTGGCTTCGACGCCGTCGTTGAGGACCGCGTCGTCGCACGCATACTCGCTCTCGTGCCGGAGCTGGCGGCAGGCGAGCGCCATGAGCGGATTGAACCAGTGCACGGCTCGGAGCAGTTCGGCGGCGAGCTGCATCGCACCGTCACCGCGTCGCACGTGCTCCAGCTCGTGGGCCAGCACGATGCGTTGCCGATCCTCGGTCCACGACGCGGCTCCGGCAGGCAGGATGATTTTCGGCCGCAGCACGCCGCAGGTGACCAGCAGCGATGGGTCGGGGCTCTGGAGAATCTCCACGCGTCGACGGAGACCGGCGGCGCGCGTCAGCTCGTTCGCGATCGACCGCCACGGTCCATCGCTGACCGGAGCACAGCGGGCGGTGAGCCGGGCGAGCCGCACGAGTCCCGTCACCAACCCGGCCAGCAGACACGTGGCTCCGGCCGCCCAGATGACGAGGAGCAGCGAAGGCCAGGAGATGAATGGCTCTCGAGACGGCGATACCGTCCATCCTTCCGGACCCTGCGTGACCAGGTTCGACGTCAGCGTGATCCCGGATGAGACGACGTCAGTGGTCGCGTTCCACTCCATAAGCGGCACCTGGGGCACCACCAGCTCGAGCACCGGTGACAAGGCCGCCGCAACGATGCCCGCGGCCAGCACCGAGTGGCGCAGCGCTGCCGATCGGCCCTTCATCACGGCGATCAGGAGAAGCGCGATCGCGATGACGACCGTGGCGTCGATCGCGCTGGCGAGGAGAAGGGTCATCGCGCACCATCCCTTCGAGCCTTGTCGATCATGTCGGCGATGCGTTGCAGCTGTTCTTCGGAGAGCCGGGAGCCCTCGCCGCCGAGCAGGGCAGCCACCGCCTTCTCGGGCGATCCGTCGAAGAACGTTTCGACGAGGTGGCGCAGCGCCGACTTGCGCGCGGCATGGCGCGCCACCGCCGGCATGTAGACGAACCGGACGCCGTCCTCCTCGTGGCGGACGTGTCTTTTGCCCTCGAGGACGCGCAACTGCGTGCGAACCGTGGAATAGCTTGGCTCGCCCGGCAGGTCCTCCATGACCTCCGCGGCGGTTGCCCGGCCGCGGCGGTACAGGATGTCCATGATCAGGCGCTCGCGGCGGGCCAACGCGGTGTGAAGGGATTTGCTCATGTGTTATTTGTCTCGCATCAACGTGCGACAAAAATAACACACACTGCGCCGCCCGTCAAATGCGGAGTGCCCGCGAGTCGGTCTGCGTGTCGATGCGTCGTCGTGATGGGCGGATTCCGGGCCCGGATCCGGGACCGCAGAGGCCGTGTGCGCTTTCTGCCGCCCCTGGAGTAATCTTTCGCCGTCCCGTTCAGATGAAGCACAGCAAGGAGAAACAGAGATGCGCCGACTGATATCTCGACAGGTCATCGGGTGGCTGGTGGCGGGCGGGTGCATCGCCACGGTGACGGGCTCGTGCATCGCCACGGTGGCGAGTGCTCAGC
>Ga0075428_100004526_pt1 | contig 15361 bp, 9 predicted proteins | sample RhiMetdeltSRZDD2_FD_75291 | JGI IMG/M metagenome (GOLD analysis project Ga0075428, IMG submission 75291) | Populus rhizosphere microbial communities from Tennessee, USA - Rhizosphere MetaG P. deltoides SRZDD2 | ecosystem: Host-associated > Plants > Roots > Rhizosphere > Soil | place: USA... | reverse complement strand
GCCACCGGAGCATCGTTCACTGCTGCCACCGCGAGGGTGACGTTGCCGACGGCGCCGCCGCCTCGGTTGTCGCTCACGGTGTAGGTGAAGCTGTCGGAACCACTGTAGTTCGCTGCCGGCGTGTAGGTGAAACCGCCATCGGTCTGCACGGAGACGCTGCCGTGAGCGGCGCTTCCCGCCTCGGTGACGACGAGCGCGTCGCCATCCGGATCGCTATCGTTCCCCAGTACGCCGGGGGCCGCGATGACGAGCGCCACGTCTTCCGTGGCGTTGTAGCTGTCGGTGTTCGCCGTCGGTTGCTGATTCCCCGGGACACCGCTCACGTTGCCGCGTTCGATGACGAGCTGCGGCTTGTTCGTGCCCTCCCGGGAGGTGTAGCGCGCCACGTCGGTGGAGGTACTGGCGATCGCAAAGCAGTAGGTGCCGTCGCCAGGGATGGCGGAGGTCAGGTCGAGCTCCACCCAGGTCCCGGAGTTCACCGCGCCGAAGGAGGCGCGGGGCGAGGCGGGGAGGGCGGGGGCATTGTTCCAGAAGAGTCCGGTTTCGGTCCACGTCGTGGTGGTGCCGTTGTAGGTGTTGGCCACCGAGTAGACGCCGCCGCCCTGTGGGCTGCTATCGGTGACCCACAGACGCAGGTGCGCGGCGCGGACGGCACGGAAGCCCGTCACCTGGAAGCGCAGATAGGGCCGTTCGTTGCGGCTCCCGGCCCGGACGCGCAGCTCGCTCGCGGTGCCGTAGTTGTTCGACGGCTTGAAGGAACTCACGTAGGTGTCGGCGAGGGGGTTGAAGGTCGTGGAGACCGGCCCACCCACACCGATGCTCGTGGTCACCGTGTTGCTCGACGTCGCAGCGTCGCGCACGCGATAGGTGAAGCTGTCGACGCCGTCGAAGGCCGCCACCGGCGTGTAGGTGAAGGAACCGTTGGCGCCGAGCACCAGGCTGCCGAACTGCGGCCAGGTGATCAGCTGGATCGTGAGCTCGTCCCCGTCCACGTCGGTGTCGTTGCCGAGCAAGCCGGGAGCCGCGACCACCAGAGGGGTGCCCACCGGTGTGGTGTAGGTTTCCCCGCTCGCCACCGGCGCGTCGTTCACCGGGTTGATGCTGAGGGTCACGGCGGCAGTGGCCGTCCCGCCACGTCCATCGCTCGCCACATAGGTGAACTCGTCGCTGCCGGAGAAGTTAGCGCTCGGCGTGTAGGTGAAGCTGCCATTCGCGGACAGATTCAAGGTGCCGAACGACGTGGTCGACTGGATCGACGCCGTGAGCGGGTCCCCATCGGGATCGCTATCGTTGCCGAGGACGCCGGGCGCAGACACGTTGAGGACGACATCCTCGTTGGTGGCGTAATCGTCGCTCCGCGCCGTGGGCACCCGGTTGCCGTCATCGGTGCGGATCGTGCCCTGGGCGCGGGAATCCCCCAGGGTCGCGTTCGAAGGATTCGAGAGGTCGACGAAGAAGGTCTCGTCGGGCTCGGCGGTCAGGTCGCCGGTCACCGACACCGAAATGGTGCGGGAGGTCGTCGAGCCGCTGAAGCTGAGTGAACCGGAGGTGGCCGTGTAGTCCGAACCTGCAGTGGCGGTGCCGTTGGCGGTGGCGTATTGCACCGTGACGGTACTGCCGTTGGGATTCGCCAGAGTCACGTTGAAGAGCATGGTCGTCGTCCCCGAGCTGCCTTCGAGGACGCTGCTGTCGGCGATGGTGAGGGTCGGCGTCGCCGTGCCGCAAGGTGGCCGTGTCACCGGCGTCGGGTTGTTCGCCCACGGATTGCGCTTGAGCTGGAACAGGTTCTGGTTGTCCAGCGTCGCTGTCACCTGCAACGGCTGCTCGCTGGCGCCGTTCTCCACCTGCACCCGGAGGATGTTCGAGGCGGAGAAGGGGTGATCCTGGATCCAGCTGTGCCCGTCGCCGTGGATGAAGAGGATCGGCTTGCCGAAGCTCTGTGCCGCGGTGACGAAGGGGTTGAAGAAGGTGCTGTGATTGCTTCCCGGGCCGGCCTGAGAGAAGATGACCGCACCGCGCACCTGCGAGGCCTTCGATTGCAGCTGCAGCACCACCCAGTCGGCATCGTCTTCCATGATGCTCGTGCTGTTCGAGCCACCCACCAGGTTGATACCGACGAACAACATTCCCTTGCGCACGAAGGCGAAGTTCTCCTGGCGACCGCTCTGGCGCTCGGTGGTGGGAGAGCACGGCCAGTTCTGGTCGATACGCAGGAAGTACTGGTTCCACAAGGACATTCCCGTGCTCGGGTTGCTGCAGTCCGTCGTCTCGTTGTCCCCGGGAACGATGTAGCATGGCACTTGCGAAGACTTCAGGATGTCGGCGACGACGCTGTAACGATCCGCCGTGCACGCCTCGCTCCCCGACTTGATGTCGCCCACGTGGGTGAGGAACTCGGAGGGGCTGTAGAGATCGTGCTGGTCGATCTGCTGTTGGAACTCGGGGATCTCGTTGGTGCCGTAGGGCACGTCGCCGACCACCGAAAAGATGATCGGTTCATTGGCCTCGACCCAATCAGTGCCGGAGGGGACGGTCGACCAGAGAGGCGAAGTGGTAAGGCAGACGAGAGCCAAGAAGGCGAACGCAATGCGCCCCGCGAGCTGCCAGGCCCGTGGCGTCTCCCGTAGGGCTCGGGATCCAGCAAATGGTGTCAGCATGTTGTTCGATGCCGCGGTCTCATGGTTGGAACCTGGCGACCTAGCGGCCCTCCGGTAACGGGTGCAGAGGCGAATGGGACGACTCCGAGCGGCGGGTCCCGGCCTTCGAGGATCGAGTCAATGGAAGAAGTTTAAATGTTCCCGATGAAGGTTCACAACACCCGGAGTGTTCGCGACACGATGTCCTGCATTGCAATGAACTCCACCGGGCGCACGGCTTTGGCTTGGGTGATTTGGCCCGATGGTTTTGTGCGAGAATCGAGTTGCTTCGAAAGAGTGATCCAGGGAAAGAGGTGCGGGGTGAACGAGACACAAGACCTCGAGCCCTGGCCCCGCACTCTCGCCGCGCTCGAAGAGGAGCAGCGCCGACTGGCTGCGACCGCGGCGCCGCTCTGGCGCCCCGAGAACCTCGGTCGGGGCGGTCGTACCGGCGGACCGCTGCCGCCCATCGGCGCTTCCTTCGTCTGCTTCGGCCGCGGCGGTTCGGGACCCGGTGCGGCAGGCGATGCCGGCTGGGCCGCGGCCGCCCTCTTCGCGGCCAGGGAGTTCGTGGCGTCGGCGGTGGCGCAGGGGCGCGCTCCTGCGGCCTACGCGCCGGGACATCTGGCGCTCCGCGAAGGAACGCTGCACGAGGCGGCGCTCTTTGCATTGCCGCAACTTCCGGGACTGCTCCTCGTGGACGCCACCGGGCGCGACCACCCACGCCGTGCCGGACTCGCGCTCCACCTGGGCGCGCGACTCGGCATCCCGAGCGTCGGGGTCACGAACCGCCTACTCGTGGCGGCTGGCCCACCGCCTCCGGATGAGGCCGGCGCCGTGACACCCTTTCTCCTCGAGGAAGTAGTGGTCGGCTGGTGGCTGCGCGTCCGTCGTGGCGTCCGCCCGCTCGCCGTGCACGCAGCCTGGCGCACCGACCCGGAGACGGCGCTCGCTGTGGTCCGCGCTTGCCTCGGCCGGGAGCGCACGCCGGAACCGCTGCGCACAGCGCGCCGCCTGGCGCGGGAAGCTCGGACCCGGGCCGAACGGCGAACTTAGTGGTGCGCGAGAGGGAGCGCCGGCGGGCTTTTCAGTTCCGCGTCAGCTTGCGGTAGCGGATCCGGTGGGGCTGCTCGGCGTCGTGACCCAGGCGGGCGCGGCGAGCAGCCTCGTAGTCCTGGTAGTTGCCTTCGAACCAGACGACCTTGCTGTCGCCCTCGAAGGCCAGGATGTGGGTGGCGATCCGGTCGAGGAACCAACGGTCGTGGCTGATGACGACGGCGCAGCCGGCGAAGTCGAGGAGCGCCGACTCCAGCGCCCGCAGCGTGTCCACGTCGAGGTCGTTGGTGGGTTCGTCGAGGAGCAGCACGTTCGCTCCCGTCATCAGCATCTTCGCCAGGTGCAGCCGGTTGCGTTCGCCCCCGGAGAGCGTCGCCACCCGCTTCTGTTGTTCCGTCCCCTTGAAGTTGAACTGGCCGACGTAGGCACGCGACGGCATGCTGCGCTTTCCCACCTGGAGCTGATCGAGGCCGCCGGAGATTTCCTCGAACACCGTCTTCTGGCCGTTCAGGCCGTCGCGCACCTGGTCCACGTGCGCCAGGGTGACCGTTTCGCCGACGCGCAGCGTGCCCGCGTCGGGCTCCTCCTGACCCGTGATCAGTCGAAAGAGCGTGGTCTTGCCGGCGCCGTTGGGACCGATGATGCCGACGATGCCCCCCGGGGGCAGGCTGAAATCGAGGCCGTCGAAGAGGAGATTGTCGCCGTACGCCTTGCGTAGCCCTTGCGCTTGGATGACCACGTCGCCCAGGCGCGGGCCGGCTGGAATGTAGATCTCGTCGGTCTCGCGGCGAGACTCGGCGTCGGCGGCGAGCAGGCGCTCGTAAGAGGCGATGCGCTGGCGGCTGTGGTTCTTGCGCAGGTGCGGTGTCATTTGCATCCACTCGAGCTCGTGCTGCAGCGTTCGCGCCCTGCCTGCCGAAGGCTTGTCCTTCTGCGTGAGCACGCGCAGCTTCTGGTCGAGCCACGAGGAGTAGTTGCCTTCCCAGGGAATGCCTTCACCACGGTCGAGCTCCAGGATCCAGCCCGCGACCTTGTCGAGGAAGTAGCGGTCGTGGGTGACGGCGACCACCGTGCCGGGGTACTCGCGCAAGAAGCGCTCGAGCCAGGCGACGGATTCGGCGTCCAGGTGGTTCGTCGGTTCGTCGAGGAGCAGCAGATCGGGGCGCTGCAGGAGCAGCCGGCAGAGGGCGACGCGGCGGCGTTCGCCGCCGGAGAGGGTGCGTACGTCGGCGTCGGCGGGCGGGCAGCGCAGCGCCTCCATGGCGATCTCCACGTGATGGTCCAGTTCCCAGGCATTCACTGCCTCGATGCGGTCCTGCACCCGACCCTGTTCCTCCAGGAGCTTCTCCATCTCGTCGGCTTCGAGGGGCTCGGAGAAGCGGGAGCTGATCTGCTCGAAGCGGTCGAGGAGTGCACGCGTCTCCGCCACTGCTTCTTCGATGTTGCCGCGCACGCTCTTCGCGGGATCGAGCTGCGGTTCCTGCGGCAGGAAGCCGACCTTGGCGGTCTTGGCCGGGAAGGCCTCGCCGGTGAACTGCTCGTCCAGGCCGGCCATGATACGGAGCAGCGTGCTCTTGCCCGCTCCGTTCGGGCCGAGGACGCCGATCTTGGCGCCCCAGAAGAAGGAGAGCCAGATCCCCTTGAGGATCTCGACCTTCGGTGGGACCACCTTGCGGAGGTCCTTCATGGTGAAGATGTATTCGCCGGCCATCGTGCCTCGCTCGTCAGGGGAAACGGGCCAGGAAGCTAGCGGAAAGCAGGGTGTCGAGGCAAGCGGCGCCGGGGCCAAGCGCGGGCTGGGCTACGGCAAGCCACGGGAGGGCCGGGAGTCACTAGGTCTCCCGAGGCGCCCGCTCCCGCGCTTCCCGCGGCGCCGGCCCTTCGGCCGTTCCATCGGGCGCCGACTTCAAGAGCACCTCGCGCTGCGGGAAGGGGATGCCGATGCCTGCCTCTTGCAGCGCACCGTACACTGCCAGGGCGATCTCGCTCTTGATGCGCATCCACTGGTCGATGTTCGCCGTCCACACCCGCAACTGAACATCGAGGGAACTCTCGCCAAAGGCGAGGAAGAGCGCCGAAGGCTCCGGCTGCGCCAGCACCTCCGGATGCCGCGCGCCGGTGGCCACCAGCAGGTCCAGAACCTCTTGGGGATCGCTGCCGTATTCCACTCCCACGGACAGGTCGATCCGACGCAGGCGGTCCGAGAGGGTCCAGTTGATCACCTCCGTGGCGATCAGATGGGCGTTGGGCACGATCACCTCGGCTCCGTCCGGGGTGCGCACCGTACTCGAACGCATGCCGATGCGCTTCACCTCGCCCAGGGTCTGGCCGATCTGCACCGAGTCTCCGGGCATGATGGGCCGCTCGATCATGAGGATCAAACCGGAGACGAAGTTGTTGATCACATTCTGCAGGCCGAAGCCTATCCCTACGCTGAAGGCGCTGACGATGATGGTGAACTTGCTGAGCTCGACGCCCGTGGCTGCCACGGCGAGGAAGAAGCCGCACAGCAAGATGAGGTAGTGCAGGCCGGTGGAAAAAGCGTTGGGCAAGCCCCGGGGCAGGGAGAGCCGCGTGTAGATCTCGCCTTCGAGGAAAAAGCGCAGGAGGCGGGAAAGCAGGAAGGAAGCCCAGATGGTCACGATCAAGCTGAGAGCGTCGCCGAGGGAGAAGGCGACCTCGCCGAAGTGCGCCTGGGCGGCCAGGATCCGGCGCGTCCCCGTCGCCACGACGTTCCAGAGCAGCAGGATCTGCAGGGCAGTCTTGCACCAGATGTAGACGAGGGCGAGACGCAGCAGCAGGAGCGTGCGCCGGCGCAGGAGCCCCTCGTGCTGGCGTACCAGGAGCGAGTGACGCAGGAAAGAGTGGCGCAGCATGGCCCACACCACGCCCTGGAGCACGTGATAGGTGATGTAGAAGGCCAGGCCGAGGTAGGCGGAGAGCGTGACCGCGCGCAAGACCACGGCGGCGAGAGAGACGTTGCCCACGATGTCCGCCACCGCCGCTCCGCCGGCCAGGATCAGGGCGAGCCACTGCAGGCCGCGCTGGAGGCGGGCGAAGGTCGCGGTGGGGCGGGTGGCCGGTCGCTGCCGCACCAGGAACAAGAAGGCCCAGAACGCCACGAGGCCCTGCACGAGGAGCATCAACTGTTGCAGGGGTGACAAGTAGACCACGTTCTCGGAGGCGACGCCGAGCACGTGGGCGGCGACGAGTGCGGCGAGGAGGCGGCGCCGTTGCGTCAGGTTGTGGGGCAGCACACGGAAGAGCGGGACGAAGAGTAGGATGCTGGCGAAGTCGGAAACGATGGCGGGCACCCGCGGGATCATGATCGTCACCAGGAGCACCGAGGCGATCACCGCGGCCGAGACCGGGCGCGTCAGGATGCGGGCTGCAGCCTCGAGCTCCGGCTCCGGGGTGGTGCGCCGGCGCAGTCCCCGTCCGAGACGCACCGAACCTACGAGCGCGACGAGGAAGAAAACACCGCTGGCGACGAGCGCGTTGCGTGAGGCGCGGACGAACTCCCGCGCCTGCCCTTTTCCGTCTTGCCATGCGGCGCGCAGCTGCGCCACCTGACGCTCGCTCCCGAGGGGATGCAGCAGGGCGGACCAGAGTGGTGGCACGTCCAAAGCCGTGATCTGCATGCGGGCGCGCTCGCGCGCCGTTTCGATCTGCTCCAGACCCTCTTGGATGATGCCGAGGGCGTGGCGGACCTGTTCCTCCACGGTGAAGAGCTCCGCCCGGCGCTCGTCGAACTGCGTCTCCATCGCGCGGATGGAGGTCACTGCCTCCTGGGCGACCGTGGTCGCCGCCAGGGTCGAATCCGCCAGCTGAAGGGTGGCCTCCCACGGTCCGCGCAGGTCGGTCAAGGTCTGCAGATCCCGATCGAGACCATGAGCTTGGCGTTGCAGCTTGGCGCGCCAGAGAAAAAGGGGCGCTCGCAGATCGAGGAGCCGCCGCTCCAATTCCTCCATGGCTCGGGGCGGAGCTTGCTGCCCGAGACGGTTTTCCGTATCGCCGAGCAGCTTTTCCGCCCGACCGAGAATGCCGGGCAAGGCGCTGCGGATCTGTTCGAGAGCCGGGTCGGGGCCGTGGCGTTCCGCCATGGAGCGGAGCACAGCAGCCGTTTCATCGGACTTGGCGGAAATGAGACCCGGTGGGATCGGGCGGGGCGCCAGCGCTGCGGCGGCTGGCGGCTCCGCCGTATCTTGCGGTGCCGGGAGCAGCTGCGCCCAGGCGACCGGTGCCTGGGCGACCTCGGTGGAGGCGAGCAGCCCGATGCTGACGACCACTGTCAAGCGGCGCATGCGCGTTGTGCCCCCAGTGCTTCTTCAGCGGGCCTGCTCTTCCGCACCCATCCACTCGCTCGAGCCATCCACTCCGGAGCGACTCAGAACCTCGCGGCCACCTCGGCCCAATGGATGGCCCGGAAGAACGACTCGATATAGTCCGCGCGCTTCAAGCCGTAGTCCAGCATGAAGGCGTGCTCGAACACATCCATGACCAGGAGAGGTTCGGCTCCGGCCAGGTGGCCGGCATCGTGCTCGTCGATCCAGGTGTTGAAGAGACGACCGCCGCTGCGCTCGTGGACCAAGAGCACCCAGCCGACGCCGCGCATCGAGCCGGTGGAGCGGAAATCCTGCTCCCAGCGTGCGAGGGAGCCGAATTCCTGACTCAGCTTGCGGGCCAGCGGCGTCTCCTCGCGCAAGGGCTCGGGGCGCCGGGTCAAGTTCCCGAAGTAGAGCTCGTGGAGGCGCATGCCGTTCCATTCCCAACCGAAGCGCCGCTTCAGCTCGGCGTATTCCGGCGTCGCCGTGCGGCCGGCCTCGATCAGGGCGCCGAGCATCTCAGCCAGCGTGTTGGTGTTGGCGACATAGCCCTGGTAAAGGGCGAAGTGGTTGCGGAGCAAGGGCTCGCTAAAGCCGGGCGACCCGAGCAGAGACTCGAAGTTCTTGGCAGTGTAGGTCACTGTGGCACCTCCTGCGGCTGAGCGCGTAGAGCGGCGCCCGCAGCGCAGTATAGGCCAACGACGTCAGGCGGGACTTCCGGGGGGCAGCTGCATCTGGGTCTCGGGGTCGAAGAAGTGGAAACGCTGGCGCTGGAAGCGTACACCTACCGCCGCGCCGGGGACCCAAGCGACCTGGCCCGGCGCCAGGACCCGTAGCGGTTCGTCGGTGGGGGTGTCGAGAACGAGGTGGAGCAGCGTCTCGCGTCCGAGGGGTTCGATGACATCGACGCGGGCGCGGAGGTCGGCGCCGGAAGTGTCGCGGACCTCCATGTCCTCGGGACGAATGCCCACGATCACGTCCTGCCGGGTCGGCGGCGCCAGCGGCGACGGCGCCGCCTGCAGTTCGACCATGGCGCCGTGCAGTTCGAGCCGCGCCGCTCCGCTCTGCGGCCACACCAGCGTTCCGGGCAGGAGATTCATGCGCGGCGAGCCGACGAAGCGAGCGACGAACTGCGTCGCCGGCCGGCGGTAGATGTCGAGCGGCGTGCCGAGCTGCAAGATGCGCCCGGCGTTCATGACCGCGATGCGGTCGCCGAGGGTCATCGCCTCCTCTTGATCGTGGGTGACGTAGAGCATGGGAACGTGCATCTCGCGATGCAGCCGGGCGATTTCCGTCCGCGTGTGCACTCGCAGCTGCACGTCCAGGTTGGAGAGAGGTTCGTCCAGGAGGAAAACCTTGGCGTCCCGGGCGATGGCCCGGCCCAGAGCAACGCGCTGGCGCTGCCCGCCGGAGAGCTGCGCCGGCTTGCGGTCGAGGAGCGCGGCGATGCCGAGGCTGTCGGCCACCGCCCCCACGCGCCGGGCCACGGCGTCCTTGGCCGTGCCGCGCATCTTGAGGCCGAAACCCAGGTTGTCGCGTACGTTCATGTGCGGGTAGAGCGCGTAGTTCTGGAAGACCATGGCGACGTCGCGACGCTGCGGCGGCAGCTCGGTCACTTCCCGGTCGTCGAGGAAGACGCGGCCGCGGGTCGGCGATTCGATACCGGCCACGATGCGAAGCAGCGTGCTCTTGCCGCAACCCGACGGTCCGAGGAGGACGAGCATCTCGCCGTCGGTGACCTCGAGATCCACGCCGGCCACGGCCACTTGGTTCCCGGGAAAAACCTTCTCGATGCCCTCGAGCCGCAGCACGGGCATGGCGCGTCCTCTCTCGCCGGTGCCGCGGCATGATACTCCATGGCGCCGCTCGGTCCGAAGCGGGTTGCGTTCCAGCAAGGCTTTCCCGATGATGGCGCCGCTCGCCATGGCTCGCCGCGTGCGCCGCTGGGCGCCATGTGCCGCTGGTGGCGCGACTCGCCGCCGGTGGCGCGACTCGCCACTGGCCGCGCCACGCGCCACAGGCTGCGCCGCTCGCGCCTGGCCGCGCTCGGGAGAGTTCGCCGTGTCCGATGCAGACGACACGACAGGCCGCTTTTTCCTCACCGGTTGTGGCGTTCTCCTGTGGTGTGGGGTTCTTCTCTCTGGTTGCAGCAGGAGCAATCCACCACCGGAGCCGCCGGCGGCAGACGGCGCTGCTTCCGAGACGGCGGCATTCCTCGACACGCTCGAAGCCCGCACCTTCCGCTGGTTCTGGGAGCAGAGCGATCCTCAGCGCGGGCTCACCCCCGATCGCTGGCCCACGCGTTCCTTCGCCAGCGTCGCCGCCACGGGCTTCGCGCTCACGGCGTACCCCATCGGCGCGGAACGCGGCTACGTCGATCGAGAGGCGGCGCGGGGGCGCGTGCTCGACGCGCTGCAATGGTTCTGGTCGGCGCCACAAGACACGGCGCGCGCCGGTGCCACTGGGTATCGTGGCTTCTTCTATCACTTCCTCGACCCCGAAACTGGACATCGCTTCCAAGATGTGGAGCTCTCCACCGTGGACACGGCGCTCTTCTTGGCCGGAGCGCTCTTCTGTCAGTCCTACTTCGATGGCCCGGACGCCGAGGAAGCGCGGATCCGGGCGCTCGCCGAATCTCTCTACACCCGGGCAGACTGGCGCTGGGCGCAGGTGCGCCCGCCGGCCATCGGCCACGGCTGGACGCCGGAAGAGGGCTTTCTCGGCTACGACTGGCGTGGTTACAACGAGGCCATGCTCGTCTACCTGCTCGCCCTCGCCTCGCCGGCTCACGCCGTCGAACCGGAAGCCTGGGAAGAGTGGACCTCGACGTACCGCTGGGGCTCTTTCCAAGGGCAGGAGTATCTGGGTTTCGCACCGCTCTTCGGTCACCAGTACACCCAGGTGTGGGTGGACCTGCGCGGTCTCCAGGATGCATTCATGCGCGCCCGCGGCCTCGACTACTTCGAGAACTCCCGGCGCGCGGTGCTGGCGCAGCGTGCCTACGCCGTCGCCAATCCCCAGGGCTGGGCCCGCTATGGTGCCGACCTATGGGGGCTCTCGGCGTGCGACGGCCCGGTGAACGGTGAATACACTGTCAGCGGCCGGAAGCGGGAGTTCCACACCTACTGGGCCCGTGGCGCTTGCTTCACCGAGGTGCAGGACGACGGTACCGTGTGCCCCGCGGCGGCAGCGGGCTCCATCGTCTTCGCCCCGGAGAGGGTGATTCCCACCTTGCAGAGGTGGCGCGACACCTACGGCGAGCGTCTCTTCACCCGCTACGGTTTCCTCGACGCGTTCAACCCGAGCTTCACGCTCACGGTGCCGGTGCAGCACGGTCGGGTGGACCCGGAGTTCGGTTGGTTCGACACGGATTACCTCGGCATCGACCAGGGCCCGGTGCTGGCGATGCTGGAAAACCATCGGAGCGAGCTGGTGTGGAAAACGATGCGCCGCAATGCGCACCTCGTGCGCGGGCTGCGCGCTGCCGGCTTCCGCGGCGGCTGGCTGGACGCGCTCCCGGAGGGGCGATGAAACCCGGCGCGTCGCGAGCCGTGGCCTGCCTGTGGGGCGCGATCCTCCTTCCGGCGCTCGGCGGTTGCGACGGTGGTGGCGGCACCGCGCCGGTGACCTTGCGCTTCTGGGCCATGGGTCGCGAGGGCGAAGTGGTGCAGGAGCTGGTGCGCGGCTTCGAGGCCGAGCAACCCGGCGTCCGGGTGCTGGTGCAGCAGATCCCCTGGACCGCAGCGCACGAGAAGCTCCTCACCGCCCACGTGGGCCGCTCGACTCCGGATCTGGCGCAGCTCGGCAACACCTGGATCGCCGAGTTCGTGGCGCTCCAGGCGCTGCAGCCGCTCGACGGTCTGCTCGCTCGCTCGGCGGCGCTGGACTCCACCGCCTTCTTCGCCGGGATCTGGGATACCAATCGAATCGACGGCGCGGTCTTCGGCGTGCCGTGGTACGTGGACACCCGCGTCCTCTTCTATCGGCGCGACATCCTGGCGCAAGCCGGTTACGACTCGATGCCCTCCACCTGGAGCGCATGGCGCGCCGCCATGGTGGCGACGAAGCAGGTCGTGGGCCGGAACCGCTTCGTCGTGTTCCTGCCGATCAACGAATGGCTGCCGGTGGCGCTGCTCGGTCTGCAGTGCGGTTCGCCGCTCCTCGCCGAAGGCGCCACGCGCGGCGCCTTCTCGCAGCCCGCCTTCCGTCGCGCCTTCGCCTTCTACGTCGATCTCTTCCGCAGCGGTCTGGCGCCGCCGGTGACCAATGTGGAGATCGCCAACCTCTATCAGGAGTTCGAGCGCGGCTACTTCTCGATGTACATCACCGGCCCGTGGAATCTGGGGGAGTTCCGCCGGCGCTTGCCACCGGCGGCGCAAGGAACGTGGGCGACGGCGCCGCTCCCGGGGCCGGAGGGGCCGGGGGTGTCGTTCGCCGGTGGTTCGAGCTTGGTGCTCTTCCGCAACTCGCGACAACACGACGCCGCTTGGAAACTCGTCGAGTTTCTTTCGCGTCACGAGCAGCAGCTGCGCTTCTACCAGCTGACCGGCAATCTACCGGCGCGCGTCGATGCTTGGGGTGATACCGCGCTGGCCGCGGATCGCGAGCTGCGGGCCTTCGGCGCCCAGCTCCGCCACGTGGTACCGACACCCAAGATCCCGGAGTGGGAGCTCATCGCCACGCGCCTGCAAGAGCGGGCCGAGCTCGCCGTGCGCGGCGGCGTTCCCGCCGATTCGGTCCTCGCGCTCCTCGACGGCGACGTGGATCGGCTGCTGGAAAAAAGGCGCTGGCTGCTGGAACGCCGACGGTTGGCTGCGGGCGTGCAAGGAGGCTCACGATGAGCACGGCACTGCAACGGCAGCAAGCGCGCGTCGGCTGGGCCTTCGTCAGCCCGGCGGTGCTCCTCATCGGCGTCTTCTTCTTCGTCCCCGTGCTGGCGGGCCTGTTGCTCAGCCTCACGGACTTCGACCTCTACGCCCTCGGCACGCCGGAGGTGGTGCGTTTCGTTGGTCTGCACAACTATGGCGCCACCTTGGCAGGCCAGGCCTTCTGGAACGCGCTGCGCAACACCTTGTACTTCGCCTTCGCCGGCGGGCCCCTGCTGGTGCTGGTGTCGCTCGGGGCAGCGCTGCTGTTGCACGCGAAGCTCGTCCGCGGTCGCACCTTTTTCCGCACCGTCTATTTCGCCCCTGTCGTGACCACGCTCGTCGCCGTCGCCATCGTCTGGCGCTACCTCTACCACCCGCGTTACGGCCTCCTGAACCTGGTCCTCGGCTGGTTCGGCCTCGGCCCGGTGGACTGGCTCGGCGATCCGCACTGGTCCATGCCGGGGATCATCTTTCTGTCGGTGTGGAAGAACTTCGGCTACAACATGCTGATCTTCATCGCCGGGTTGCAGAACATCCCGGAAGAGCGCTACGAGGCGGCAGCCATCGACGGCGCCGGGGCATGGCAGCGCTTCTGGCACGTGACCGTGCCCGGTCTGGCGCCGATCTCCCTCTTCGTCGGCGTCACCGCGATGATCAATGCCTTCCAGATCTTCACCGAGCCCTACGTCATGACTCAGGGCGGACCGCTGCGGAGCACCACGAGTCTCGTCCTCCTCATGTACGAAGAGGGTTTCCGCTGGTGGCGCATGGGCGCAGCCGCGGCCATCGCCTTCCTCCTCTTCCTCGTGACCCTGGCGTGGACGTTGGTGCAGTTGCGCCTGCAACGGAGCAAGGGATGAAACGCCGCACCGTGCAATCACTGGCGCTGCACACGGCGATTCTCCTGGGAGCCGCCGTCGCAGCGACGCCGCTCGTGTGGATGGTCTCCGCCTCGCTCATGCCGGCGGGGGACGCCAACAGCTTCCCGCCGCCCTTCCTGCCCCGGCGGGTGACCTTCGAGCACTACGTGACCATCCTCACCCGGCTCGATCTGGCGTGGAATTTCCTCAACAGCGCGATCGTCACGGTGACGGGAACGCTGCTCTCCGTCGTTTTCAATGGGCTCGCCGGTTATGCCTTCGCCAAGCTGGTGTTCCCTGGGCGCGAACGTCTCTTCCGCGGCCTGACTCTGGCCCTCGTCATCCCGGCGCAGGTGGGGATGCTGCCGCTCTTCCTGCTGCTGCGCGAGATGGGCGTCGTCAACACCTACGCCGGCGTCGTCGTGCCGTATCTGGCCAGCGTCTTCGGCATCTTCATGGTCCGGCAGTATGTCGTCGGCGTGCCCGACGATCTCCTGCACGCGGCTCGCGTGGACGGCGCCGGGGAGTTTCAGCTCTTCACTCGTATCGTCGTCCCCGTCATCCAGCCCATTCTGGTGACGCTGGCGGCCTTCACCTTCCTCTCCGCCTGGAACGATTTCATGTGGCCCCTCATCGTGTTGAGCGACGCACGCAACTACACGCTGCCCGTGGCGCTGGCGAACCTGGTAGGCGAGCACGTCCAGGACACGGAGCTGATGATGGCCGGTTCGGTGCTGACCATCCTTCCGGCGATGGTGGTGTTCCTGCTCTTCCAGCGCGCTTACGTGCGCGGCATCCTGGCGGGGAGCGTCAAAGGTTGAGGCGAAGGTCATGATGCTCCGTCGCAGGCGGGCTTCAGCTTCGTGGCTCGCCCTAAGTGTTGGCGTGACGGCGCTTGCGGCTGCCGAGCCACTGGAGCCACCCAGGGCGCTCGCCGGCCCGGACATCGAAACACCGCGAGAGGCAGTCGGAACTCCGGGGCCCGCATCGGTCCTCCTGGATGGATTCGAGTCCGCCGGGGCCTGGTCGGCCCACCCAGCCGATGGCGTCGATCTCGCGCTCGGCTCCGACGCCGGCGAGCGCGGACGCTGTCTGCGTCTCGACTTCGATTTCCACGGCGGCGGCGGCTACGCCGTCGCGCGGCGGCAACTCGAACTCGATCTGCCCGAGAACTACACCTTCACCTTCCGCTTGCGCGGTGCCGCGCCCTCCAACCACCTGGAGTTCAAGCTCGTCGATGCGAGCGGCGACAATGTCTGGTGGTGCGTGCGGCGTGACGTCCGTTTCCCGGCCGAGTGGGAGACATTCACCATCAAGAAGCGGCACATCGGCTTCGCCTGGGGGCCCCTCGGGGGTGGTGAGATCCGTCACGTGGCGGCTCTCGAGTTCGCCATCACTGCTGGGAGTGGCGGGCGGGGCACGGTTTGGATCGACGAGCTCGAGCTCCGCGAGCTGCCGCCGCCCGGGGCGACGCCGCCGACGCCTGTCGCCAGCGCGTCGTCGCAGTTGCGTGGCCATGAGGCCGAGCACGCCATCGATGGCGATCTCGGCACGGATTGGGAAGCTGCGTCACGGGACAAGAGCCCGTGGCTCAGGCTCGATCTGCAAACGAGCCG
>Ga0075428_100004525_pt1 | contig 15361 bp, 14 predicted proteins | sample RhiMetdeltSRZDD2_FD_75291 | JGI IMG/M metagenome (GOLD analysis project Ga0075428, IMG submission 75291) | Populus rhizosphere microbial communities from Tennessee, USA - Rhizosphere MetaG P. deltoides SRZDD2 | ecosystem: Host-associated > Plants > Roots > Rhizosphere > Soil | place: USA... | reverse complement strand
CCCGCGAGGCCCGCAAAAGTGGTCGCCCTCGCCCTGAACACGCGGCGGCTCGACGAGGAGGAGGCGCAGGCGGCGATCGAGGCGGCCGAGAAAGAGACCGGACTGCCTGCAGACGACCCTGTCCGTTTTGGACCCGGCCGTTTATTGGATGCAATCCTGCCTCGTGTCAGTCGGGTATAAGACAGACGTGACCGACGCGCGGATCTCCCGACTCGCCGACCTCATCGTCGACTACTCGCTGGAGCTCCAGCCGGGCCAGGTCTTTCGGATCGATGCGCTCGACGCGGCCTCCCCGCTCACGCTCGCGTTCTACCGCTCGGCGATCCGCGCCGGGGCGTTTCCGTATTTCAGCGTCGGACTCGAGGGCACTCTCGAGCTCCTCCTCGAGCACGGGACGAACGAGCAGATCGAGTACATCGCGCCTCAGCAGTGGGAAGAGATCGAGGAGCTCGATGCGATCGCGACCATCTGGTCCGAGGCGAACACCCGCGCACTCTCGCGGGTCGATCCGGCGCGTCACGCGAACTATCTCGCGGCGCAGCGGCGCCTCCACAACCGCCGTTGGGAGCGCATCGCGGCGGGCGAGATGCGCTGGTGCGGGACGCTCTTCCCGACGAACGCCCATGCGCAGGACGCGGGCATGTCGCTCCCGAGCTACGAGGACTTCGTCTACTCCGCGTGCCACGTGGACACCGGTGAGGCAGCCGACCACTGGCGGCTCGTAGCCTCCTCGCTCCGCGCCCGTGCCCAGGAGCTCGACTCCGTGAAGGAGCTCCGCATCCTCGGCCCGGACACCGATCTACGCGTGTCCGTGGACGGGCGCTCATGGATCTCAGCCGAGGGCACCTACAACATGCCCGACGGCGAGGTCTTCACCAGCCCGGTCGAGACTGCGACCGAGGGCGAGATCCGCTACACGTTCCCCGCGATCTACCACGGTCGCGAGGTCGAGGACATCCGCCTCCGCTTCGAGGGCGGCAGCGTCGTGCACGCAGAGGCGGCGCGCGGCAACGACTACCTGAACACGCTGCTCGAGATGGACAAGGGCGCGCGCATCCTGGGAGAGGTCGCCTTTGGGCTGAACTACGAGATCGACCGCTTCACCCGCAACATCCTCTTCGACGAGAAGATCGGCGGGACGATGCATCTCGCGCTCGGGTCGGCGTTCACCCAGGCCGGCGGGAACAACACGTCCGGGCTCCACTGGGACATGATCTGCGACCTTCGTGAGGACGGCGAGGTGTACGCCGACGGGGAGCTCGTCTGGAAGGCCGGCCGGTTCCTCCACGAGCCGGTGCCTGCGGCGGACCCCGTCGAGGCAGCTGAGCGTGCCTGATCCCCGCCATGAGCGGTTTGCGCAGGTCCTCGTCGACTACTCGACGAGCGTGGGGAAGGGCGACCTCGTGCTCATCGAGTCCACGCCGCTCGCCAGGCCGCTCGTGACCGCGCTTTACCGCAGGGTCGTCCAGGCCGGTGGGCATCCCGAGGTGCGGATCGGCCTCGACGGCGCCGTGGAGGCTCTGCTCGCGGGCGGGAACGACGAGCAGCTCGGCTGGATCAGCCCGCGGCTGCGCGGCGACGCCAAGGAGGCGACCGTCCGCATCGCGATCGAGGCCGACTCGAACACGCGCGCGCTGACCGGCACTGATCCCGCGCGGCAGGCGATCTTCGCTCGCTCGCGCTCCCAGCTGCGCGACATGACGATGGAGCGCGCCGCGGCCGGCGAGCTCAGGCGCGTCGTCACGGCCTTTCCGACCAACGCCTCGGCGCAGGACGCCGAGATGTCGCTCGCGGACTACGAGGACTTCGTCTACCGCGCGGGCTTCCTCGACGAGGAGGACCCGGTCGCGTCCTGGCAGGCCCTGGGGGAGAAGCTCGCGCGCCTCGCCGAGTGGCTCGGGACGAAGAAGGAGCTGCGGGTCGTCACTGAGGGCACGGATCTCACCGTCGGCGTCGAGGGGCGCACATGGATTCCGTGCGACGGCAAGGAGAACTTCCCGGACGGCGAGGTCTTCACCGGCCCCGTCGAGACGAGCGTCGAGGGCCACGTCCGCTTCAGCTTCCCCGCGCCCCACGCGGGGCGTCTCGTCCGCGACATCGAGCTTCGGTTCGAAAGAGGCGAGGTCGTGGAGGCGCATGCGGCCGAGGGCGAGGAATTCCTCAGGGAGATGCTCGCGATGGACGAGGGCGCCCGGCGGCTGGGCGAGTTCGCTTTCGGGATGAACGACTCCGTGCAGGAGTTCACCGGGCACACGCTCTTCGACGAGAAGCTCGGCGGCACCGTGCACATGGCGCTCGGAAAGGCGTATCCGGAGAGCGGCGGCAAGAACGAGTCCGCGCTCCACTGGGACCTCGTGTGCGACCTCCGAGGCGAGAGCGAAGTGCACGCCGACGGCGAGCTCGTCTATCGGAACGGCGAGTTCCTGCCCGATCTGTTCTGATCGCGCTTCTGGGAGACACGCATCTCCCGCGCGGCGCGCGTTCTCTTCCTGCGGACTGCCTCCGGATCCTCGAAGCCGCGGACGCCATCGTCCACACGGGCGATTTCACGGCGAGCTCGGTTCTCGTCGACCTGAAGCGCTTCGGCCCGACGGTCGCCGTGCAGGGGAACATGGACGACGGCGAGCTCCGCGCGGCTCTTCCGGTGAGAACGACGGCCGAGCTCGAGGGGCTTCGGATCGGGCTCGTCCACGACGGCGGCCCGGCTGTCGGCCGGCACGAGCGCCTGCGCGAGCTCTTCCCCGGCTGCGACATCGTCGCCTATGGGCACAGCCACATGCCGGAGGTCTCACGGGACCGCGGCGTCTGGATCGTGAACCCGGGGAGTCCGACGGAACGGCGCCGCGCTCCCGGGCACACGATGGTCGTGATCCGGGACGGGGAGCCGGAGTTGGTCGCGCTCCGCGCATGACGTCCGGGCGGTGTCATACTATGCGAACACATGTTCGCTCCTCGTACTTGGATAGTGATTGCCGTTCTACTGGTCGTGGGCTTCGCGGCCCTCTCGAACGCCCGGGTCTCGAACGGTGCCGGCCACGAGACGCGACACCGCGTCCGCGCCGGCGAGACTCTCTGGTCGATCGCCGAGGCGAACTACGCCGGCGACCCGCGCAAGGCGATCTGGCGCATCGAACAGCGGAACGGCCTTGCCGGGGCCGACATCACCGCCGGCACTGTCCTCGTCCTCCCGCCGTGAGTCGCTAGCCGGCGACGAGCGCTTCGGAATCCGGAACGCCGAAGTCGCCCGGGCGCTTGGCCACCGCTGCGAAGAAGGCGTCCACGACCCTGGGCGAGAACTGCGTGCCGCGGTGCTCCCGCACCTCGTCGAAGGCCTCTTCGATGCGCAGGGCGCGCTGGTACGGGCGCTCAATGGTCATGGCGTCCCAGGCATCCGCAAAACCGACGATCGTGGCGAGGAGCGGGATGTCCTCGCCGGCGAGCCGCTCGGGATAGCCGGTGCCGTCCCAGCGCTCGTGGTGGTGGCGGAGGATGGGGACGCAGTCGCGCAGCCGGCCGAACTTGGAGACGATGCGCGCGCCCTCGCTCGAGTGGCGCTTCATGAGCTCGTACTCGTCCTCGCTGAGCCTGCCCGGCTTCGTTAGGAGCACGTCCGGGATCGCGATCTTGCCGATGTCGTGGAAGAGGCCGCCGAAGCGGACGGCGTCGAGATCCTTCTGTGCGATTCCGAGCTCCTGCGCGACGGAGACGGCGATGCGCTGCACCCGGAGCGAATGCCCGGCCGTGTACGGATCCTTTGCCTCGACGGTGGCGTTCAAGCTCTCGATCGCCTCCAGTGAGCTCTCCTCCAGCAGGCGGTAGGACTCGCTGAGGGCGACGGAGCGCTCGCGGAGATCTCTCGTCTGGCGGCGGAGCATTCCCGAGGCATTCCGGGCGAGCAGCATGAGGAGCAGCCAGAGAAGGGCGAAGAGCATGCCGCTCGCGATCCACATCGTGCGCTTGCGGTCGGCGATGGAGGCCTCCAGCGGCGCGGCATCCGCGTAGACCTCGTAGGCGCCCACGACCTCGCGCTGCCCGGCGAAGAGGGGCGCGTAGACCTCGACGACGTTGTCCGGGAGCTGCGCAGCCTCGACCGAATCCTCCTCGTCGTTCAGCGTGTTGAGCTCGGCGGTCGCCTCCTTCGTCTCGAGCACTTCGGCGAGGTCGCCGTCGACCGGGAACTTCTTGCCGATCCTCTCCGGTGCGAGGTTCGCCCAGGCCAGGGTTCCGTCGGTGTCCCAGACCTTGACGCTGAGGATGTCCGGGCGCTCAGCCAAGTCGCGAAGGACGATCGAGGTGGAGCTGTCGCCGACCCGCAGGGTCGTCCCGTAGATCATCCGCGGCGCGAGCACGCCGTTCGCGTACTGCGTCAGGCTGAGCTTCGCGTCGTCGAGAGCCTGGCCCCGCATGGCGCTCGTGAGGAGGGAGCCGAGGATGAGACAGCCGCCCGCGAGCACGATTGCGCTGAGCAGGACGAAGGTCCAGAGCAATCCCACGGACGCGGTCACCCTCTGGGTCATGGAGAGGCGAGCCACTACGCCTGGAAAATCGGCTCATGCGCCGTCCGACTTGAGGGTGGGCGCCCCTAAACTCCGCCTGTGGACCTCGACCTCGTCTTCCTCGGAACCTCTGGCTCCGTGCCCACCGCCAAGCGCGGGCTCGCCGGGACGCTGCTCCGCCGCGGCGGAGAGCGGATCCTCGTCGACTGCGGCGAGGGGACGCAGCGCCAGCTTCTGCGTTCCTCAGTAGGCCTCGTCGAGCTTCCCGAGATCTTCTTGACGCACTACCACGCCGACCATTACCTCGGCCTGCCGGGGATGCTGAAGACGTTTGCGCTCAGGGGCCGGGAGGTGCCGCTGACCGTGTACGGCCCCGCGGGGCTCAACGATCTCTTCGGGATTCTGCGGCGCGTCTTCGGGCGGCTCAGCTACGAGCTGACCCTCGTCGAGCTGCAACCGGGAGAGGGCGTCGCGCGCGAGGACTACCGGATCGAAGCGTTCGCCGTCGAGCACGGCCTCTCGGCGAACGGGTATGCGCTGGTCGAGGAGGCGCGCCCTGGGCGCTTCGACCTCGAGGAGGCGAAGCGTCTGGGCATCCCGGAGGGGCCGCTCTTCGGGCGCCTGCAGGGCGGCGAGCCGGTCGAGCTTCCCGACGGGACCGCGGTGAAGCCCGAGCAGGTTCTAGGTCCGGCGCGGCCCGGGAGGAAGGTCGTCCTCGCCGGCGACACGCGGGCAGCCGGCTCCGTCCTCGAGGCATCGAAGGACGCGGACGTCCTCGTCCATGAAGCGACGTTCTCGGTCGAGGAGCGCGAGCGCGCCGAAGAGACGCTGCACGCCACCGCGACGAGCGCGGCCGAGCTCGCCCTCGCAGCCGGAGTGCGTCTGCTCGCCCTCACCCACCTGTCGAACCGGTACTTCGGGCCGGAGATCGTTCGCGAGGCGCGCACCGTCTTCCCCGAGACGGTCGTGCCGAAGGACTTCGATATCATCGACGTCCGCTTCCCGGAGCGGGGCGGGCCCCGGCTCGTGAAGGGCGGGGCGTTGGGCCGGCACGAGGAGGGGGAGCCGCATGTCAAGGATGGTTCAGGCGATCATGGCGAGCGACCTCGCGGAGGCGGAGGAGATTCAGACGATCCTGCGTTCCGCGGGGATCCAGTCGGAGCTCGAGTCGGCCGTCGAGACGCATCCGACGGCGCTCGCTGACGCGCCGCAGAAGGTGCTCGTCCCGGAAGGCTCGCTCGAGGCTGCGCAGGACGCCATCGAGGCGATGACCGACCCGGATGAGCTCATCGGCGGACGCTAGACCGGCCGCGTCGCACTTCGGCGCGATCGCGGGCTCGTACGACCGGCTGCGGCCGGTCGACGAGAGGTGGTGGCAGCTATTCGACCTGCTCGTGGCCGCGGGAGACCTGGTCGGCCGCCGCACGCTCGACGTCGGCTGCGGCACCGGCACGCTCGCCGTGTCACTCGCGGAGCGCGGCGGCAAGGTCTGGGGGGTCGACTCCTCGCCGGAGATGCTGGCCCAGGCGCAGGCGAAGGAGACGCGGGCGCGATTCAAGGAAGGGGCCGCCGAGGCGCTGCCGTTCAAGGACGGGTGGTTCGAGCGAGTGGTCATGCGGCTCTCGCTGCACCATCTCAACCGCCCGCGTGCGCTCGCAGAGGCGGGGCGCGTGCTCGTGCCGGGCGGGAGGATAGTGATCGCCACGTTCGACCCGGACTACTTCGACGCGTACTGGCTGAACGAGCTCTTCCCGTCGGTCGCCGAGATCGACCGCACACGGTTTCCAGGCGCAATGACGTTGACGGCCGAGCTCGAGGACGCCGGGTTCGTGGGAGTAGGGATCGAGACGCTGACGCAACCGGGAACGCTCTCTCGCGCCGAGGCCCTGGAGCGGATTCGGGGGCGCTACATCTCGACGTTGAATCTCATCGACGAGGGCGAGTACGAGCGAGGGCTCGGCGCTGCCGAGGCCGAGATTCCCGAGAAGCTCGAGTACCGCCTCGAGTGGCTGATCGTCGCCGCGGACGCGCCTCCGCTCGACGCCGTCCGCCCGCGCGGCTAACCTACTGCCCGCACACCTTTAACTCGGTCCAGAGAGGCCGGAAAGGAGTTGCTTGTGGCTGCGCATGTCGATGCAGGGCGCGTCCTCCTGGATTCGGAGGCGTTGAACCGGACGATCGCCCGCATCGCCCATGAGATCGTCGAGGGGAACAGCGACCTCGCGAGTGTCGCGCTCGTCGGCATCCAGACGCGAGGCGTGCCGCTCGCGCAGCGGCTCCGGCGCCTGATCGAAGACTTCGGCGGCGTCGAGGTCGCGCTCGGAAGCGTCGACATCACGTTTCATCGCGACGACGTCGTCGTCCGCGGCGGCGAGCGGCCGTTGCACGCCCAGCCCGTCGTCAAGGCGACGAAGCTCGACTTTCCGCTCGAAGGAATGACGTGTGTCCTCGTGGACGACGTCCTCTACACCGGCCGGACGATCCGGGCCGCGATCGAGACCCTCTTCGAGTACGGCCGGCCCGCCCGCGTCCAGCTCGCATGCCTCGTCGACCGCGGCCACCGCGAGCTCCCGATCCGGCCGGACTACATCGGCAAGAACCTTCCGACCGCCCGCGGCGAGCGCGTTCAGGTGCAGCTCGTCGAGGTGGACGAAGTCGACCGTGTCCTTCTCATCCCCGAAACCGAGGAGTGAACTCATGGCTGAAGTGACACCGTTGATCCGAGACGAGCTGCTGCCGCCCCGCGGCCCCGGGCGGCGGCACCTCATCTCGATCAGAGATCTGACGAAGGACGACGTGGAGCGGCTCCTCGCGCTCGCACGCACGTTCTCCGCCTCGCTCGACCGCGAGGTGAAGAAGCTCCCGGCGCTCAAGGGCCGGACCGTCGTGAACATGTTCTTCGAGTCCTCGACGCGCACGTCGTCGAGCTTCGAGCTCGCCGCGAAGCGGCTTTCCGCGGACGTCATGTCGATCAAGGCGTCGGGCTCGGCGGTCGACAAGGGCGAGTCGCTGAAGGACACGGCGCTCACGATCGGCGCCTACGACCCCGACGTCATCGTCCTCCGCCACCCGCACATCGGCGCGCCGCAGGTCATCGCCGACGTGACGACGGCGCACGTCGTGAACGCCGGGGACGGGACGCACCAGCATCCGACCCAGGCGCTCCTCGATCTCTACACGATCGACGAGGAGCTCGGCGGAATCGCCGGCCTCCATGTGGCGATCGTCGGAGACGTCCTCCATTCGCGGGTCGCGCGCTCCGACATCCAGGCGCTCGTCCTCATGGGCGCGCGCGTGACCGTTGTCGGCCCGCCGCCGCTCATCCCGCGCGGGATCGAGGCGATGGGCTGCGACGTCTCCTATGACATCGAGACGATCAAAGACGCCGACGTCGTCTATGTCCTTCGCATGCAGAAGGAGCGGATGCTCGAGGGCGCCAACTACGTCCCGAGCCTGCGCGAGTACACCGCGCGCTGGGGGGTGACGCCGGAGCGGCTGCGGCCGGGCCAGAAGGTCATGCACCCGGGGCCGATGAACCGCGGCGTCGAGATCGACCCGGTGGTGGCCGACGCGGCCGACGCGCTCATCGAGCGCCAGGTGCGAAGCGGTCTCGTCGTCCGCATGGCAGTCCTGTACGACCTCCTCACCCACGGCCCCGTCGAGGTGAAGGTCGCCGAGATCGAGGCGGTGGCCTGAATGCCAACGGAACAGACCTTGTTCGGCGGCAACGGCCGCAAAGACGACCTGAGCTACGAGGGCGTGCGGGTCCTCGACCCGACCGAGGGGATCGACGAGACGCTCGACCTCACGGTCGAGGCTGGCGTGATCACGAAGATCGAGCCCGGCTTGGGCGGTGACGGGCGCATCGTGGCGCCCGCGTTCGTCGACCCGCATGTCCACCTCCGCACGCCGGGGAGGGAGGACGAGGAGGACATCGCATCCGGTACGAAGGCAGCGGCAGCGGGCGGCTACTGCGCCATTCTCGCCATGCCGAACACCGAGCCCGCGGTGGACTCGGCGGCGGTCCTCGGCGCTCTGGTCGAGCGCGCGAAGGACGAGGCCGAGATTCCGGTGGGCTTCTTCGCCGCCATCAGCAAGGGGCAGGACGGCGCCGAGCTGACGGAGATGGTCGAGCTCGCCGAGCGCGGCGCGGCCGGATTCACCGACGACGGCCGCCCGGTTGCGTCGCCCGGGCTCCTGCGCCGCGCCCTCCAGTACCACGCGGTCACGGGCCGGCGCATCGCGGTCCACTGCGAGGAGGCGGCTCTCTCGCGTGGCGGCCACGTGCACGAGGGCCTCGTGTCGGCGGAGCTCGGCTTCGGGGGCTATCCGTCGGTGGCCGAGAGCGTGATGGTCGGCCGCGACCTCATGCTCGCCGCCTACGAGAACCAGCCGATCCATGTCCTCCATCTGTCCGCGCGCGAATCCGTCGACGAGCTCAGAAGCGCTCGCTCCGCTGGCGTGAAGGCGAGCGGCGAGGTGACCCCTCACCACCTCTGCCTGACCGACGAGGCGGTGCGCTCACTCGACCCCAACGTGAAGATGAACCCGCCGCTTCGCGCGGAGGAGGACCGGCAGGCGCTCCTCGACGCCCTGAAGGACGGGACGATCGAGGCGATCGCCACCGACCACGCGCCGCACGCACGTCACGAGAAGGACGTTCCGTTCGAGGAGGCGCCCTTCGGCGTCACGGGTCTCGAGACGGCGTTCTCGGTGCTCTACACCCGCCTGGTCGAGCCCGGGACGCTCTCGCTTGCCGCGCTGATCGACCGGATGAGCGCCGGGCCGGCCCGCATCTACGGGCTGGAGCGGCCGCGGATCGCGGTGGGCGCGCCCGCCAACCTCGTCGTCCTCGACCTCGAGCGGACGTGGCGCGTCGAAGAGAGCGGCTTCCGGTCGCGCTCGCCCAACTCCTGGCTCCTCGGCCAGACCCTCAAGGGCAAGGTCGTCGAGACCGTCGCCAACGGAAAGCTGGTTCACAGCGCATGACCGGCTTCCTGGTCCTCGAAGACGGGTCGGTCTTCCACGGCCGGTCCGTCGGCGCCCACGACATCGCTTTCGGGGAGGCGGTCTTCACGACCGCGATGACGGGCTACCAGGAGATCGTCACCGACCCGAGCTATGCGGAGCAGCTCGTCTGCTTCACGGCGCCGATGGTCGGGAACTACGGCGTCTCGCCCGCGCGCTCCGAGTCGACCGCGGCGCACGCGCGGGCGGTGCTCATGCGCCAGGCGACCGGCCTGGAGTGGCCGCGCTGGCTGGCCGGCCAGGGCATCGTCGCGCTCGAGGAGATCGACACACGTTCCCTCGTCCTCCGCTTGCGGCAGCGCGGAGCCATGCGCGCGGCGGCCGTGGCTGGCAACGCCTCCGTCGAGGAGGTGCTCTCCCAGGTGCGGGTCAGGGCAGGGATGGAGGGCCAGGCGCTCGTCGCGGGCGTCTCGACCGAGACGGTCTACACGGTCGGCCGGGGTGCGGTCTCGCTCGGCATCCTCGACTACGGGTGCAAGCGCTCGATCGTCGAGCGGGCGATCGCCGCGGGAGCGCGCGTGACGGTCTACCCGCACTCGACCGAGGCGCAGACCCTCCTCGCCGCCCGCCACGACGGCATCGTCCTCTCCAACGGGCCCGGCGACCCGGCCGCGCTTCCTGCGGAGGCGGCCGTCGTCGCCGAGCTGATCGGGCGCGTGCCGCTCCTCGGCATCTGCCTCGGGCATCAGCTGCTCGCGCTCGCTGCGGGCTTCGAGACGTTCAAGCTCCCGTTCGGGCACCGCGGCGCCAACCACCCGGTGCTCGACGTGCGTTCGAACCGCGTCCTGGTCACGAGCCAGAACCACGGCTTCGCGGTCAAGGGTGACCGCCCGGAGGTCGCTCATATCTCGCTTTACGACGGCACTGTCGAGGGGCTCGCGCTTCCCGGCGACCGCGCCCGCTCGGTGCAGTTCCACCCGGAGGCCGGGCCCGGGCCGCACGACGCTCGCTACCTGATCGAATCGTGGGTCGAGGAGGTGCGCGTTGCCGAAGCGGCGTGACCTCCGCTCGATCTGCGTGATCGGCTCGGGGCCGATCGTGATCGGGCAGGCCTGCGAATTCGACTACGCGGGCAGCCAGGCGCTCAAGGTTCTCCGCGCGGAGGGCTTCCGCACGATCGTCGTCAACTCGAACCCGGCGACGATCATGACCGACCCTGGCTTCGCCGACCGGACCTACGTCGAGCCGCTCGACCTCGACTCGGTCGCGGCAGTCCTGCGGCGTGAGCGGCCGGATGCGCTCCTGCCGACTCTCGGCGGGCAGACGGCGCTGAACCTCGCGAGCGACCTTTCGGCGGCAGGGATTCTCGACGAGCTCGGGGTGGAGCTCATCGGCGCCGGCTTCGAGGCGATCCGCCGCGCGGAGGACCGCGAGCTCTTCCGTGAGACCGTGCGCGACGTCGGCCTCAAGGTGCCGGAGTCGGTGATCGTCACCGATGCCAAGGACCTTCCGGCGGAGCTCCACTTCCCAGCGATCCTGCGGCCTGCCTTCACCCTCGGCGGTCATGGGGGCGGGATCGTGCACGACCGCGCCGCGCTCGAGGCGGGGCTCGAGCGCGGCCTCCGCGAGAGCCCGGTCGGCCAGGTGCTCGTCGAGGAGTCGCTCATCGGGTGGGACGAGTTCGAGCTCGAGGTCATGCGCGACCGGCGCGACAACGTCGTGATCGTCTGCTCGATCGAGAACCTCGACCCGATGGGGGTGCACACGGGCGACTCGGTGACCGTCGCGCCGCAGATGACGCTCTCGGACGAGGCCTATCAGGAGCTCCGCAACGCGGCCGCGTCGGTGATCCGCGCGGTCGGCGTCGAGACGGGCGGCTCCAACGTCCAGTTCGCGCGCGAGCGCGAGAGCGGCGAGCTACGGGTGATCGAGATGAACCCGCGCGTCTCCCGCTCCTCGGCGCTCGCTAGCAAGGCGACGGGCTACCCGATCGCCAAGGTCGCGGCCAAGCTCGCGGTCGGCTACACGCTCGACGAGATCCCGAACGACCTCACCGGGACGACGCCAGCGAGCTTCGAGCCGACCCTCGACTACGTCGTCGTCAAGTTCCCGCGGTTCGCCTTCGAGAAGTTCCCCGGCGCGGACGAGACGCTCGGGACGCAGATGAAGTCCGTCGGCGAGGCGATGGGCATCGGGCGTACGTTCACGGAAGCGTTCCTCAAGGCGATGCGCTCACGGGAGCTCGAGGACGGTTCTGCGACTCCCTGGGCGAGCCTCGACGCGCTCCCTGATGGCGTGCACCCCTGGTTCCTCGCCGAGCTCGAGCGCGCAAAGTCGGCCTTGTGTTGCACGCGCACGAAGTCCGACCTCGTCGCAAACGACTGGATCAGGCTGAAAAGCGCGGGGTGGTCCGACCGTGAGATCGCGGTTACGTGCCACACGAGCGAGGAGGAGATTCGTGCCGCTCGCGTCGGGTGGGGCGTGCGGCCGGCCTACCGGCGTGTGGACTCCTGCGCGGCCGAGGTCGAGGCGCGCTCCAACTACCTCTACTCGACGTGGGGGGAGGAGGACGAGGCGCGGCCGGCCGGCAACTCGGTCGTCATCCTGGGCTCGGGCCCGAACCGCATCGGGCAGGGAATCGAGTTCGACTACTGCTGCGTCCACGCAGCGAAGACCTTCCGCTCGCTCGGCCACGAGGCGGTCATGGTGAACTGCAACCCCGAGACCGTCTCGACGGACTACGACACGTCCGACCGCCTCTACTTCGAACCGCTCGGCGAGGAGGAGGTACTCGAGATCTGCGCGCGCGAGCGGCCGCTCGGCGTCGTCATCCAGTTCGGCGGGCAGACGCCGTTGAAGCTCGCAAGAGCGCTCGAGGACGCCGGCTACGCGATCCTCGGAACCCCGTTCGGCGCGGTCGACCTCGCCGAGGACCGCGAGCGCTTTGCCGCCCTCTGCGGGGAGCTCGGCATCAACGTGCCGCCCTGGGGAGCCGCGGCGGGTCAGGCAGATGCGATCGAGATAGCGGAGGAGATCGGGTACCCGGTCCTCGTCCGTCCGTCCTATGTCCTCGGCGGGCGCAACATGCGGGTCTGCTACGGCCCGGAGGAGGTCGGAGCGGCGGCCGCGGGCGCGGGTCGCGTTCTCGTCGACCGGTTCCTCGAGGGGGCGGTCGAGATCGACGTCGATGCGCTCTGCGACGGCGCGCAGACCCTTGTTGCAGCCGTGATGGAGCACGTCGAGGAGGCGGGGGTGCACTCCGGGGACTCCTCCTGTGTCCTCCCGCCGCCCTCGCTCACCCCGGCGGCGCTCGAGCTTGTCGAGGCCACGGTTCGCAAGCTCGCGCCTGCGCTCGGAGTGGTCGGGCTCGTCAATGTCCAGCTCGCCGTGGTCGGGAACGAGCTCTACGTCCTCGAAGCGAACCCGCGCGCCTCGCGCACGGTTCCCTTCGCGAGCAAGGCGATCGGGGTGAACCTCGTCGATGCCGCGTGCCGGCTCGCCGCGGGAGCCCGTCTCGCCGACCTGGAGCTCGAGCCCGGCGACGCGAACGGCCACGTGTCGGTCAAGGCGGCCGTCTTCCCGTTCGCCCGCTTCCCGGGCGCCGACCCGGTGCTCGGGCCGGAGATGCGTTCCACCGGCGAGGTGATGGCGAGCGCCGCGGACTTCCCGTCGGCGATCGCCAAGGCCGAGCGCGCGGCGGGCAGGCCGCTCCCCGACGGAGGAACGGCGTTCCTCTCGGTCTGCGACTCCGACAAGGAGGCGGCCGTGGAGCTCGGCTCGAGGCTCGTCGATGTCGGCTTCGAGCTCTGCGCGACAGCGGGAACCGCGCACGCACTTGCCGCGGCGGGCCTGCCGGTCACGAGCGTGCGCAAGGTGGGGGAAGACGGGGACAGCGCGACCGTCGTCGACCTCGTCCGCCGGCGTCGCTGCGACCTCGTCGTCAACACGCCTGCCGGCCGGGGCGCGCGCTCGGACGGCTACCTCATTCGCGAGGCCGCGCTCGCCGCTCGCGTACCCTGCATCACGACCCTCGCAGGTGCGTTCGCGGCCGTGGAAGCCATCGCCCGCGCGCGAAGCGAGGATGCCCTGTCCCTCCAGGAGCGAGTTGCGAAGAGAACTGCTTGACGTCGTCCGGGTCGAGGACATCGGCCCCTATCGGCTCCTCCGCGTCAGGCGGGGACGGCTCGAGTCCGGCATCCCGGGCCAGTTCTTCATGCTCGCACCTCCCGGGCGCCTCCTGCCGCGGCCGATGAGCCTCTCGCTCGCGACCCGCACGGAGTTCGGCTTCCTCATCGACCCGATCGGACCGGGGACGAAGGCGCTCACCGGCCTCGTTCGCGGCGAGCGCCTCAACGTGCTCGGGCCGCTCGGAAACGGATTTCGGCTCGACGTGGAGAAGCCGTTGCTCGTGGGCGGCGGAATCGGCGTCGCGCCGTTTCCCTATCTCTCCGAACGGCTCGGACGCCCGCCGGCCGTGCTCGGCTTCCGTTCGAAGGCCCACGCCGAGACGGCGGCGCTCGTCCCGAATGCCGAGATCGTCGTCGAACCCCGGCTCGTGACGGAGGCGATGCCCGCGGGCCACGACGTCCTCGCCTGCGGCCCCGAGCCGATGCTTCGCGCCGTGGCCGCCCTCGCCCCGGCCGCGCAGCTCGCCTGGGAGGCGCCGATGGCCTGCGGCTACGGCGCGTGCTACGGCTGCGCCGTCGAGATCGGCGGGGAGCTCAAGCGCCTGTGCGTTGAAGGGCCGGTCCTGGAGCGAGCCGCGTGATCCTGAACGCTTCCGGCTGCCTCGACGCGCTCACAGCCCCGGAGGTCGCGCAGAGTCTCGACGCCTTCGTGACAAAGACCGTGACCCCGCTTCCCCGCGAGGGCAACCAGCCGGTGCGCATAGCGGAGACCGACCTCGGCATGCTCAACTCGATCGGGCTCGCGAATCCCGGAATCGACCGCTTCCTCGCCGACACGCTCCCGCGTCTCCTCGATCTTGGGGTATCCGTGTGGGTATCCGCGGGCGGGTTCGCAGCACGGGAGTACGCCGACCTCTGCGCGCGGCTCGACGACACGCCCGTCGCAGCGATCGAATTGAACGTCTCGTGCCCGAACGTTTCCTCACCGGAGGAAGAGGTGGAGGAGATCGTCGCGGCCGCCCGAGCGGCGACCACGAAGACGCTCTACGCCAAGCTCTCGCCTTCGGTCCCGGACGTGGGGGCCGCCGCAGTGGCTGCGGCGCGAGCGGGTGCGGACGGGCTCACGCTCGTGAACACGATCCGCGGGCTCGCTCTCGACGAGCGAACGCTCGAGCCGAAGCTCGGTCCGGGGGTCGGCGGTCTCTCGGGCCCGGCCCTGCGCCCGATCGCTCTCGCGGCTGTCTTCACCGCGTACCGTGCGACCGGATTGCCGATCGTCGGGGTCGGCGGGGTCGAAACGGGGGCCCATGGACTCGAGCTGATCGCTTCCGGCGCGTCCGCGTTCGCGCTCGGAACTGTCCTCTTCGCCGATCCGGAAGCGCCCCTTCGGGTGCGTGAAGAGCTCGAGCGGGAGGCCTCTGTCCGCGGCTTCGCAACCCCGCTTGCCGCCTACGCTGCGGCCCACGGCGGACCGCCGCCGACGCCTCTCCGGCGCGTCGCCTGAGCGGGCAACTCGTCGTTGCCAGCGCAGCAAAAATGCTTGAAATAGCACGGAAAATTCACACTTGAAGCATTAGGAGTCGCTGCTAGAATCCCGCGCCATGCAGAGCGCCAAGACGCCCGTCCAGGCACCCATGCGGTCTCTGGATCAGAGGATGGACGCGCTCCGGCGAGCCAACGAGATTCGAGTCCGGCGGGCCCAGCTGAAGAAGGATCTGAAGAACGGCAACGCTCAGATCGAGCAGATCCTCCGCAACCCACCGGCGTTCG
>Ga0075428_100004524_pt1 | contig 15362 bp, 18 predicted proteins | sample RhiMetdeltSRZDD2_FD_75291 | JGI IMG/M metagenome (GOLD analysis project Ga0075428, IMG submission 75291) | Populus rhizosphere microbial communities from Tennessee, USA - Rhizosphere MetaG P. deltoides SRZDD2 | ecosystem: Host-associated > Plants > Roots > Rhizosphere > Soil | place: USA... | reverse complement strand
GGACCGGGCTCGATTACTATGAACGTCGGCATATCGAAGACCTTCAGCTTCGGTCCGCCGCCTAATAACTTCCCCGGCATGTCAGCCGCGACCCGTGGCGCGCAACCCACCCAGGGTCGACAACAGGGCGCACAAGCGCAGAATCAAGGGCGTGGCGGTCGCGGTGACGGCGGCGGCGGCGGCGCCGGTCGCGGTGGTCAGGCCGCAGCCGCTCAGGGTGGTCGCGGGGGCGGAAACGCCGGCGGACAAGCTCGTGGCGGGCCCGGCGGTGGTGGTCCTACGATGATGATGGCCGGCGGCGGCGGCGGCGGGATGATGATGATGGGCCCTGGCGGCTTTGGGCAAACCCGACACAAATACAACTTAACGTTCAGCATCAATGCCATTAACGTCCTTAATCACCAAAACGAAGGTCAGTTCAACGGTACGCTGACTTCGCCGTTTTTTGGGAGATCCAATAGCAGCGGCGGCGGCGGCGGTGGTGGCTTTGGGGGCTTCAGTTTTAACGGCGCCAGGAGAATTGACCTCAGCCTGAGGTTTAATTTCTAAGCTGAACGCGTATTCATTTAGGAGTTCGAAGTAACAATGAAAAAAATTCTGGGAGTAGCGTTTTCTCTTGCAATGATAGCCGGCGGAGCAACGACCGCCTCCGCACAGGATCAGCCACCGCCACCTCCTCCGGGGTTCCAGGGCGGCGGTGGTCAACGAATGATGCAGTTTCAAATGCCGACTTTTGCTGATCTGGACAAAAACAAAGATAAGAAGATCAGCAAAGACGAAATGCCTTCTCAGTTTCCACCTCAGATGTTCGACAGAGTGGACACAAACCGCGATGGTTCAATCGATGAAGAGGAGTGGAAGGCGCTGACCACTCAGTTCGGTGCGGGCCGGCCCGGCGGAGAACGGATGATGGTACAAGGTCCGCGGCTCGGCGAGACCTTGGCCAAACTTCTGGATGGAAACACCGACACCAAAGTGTCACGCGAGGAGTTTGCCAAGATCGTTACGCTTTTCGACGCACTTGATAAGGACCACAACGGCGAGCTAACAACCGAAGAGATGAATGGTTTCCTTCGGGCGGCGAACGAAGCGTCGAATGAGGCGACCGGCGGCGTCGAGGTGGCGGCCCTTTTCGATAAAAACGACAAGAACAAGGACGGCAAAATCACCGCCGAGGAAATGGCCAACGAGCGCGCGTTCAAAGGGCTGGATCTCAACAAAGACGGCGAGGTTACTCGCTCCGAAGCCGATACAGCGCTAAAGCAATTAAAGAAGGCGAGCGAGGCGAAAAAGACAGCGCAACCGAACTAACTTCAGCTTGCGGGCTGAACGCTTAGCGCCAACAATCAGAGGAGTGACGAGCTTTAAAGCTTTTCACTCCTCGGTCCTTTTATAGGCATCAGAAACTTCAAACCAGCATGCTCAAAGCCATCATTTTCGATTGCGACGGCGTGATCGCCGACACCGAGCCGATTCACCTCGCCTGTTTCAGACGCGTTCTCGCCGAGGAAGGCATCACTCTCACCGATGAGGATTACTTCGCGCACTACCTCGCGCTCGACGATCGGGGCTGTTTTTCAAAGGTATTCGCACAAAACCGTGCTTCAATGTCGCCGGATAAATTGACGGAGTTGATCACGAGGAAGGCCGGATACGTCGAACACGCGATGAAAACAGAGCTCACACTGTTGCCAGGAGCCGCGGAGTTTATACACAGAGCAGCAGAGCGATATCCGCTTGCGGTTGCATCCGGCGCGCTCCGAGCGGAGGTCGAGACGATCGTGAATCACGGCGGGTTGCGAGATTGTTTCAGAGCGATCGTCTGCGCTGAAGATACGCCTCGCAGTAAGCCTCATCCCGATCCATTCATCAAAGCACTTGAACTCCTCAACCTGCCACCTGCTAGTCGAATCGAGCCGCGGGAGTGTCTGGTGATCGAAGATTCCATTCACGGTATTCGAGCGGCACAGGAGGCAGGAATGCGATGTCTCGCGGTAACCAATTCCTATCCCAGAGAACAACTCTCCGAAGCACAGCTTGTTGTTGATAGTCTCCTCGGATTGTCTTTGGATGACATCGAAAGACTTTTCCATGCGTAGAAACGTAAGCCTGCATCGTGGACTTTCAATGACCACCGTCGTAATATAGTCGATCACTGCGTGAGCGATTAGAGCGAATCTAGGAGCCATTGAGCATGTCCGAGCCGGTGATTGAAAGCATCGTGCCCAACGCGGGGGTGGAAGGCGGCGAAGTGATAATCACGTGTAAGGATTTCGTCTTCTCCACCTACGACGATGCGCGAGTCCGATTCAGCGGGGCGGAGACGAGACCGATAAGCGCCTCATCGACCCGGGTGATTGCGCCGGTGCCTTCCGAGATGTTTGTCGACGGCGGCGAAGTATACATAACTCTGGAATCCAACGGTTCTGTTAGCGCTGGCGTGCCATTCATAGTTGGGGTGAAGATGGCCGAGAACCTGCATCCGGTGGCGAATCCCGCGTACGATCGCGATAACGGCGCGGTGTTCACAACTCTCTCGGGCACTCGCGGACAGAAAGTCCCGGTCTCTGTTTACAAGATCACCCCGGACGGCGATAGCCAGCCGTTTTTGACCGACATGATCAATCCGACCGGGCTAGCCTTCAGTCCCGGCGGAGAAATGTTTATCACAAGCCGCTACGACGGCACGGTATATCGGGTGACGCCGTTCAAGGAAACCGAGGAGTTCGCGCGTAATCTCGGTATCGCCACCGGGATCGCCTTTGATTCCGAGGGGCAGATGTTCGTAGGCGATCGAAGCGGGACTATTTACCGAGTGAACGATATCGGCGAAGGGACAAGTTTTGCGACTCTCGAGCCGAGCATGGCCGCCTACCATCTGGCGTTTGGACCTGACGGTTATCTGTACGTGACCGGCCCCACGCTTTCGAGCTTCGATTCGGTTATGCGGATCAGCCGGGATGGAGAAGTGACGAGATTCTTTTCGGGGCTCGGGCGGCCCCAAGGTCTGGCGTTTGATCGCGACGGAAATCTGTACGTCGCCGCCAGTCGCAAGGGGCATCGCGGAATCGTAAAGATCACGCCCGATGCTGAGGCCGAGATGGCTGTTGCCGGAATCGGCATCGTGGGTCTCTGTTTTGACGATCAGGGAAATATGATCGCGGCAACCAACCGCGAGCTATTCCGGGTACATCTTGGGATCGAAGGCTATTGGCCGTTTTGACACTATAGGGCTCACGTAGTAACGAATTTATTCGTTACGTTTTGTGAGTCGCAATTCGTTAAACACCCAGAACGAATAGATTCGTTGCTACGTGGATACCGCAATACCTGAACACCTACTACTTCCAAACACCATCTTCCAATACCCATTCTTTGACATGACCAACAGCGCGTGTTAGCTTTCAGATGATTATAAGAGGACCCCGAGTCGGACGCGGAGCATTCATTTTTGGAAAACATCGATTTTGGAAACCTGATCATCTGGTTCATAGTTCTTTTGTTCTCACTGTCGTTTCACGAGGCTGCTCACGCGTGGACATCTGAGCGATTTGGTGATTCCACTGGACGCTATCAGGGCCGGATCACTCTCAACCCGATGGCTCACATCGATCCAGTGGGCACGCTAGTGTTCCCGATTTTAGGCTTTATCACGGGGTTTCCGCTTCTGGGATGGGCGAAGCCCGTGCAGACCAATCCGTTGTTGTGGCGTGATAAGACGAAAGCCAACATATGCGTCTCGGCCGCCGGGCCGATTAGCAACTTCATTCTGGCCTCCGTCGCGTTCATCATCATCAAAGCATTAATCATCGGGGGTTTGCTGTTCCCGATCGGCGGATTCTTCACTTTGGTGGTCCCCGCTGGCGCAGTTTTTTCTGAAGTTGCGCAGCCTGCCTATTTGGAGCCGCTGGCAAAGTTCTTGAGCGTCATGCTGATGCTCAACATTGCGCTCGGGGTGTTCAACTTGATTCCCGTACCGCCGCTAGATGGCAGTCACGTGCTTGAGGAATTGCTGCCACCAGGAATGTCGGCGGCTTACGAGCAGATACGTCCTTACGGATTCATTTTGCTGTACGCTCTGTTATTGCTCGGCGTGTTCACAGCGATCTTCAATCCGATAAGCGGGCTTATCGAAATGCTGCTGGGCGCGCGCCGATTCCGCTAGATGGGTCGGCAAGAGTATTCGCCAATGGCCTCCATAAGTGAAAAAAAGAAACGAATAGTCAGCGGCATGCGCCCGACCGGGAATCTGCATCTCGGCAACTATGAAGGCGCGCTCAAGAACTGGGTCCGCCTGCAAGACTCAGGCGAATACGAGTGCTTCTACTTTATCGCCGATTTGCACGCGCTTACGAGCGACTACGCCGATACCAGCGCGATCAAGCAGAACACGGTTGACATGGTAAGCGACTGGGTTGCGTCCGGGCTCGATCCTGAGCGCTCGACGATATTTGTTCAGTCGATGATACCCGAGCACTCGGAGCTTCACCTGATCCTCTCGGCGGTGACGCCGCTTGGCTGGCTCGAACGCGTGCCAACCTACAAAGAGCAGCGTGAGAACATCAGCGGGAAGGATATCGGCAACTACGCTTTTCTTGGCTACCCCGTGCTCCAGGCCGCTGACATCATCATCTACAAGGCCGACTTTGTGCCGGTCGGCAAAGATCAAGCGTCGCACGTCGAGTTGACCCGCGAGATCGTCCGACGCTTCAACAACTTCTTTGGTGACGTATTCCCCGAGCCTAAGGCGCTTCACACCGAAGTCCCGGTGTTGCCAGGTACCGACGGCCGGAAGATGTCCAAAAGCTACGCGAACGCGATTTATCTGGTGGATTCGGCCGAAGTAGTGCGAGAGAAAGCGAGGTTGATGATCACCGATCGCACCCGGATTAAGAGGACCGATCCGGGTCACCCGGAAAACTGTGACGTGTGCCAGATGCATCGGTTCTTTTTGAACCCGGCCGACGCTGACCGTTATGATGACGATTGCCGCGGCGCTCGGATCGGTTGCGTCGATAGAAAGCGCGCCTTGGCTGATTCGATCATCGAGCGATATGGCGCAATCGCCGAACGGAGCCGGCAGCTTCGTGAAACGCCGGAGCAGGTCGTCGCAATAATCAAGGAAGGCTCGCGGCGCGCAAGACTCGAAGCGCAAAAGACGATGGGGGAAGTTCGTCGAGCAATCAAGATGGATTGGGACTAAAAGAATTGCGGATTGTGGATTGCGGATTGCGGAAATGAAAGAAGCGTCAGGTCAGGAAATAAATCAGCTTGCTGGGGAATCACAACCCGAATTTGCTGAGACTACCGATCAGTACAAAGTCAAGCTCTCGATGTTCGAAGGGCCGCTCGACCTTTTGCTATACCTGATCCGCAAGGAAGAGGTTTCGATTTACGACATCCCAATCGCGCGGATCAGCGAACAATACCTCGAATACCTGCGCGCGATGCAGGAACTGGACATCGGCGTGGCTGGCGAGTTTTTGGTGATGGCTGCGACGTTGATTCACATCAAGACCCAGATGCTTCTGCCGCGCGATCCGGATGCGCCCGAGGGCGAGATCGAGGACCCGCGCAAAGAGCTTGTCTACCAATTGCTCGAGCATCAGAAATTCAAGGGCGCCGCGAATGTGCTTCACCAGCGGGCGATGATGGAATCGGCCGCCTTTACCCGAGCTTCGATGGATGAGGATAAGGACAATCCCGAAGTTGCGGCGACGGTTTTTCAGTTATTCGAGGTCTTCAAAGAAGTGATGGATCGGCGCCGAGCGATCAGCGAGATCGAGATCGCTCGAGATGAGATGACGATGTCCGAGAAGATCGCCGAGATCAAACTGATGCTCGAGGATTCGGCTCAAGTCAGCGCCAGGACGCTGTTCGAGCGCGCCCGTTCGCGCCGCGAGATGGTGTTGATCTTTTTGTCAGTGCTCGAACTGGTCAAGGAGCTGGCAATCCGCCTGACCCAATCCGAGATATTCGGTGACATTGTGTTGGTGAAACGTGAAATGTGATGCGTGAAACGTGATGCGTGACCGGAGGTCCGGTCACGCATCACGTTTTACGCATCACGTTTCACTTATCCTTATGACAGTTGACGAACTAAAGCCAATCATCGAATCGTTGATCTACGTCTCCGAAGAACCGATAACCGTAAAACAGCTTGCGGCGATCCTCGACGGCGAATCGGTTGCGGATATTCAAACTGCAGCGGATCAACTTGTCGAAGAGTTCAACGCGCGCGGCGGCGGGCTGGAGGTCCGGCAGCTCGCCGGCGGTTATCGAATAACGACCAGGCCGGAATTCAGCGAGTATGTGCGGCGCTATTTGAAGTCGCAACCGTCAGCTCGTTTGTCGCTTGCCGCGCTTGAAACGCTCGCGGTTATCGCCTACAAACAGCCGATAACGATTCCAGAGATTCTCGAGATTCGAGGCGTCACATCAACTTCTGCGATAAAGACGCTTCTGGACCGGCGGCTGATCGTCGCAAAGGGGCACAAACAGGTGGTAGGTCGCCCAATGTTGTACGGTACATCAAAGGACTTCCTGATCCATTTCGGACTCAACGATCTATCCGAACTCCCCAACCTCGAAGACTTTGAAGACTTAATGACAAGTTGAGTAACGTAGACTCTAGTTGCGTCTGCCATCTCAACGGAAACAATCGACCGGACATACAGATAAGAGTCTTTGCTACTTCTATGCTCGAACGACTCCAAAAGATAATCGCAAACGCCGGCATCGCCTCGAGACGCGCCGTCGAGGAGATGATTGTGCGAGGCGAAGTCACCGTAAACGGGGCCCGAGTCACGGAACTTGGCTCGAAAGCCGATCCCGAACGCGACCACATCAAGGTGCGCGGCAGACTTATCAGGTCGATTCGCGCACAGGAGAAACGTTACTATCTCATCAACAAACTTCGCGGTTATCTATCCTCGGCGTCAGATCCAAAGAATCGCCCGCTCGTAGCTCACCTGTTGCCGCCCTCGGCACGCCGAGGCCTTCATCCTGTTGGCCGTCTCGACTTCAACACCGAAGGATTGATTATCCTCACAAACGATGGCGAATTGACGAATCTACTAACCGCCGGCGGCAGGGTCGAAAAGGTTTATCACGTGAAAGTAAAGGGAGCGCCCGGCGACGCTCAGGTGGAGCGGTTACGTCGCGGTATAGCGATTGGCAGATCCCGTACTTCTCCCGCGGATATCCGAATGATCGATAGAACACGGGAAGCCGGCAACACCTGGTTTGAGGTCACGCTCCGGGAAGGCAAGAACCAGCAGATACGACGGATGTTTGATTCGATCGGGCATTCGGTTGTGAAGCTGCGCCGCGTCAGGATCGGGCATATCGCCGACGCCGGGCTTGCACCTGGTCAACATCGTGAACTCACAACCAGTGAGGTGAAACGATTCTTTCAGGCAACGGCCGCTAAGGTGCCTCGAAAACCAAAAGCAGCAAAGCCCCACCGTCCAAATATCAAGTCGTTTTCGCGAACCAAGAAAAAACGAGTCTGATGAAGTCTAGTTGTGATTTGAAATGTGACGCTCCACGGTCAAGAGCAGCACATTGAGGTTCTCCTCGGTGATTTTCTGTTGCTCTGCCAAGCGGTTTATCGCTGCTTCGGTGGCGCGTCTTGCTTCTTCGGCCTCGATTTGTCGTTCGGCGAGGCTGGCTAGAATCTCGTTTGTGCGTTCCTGAGCATTCGCTACATCCACTAGGGTCCGCACCACATCCAGAATTGTCTCTTGCACCTTGGTAAGAGTCTCATTCGATCGGGCCTGCTGGTCGAGAATGAACTGCATAGTTTTTTCGATATCCATGCGTCTCCTCTGACTTCGAGAGAAGTGATGGGAAGTAAACTCGCCCAGGCCGGATTGCTTCCGGTTGAAGGATTTTCCAGTTTAATGCCGGCTGTCAAGCATGATTTTTTCGTTTCGCGCGTGTAGAATGTTCAGTTCGCAGCAGCCCCTGGTCGCTGACAATCTGGTTTGAGTGTGTCTCGTGGTGGATCCCGGAGGTGCGATGGATTTTGAGTTGAACGAAGACCAGCAACAGATTAAACGGACAATTCGCGAGTTTGCGGAGGCGGAACTAAAGCCTCACGTGCTTGAATGGGACGAAGCCGCGCACTTCCCGGTCGAGCTGCAGCCGAAATTCGCCGAACTCGGGATCATGGGAGTTCTCTTTCCTGAAGAGTATGGCGGGGCGGGAATGGGCTACATTGAATACGCGACCATAATCGAGGAACTAGCCCGAGTCGATCCTTCCATAGCCCTCGCCATTGCCGCGCACAACTCGCTTGGCGCCGGGCATATTTTTATCGCCGCAAGCGAAGCTCAGAAACAGAAGTATCTGGTGCCGTTAGCAAAAGGAGATCACTTTGCGGCGTGGGGGCTGACTGAGCCAAGCTCAGGCTCGGACGCCAGTTCAATGCGCACAACTGCGGTGCGACGCGGTGGGTCCTGGGTGCTGAACGGTTCGAAGAACTTCATCACAAACGCGACGTTTGCCGAAACCACGGTAGTGTTGGCCATCTCCGATCGAGCGGCGGGCTCACACGGCATATCGGCTTTTATAGTCGAGCGCGGAACGAGCGGCTTCTCAGTGGCTAAAAAAGAGAACAAAGTCGGAATGCGGGCAAGCGACACCGCAGCGCTGATCTTCGACGACTGCACGTTGCCCAACGCAAACCTGATAGGCGAGCCCGGCCAGGGTTTTATCCAGGCGATGAAGGTTCTTGACGGGGGCCGAATATCAATCGCCGCTTTGGCGGTTGGAATCGCGCAAGGCGCCTTTGAAGCCGCGGTGAAGTACGCAAAGGAACGACATCAGTTTGGACGATCCATTGCCGAGTTTCAGGCCATACAGTTCAAGCTTGCCGATATGGCTATGCAGATAGACGCAGCCAGACTGCTGACCTATCGAGCGGCGGCGATGAAGAACGCGGGGAAACCAACGACCAAGGAATCTTCGATGGCCAAGCTGTACGCAAGCGAGGTCGCAGTGCGCGTCTCTGAAGAGTCCGTTCAAATACACGGCGGATACGGATACATCAAAGACTATCCAGCCGAGAAATTCTGGCGCGACTCGAAGCTGTGCACGATTGGCGAGGGGACGAGTGAGATCCAACGAACAGTTATCGCCCGCCAGATTTTGCGAGCGTAAAGTAGCATAGACTCTAGTATGTGTATTAACCGTCTCGTCTGCGGGGCCACAGACTAAAGTCTATGCTACGTGTTTCATTCGATGAGCTTACTGTCAGAAAAGATTCTTTCCGGCGACAAGCGCTCAATCGGGCGCGCGATCAGCGCGGTTGAAGACGGGCGCTCGGACGGGACTGAACTACTGAAGGATATTTTTCCGCACACCGGCAAAGCGCTGGTAATTGGTATTACCGGGGCGCCGGGCGCTGGAAAGAGCACACTGGTCGATCGCCTCGCGGCTCACTATCGAGGCGCGGGCGAACGGGTGGGGATCATTGCGGTCGATCCGTCCAGCCCGTTTACAGGCGGAGCGCTGCTTGGCGATCGAATACGAATGCAGAACATGGCAACGGACCCGGGAGTCTTCATACGCAGTATGGCCTCTCGGGGACACCTCGGTGGCTTGGCGCGCGCCACAGTTGACGCGGTAGCGATACTGGATGCCGCCGGTTATAATAAGGTGATCATTGAAACAGTAGGCGTCGGGCAGGATGAAGTTGATGTGGTGAAGGCCGCGGATGTAACCGTCGTCGTGCTTGTACCGGGAATGGGAGACGGGGTGCAGGCGATGAAGGCGGGGATCATGGAAATCGGCGATATCTTCGCCATAAACAAGGCCGACCGAGATGGCGTCTTGAGGACCGAGCGAGAGCTTGAAATGTTGCTCTCGATTTCGGAACGGCCCGATGGCTGGACGCCGCTAATAGTAAAAACCGTGGCAACCGAGGATAGCGGAACGCCTGCCCTTACCGCAGCGATCGCACAATACCAGGGATTTCTTGACGCGGATAGAAGTCGCTCAACCGATAGGCGAGCGACTACCGCGGAACATAGAATAGTAGAGTTGCTTCGGGACAGGTTGCTAAAGGCTGCGCTCAGTAGGGTTGTAAACGAGACCGATTTAGGCGAGATGGCTCGAGCGGTAGCCGATCGCCGTCGTGACCCGTATTCGGTTGTTGATGAAATAATCGCAAAGATGGGGATTAGTGAATAGTCATTGGTCGTTTGTCATTGGTCAATTACCAATGACTAATGACCAATGACCAATGACCAATATGAAGATCGACCATTTGGGTATTGCGGTTCGTTCGATCTCAGACTCGCTGTCCTTCTATCGCGAGACGCTCGGGCTGGATTTGGCCGGGAGCGAAACCGTGGAGGATCAGGGGGTCACCGTCGCGCTGTTGCCCGTCGGCGAATCTCGGATCGAGCTTCTGGAGCCGCTTTCAGAGGAGACGCCAGTCGGCCGATTTATTGCGCGCCGCGGCGAGGGTCTTCACCATATTTGTTATGAGGTCGACGACCTCGCTTCTAAGATTGACGACCTCAGGTCCCGCGGCATACGTCTGCTGGATGGTTATCCGCGGCGCGGCGCTGAGGGAAAACTTGTTGCCTTTCTTCATCCGGCGAGCGCCAACGGCGTTCTCGTCGAGCTAGTCGAGAAGGCGAGAATACACGAGGAGAATTAATGAAATTATCAATAAAGGTCATCGCGATGATGCTGCTGTTAGGCATGCTGGCTTCCGGGCTGTTGTTTGTTCAGTGCTCATCTTCGAGCCCGAAGACAGTCAAACTCACTGCGCAGGATATGCAACTGATTTTTCAAGAACTGGTGCCGCCTCAGCAGCAGCAACAGATCGCGTCGGACCCAGAAGAAAAAAAGAAGCTGGTTGCCGATATCAAGAAGCTGCTGGCGGTTGCTCAGGTCGCGGAGCAGGAGGGTTATGCCGAGCATGCCGAGCTGAAAACCCAACTCTCTTTCCAGCTTGACCGAGCGTTGAACGATGCTTACAGAAAAAAGAATCCCGATGCGAAGGTTGGCGACGAAGAGATAAACGCCTATTACGCGACTAACCCGAAGGACTTCGATGACTTCCTTCAAAGCAACCCCCGCGCAGCCCAGCAAGCTCAGGGACCGCAACGCGAAGAACTCAAGAAGCAACTCGGCGAGTTCAAGGTAATCGCCCAGCGTGCCCGGAAAGACGGGCTCGATCGCGATGATCTAACCAGACTGCAGATACTTCTTACTCGAAGCCAGGCGCTTGCCGGCGCATATCTGGGTGATCTTCAGAAAAATGCGGATAAGCTGGTCGCCGACGCAGATGTCGAACAGTATTACAAAGACCATCCCGCCGACTTCGACGAGATTCGCGTCCGTCACATCCTGATCAGCACCCAGCCCAAACCGGATAGCGAGGAAGAAAGCGACCCGAAGGATGCCAAAGACGGCAAAGCGAAGGATGCCAAAGACGCCAAAGCCAAGAAGCCTGCAGACAAGCCAAAAACGCTGACAAAGGACGAAGCTCTCAAAAAGAGCCAGGAACTGCTTGAGAGGGCTCGGAAAGGCGAAGACTTCGCAAAGCTCGCAACGGAGAATTCAGACGACCAGGGTTCAAAAGACAAGGGCGGCGAGTACGATTTCTTTGCTCACGGCAAAATGGTCCCGGAATTTGAGAAGGCCGCCTTCGCGCTCCAACCGGGGCAGATCAGCGAACCGGTCGAGACCCAGTTTGGATACCACATCATCAAGCTCGAAGAGCGGCGTGCGGCAGCCGCTCCAACCGCGGATGAAAAGGTGCGGCAGCAGATCGTCGAGAAGCTAAAGCAGGAGAAAATAGAGGCGCGAATTGAGGAGATCACCGCTTCGAGCGATGTCGTGGTCCCGGAGGACTTCGACACGACCCCCAAGGTTGCGCAGCCTCAAACCTCCAGTGCGATGCCGGCAAATCGAGCCGGCACAGCCCAGGACTCCTAACTTCAGATCAAGCAGAAGCGCGCAGTCCGATGAACTTCAATCTGTCGCTCGGCGATTGTCGAATCGGACTCGCGCCAAATGGGGTGTGTAGAACTTCTCGCGAGGAGACGAATGCCAAAGGCAAAGATAGGAGTAATCGGCGGAAGCGGGCTCTACCAGATGGCTGGGCTCACCGAGATTGAGGAAGTCATTTTGTCGACGCCTTTCGGCGATCCGTCTGATGCCTTCATCATCGGGACGCTGGCCGGTGAGCGGGTCGCCTTCCTCCCTCGTCATGGCCGCGGCCACACGCTCCTGCCGACAGAGATACCGTTCCGCGCGAACATCTACGCAATGAAGATGCTGGGCATTGAGCGAATCATCTCGGCCAGCGCAGTTGGTTCCCTTCGCGAAGAACTAAAACCGACTGACATAGTCTTTCCCGATCAGTTTTTTGACCGCACTCGACATCGGGCCTCCACTTTCTTCGGCGGAGGCATCGCGGCGCACGTTACACTCGCCGATCCCGTGTGCAGCGACCTGGTAGGAACCCTGGAACAGGCTGCCACAGCCTCGTTAACGCAAATCGATGTTCATCGCGGCGGCACCTATCTCTGCATGGAAGGCCCGGCGTTTTCCACAAAAGCCGAGTCCGAGGTTTATCGGTCGATGGGGATGTCGGTAATCGGCATGACCAATCTTCAGGAAGCGAAGCTCGCGAGGGAAGCAGAAATCTGCTATGCGACGATGGCGCTGGTAACCGACTACGATTGTTGGCATCCGGGGCACGACTCGGTAACGGTCGAAATGATCATCGAGTACCTGAATCGCAATGCGGAGAACGCGCAGAAGTTGATCGCCGCGGCGGTTGCTCAGCTTGCGGATAAGCAACGCACCTGCAAATGTGGAGACTCGCTTCGACATGCTATTATTACGTCGCCCGAAAAAATCACGCCCGAAGCAAAAGTGCGCCTCAAGGCGATTATCGGGAAGTATGTTGATTGAAATGAGAGGTGTTAACGATGTCCGGCATGAAGTTCTTTGCCACAGCCCTGTTAATGGCGATGCTATTGGCGATCGTGACATTAGCCCCTTCCCGAAGCCTTGCGCAGGGACCGGGCAAACCCATCGAGATGCCGCGGGACGCGGCGATGGAGATCGCCGCAAAACATAATCTCGAAGTCGCGCGATGGAACCTGTCAAAGCGAAAGGCCTACGAAGGCGCTCGCGACCGGCTTCAAGAGATCATCGACACCTATCCGGATTTCTCCAGGATGGACGAGGTTGTCTTTTTGATGGGCGAGGTCTCTTTGAAGCTTAATAAGAACGAAAAGGCTGCTGACTATTACAACAAGTTGCTAAAGGATTACGCCGACAGCGAGTTCGCGAAGAAAGCTCGCGCGCGGCTGGATGAACTTAAGGTTGAAAAAAGGTGAACCGATAAATGTCAATTCTTGTAGTGGGCTCCGTAGCGTTTGACGCCGTCAAAACGCCCTTCGGAGAAAGAGACCGGATACTGGGCGGTTCGGCGACGTATTTCAGCGTCGCCGCTTCTTTTTTTACGGACGTGCGGCTCGTTGCAGTGGTCGGCGATGATTTCGGCCCTGACGACGAAGCCGTGTTCCGGGAGCGCTGGGTCGACACGTCGGACCTCGAGCGAGTGCCGGGGCGCAGTTTTCATTGGAGCGGCGAGTACGGCTACGATCTGAACGTTGCGCACACTCGCGACACACAACTGAACGTTTTTGCGGACTTCAAACCTAAACTCTCCGAAGGCGCCAAAGAAACGCCCTACTTGTTCCTCGGCAACATCCAGCCGCAGCTTCAAGTCGAGGTGCGACAACAAGTCGGAGCGAAGCTGGTCGCGGCCGATACGATGAACTACTGGATCAACAACACCCCGGACGATCTGCGCGAGATGCTCGGGCATATTGATATGTTGATCATAAACGACGCCGAGGCGAGAGAGATTGCCAAGCAAGCCAATCTGGTTCGCGCCGCTCGCAGCATACTATCAATGGGTCCAAAACGGCTGGTTGTCAAAAGAGGCGAGTACGGCGCCGCGATGTTCACACAAGATTCGTACTTTGCGACGCCGGCATATCCGCTCGAAGAGGTGTTTGATCCGACTGGCGCCGGCGACAGCTTCGCAGGCGGGTTTATGGGATACCTTGCGGGCACCAGCGCGATCGATGAAGCCGCTTTCCGGCGCGCCATCATCTATGGTTCGGTTATGGCATCATTCAATGTTGAGGAGTTTGGCTGCGAGCGCATGCGACGGCTGACACACGAGGAGATCAACGCTCGCTTTCGGGAACTGCGTGCGTTTTCACTCTTCGAAGAAGCTGAGATGCCGCCCTTTTGATTGCGGATTTGCGGATTGCGGAAGTTGAAAACATCAATCCGCAATCCGAATTCCGCAATCCGTAATGCTTTCACTGCGAGTAGCAAACAGTGCAGCGTTTAAGACCTTTTTGGCCTGCTGCTTCTTCGCTAAGAGCCGTGCGCTCGCATCGCGCAGGAAGGTGCGTCGAAGAGTGATAGTAGTGTTTGTCCTCGGCGCATGAGTAGACTAGCCTGGCCGTTGTAACGATGGCTTTGAGCTCGGGTGAGCTGGTTTCGGGGACGGCAGCCGCTGCGCTCTTTGAGGCGGAGACTGTTTCATAAGACCCATTTCGCCACCGCTCAAATGAGTCGCTTTTGAGAAAGCTGACGACCAACCATCCCACGCAGAGCAAGACTGTAAAGGCGGTAAGAGATACTAGTTTGTTTATAAAGAACAGCGGGTGGGCACTGCGTAACGGGCTTCGAGCTTGGAAGCTTGCCACAGTTTACGCTCCTTTCAACTATCAACCGCTAGACTGCCTGGGGAAGTCGCAAAATACCATCCCCACAAAGGCCAGTCAAGCAGGAGAATAGGTCCTATTTGTCCAATAGGTTCTATTTGTCCAATAGATCCTATTTCCCGCAGGAGATACCACATTGAGCGATCTCAAATTCACAAAGATCCAGGGGATGGGCAACGACTTTTTGATAATCGAAGTGGATGACGTCGGCGCCCTCCCACCCGAAAGCGAGCTTGCGCGACAGATGTGCCGGCGTAACCACGGCGCCGGCGCCGACGGAATCGTATTCTTCACTCGCGCCGGAGACTGGGACGGGGACTTCTCTTCCCGCATCTTCAACGCCGATGGTAGCGAGGCCGGAGTGTCCGGCAACGGCACTCGTTGTCTCGCAGCCTATCTCTATTACGAGGGATTGTGGAGCGAGCCCGAGATTCGAATCGCCACCGCCGCCGGCGTGAAGCAGGGAAAATTCGTTGCACGAGACCGCACGCGCTTCGAGTTCGAGTTTGATATGGGCAAACCAAATCTCTCCAGCGAGGCGGTGCCGATGTCCATTTCTCCTCCGATAAGTCCCGTAGT
>Ga0075428_100004522_pt1 | contig 15362 bp, 9 predicted proteins | sample RhiMetdeltSRZDD2_FD_75291 | JGI IMG/M metagenome (GOLD analysis project Ga0075428, IMG submission 75291) | Populus rhizosphere microbial communities from Tennessee, USA - Rhizosphere MetaG P. deltoides SRZDD2 | ecosystem: Host-associated > Plants > Roots > Rhizosphere > Soil | place: USA... | reverse complement strand
ATCAAGATGCCGTTCAAGTGGTCGATTCTCTGGCAGTCGGGACAGTCGCAGGTCGAGCTGACCGACATCCAGCCGAATGCCGCTGTTGATGCGGCGCGATTCGGGCGTCCGGCGCCATCCGCGCGTCCCCGTACACCGTAGGATTCCGACGCACCCCGCGGATGCCGCTGTTTCCTCGCTGGCTGCTCCCGTCAGTCGTCTTCCTGACGGGAGCGAGCGTTCTCGTCGTCGAAGTCCTCGCCGTTCGTGTCCTCTCGCCGTACTACGGCAACACGATCTTCACGGTGTCGAGCGTCATCAGCGTGGTCCTGCTGGCGTTGAGTGCGGGTTACTACGCCGGTGGATCGCTTGCTGATCGTCATCCCTCGCTCCAATGGTTCTTCAGCGTGATCCTTGTCAGCGGCGTGGCGCTGCTTGCGTTTCAGGTTGGGGGCACGCTGTTGTTACCGCGGTTCAGTGGCCTGTTCTCGCTGGAGATCGGACCTCTTGTTTCGGCCGCGTTTCTGTTCCTGCTTCCGGCATTGTTTCTGGGCATGGTGTCCCCGTTCGCCGTGAAGCTGCAGAGCATGTGCGCTCCCTCGCATGGGGTCGGCCGCGTGGCGGGGGAAGTCTTCTTCTGGTCCACGCTTGGCAGCATTACCGGCAGCCTGCTCGCCGGCTTCGTTCTGATTCCGACGATGGGCATCGATCGCATCCTCGTCGCGACCGGCGTCATGCTCGTCGCACTCGGGTTCGTGCCGCTGGCTTTCCTTCGTGTCAGGCGTACGACGCTTGCGGCCACGGCCGGAACGTCGGCGCTGGTGATCGGCGCGCTCCTCTACGCCCACGCGCGTACGGGCGATGCCTTTTTGTACCGGACGGATGGCGTCTACCAGCGGATCACCATCTACGACGGGGAGCAACTCGGCAGGCCTGCCAGATTCCTGCTGCTCGATCGGAGCGAGTCGGGGGCGATGTTTCTCGACACCGCCGATCCCACCGATCTTGCGTACGACTACACGAAGTACTACGCGCTCTACAAAATCTTCACGCCCGACGTCCACCGGGCGCTCGTCCTCGGCGGCGGAGCCTACTCGATACCGAAGGCGCTGCTGCGCGAGCTGCCGGCGGCACAGGTGGACGTGGCCGAAATCGAACCATCGCTCTTCGACCTCGCGAAGCAGTACTTCCGCGTGGTTGACGATCCGCGTCTGCACAACCACATTGAAGACGGCCGGCGTTTTCTCCAGGACGCATCCGTCCCGTACGACCTCATCTTCGGCGACGTCTACTACTCGTACTTTGCGGTGCCACCGCATTTCACCACGCAGGAATTCTTCGCCCTTGCACGCGCCCGGCTCGCGCCCGGCGGCGTGTTCATCGCGAACATGATCGGCGACCTCTCTCGCCGGCAGCCCTCCATGATCATGGCGGAGCTGAGGACGTTCCGGACCGTGTTTCCGAACAGCTATTTCTTCGCCGTCGAATCGCCCGAGAAAACCGGAGTTATTCAAAACATCACGCTGGCTGGCTACAAGAGCGATCGCCGCGTGGACGTCCGGTCGGCGGAGGCGAGAAGACACGCCGACCCGCTGATTCGCTTCCTCCAGTACAAGGTACTCGACGTCGATCGCCGGTACGAGCTGTCCGCGTATCCCGTTCTCACCGATGCCTACGCGCCCGTCGAGTACCTCACCGCGCGCGTGCTTGCGCGGTCGCTTGGGTCGTCGCTCGACGTCAACGGCGAGGAAATTGCCGCTGTCGCCGCCCAGCAGCGCCGGTATTTCGCCGACGCGCCGGTGCGTCGCCACGATCGCGTGCGCGATTTCCTTCTCGCCGAATCACAGGTCCTTGCGCAGGCGGTGGTGTCGCAGCCGCTCCAGCGCCCCGGGATGATGAACATCATTGCCCGATTGCACGAGGACGAACGTCGCCGCGTCGTTGTGGCCGCTCATTACTCAGGTCCACTCGCGTCGCCTGCGGGAACGGCGATCGTGGTGGAAGTTGCACGGGCGCTGCTCGCGTCTCCCGATGCGCCGAGGGTCGGCGTTGATGCCGTTTTCTTCGACGACACCGGCGGAGGGTCGTTTGCCGATCGCGTGCACGACTTGTACGGCACCGAGGGACCGTTGTCTGTCGTGCTCATTGACGGAGCGTGCAGCGGAGGAATGAACGTGATTCAAGATCCCGCGCGCCTCCGTGATGCGGACAGCGTGCGCGGGCAGGACCAGGGAGAATCGCGGAGCGAATGCGACGCCGCTGCCCTTGAAGCGGTCGCCAAACGCGTCGTTGCCTACTTGCGGGGTGTTTTGTAAATGCTATAGTCTGCGCGTCTTCCGCTCCGTTCTCAGATCCCTCAATCGGTCGTGGCTCGTTGTCTTGTGTTCAGGTGCCTTGTCGCCGCAGGAGACTTCATGGGTCCGATACCTTCGCGCCATTTTCGAATTCGACGATCCTTCCTCACGCTTGCGCTGGCGCTGGTGGCAACGCTCGCGAGCGTGCATGCCGATGCTCAGATCGGCGGTTCGGCAAACGTCGGCGGCGCGGTCACCGATGATTCCGGCGCCGCGCTCCCTGGTGCGACGGTCACCGTCGCCAACACCGCGACGGGCCGTGCGCAAAGCATCGTGACCTCCGGCGACGGTCGGTATCGTGCGGTCGCGTTGACGCCCGGACCGTATGTCGTCAGCGCGGAGCTCCAGGGATTCGCTACAACTCGCAAGGCGATTGTTCTCGTCGTCGGCGCCGAAGCGGAGCTCGATCTCACGCTTGGCGTCGCGAATCTCGCCGAAACGGTGACGATCGTCGGTGAGGCGCCGCTGATCGAGGTTGCCAAGTCGCAGCCCTCATCGGTCATTACGGGTGCCCAGCTTCTCGCCTTGCCCGTCCTCTCGCGCGACTTTCTCGTCCTAGCGCAGCTGCTGCCAGGCGCGGGTCCCATCAACAGGGCATCTTCGACCCAGCCACGCAACGGCTCGACGAAATTCGGCGCGGTCCCGGACGAACGGTACGCCTACACGACGCAGATCGACGGCGGCGACGTGGACGATGCGATCTGGGGCAATCCGACGATCAACCTCGGACAGGACGCTATCGCCGAGTTCAAGGTCTACCGCAATCAGTTCGATGCGCAGTACGGCAAGGCGACCACGGCTGTCGTCTCCGTCGTGACCAAATCGGGTACCAACAAGATGAGCGGCAGCGGCTACTACTTCGGGCGCGACAAGGCACTGAACGCGAAAAACGCCTTTGCGACCAACGTGCCTCCGTTCAAGCAGACGCGTCTCGGATATTCACTGGGAGGACCGATCGTCGAGAACCGGACGCACTTCTTTTCGGCTTTTGAAACGCTGATCCAGAACACGGCGAGCATTGTCGGATTGCCGGCGAGCAATCCATTTGCGTCGATGGAAAACGGCACGTATCCGAAGAAGCTGCGCCGGCGCAATTTCGACGCCCGCATCGACCATCGCTTCAACGACCGGCACAACATGTACGTGCGGTACGCGCGCGATTTCTACGTCGATTACGCGCCGGTGAAACCGTTGCGTTCACTGGACGGCGGCCTGCTGATGCTCGGCTCGAGCGATTACGACGATTACAGCAAATCGAACAGCCTCGTGACCGAGGAGAACTGGATTCTCTCGAGCACGAAGGTCAACACGTTTCGCGCGCACCTGCTGGTTCACGACCTCTCCGCGCCGGCCGTCTTCATCGGGCAGCGGGTCATCCGCCCCGACTTCACGTGGGGCCAGCACAACCTCAGCCCGCAGGATTTCCCGCGCAAGCGCATCACGCTGACCGAGGCGTTCCTCGTGTCGAAGGGGAAACAGGATTTCAACATCGGCGGAGAGTTCGCCTACAGCCATAACGGCTTCGAGTCGCATCAACTCGAGGGCGGACAGTGGACGTTCCAGACCAACGCGCCGTTCGATCGCAGCAATCCCGCGACCTACCCGTTCCAGTTCACCATCCGCGAACCCGGATTCTACTGGCACAACGGCGCGCAGCTTGGCGCGTACATCTCGGACACCTATCGAATTCGTCCGCGGTGGACGCTGAATCTCGGCGTTCGCTGGGACTTCGACACGAACCTCCGGGACAACGCCATCACCGACATGATGCTGGCCGACCCGCGATTCAAGGGGATGGAGAATTTCGTCCATCCCGGGAAAAAACGTGGGCTGCAGTACGATGCGTTCCAGCCGCGCGTCGGCACGACCTGGGACATTCGGGGCGATGGCAGCCTCGTGGCGCGCGGCGGCTATGGGATCTACATCACGCGAAACCGCGAATGGTTCTCGGTCGGCAGTTCCCAGCAGACGAATCTCGGCAACACCGTCCTGATTACCGATCGCACCAAGCAGGGGCTGTGCTATCCGAGCATCAGTTGCGTGCTCGACGGCCGCAGCATCTCCGAGTACCTCGCGACGACCGGCAGCGGCCTGCGACAACTCTCGCTCGTTGCCGACGACTATCGCTTCCCGTATCAGCGGACCACCACCGGAGGCGTCGGGTGGCAGGTGACGCGCAGTACGGGTCTCGATGTGGATATCGTCCACGCGCACATGCCGAACGCCCTGGCTGGAGAAGATCGCAATCTGCCCGCGATAGGGGCGCCGTCGGCCACCAATCCGCGCCCTGTGCCGACGCTCGGCCGGGTCACCGTGCAGAACCTGCCGATCACCAAGAGCTGGTACGACGCGCTGGAGATGCAGTTCCGGCAGCGTGTACGCGGCGCCAACAATCTCCAAGTCTCGTACACGCTCTCGCGGGCGATGGTCGACGGTTGCGTAGGCGTCTGCGTGAACTCGCTTCGGGCGTTCCAGCGGGAGTCGATGGCCGCCCTCGCGTCCACGGGACGTTCGCTCGAGTACGGGTACAACTCAATCGACACGCGGCACAACCTCGCGATCTCCGCGTCCGTCCAGCTGCCGTTTGCCTTTCAGTTGAGCGGAATCGGTCGTTTTATCAGCGGATACCCACTGGTCATTACCTGCGGCTGCGACCTCGATGGCGATGGGACCAACGATCGTCCGCCAGGCACGCCGCCGACCGTCGGTCGCGGCAACCTTCAGGAACAGCTGTCCGCGATCAATACGTTCCGGGCGACACGCAACCTGGGTCCACTGACGCGCGAGCAGATCAAGCTGCCGCCTCCGGCGAAGAACATCGACTTGCGGCTGACCAAGCAGGTGAACGTCGGCACCGGACGTCGTGTCGAGCTGTTCGCCGAGGCGTTCAACATCACGAATTTCGTGAATGCGACCGGCTTCGGCGGCAACGTGCTGCTGCCGACGTTCAACCTGCCGACCGGCGCACAGGACGCGCGTCAGGTTCAGTGGGGGATTCGCTATTCGTTCTAAAGGGGACTGTAGTAAGCTGCGACCGCGCAGGCTCGGCCTGCCCGCCGGGTCGTCGCCACGGACTATTAGATCGCCTAGATCGCCCTGATGGGGGTGCACAGTGGCACATGAAGACCGGGATAAACCCGAAGGATCCGTTTCGCGCCGCGCGTTTCTCAAAGGCAGCGCGATTGCGACCGGAGCCCTTTCCTCAGTACTCATTCCAGCCGTCACCGAAGCCCAGTTGCCGGATGCGGTCGAACCGGATCCGCGGCATTCGGTCGTGTCGTTGAAGGTCAATGGCGTCGCGTACCGGAAAGAGATTCCGAATCGCACGACGCTGCTCCAGTTCCTGCGCGAGGATCTGAAGCTCACCGGGACGAAGATGGGATGCGACCGCCTCCAGTGCGGTGCGTGCACGGTCGTCCTCAACGGCAAGAACGTCTACTCGTGCACGACGCTCGCGGTCGAAGCAACGGGCGGCGAACTGCTCACGGTAGAAGGGCTCGCCTCAGACGACAAGCTGCACCCGATCCAGCAAGCGTTTCTCGAACACAGCGGCTTTCAGTGCGGCTTCTGCACGCCGGGGCAGATGATGAGCACGAAGGTCTTCCTCGACAAGACGGCAAATCCGACCGAAGACCAGGCGCGTCTCGCGCTCAGTGGCAACATCTGCCGATGCGCCGCCTACAAGAAAATTCTTGAATCGGTCATGGCCGCATCGCGCCTGATGCGGGCGTAGGGGGATCACCATGGCTCAGCAAAACACGACACCAGGTGGTGCTCTGAACGTCGTCGGCAAGCGCGCGCCGAACATCGACGCCGTCGAGCGCGTGACCGGCCGCGCGAAGTACACCGGCGACATCGACATTCCAGGAATGCTCGTCGGACGGATCCTTCGCAGCACGCGTCCGCACGCGCGCATCGCGAAGATCGACACGAGCAAGGCCGAGGCAGTACCGGGCGTGCGCGCCGTGATGACGTACAAAGACGCGCCAAAGGTGATGATCTGGGGCACCCGGCAGTTCGCGCTGAACGATCGTGTCCGCTTCAAAGGCGAGGCGGTCGCCATTCTCGCTGCCGCGGACGCCGAGACCGCAGATAGAGCGCTGAAGCTCATTGAAGTCGAATACGAGCCGCTCCCGTTCGTCCTCGATCCCGAAGAGGCGATGAAGCCCGGCGCGCCGCAATTGTTTCCGGACGGCAACCTCGAAGGGCAGCCGCGTACGCTCGTGCGTGGCGACGTCGAGCAGGGGCTGAAGGAATCCGACAAGGTCATCGAGCGCTTCTATCGCTGCCCGACGATGTGGAGCGGCGGCATGGAGCCGCGCGCGTGCGTCGCGCAGTGGGACGGTGATCACCTCACGCTCTGGGCCGCGACGCAGGCGCCGTATCGTGTCCACGGCAGCCTCACGGCGATGTTCAACGTGCCCGACAGCAACGTCCGCGTCATTGCGAGCTATGTCGGCGGGGGTTTCGGCACCAAAAGCGCGCCGCATACCGACGAAGCGCTCGCAGCGATGCTGGCCCGCAAGGCGCGTCTGCCGGTGAAGCTGCAGTACACGCGCGAAGAGGAAATCCTCGATTCGAACACGCGGTTCGAAACCAAGATTTACGTCAGGCTCGGTGTCAAGAAGGATATGACGCTGCACGCGCTCGATGTGAAGGCGTACATCAATCAGGGCGCGTACCACACGCGGCTCGGCGGCTTGGGCAACCAGTCCACGCATATGTACAAGTCGCCAAACGTCCGCACGGTGCAGTACCGCGTTCACACGAACATCCCCAACACCGGGCCGACGCGCGGCGTCGGCGATCCGCAGGAGACCTTCGCGATCGAGTCGGCGATGGACGAGGCGGCAATCGAGATGGGTTGGGATCCAATGGCGTTCCGCGTCAAGAACATCAAGCGCAACGGCGATCCGATCGCGCGCGGCGCGTCCGGCACCGAAGATGGACGCCTCGTCGCGCAGGCGCTCGATAAGTGCATCGAGGCCGGCGCTGCACGGATGCAGTGGAACCGGCGTAATGCGGTTGCCGGCTCTCCGACGGGATCGAAGGCGCGCGGCATTGGCATCGCGTGCACCGAGCGCGGTGGGGGTGCCGGCCTCGCGGGCGCAACCGTGAAGGTCAACCTCGATGGGTCCGCCCACGTGTTCTTTGCCTCCACCGACATCGGCCAGGGCAGCCGCACCACGCTTTCGATGATCGCCAGCGAGGTGCTCGGCATCCCAATGTCGATGTTCCGGACCACCGCAGGCGATACCGAGGTCGCGCCGTACGACGGCGGCAGCTACGGGAATCGAACGCTGCAGTCGACGGGACGCGCGGTTGAAGCGGCCGCGCGTCAGTGCCTGCAGCAGATTCTCGCCGCCGCGGGTCCGATGCTGAACAACGCGGCGGCAGCCGATCTCGAGATCCGCGATTCCGTGATTCGGCTCAAATCGGATCCGTCCAAGCAGGTGAAGCTGTTCGACGTGATGCAGCGGCGCGGACGGTCGGTGACCGGCGACGGCGCGACCGCCGCTGTCCAGAACGGCATGGACGTCGAGCGCACATCTGGTGCGCACTTCGTCGAGGTCGAAGTCGACCGCGACACCGGCAAGGTCCACATCCTCAAGTACATCTCCGCCCACGACGTCGGCCGTCCGATTAACGTCACCATCGTCGAGAACCAGATCGAAGGCGGCACGATCCAGGGGCTGGCGCTCACGCAGGCCGAGGAGCTGCGATTCGACGAACGCACCGGCAGCTGCCTGAACGCGTCATTCCTCGATCTGAAACCTCCGACTGCCCTCGATTTCGATCCCCGCGTCATCGAATCGATCATCGTCCCGAACGAAGGGACGACGGGGCCGTTCGGCGGAAAGGGGCTTGGCGAAAATCCCTGTCATCCCGGGATGGCCGCTGTCGCCAACGCGATTTACAACGCCGTCGGCGTGCGTCTCCGCGAAGTGCCGTTCACCCGCGCCAAGATCCTTCGCGCGCTGAGCGAGCAGCCTCCGCGGCCTGATGCGAGCCGGACTGTTTAGCGAGGAGCAGCACCATGATGGACAACTTCAGCTACAGCCGGCCCGCGACACTGAAAGACGCGTCTTCGCAGCTCGGAAAGGAGTTCGGCAAGGTCTCCATCATCGCCGGCGGCACCGACCTGCTCGGCGAGATGAAGGACAACCTGGCCGCGCCCGAGCGGCTCGTACCCATCAGGCACCTCGCGGACCTGCAGGGAGTCAAGGCGACGTCGAGCGGGCTGCGGATCGGTGCGGCCACGCTGCTCGTCGACGTCGTCGAGAACCCAATGGTGCAGGAGCGTGCGCCGCTGCTCGCGATGGCCGCGGGCAAGATCGGCACGCCGCAGATCCGGAACATGGGCACCATCGGCGGCAATCTCTGTCAGCGGCCCCGGTGCTGGTACTACCGGAACAACTTCCCCTGCTACAAGCACGGCGGCAACACGTGCTTCTCGGCGGCAGGTGAGAACGACTACCACGCGATCCTCGAGGGTGGTCCTTCGTACATCGTTCACCCGTCCGACTCTGCGCCAGCACTGGTCGCACTCGGTGCCATCGCACACATCGCCAGCGGATCGCGCGAGCGGACAGTGCCGATGGAGAAGTTCTTCGTCACGCCTCGCGAGAATGTCCGCAGGGAAAACGTTCTTCAGCCGAACGAGATCCTCACGGCGATCGACGTGCCGACCGCGCCGGCCGGCGCCAAGGCCGTCTATATCAAGGAAATGGTGCGCGAAGTCTGGGATTTCGCGCTGTGCAGTGTCGCCGCGATGGTCACGGTGAAGAACGGTGTCGTCGCCGATGTCCGCATCGTGCTCGGCGGCGTGGCGCCGGTTCCGTACCGTGCGCTCAAGGCGGAAGCGGCGTTGACGGGCAAGCCGCTGAACGAAGCGAACGCCACGGCGGCAGGCGTTGCGGCGACGGAAGGTGCACGTCCGCTCGCGAAGAATGCCTACAAGGTCCCGCTGACCCAGGCGGTCGTCAAACGGGCGCTGTTGTCCTTGGCATAGATGATCACCGCAGCTGACATCGAGGCGCTGTTCGCCGACTCGCCGCGCGCGTTCAACGAGTACCGCGCGGCGCATCCCGGCGAGCCGATCGACCTGTTCGAAGCGAACCTGGCGTGGAAGAACCTCGAAGGCGTCAACTTCGCCGGCGCCGATCTGCGTCGGTGCTGGCTCGAGGGTTGTGCGCTTGCCGGCGCGCGCTTCGACGGGGCGCGCATGGACCATGCGAACCTGCGCAGCACCAAACTGCGCGGCGCCACCTTCCGCGGCGCGACGCTGCGGTGGGCTACCTTTCAGCACGCCGACCTCCGGGACACGGTTTTCGATGGCGCGAACCTGCGGCGCGTGGTGTTCTGTGATGCGGACCTGACCGGCGCCGCCTTCAAGAACGCCAACTTTGCGGAGGCCGATCTCCGCTGGGCGACGTATCAGATGGACGCCATCGAATCCGATCTCTCCGGCGCGTGTATCCGGTAGCGCCGGACGGTTCCGTCGCGCCGTCTTCCTTCAACTACACCGGTTCGGGACCTCGTCGACGATCGCTTTTTTGCCGGAGGACTTCATGATTCCGATGCATGGACACGGTCGAGCGCTCAGGGTTTTGGCATTTACTGTTGGGGTTTCGCTCGCACCCGTGCTGATATCCCCTGCCGCGTACGCGCAGATTGGCGGCGCGGCCAACATCGGCGGTGCCGTGACGGACGACTCGGGCGCCGCGCTACCGGGCGTGACGGTGACGGTGACGAACACCGCAAACGGCCGCTCACAGACGGTGATTACCGGCAACGATGGCAGGTATCGCGCCGTGCAGCTGCAGCCGGGTCCGTATCTCCTGACTGCGGAGCTGCAGGGGTTTTCGACGTCCCGCCGCAACGTTGTGCTGGTCGTCGGCAGCGACGCGGAGCTCAATCTCTCACTCGGGGTCGCGGCGGTGAATGAGAACGTCACCGTGACCGGCGAGGCGCCGCTCGTCGAAGTCGCCAAGTCGCAGCCTTCTTCCGTGATCACCGCCACCCAGCTCGAAACGCTGCCCGTGCTCTCCCGCAACTTTCTCGTGCTGGCGCAACTGCTCCCCGGTGCCGGACCGATCAGCCTGCGGAGCCCGTCGAACCTGCCGCGCAACGGCGTCACCAAGTTCGGCGCCGTGCCCGACGAACGCTATGCATATACAACGCAGATTGACGGCGGCGACGTTGACGATGCGATCTGGGGCGTGCCGACGATCAATTTGAGTCAGGACGCGATCGCGGAGTTCAAGGTCTTTCGCAACCAGTTCGACGCGTCGTACGGCAAGGCGACAACCGCGGTCGTTTCAGTCGCGACCAAAGCGGGGACCAATCACATGAGCGGAACCGGTTATTACTTCGGCCGCGACAAGAAACTCAACGCGAAGAATGCCTTTGCGACGCAGGATCCGCCGTTTCAGCAGACGCGGGCCGGCTACTCCTTCGGTGGTCCAATCGTGCAGAACCGGACCCACTTCTTCACCGCGTACGAAGGGCTGTTCGTCGATACGGCGAACATCGTTGCTCTCCCAGCGAGCAATCCATTCGCCGCGACGGACAACGGCACATTTGCGAAGAACCAGCGGCGGCGCAATTTCGACGCACGCGTCGATCACCGGCTCAACGACAAACACAACATGTACGTGCGCTATGCGTACGACTTCTATGGCGATTATGCCCCTGTCAAGCCGCTCCGCAATATCGACGGCCTGATGCTTGGCAGCAGCGACTTCAGCGACTTCAGCCGTTCGTACAGCACCGTGGCTGAAGAGAACTGGATCATGTCTGCAAACCGGGTCAACACCCTGCGCGCTCATATGTTGGTGCACCGGTTGTACGCGGAGCCGACGTTTTACGGCCAATCGGTCTCGCGGCCGGGGTACAGCTGGGGGCAGCAGCAGCAGAGCCCGCAGCGGTTCCCGCGCGAGCGATTCACGCTTACCGACGCGCTGCTCATCACGAAAGGTAGACACGACCTGAACATCGGTGGCGAATTCACACGCGGCCATTACGCGTTCGACGCGCATCACAACGAAGGCGGTCTCTGGACGTTCAGCACGGATACGCCATTCGACCGGAACAACCCGGCAACGTACCCACAGCAATTCACCATACGCGGTTCATCCAACACAATTGGGTTGCTGCGGCATCCTGCCAGCCAGGTCGCGGCGTACGCGTCGGACACGTACCGGATCCATTCGCGATGGACGCTGAACCTCGGTGTGCGATGGGATTTCGATTCGAACCTCCGCGACAACGGCGTGATCGACCGGATGCTGAACGATCCGCAGTTCAAGGGCATCGAGCAGTTCGTACACCCCGACCGCGGCAATCAGTACGACGCCTTCCAGCCGAGACTCGGCGCGACCTGGGACGTTCGCGGCAACGGGACACTCGTCGCGCGCGGCGGCTATGGTGTCTACATCACGAGGGATCGCCAATGGTTCTCCGTCAGCTCGCAGCACGCGAATTTTGGCGTATCGCAGCTGATTACGGATCGGACGAAACTGGGCCAGTGCTATCCGTCGATTGAGTGCGCGCTGGTTGGCGCCACCAGTGGAACGCGTACGGTGCAGCTCATCGACGACAACTACCAGTTCCCGTACCAACGCACCGCAACCGGCGGCGTCGGATGGCAGGTTACGAGCACAACGTCGCTCGATCTCGATGCCGTGCATTCGTACATGCCGAACGCGCTCGGCGGTGCGGATGCGAATCTGCCGGCGAACGGCGCGATCAGCGCGACCAATCCGCGTCCGGTGGCCACTCTCGGGCGCGTCGTGATGCAGAACCTGCCGAACACGAAGAGCTGGTACGACGCGCTCGAGATGCAGTTCAGGCAGCGCGTGCGCGGCGCCAACAGCCTGCAGGTGTCCTATACGCTGTCGCGAGCGCTCATCGACGGCGTCGGTCGCGAGACGACGCTGCGCTCACAGCAGCGGGGATCGGAAGCGGCCGCGGCCCGGATGGGCAAGTCGTACGAATACGGATACAACCCGACCGACACCCGCCACAACATCGCCCTGTCGGCGTCCTTCGAGCTTCCGTTCGGCCTGCAGATCAGCGGCATCGGACGCATCATCAGCAACGAACCGCTCGCCGTGACGACCGGACTCGACCTGGACGGCGACACCATCACAGTCGATCGGCCGGTCGGTCTCCCGCCGACGGTCGGCCGTGGCGACGTTCAGAAACAACTGGAGGTGATGAACGCCTACCGCGCAACCTTGAACCTGCCGGCGTTCTCGATGGACAGGATCAACATGCGGGCTCCGGTGAAAAACATCGACTTGAGACTGACCAAGCGCGTCAGCCTCGGTCAGTCCCGGCGGGTAGAGTTGTTTGCTGAAGCATTCAACATCACGAACGTGGTCAATGTGATCGGCGGGCTCGGCAACATCCGGCTCGATTCGTTCAACGTGCCGACCGGCGCGCTCGACGCCCGGCAAATTCAATGGGGGGCGCGATATTCGTTCTGACGCCGAGCTGTCCCGCTGCAATCTGACGGGCGCCGACGCGCCATAGAATCTGATCTCTCAGGCGCGTGTATCCGGCAGATGATCGACGTCGCTGGTCTCGTGGGGCTTTCGTTCTGATCACGCGATCCAACTTCGTCAACGTCTATCTCGATCCCATTCTGTACGTGCTCGCGGCGATCTCCGTGACGCTGGCCCTCAGGACAGTGGCATTGCCGCTCGAGACGCAAAATCCCGATTTCGTGATCTTCTGGGATCAGCTCCACTGGGAGGCTGCAGGGCACGACCTCTACACGGCGCCACCGCGCTGGGACGGCCAAGGCCCCAACCTGGCCCCACCCGCGTTGCTGCTGCTCATCGCGCCTCTCATGAGGCTGCCGTTGACGGTCGCATGGGCCGCTTGGATGCTGATCAGTGTGGCGCTGTTTGCAATGATCGCTTACTGGGTTGCCCGTGCCGTGGACCAGCCGGCCGGACGCATTCTGTCGATCCTCCTCATCTCTCCAGCGACCGTCATGGCGATTGCCGTAGGGTCGTTCGCCGCGCCCATCGCGGCGTGTGCCACGCGCGCCTGGGTGGATCAGCGTTGTGACCGCGACGTGTCCGCTGGCTTCTGGATCGGGGCCGCGATGGCCTGCAAACCTTTTCTCTTGCCATTCGTGGGCTATGCGGTCGTGCGACAACGCTGGAGGATGTGCGTCGGCATCAGCTCCGGCATCGTGGCCGTGATCATCCTCGGCGTCGCGGTCTTCGGGTTGGCGAATACGGCAATGTGGGTGCGTACGTTGGCTGGTGTGCAGCCGACGACGACCGCGTTCCCCTTGAACGGATCGTGGATGGGATGGCTCGCACGAATCGTCGCGGATCCGATCGCACTGCGCGCGTGGTGGTTGGGTGGCGGCGCCGTCATCGGTGCCCTGCTATTGTGGCGATGGTCTCGACGTGATTCCGATGTTGATGCCGATTGGCTCGGGACGCTCAGCGGAAGCCTGTTGGCGTCGCCGCTCGGCTGGGCGTACTACGCGCCCTTGCTCGTCGGCCCGTTTGCGGGTCATCGATCAGCGCTGCGGTGGATTGGCTACGCGCTCGTGAGCGTGCCCTTGAGGGTAGTCGCATCCGACTTCTCACCAGTCTGGACGGTGAGCGGCGGGTCTGCCTATTTCTGGGGGTTCCTCGTGTTGTTCATGGCGACCCAGTCGCCACAGAGCTCGGGAATGACCGCTCGGACTGATGATCGAACAGCGTAGTGCGAACATGGCGCGAACGCGGGACGACACGCGATCCACCTTCGTCAAGGTCTATCTCGATCCTCTCTTGTTCATCCTCGCCGCGATGTCCGTGATGGTCGCGCTCATGATTGTGGCCGTACCCCTCGAAGAGCAACGTTCCGATTTCTTCAACTTCTGGGACAACGTCAGGTGGAACGCGGCCGGGCATGACCTCTATACCGCGCCACACCGCACAACCTGGGAAGGGCCGAACCTCAATCCACCGGCCCTGCTCCTGCTCATCGTGCCGCTCTCGTTCCTGCCGTTGGAGGTCGCGCACGTCACGTGGATGGTGATCAGCGTGATCCTGTACGCGGTCATGGCGCGCTGGGTCGCCCGCGAACTAGACCTGCCGGACGCGCGCATCCTGTCCCTGCTGCTGATTTCTCAAGGCACCTTCGTTGCGATCGAACTCGGGTCGTTCACGGCACCCGTCGCCGCCTGTGTCACCCTGGCGTGGCTCGCCCACCGTCGCCAATTCGAACAAGCCGCGGGGATCTGGATTGGGATGGCCATCGCCTGCAAGCTCTTTCTCCTGCCATTCGTGGGCTATGCGGTGGTGCGAAAACGATGGCGGATGTGCGGCGGTATCGCGATCGGCATTGCGTCCGTGGTGATCCTCGGCGTCGTGGTGTTTGGTCTCGCGAACACCGAACTCTGGATTCGAACGTTGGGCACCGCTCAGCCCTTTTCCTACCCATGGAATGGATCGTGGATGGCATGGCTCGCCCGTGGGGCCGTGTCGACTCAGGCCTCTCTTCGCGCGTGGGGGCTTGCGGGCGCCGCACTCATCGGTGCACTGATGCTGTGGCGATGGTTTCGACGAGACGATGACCTTGATGCCGAGTGGATCGGCATTATCAGCGGGAGTCTATTAGCAGCGCCGGTCGGCTGGGTCTACTATGCGCCGTTGCTCATCGGCCCCTTTGCAGGACGCCACCGGTCTGCTCTGCTCTGGGTCGCCTATGGTCTCTTCTGTCTTCCATTTGGCGTCCTGGCGGCATGGTCACACTCACGAGCCTGGAATTTGACCGTCGGGTCTGCATATTTCTTCGGCTTCCTTGTGCTGTTCGTCGCGAGCTTGATGCCACAAGGCCCGCAATCTTCGGACCGCTCGCATACCTGACCCCGCCCGGCGTCGTGAAGGGCCCGCGCGGGGAACTTTCCGGCCCTTGCAAACGTCGAATTTGGCCGTATAGAATTTCGTGTCTTACGGCCCTGTCCGGCTATCGCTTGTGTGTGGAGGCTGAAATGCGGTTCAGATTAGGTCT
>Ga0075428_100004519_pt1 | contig 15364 bp, 14 predicted proteins | sample RhiMetdeltSRZDD2_FD_75291 | JGI IMG/M metagenome (GOLD analysis project Ga0075428, IMG submission 75291) | Populus rhizosphere microbial communities from Tennessee, USA - Rhizosphere MetaG P. deltoides SRZDD2 | ecosystem: Host-associated > Plants > Roots > Rhizosphere > Soil | place: USA... | reverse complement strand
ATCCCGGCAGGCACGATTGAGCGAGGCGAGCGCGAGCAAACCGCCGATGAAGTGTCGAAATTTCTTAGACGATGTCAGAACCGGGGGTTGGCACTGCCTCCGGGATCAAGCTCGGGGGCCGACCTGATGTCTGTCCGAGCGGCATCCGGCATGTAGGCGGCGCCACGCTCAATCAGGCTCTTGTACGGAACGTGAGAACCTGCGCGCCGAGGGAGAGATCGCAAACGGCTAGAACCGCGAGGATCGGAGTACCGAAGCGGAGCGCAGGGGCGGAGCAGCCCGTAGTAGTGATGAAGGTCCTCTAATGGGGCTGGAGCGAAGGGGCTGCATTGTTCAGCCGAGGCCACAGGTCAACTGACGCCATCTGGCAACGGGAGGATCCCGTGGAGGCTTGGGTGGAGTGGTTGTAGGGCTTCTATGGCAACTTTTTAGTGACGCTGGAGGCAAGGTAGCGAGCCACAGCGGGGGGCAATATCGCGTCGCTGCGGCTCGGCTTTCCCTCTCCGTTTGAACCGACGGACTGCGCGATCAAGCCTACGAGAAGATGAAGCAATCCCAAGGCCCGCGGCAGTCGATCCGTGCGGACGGTCACAATGCCACAGAAACCTGAATGCTCTTGAGACCTGCCGCAGTCGTTTATGGCCTTGGCTCAACCCAACCGATCTTCGCGTGGAAGGCCAGTCAAGCGTTGCAGATCGATCAGGTGCGCGTCTGCTCTCGGCCAGCTGACAAGCCTCCAAAGCATGATGTTGCGGCCACCATTCAATCGAAGCTCCGCGACATACGAGTCCGGCAGGCCCTTCTCATCCTTCCTCTTGGTCACACCAACCGAAAAGGCAGTCGAGAATAATATCTCGCGCGTACACTGAATATCGGCCCAGGGACACCGCCGGACAATGGCGATGCACTTCGCCTGCGCGTCGAATATGATGCGCGTATCGGGCCATAGGACCAGCACCCCGGCCCAAGCGCCACCAACGACAGCCGGCAAGGCGAAGAGCTGCAGCCACCAATTCGCGAATGCTAACGCAAACGCCGTGAGCGAGAGCGCAACAACGACCACAGCGGCAGCGCAGAGCCGCACGCGGCTCGGAATTGGACGGTTGATCGTGCAAGTTGCTCCCGCGAACTGAATGTTTGCAACAGGGTCGTCGCTTGCCGTTCTTGGAGAGCTATCCATAGGATTAGGGGACCGCGGATGTTCAGTCAAATATGGGACGCTCCCTCGAAGGCCCATACCCTTGCACGCTTGACTACCAACTTGACAGCGCAACCTCATCCTAGTGCGATGGCGCGGCACCAATGCGGCAAGAGGCCTGGGCCATCTGAGGGACAGCACATGCCGGAAGCAATATCGGTCGCAGCATTGCTACGATGAGCTGCAATAAGTGGGTGGGCGATCAGGCATGTCGGGCAGCACGCACCAGGACATTCGAGACACGATTGCTTCGGCGAGCCGCGCGGAACTTGAAGCGTTGAGGCGCCGAGCGGTGGCAGTGCTCGAACGGGTGCAAGCGGTGAGCAAGTATCGCTTGCGGTCGAAGGTCGAAGAGATCGAAGCTGACATCGCGATCGAGACCTTGGCCGAGGTGGATGCCGCATTGGGCCGGCGCGGCAAGTGGTTCCTGGCCCGGCGTCGTCTTCAACTCAGGATGAAATATCTTCGGTAGAGAGACACCATCGCCCTTTCAATGGCCGTTGCCGCGGCCGCACGGTTCGAAATGTCGGGCTCATCTCTTCTGCTCTACACTCGCCCCCACTTCGCGATTTCGCAGAGAACATGCTCCGAAGCATTGTCCGCGCCGTTTACGATCGACAGTCGCACGTCAGTCATGGACAGTGAGCTGCTGCCGGTTCCACGGACACTTGGTTTAGGTGTCATGATGGAACCGGAGGTGGCAGATGGGACGACGGAGTTTCAGCCGCAAGTTCAAGCTCGAGGCGGTGATGGTTCGACCGATCCCAATCCTCCGCAATCTCGGCCTCAATCCTCCGCCAGACTTCATGGCCCGTACCATGCGCGCTGAGGGTTGCAGAAGAGTGCCGTAGGGCTTCGCTCGGCCGAGCTTGGACCCGCGAAGTTAACGGGTCGAATTCCGAGGAGCTGGCTTGCCGCAAGAGGCGCTTCAATCGGCCTTTTTTTTGGACGGCCCGCGGGCGCCACCAGGCGTCCCCGGTGTTCTGGTTCGCGGCCCCTCAAACACCTTCGTTTGATTCGAAGGAAGCAATAGGACCTTGACGCGCTCTCCCGCCTGCAGCTTGAACTGCGTGTCGTCGGGCAGACGGGATTCCGCTGGATATGCAGTAACGTTCGACTCTAACACCTGCATCTCAGCCCGTGCTGAGGTTGTCGCAACAGCTACCGTGACGGCCAAGATGACCGCCCACCACAAGCCAATTACGGATAGGCGCATCTCCCCGATCCTTCATCCCATGTTCAAGGTCATGCGTGACCTGGCTTAGTGTAGTGGCCAGCGGCCAAGCCGGAAAGCCAAGCCAGCAGCAGGCCAGTGAATGGAAAGATGAGGCTTGCGAATGCAAACGCGAGTATCCCGGCTAACACCAGCCCCATTACGCTGAGCAGCTCGGCCACAAGGTGGATCTGCGACTGGCGCCGACCGATCCAGAAACCTAGCCCACCAGCAAGAGCCAAAGCCAGTAACTGTAGCGGCAGACTCAAAGTAGACAGAGAGCGCTTGTCGAGCAATTGCGCTACGATTTGCGCATGAAAAAGAGGCCCGGATACCGAATGTCGCCCACGACTGAAAGAGGCAGCAGGTGTTGGTCGCGATCGATGAAATAGCCTCCGATCAGAACAATTTTATCCTTGAGCATCTCGTTGATGGGTATTGCAGGACCGACACGGCCCATGACCCGGTCCGCCGACAGAGTCAGGAATGTTTCCGTTCCGTCTTTGGGGTCCAGCAGCCAGGAGATGTAGGGCGACCTGGGTTCGGGGAATGAGCCAATTGTGTCGACCAACTGTCGGGCAAAGCTGTTCTTGTAAGAATGCGGGTCGGACGGCTTGGCCATCTGCCGGATTACGTGGTCACTGATCACAAGCGTGTTGTGATGGGCGTCAAAGTAGAGATGCCCGACAGGGCGATTGACGCTCTCCACGTAAATTGCCTGGAAGCTCTTGCCAGTCCGGCTTTCTGCTTTCTCATCGATCGCCCCAACCGCGACCTTGGTCTTGGCATCGCGCAAGGCTGCGAAGAGCGCTTGGTCCTTGGAAGGCTCCGTTGGACGATCAATTATGAAATCGAAGCCGATCACTGCTGGTTTGGCCGCATCCACAGCACGCACTAGGTCGGCGAGTAGCTGGCGATCCGTGGGTGATGTGTATGCGTGGGACTCCAACGTCTTTTCCGTCACGTAGACGAGGGCAATGCGCTTGTGCTGCGTCTGCGGCCGAGTGGAAAGATACTTGGTGCGAAGGTCCGCTGACCAATGCTCGGGCCCGTGCGGTAGATGCAATAACGTCGTCAGGAGCAGGAAGCCGCCGGTGAGAAGAGCCTGTGCGTCGTGAAGACCAATTTTGAGATTTCGGACAACGACAAGGAGTTCTTCGATGACGAGCAGCCGGCGCAAGTAGCGGTCGCCCTGCTTTGGAGATCGAGCCCAACCGCTCCTTGCCGCGGGTGAAATTTTGTCTCGGCACCAGGCCGATCCAAGCGGCAGTGGGACTGCACCCGACTTTCTACAGGCCGACATACATGAAACCACCCCAGTAGTAGGGATGAGCGAATGGTCGTGTGGCGTAGGTCGGGACAGAACCGAGTGATGCCGGGGCTCCATCGCTGGTGATACTGCGCTTGTGCAGGTTGTCCCACGTCGCGGCGAAGCGCGCCAACTTCGTACGACGCTGCAGTCCGAAGGCCGCATCGAGTTCGGCCAGCTTGCTGGCTTCGAGCTTCGCCTTGGCGGCGGCAGCTTTGCCATAGGCTATAAGCTCCGGAGTGGTGGCACCGCGCAGCCACGATTGGGCCCCCTTGAGCGCGCTGGGCGGGCTCATCCCCTGGCCGAGGTGGAGGTCGTAGAACTTGGCCATTAGTAGCGACGTTGCAAGATCGTCCACCTGCCATAGCGTGGCGAGCACACCGGCTGCACCGAGCTGCATGAATGTTGCGGGTAGACCGATGAATTCATCGGCATTGTGCGAGGTGTCGTAGAGGCCCGTCTCGCACGCGGAAAGGACGACCAGTCGCGGGCGTGCCAAGCGGCCCTCTGCATCCAGCAGTGCGCCGACCGTAAGGGTTTCCCCCTGGCGCATCATGAGGCCGGACTGACGGGCATCCTCCCAGTTGAACGCGCCGTGGGTCGAGAAATGCCAGTAGGTCTTGCCGGCCAGGGCCGCAAGCGTTGCCCGGGGCGTCGCGGTCGACTTGTCGACAATGACAGTTCCCAGGGCGGGAAAATGGGACGCAACAATGGCACCTTCGATTTCCGTAAAGGGCAAGGTCAGCGAGGGATCTTCGCCAGTCGGGTTGACGGCTGCGGCGAGCGATGGGGTGGTTGCCTGCGCCGCCTGGCGAACGGCCTGCATAAGCGCTTCCAAACTCGGCACGCTCACCAGCTCGTACTTTTCCATCAACGGCGCTTCGCCGGCCGAGTCGCGCGCCAGGCCAAGGGGCAGCAGCCCAAGGGCTCCTGCTGGCAGCCACACGACGCGTGCACCGGATTGGACGCCCCGTTCGGCAAGCGCTCCTTCCAGACGACCTACGAACAAACGCCACAGATTTGGACCGATGCTCTCGATTGCACCGGTCCACTCGCCGATGCGCTCAAGCTTTTCGCTGTCCGGTAGGTTCTGAACGTTGAATGCGCCAAGCCAGCCGCCTCGCGCTCCGACTTTGCTGCCATCGCCGTTCACCAGCCGGACCAGCTCGAAGGTCGTCAATTGCGGCAGATCCACCGCGGTGACGGCGCGATCGCCGCCGGACGCTAGGATCAAGATTTTTCCGCCCACGCGCGTGATCACCGGGACCGCGATGGCGCCGCCGGCGGGAACCAGCTGCGACATCCTTGCCGGCGAGAGGTCGCGTCCGCCTTCGGACGTAGCCGCCTCCTGCATCACGCCGAGAAGGTCTCGGCGCAACGCTGCCAGCCTGTCCAGCGCGGCCGCGCGCGCAGCGCCCGAACTTGCATCGTAGGCGCGCAGCTGCTCCTTGATGCTAGCCCTCAACTCTTCGACGCGGCGGCGTTGCTGGGGCGTAGATCCCACGGTTTGCAGCTTGAGTGAGACGGCCATCAACCTGGCCTTGCCTTCGCTGGCAAGCTGCAGGCCGCCCGAGAGGTCGCCACTCTGTACTGCAGCGTACGCCGCCTCGGCGAACATCGGTCCAACCTCGGACAGCAGGCCTCGGACTTCGGCCTCCTCGAGACCTTCGCCGAACAGCGTCAAGAAGGCGCGGCGCGCGCTGGCATAGGCAGCTGCTGCCCCTTGCCAATCCCTGGTCTCCAAGAGGGCAGCGGCAAGTCCGCGGGATTGCCGCAGGTGGGCGCGAGGAAAGGCCTCCGGTGTGCTAACCGTGAGGCCACTCTCATAGAGCGCGATGGCTCTTTTCAGGTTTTCCGTGCGCAATCCGCGCATGCGCACGCTATAAGCCAGGGCCAGGTTGCCCAGCGTTTCGGCCCAGAGTCGCGCATCGGCTTCGCGGGTGCGGACGGTCAGACACGACTCATAGGCGGCGATCGCCTTCTCAATATTGTCATCTCGGCCACCCCTGAAGCGCTTGTAGTATGCAACGGCCAAGTTGTTCTGGGTCGCGGCCCAGTCTCGCGGGTTGCGCTCGCGCGTACGCACGCTTAGAGCTGCCCCGTAGGCTGCGATGGCTTTGTCCAGATTGTCCTCTCGTTCGCCTCGAATGCGATGGTCGTATGCGACACCAAGGTTGGTTTGGGTTTTGGCCCATTCTTCCGGAGATGCCTCGCGTGTGAAGACGGAAAGGGCCGCCTCGTTGGCAGCGATGGCCTTCTCAAGGTTATCTCCCCGCTCGCCGAGCAAACGTGCGCGGTAGGCGAGCGCGAGGTTCTGTTGGGCGATTGCCCAGTCGAGCGGGAAGGCTTCCCGCGTCAGGACAGCCAACGCCGCCTCCAGCGCGGCGATTGCGCGCTCCAAATTGTCGGCACGCGAACCTTGGTTTCGGTTCCGGTACAGCTCGGCCAGGTTGCCCTGACCACGGGCCCACGCTCGAGGATCGGCCCTCTGCGTTATGATGGCTTGGGCGGCCGACTGATACGCAATCGCCTTCTCGAGATTGTCCGCTCTGTCGCCCTCGATGCGATCCTTATAGGCAGTCGCGAGCCCCGATGTCGTCGACGCCCAATCCAGGGGAAAGGTGTCCCTGGTTGTGATGCCGAGCGCCTCATTGTAGGCCGAGATTGCTCTCTCGATGTTGTCTGCGCGGCTGCCTCGGATGCGCGCCAAATATGCTTCACCGACGTTCTGCTTGGTCTGCGCCCACTGCCGGGGATGGGTCTCGCGTGTGGTGACAGTAAGGGCGGCTTCAAACCCTGCGATTGCCCTCTCGAGGTTCTCTGCGCGATCACCACCAACCCGCCTGACGTAGGCCACCGCAACATTGCCCTGAACACTGGCCCAGGCGTTGGCATCTGTTGCGCGCCCATACACGGACAGGGCATTTTCGAAGGCGGCGATGGCTTTCTCTAGATTGTCTGCCCTCTCACCGCGAATCCGCTGCGCGTATGCAATGGCCAGAGCATTCTGACTTGCCGCCCATTCTTTCGGAGCAGACTGCTTGGTCCGTATCGTCAACGCAGCCTCGAGGGCGCCAATCGATTGCTCGATGTTGTCGGCGCCGTTCCCGCGAATACGCTTCTGATAGGCCTCCCCGAGATTCGTGTTAATCTCCGCCCAGATTTTCGGCGCCTTGTCGCGGGAGTAGACGCTTAGCGCGGCCTGATGTCCGGCGATTGCCCTTTCGATGTTCTCGGCCCGGTCGCCTTGGACGCGATTGATATAGGCGACCGCGAGTCTCGTCTGTGCGTCCGCCCACGCTTGCGTCCCAGGGGGCGCCAAAGTGAGGGCCGCCCCCAGCTCGGAGATGGCCTTCTCCATGTTGTCCGCACGGTTGCCTTGGCGCCGAGCCATATATGCTTCGCCCAGATTGGCGTGCAAAGCCCATTTGGCTTGTGGCCTTTGCTGCTGCAGCGTCCACACCTTGACCTCCGGCTCGAGCCGAAGTGCCGCCTCACCCAAGCGAATTCTCGCCTCCATGTCTTTGGTCTGTATAAAGTCCTGATAGAGCCGGCCAAACTCCGAGGCCGCGTCCGATTTTGCTCCCTGCGACGGGGTCTGCGCCGAAGTTCGTGCTGCCGGCAGAGCTGCGGCGCACAAGACGGCGGCGAGGCAGGCGGCCAGGTGCCGTGAAGGGAGAATGGCTGAACGCATGAGGATCCTCTCGATCACACGGGATGAGGCGGCAAACGCACGTAAGACGACAACCCTTGGAGCGGGCGCCAGCGCAGGAAGCTAGTGGCGCGACTGCGATGTGGTCAACATCAGGGTCGAGGATATCGCTCCCCTAGGTCGTGAACTCATAAACGCGCAGCCAGAGGCGGATGATGCCAGCTGGACGAATGCCAGGTAGTTGGCCGCGAGTTTGTCGTAGCGAGTTGCGATGCGCCGGCAATGCTTGATCTTGTTGAAGAACCTCTCGATGCGATTGCGCGCACGATAAAGGTGGGGACTGAGGCAGATGGGCTGTCGGCGATTGCGCTTCGGCGGGATGTTGGCCCACGCTCCTTGCTCGTTGACAAATGCCCTGATCCAATCGGCATCGTAGCCTCGGTCCGCGAGCACCATGGTCTGAGGAGGTAGACCGCTCAGCAATGTTGAACAGAGCCGGTTGTCGTGAGCTTCGCCAGCCGTGATGCCCAGTCGTAGGGGCAAGCCCTTGCCATCAACGACCACATGCAGCTTGCTCGTAAGGCCACCCCGCGAACGTCCTACGGCTTGGTTGCCGCTGTCGCTGGATCCCTTCGGCGTCGCTGTGGGCCAGGGCCGGCATGTCGCACCATGTACAACCAGGGATGATAAACTCCCCCGTGGCCAACCTCCTAAGGTACACCGTCGAGCATCGATCTTCCATCATCCGTGCAACCCGCGGGAGCAGGCTAAACCAGCCTGGGCTGGGCGGCCTGGAGGACTGCTGCAGAGACCTTGGAGAAGCGCAGGATTTTTCCCCTAGGAGACCTGGCAAGACGCTGGCAAGATGCTCGCCGGCGTGTTCCAGATGGGGCCGATTTCGGGGGCAGATCCATTGGCGTACCGCATCGGCGACTATCAGCTCGATCCGCTTCGCCGCGAACTGCGGGCCGGTCACACCCTGCGGCGGCTCGAGCCTGAGGTGTTCGACACCTTGCTGTTTCTGGTCGAGAATCGCGACCGCGTCGTCAGCAAGGATGATCTGGTCGCCGCTGTCTGGAAGGGGCGCATTGTCTCGGACTCCACCGTTGAAAGCCGCATCAGTACGGCCCGCAAGGCTCTCGGCGACGATGGACGCTCCCAGAAGATCATCCACACAATCGCGCGTCGTGGCTTTCGCTTTGTCGCTGAAGTCCAAGTCATGGACGGCGACGTTCGCGCCGTATCGGCCGGTAGCGACAAGCCGTCCGTGGCCGTGCTCGCCATCAAAAATCTCAGCACAGATTGCGATCTCGGGCATTTCGTCAACGCTACCGTCGGCGACCTAACGGCCGATTTGTCCCGGTTTCCCTCCCTGCGCGTACTGAGCCGTAGGGTGACGGCAAGATACGACGACGAGGCCGCGGACCTTGGACACATGGTCCATGAGTTCGGCGTCCAGTACACCATCGACGGCAGCGTCGAGGATATCGGTGGCAGGGTGCGGTTGACGGTGCAGCTCACCGAGGCCAGTTGGGGAACGCAACTCTGGTCGCACCGATTCGACATCTGCCGAGCCGATCTGCCCGCCGCGCGCGACGACATCAGGATGACCATCGCCGCTTCACTCATCAGCGAAGGTGGCGCCCTTACAAAGGCCGAGCATCAGCGAGCGATGCGGAAATCACCCGATTTGCTGACGGCCCGCGACCTCTATTGCCGAGGCGAGGCAGAGCTCTTCAAATTCGAGAAGGAAGCCACCGGACGGGCTCGGACTCTGCTGGAACGTTCGCTGGCTCTCGATCCCGGCAACGTTGGGGCGCACGCGTTGCTCGCCTGGGTACACTGGAATGAAGTCCATTGGTATAAACCGGAATGTCCCGGAGCGGTGCTCGACGCGGCGCAAAAGGCTGCGCGTACCTGCCTCGAGCTGGATGCCGGCGACTACAGGGGCCACTGGGTGCTTGCCGCTGTCCTACGGTTGCGCGGCCAGCCGGACGCGGCGATGGCCGAATACGAACGGGCGTTCGAGCTTAACCATTGCGACCCGGACATGCTCGCTGAGTGGGCGGAGTTTCTTTCGCGCACAGGACGCGCCGAACAGGCCGTTTCTCAGGCGCAGCGGGCGATCGCGTTAAACCGCTTTCATCCCGAATGGTACCTCAGGGTGTTGGACCGCGCGTACTACAATGCGCGCCAGTATGAGGAAGCGATCAAGCTTGGCGGACGCTTCCAGAATCCACCCGTCTCGGTGCTCGAGAACGTTGCGGCCAGCTACGCACGGCTCGGCCGCAATCGTGAAGCGAGAGACATGGTCGAGAGAATCCTAGGCGTCAAGCCGGATCATTCGATAGACTCATTCGCCACCGACTATCCTCAAGTGGACCAGAAAGTGTTGGCGCACTTCGTCAAAGGCCTGCGCAAGGCGGGGCTGCCGGAAAGGCGTCGAGGTCGGTAACTCAGAGTCTAACGCACATGATCTAAACTAACAGGTCGCTGAATAACTCGCCACGGTGTAGCGAATATGATTCCTGGTGCTTGGCAGCGAGGGAGGCCAGCATGCGGGGCTCAGCGGAGCGGATGCGCGTATGGTAAAACGATTCCGCGAGATGAGCCTTCGCTTGGAGCCGTGAGAGGATCATCCGGGGCCTGGATTCAAGGCGGGGCCGTTAGTTGTTGCGGTGGGAGGGTAGGGTGAGGCCGCCCCTGACTGTGCGCGAGCTTGCCGGACGCAGGAATATGCTGCTGCTCGGGCTTACTCTAGTCGCGACCGCCGTGTTCGGCGGCTGGCTGTGGTACTCGACCAACTATCTGTGGCGCGTTGCCGAGGGTCCGGAACCAGTGACGCTGGCCGAACTCACGCAAATGGGCCCGGAAGGAGCTGATCGCTGGTTTCAGGTCACAACTGATGTCCGGCCGGGTCACCTCCTCAAGACCACACGGCGCAGCCGACGAGGTGGTACGTCGATCACCAATCATTTTGCGCTGATCAGGGACAAGGCCCTCATTGTCGAGACGTCGCAGTCCGAGCTGCCGCCAAGCTTCCTTGCATGGGCGAGCGAGTTCGATGAACAAAGTGACTATTTCAAACGCGCCCGCGGCCAGCTTGATGTATGGACGGGGTCCGCACGACGGCTCCCCATGTCACCGCTGTTGCTAAGGGTCTCGGGCAGCGTGGAGTTCACCCGCTGGCTCGTGGGCTTAGGTATCTCGGCTGCCGTACTGGGCTTGCTTGTCATGTATTGGCGCATCAGCCGTGCGCTGCTCGATTACACACGCACGCCACAAGTCGCCAGACTCCGCAAGTCCGCCCTTGCACCACAGGGTCTCGCTGCGATGGTAGGCCAAATCGATCACCAGCTGGCCGGGCTCGATCCGAGCGCGCGTCGGACTGGGCCTATTCTACTGCGCTCGTGGCTTGTCACGGTCAATCAGAACACGTTCTCGCTGATCAGCTCGAGCGACGTACTATGGGTGGCGCCCTATGTCTTTCGCCGCAAGCTCTTCTCGCTCATACCACTTGGGAAGACGCACGCCGTGCTGGTTTTCAGTCGCACCGGACCGACCGTGAAGCTCTCTGTGCCCGAGGCCAAACTGCACGAGGTGCTGGGAGCTTTCTATCGATGGGCGCCGTGGGCGGTGATCGGCTCCAACGACGACATGGCAGCCCGCTTTGGCAGTGGCGCTAACTCAATCAAGAGATGGTTCTCGTCCGGTCCGTCTCGCAAGGACCTCATAGCCGCTGTGGATAAACGCCGGGAGCAAATGTTGTCCGCCTCGGCCGCTGACGCAACTGCAAGCGGCAGCAATGCAGCGCATTAACCGCTCTAAGCTCTCCCTAAAGGACATGCACCCTCGGAGATGAGCTCGGGCCGGACAAGCACGCGTTAGAACGGCGAAGCGCAAGATGATAAGGTCCGGGCCGTTGCCGGAGCGGCCTTCGGAGAGAAAATAGCAATGCCCAACAGCGTTCGCTTGCACCGCGTTCTGACAGCGAAGCCCGATAAGGTCTACCGCGCCTTCGTCGAGGCGGACGCCATGGCGAAGTGGCTGCCGCCCAATGCCTGCACCGTCCATCACCTCGACGCGAAAGTGGGCGGCACCTTCAGGATGTCGTTTCGCAACTTCACCACGGGCAAGAGTCATTCGTTCGGCGGCAATTACGTGGAGCTCGTGCCCGGTGAGCGGCTGCGGTATACGGACAAATTCGACGACCCCAATCTGCCGGGTGAAATGCTAGGTGACGGTAACTCTCAAGGCAGTTTCTTGCGGTAACGAGCTCAACGTCCTGCAGGAAGGCATTCCCGACATCATTCCGACGGAGATGTGCTATCTCGGTTGGCAGGACTCACTGCGGCAGGTTCTCGTACGCCTGCATGACGACCCTATCCACACGCGCCGACGGCAGGTGTCCGAGAAACGCCAAGGCACGAAATCGCGGGAGGTGGAGCGGCGTCGGCGCAGCGCGCTATGGGGAATTAGCCCCAGCGGGTATTGTCGCGATGGTCGATTTTGGGGAGCAGCAGTTGGCGGGGACCGACCGGTTTGAGGGCACTGAGGGTGTCTGGACGTCGCGAAAGAGACCATCGAGTTTAGTTTACGCCGTGTCCTGGGGGGCTCAATTGCCGCAGAAATCAAAGATCATCCCGAGAGGCTTGCCGCTCGCGCAAAGCAACTCATCAACGAAGAAGTCTCTGCTCTTGGCATTGTCGTCGACGACGTCAAGCTGGATTTGTTTTGGAGGTAATCGGTCAACGCGTGGGTGTCCATCATAGAAGCAAGAGAAGCAGCTCTTAACACAAGGCCGAAGTCTTTGGCATTGCAGCGATTTCGTCCGGTTGCAGAGGCACTTTCACCGTGCCGCCGTGATGGGCCAGACGCGTGTTCATGACCCAAACCAGGCGAAGGGACGACATGGCCTAGTCGCCGTCGGTGTTCGTTCCCTCTCAACTTTGAGTACACTGCCATCCCGAAAGAGGGACTGAACTTTTTGGGGGGACAATGAGCAACTTGCGATTTCGGAAGTGCGATGCTGTCTTGCTTAAACCAGCGATGGTGGCTGCGATCATTATCTTCGCGTCGAGCGCCGCGGTTAGCGTGCGCGCTCAGACCATACCTGGCGCATTGCCCGACTCCATCGCAGCGCTGTCACGCGGTGAATGGCCGGCGTATGCGGGCACCTATGCCGCAGCCCGCTACTCGCCGCTCGCTCAGATCGACCGCAGCAACGCAAAGGACCTGCGTGTCGTCTGGCGTTGGAAGTCTCCCGATCACGCCATCAAGGATGGCAATCCAAAGATCGGTCCGACGCGAGCCAACGAATCCACACCGGTGATGGTGGGTGGCACGCTCTACACCAGCACATCGCTCTCCCAGGTGGCAGCTATTGATGCAGCAACTGGCAAGACCAAATGGGTGTTCGATCCCAAGATCTATGAGAATCGTCTTGGCATCCCCGCCAACGATGGGTGGTTGCATCGTGGCGTGGCCTATTGGCGCGACGGAGACGATGAACGTGTGGTGGTCCTCACAGCGTTCGCGCACATGATCGCGTTGGATGCCAAGACGGGAAAGCCGGTGCCGACATTCGGCACCAATGGCTGGGTCGACCTCGCAGAAGGCCTGCGGCGACCGGTCAACCGCGATTACTACACGATGACCTCGTTGCCCGTGATCGTTCGCGACGTGATTGTAGTGGGCTCATCGGTCATGGACTGGTGGGGACAGCGGCCCTCGCCGCCGGGCGACGTGCGCGGCTTCGATATCCGTACCGGACGCCTGCTTTGGACCTTTTCATCGCGCAATACGACCACGGCCCACTTTACACGCCCCCGTCGCAGCGCGGCACGATCCTGGTCCCGGGCCTCGGTGGCGGCGCGAACTGGTCCGGCGCTGCGATCGATCCTGAGACCGGCATGTTGTACGTCGGGACTTACCGCTTGCCCTTCCTGGTTACCGTCCGCAAGCCCAAACCAAGCGAGTCATCGTACGATTACATTGGCGAATTCCGTTATCTACCGGGACCACGCGGGTTGCCGCTGCTCAAGCCGCCATTCGGAAGCATAGTCGCCATCGAAATGAACACCGGCGAGCATCGCTGGCGCATTCCGGTCGGCCGCGGCGAGCATTTTCCCACAATCCGGCAACTTGGCATCCGCGAGCAACTAGGGTTCCCCGCTCGCAGCTGGGCGCTGGTGACGAAGACGGTGATGATCGTCGTGCAGATGGGCTACTACGGCGCCCCGCGGATCGCGCAGGGGACCGGCCGACGCGTCAGCGATCTTTTCGACTTCGACCCGCATCTGAGGGTGTACGACAAAGCAACCGGCGAAATGCTTGCGGAGATCCCACTGCCGGCGAATGCGACCGGCTCGCCGATTACCTACATGTCCAACGGCAAGCAGTACATCGTATTCCCGGTGGGCGGAGGTCCTCTGGTCGAGGAGCTGCTTGCCATTGCGCTTTGATTGCGATTGTCGGACAGCCGCTTTTGGCACCACACAGACGTCTTCGGCACCGCAGCGATTCCGTCTGCTTTCTGAGGGGCTTCTGCCGTGCTGATGAGGCAGCTGACACGCGAACTCTTGACCCATTTCCTCCGTTCACTGTTGCGGTGCACACTCCTCAAAGCGGGCCCAGAATCTGGGAATGTTGTGGCTATTGTTTTCGCCGAGGAAGCCGCGGATGACGCGCAACAGTTGCTGGGCTGTCCAAAGTCGCGGAGGCCCTCTCCTTGCGGCGCTCGCAAACCGCGGGCACAATCAACGAGATTTTGTTTTATGGAACCGGAGGTGGCCGATGGCTTTGGTTAGGGTCGCGGCGGGGCTCGCAGCGTTCGGGTTGGGCCTCGCCATCCTGATCAACCCCGTGGCGGCCCAGAGCGGCCATGCGTCTCCAGCTGCGGAAAGTGCCGAGGCGCTCAGCGCGGAGGCGACGCGGCTCTACAATGCAGAGAAGTACGCCGAAGCGGTGCCTTTCGCACAACGAGCGCTCGCCGTCCACGAGAAAGCAGTGGGGCCCGACCATCCCAGCGTCGGCACGTTGGTCAACAATCTGGCCGTGCTATATCAAGAGCAAGGCCGCTATTCGGAGGCTGAGCCGCTCTATAATCGCAGCCTTGCGATCCGCGAGAAGGCCCTGGGGCCCGACCACCCCATAGTCGCTAATTCCCTGAACCACCTCGCCTTGATGTACCTGAGGCAGGCCCGCTACTCCGAGGCCGAACCGCTCCTTAAGCGAAGCCTCGCGATCCGAGAAAAAGCGCTGGGGCTGGACCATTTCGACGTCGGTACTTCGCTCGACAATCTGGCCGAGCTCTACCGGGCTCAGGGCCGTTATTCCGAGGCCGAGCCGCCCTATAAACGCAGCCTTGCGATCCGAGAGAAAGCGCTGGGGCTGGACCACCCCAACGTTGCCACGTCGCTCAATAATCTGGCCACGCTCTACCGCGCGCAGGGACGCTACTCTGTGGCCGAGCCGCTCTTCAAGCGCAGCCTTGTCATCCGAGAGAAGGCGGTGGGGCCCGACCATCCCGATTTCGCCACGTCGCTCAATAATCTGGCCGAGCTCTACCGGGCTCAGGGCCGCTATTCCGAGGTCGAGCCGCTCCTTAAGCGCAGCCTTGCGATCCGAGAGAAGGTGCTGGGGCTGGACCACTTCGAGGTCAGTACGTCGCTCAATAATCTGGCCGCGCTCTACCGCGTGCAGGGCCGCTATTCCGAGGCTGAGCCGCTCTACAAGCGCAGCCTTGTCATCCGAGAGAAGACGGCGGGGCCCGACCACCCCGTCGTCGCTACGTCGCTCAATAATCTGGCCGAGCTCTACTTCACGGAAGGCCGCTACGCTGAGGCCGAGCCGCTCCACAAGCGCAGCCTCGCAATCGCGGAGAAAGCGCTGGGGTCCGACCACCCCGATGTTGCCTCCTCCCTCAACAATCTGGCCGCGCTCTACCGCGCGCAGAACCGCTATTCCGAGGCCGAGCCGCTCTATAAACGC
>Ga0075428_100004518_pt1 | contig 15368 bp, 10 predicted proteins | sample RhiMetdeltSRZDD2_FD_75291 | JGI IMG/M metagenome (GOLD analysis project Ga0075428, IMG submission 75291) | Populus rhizosphere microbial communities from Tennessee, USA - Rhizosphere MetaG P. deltoides SRZDD2 | ecosystem: Host-associated > Plants > Roots > Rhizosphere > Soil | place: USA... | reverse complement strand
TATAGCTGGTTTACTTCAATCTCATCTTTTAATGGAATAAAATTCTTTTCTGAATTATTCAACACCTGTCTTAACAGCTTTGAAAATTTTGAAAGATATTGATACGCGGTATCGAAATCCTGCATGACGATACATTCCTGTATTGCATTCAAACTATTAAAAATAAAATGAGGGTTCATTTGTGAACGTATCGCCATCAGTCTTGACTCATTCATCATCCTGTTCAATTCTTCTAATTTTCTTTTTTGTTCTTTTGATGATTGTACTGTTCTGATAACCACTGCGGTTGTTCCGATGGCAAGCACACCGATTAAAACATAAAACCACCATTGCTGCCAGAAAGGGGATGCTACTGTAATGCCGACCGTATCGGGAAAATCGATCCACTTGGTCTCATTAAAAGAAGCCTGCATGCGAAATTTATAATTTCCCGGGCGAAGATTATAAGCAATAAGATGATTTTTTGTTGGCGTTGACCAGGTAGTATCGATTCCTTCCATTTTATACCTGTAGAAAAACTGGTCCCCTGATATCAGATCTGAATTCAGGTAACTGAATGTAACCCTGCCATTGTTGTAAGGTAAATTTAAGGGCTGTGAGCCCATACATTTTTCATACGTGTTATCCGTGTTTACTTTATAAAGAGAAAAGTTGATCTTTTCCTGCCACGAATTTGCATCCCTTGGATCTACAATTATGATTCCCCGGTTTAACCCAAACACAAGCTTGCCATCACTGGTTTTACAGGCAGGCCCTATTTGAAATCCTGATTTATTGATCCCGTTTCTTTTATCGTAATAGTCGAATGTTTCAGTACCAGGATGATATCTTACCAGCGTCATGGTATTGCTAAACCAAACATACCCACTGTCATCAACGAGGGCATTTTCAACACGCATATCTGTTAACCCCGAATGCTGACCAAGCAATTTTATTTTACCATCGGGTTTAAAAATTGATACGCCATTGAAGCTCGTTGCATATACATTGCCGGACTTATCTTTTGCCAGCATATAATTTCGGAATGAACCTATCTCTCCCTCCGAATAAACTTGCACCTTTTTGCTTACCATATCGTACTTATAAACTGCCCCAACCGGTGATGTAGTAACCCAAATCGAATTGCCATCCGGTAAAATGTCGACTACCCTTTTTAATTTCATTGAGTCAAGTAACGGTTTTAAGGTAGTGGTGTCAGCAATAAACGTTGCCGGATCTATAATAAATATGCTGTTGGAGGCGCCTACTAGCATTTTGCCATTACTGTGCTGCCTGATAACACGGATATTGTTGCTTGGAATATAGCCGGTACCTGGTGAGCTTTGTCGTTTAAGTTCCTTGACTAACTTCCCTTCGTCGTTATAAATTAATATGCCATAACCAATAAACGGCACCCAAATCCTGCCATAGCCATCTAATGATGACAATCCGTGCATGATCACACTCCCATCGCCCGGGTCAATATCAGTAATATGTAAAATAGGTTTCACATAGTCACTACCCGGTTTATAGATAAAAAGTTCATTCATTGTAGTGATCCATAAGTTCTTCTTCCTGTCCTCAACAAGACTTCCAATCCCATTGTCAATTATCGTTCCGTCAGGATACCTGAAAAACTCAACGGACCTGAATGCGGGTTGAAAAACATTCGTGATATTGATCCCTGTTCTGGACGTGACGGCGAGATATCCATCAGGGTTTGTTGCAAGAAATCTTAAGTTATCGCCTGATACAGTCGATTGCGAAAAAAAGCTATGAGTATAAATAAAAAAATTTTCTTTTACCGGGTCAAAACGAACCAATCCGCTGTAGCGGGTTGTCATATAAATATTTCCGTCAGCAGCCTGCCGCATGACAAGCATTTCAGCACTGAAGGGTTTCCCATGCTGATCGCTGGTGCCCTCATAGGTCTTCGTGATCTTTTGTTCTTTTATATCGATGCGATGAAACTTCCATTTGTAATCCAGACCTACCAGTATTTCGTTCTCATTGATCTTACATGCTTCTACATAGTCAGGCATATGGATCTTCATCACTATTTTTTGTTCTTTAAAATTCAACAAAAACAAACTATCGGCGATCCTTATTAAAAGGGATGATGAATCAAACCTGTTGATCCAATTAATAACCCTGTCTTTCTTTAATTCATCAAACCACTTGAGTTGCTTCCAGGGTTTTGTAATATCATTTGAGTAAAAAGTCTGTTTCGCTGTGAAGGCAACAATACCGAGTCCTTTTATATCAAGACAAAAACGTGGAAAGAATTTTTTGATCGTATCACTTATGATAACCCGCGTAGGCTGTCTCTTTTCATCAATTACTATGGTACGATCAGAATAACAAATCCATATCCTGTTATAGCTGTCTGCTGAAAAATAACCGTTCTCCGCCTGCGGAAAGACAGGATAATTTTTCCAGTGAAACTGGATCAAATTATTCCCGTCAAAAAGATTAAATACCTCGCCGGAAGAAAACCATAGTGATCCGTTTTTATCAAAACAAACATCGGCAGCAACATTTGTTGCAAGACCATTATTCATATCAAGGTGACGAAAGGCCAGTTGCTGTCCCGTTAAAATGGATCTGGAAAGAAAAAGAAAAACAAGTATCAATATAGATCTCCTGGTCAGTAGCATGTTGAACAGGTTTTAATAAACGCCCGATACAAATGTAAACCAGTTTTTTTCTACCACCCCGCCATTGCATCATTCGTTAGCACCGTTTGCTAATTCCACGCCTCTCCGGGCCATTGCATAACCCGTTATGCCCGTTTCCTTTTTCACGAATTATCCGCCGTGCCTGGAAGGATAGTTTTACAGCAAAATAAAAATATGTCCGACGGAAAAGAATTAAAAGAGAAACTAAGCGAATTACGAGATGAATTAAAACGCAGTGGTTTATGGAAAAAAAATATGCCTGAATGGGTGACAGATTATGAAAGAAAAGAGATCGATAGCCACCATGATTTTGCGGAATGGCTGCAGTTTGTTTATATCCCCAATATTCTCGAACAATCTGAAATACCAATAATGTTTCCATCAAAAAAATATGTGGCACTCCAGGCAAAGAAATTTTTTAGTGAAGATGTACAGAAAGGAAGATTGCTGCAACTCCTTGTAGAAATAGATTCTTTATTATAAATCAACAACCATGAAACAATTTATCTGCTCACTAATTGCAATTTATTTTCTTGTCACGGTAAAAGGTCAGAATGTGGCAATCAATACCGATGGCTCTGCTGCCAACAACAGCGCTATGCTTGATATAAAAAGCACAACCAAGGGAATGCTGGTCCCCCGTATGACAACAGCGCAGCGTACAGCGATTGCATCACCAGCCACCGGCTTATTAGTTTATGATACTGATGCCAACAGTTTTTGGTTTTATAATGGCAATGGGTGGACAAATCTTAGTGGAGCTGGCGGAGGGGCCAATGGAATCAATTGGAAGCTATCGGGTAATAATGGAACAAATCCATCAAGTGATTTTATCGGCACAACCGATAATCAATCATTAATGTTTAAAGTAAACAATGAACAAACAGGTTTATTAAATAACAATGGATCTGTCTTGTGGGGTTTGCGGGCCGGGTTAAATAACGCTGGTTATAGTAACATAGCAATCGGTAATAATGCCTTGTACAATAATACCGGGAGAAGTAACCTGGTGGCAATCGGTGATTCTGCTCTTTATAATAATGGGATGGGAGCCAGCGAGATTTATAACGCCATAGACAATACTGCTGTTGGGTCCAAAGCCCTGTTTGCAAACAATACAGGCACTGCAAATACAGCAATCGGAAAACAGGCAATGTTTTCCAACACTATTGGGTCGGATAATGTTGCATTAGGCAATGAAGCGATGTATTCCAATACCACGGCGTATAGCAACACAGCGATAGGCAGCCGCGCCATGAAGAATAATAAAAATGGTGGTGCCAATGTTGCCGTAGGCACCCATTCACTTATATACAATGAAAGTGGAGAGGACAACGTTGCGATCGGGGTACAGTCTTTGGCATTGAACGTCGCTGGTGCAAGAAATGTAGGACTTGGTGCAGGTAGCCTATATGGTAATAGAAGCAACGACAATGTCGCGATCGGCTATTTCGCTCTTGCTGCCACTCCAGGTCATTCAAATGTTGCGATTGGATCTCATGCATTGTTTAATAACTCCAATCGTACAAATCTTGTTGCCATTGGTGATTCGGCCCTGTTTAGTAATACTGACGGAATCGCAAATACAGCCGTTGGATCAAAATCACTTTTTGGCAATACAACCGGGGATTACAATACAGCTTTGGGATCAAAGTCGCTTCTTTGGAACACAACAGGAAGCTATAATACGGCAATCGGTAGATTTTCTGTCACTAACAACTCAACAGGAACCCATAATACAGGTGTTGGATTCAACTCACTATTCGCAAACACCTCAGGGAGTCATAACACGGCTCTTGGAGTCAATGCCTTATCAACTAACTCAACAGGGTATAACAATACAGCCGTTGGTAGTAGTGCCCTAAACTCCAATTCAACGGGTATTTATAATGTGGCAACAGGCCTTGAATCGATGGGACAAAACAGCACGGGCTCAAGAAATACCGCTTATGGCACATTAAGCATATCAGCTAATACTTCTGGAGACCATAACACCGCGACTGGATTTCAGGCATTGAACGCAAACACAAGCGGCAATCGAAATGTGGCAGTTGGGGCTTCCGCTCTCACAGGCAATACTACCGGCTCAAATAATACGGCACTAGGTTATAATGCCGACGTTTCAGCAAACAACTTAACTAATGCGACTGCGATCGGATATAATGCTTCGGTAAATGCAAGCAACAAAGTTGTGATCGGTAATTCGTCGGTCACATCCATCGGCGGATTTGTGAACTGGAGCAACTTCAGCGATGGAAGATTCAAACAAAATGTGAAGGAAGATGTACCAGGATTAGCCTTCATCAACAAACTTCGACCAGTTACTTATACATTGAATATAGATGCGATTAATGACTTCAACTCAAGAGGTCTCCCTGCTGAAAAGAAACAACAGGCAGTAAGTGCGGAAAAGATTAATGAATTGTATACAGGTTTTATGGCACAGGAAGTGGAACAAGCAGCAAGATCCGTCAATTATAATTTCAGCGGTATTGACAAACCCAAAGATGAAAGCAAACAAACTTATGCGCTTCGTTATAGTGATTTTGTTGTTCCGTTGGTAAAGGCTATCCAGGAACAACAGAAAATGATCGAAGATCTTAAAAAAGAGATCGAAGCATTGAAAAAAAATAATTGATGTGCTATCTGAAATATTTTCTCTTTAATTAATAATCATTAACTATCAAATCAAAACAAAATGAAAAAAGTAAAAATGGCGTTGATCGCCCTTGTATTCGCAACTGGCTTCGTGGCCTGCAACAAAGATTCAGATGATAAGGTTGCCAGCGCTCCGGTTGAAGGAACTTATGTCGGCAAGTATGGATTTGGCAATGACAATCCCGACCTGGATTTTAAGTTTACAATTTCTCCGGGTGGTGTTTTCCAGGAAATAAGTACCACCACTGGTAATGCCAAAGGCCAGGGTACATGGACATTAAATGGCAACACCCTGACAGCTACGTACACTATGCTTTTTTCTCCTTACAACAAATATTCTGTTAGCGGCACCTATGATGCAACAACAAAAAAAATGACGGGCACCTGGGGGTATGATAATAATCCTTCTGATGGCGGTAAGATGGATATGGCAAAACAATAATAACCTCTACTATTGTGATTGTTATGGTGGCTCTCATGAGCCACTTTTTATTTTTATGGATTGCCACGGAAGCACGGAATCGTATTTGTTTTAAACCTTCCATGTCTCCGTGGCAAAAAAACTGTCAGTAAATTATTTTCAATGTGACGCATTTTCTTCAGAAGCCAGTATCATCGCCTCCGATAATAAAGCATAGCATTTTGTCCAGGCATTTGCGACTTCAGGGGTCCAGTCATTTCCCAATCCTTGCTTTAGTGTCCAAAGCAATGCGTTACCCACTAATTTATAATGAGCAGGCCGAACGCCGTATCGAACATGACGTTGTGCCATAGCGCTGATCTCATTTGTTAGGTCATCAAGCTTATCAAGTCTTGCAATGATGGTATTGATCATATCCATCAGCTTCTGGTACTGGTGGCTCATATTGCTGGGAAACATTTTCCTTAAAGACGGGTTGTAAGAAAACAGCTTGCTGTAAAAAGCATCACCGATCACGGCGGGATCCATTTCCCTGAACACTCTCCAGGATCTTTTTATCAATAATATGTCAGATTCTTTCATTGATATTTTATTATGATACAAAGATGGATCGCCGGTATCGTCAGAAAAACTATTTCCGATGAAAGAGTATAATTCATGGTTCAAGAAGTAGTAAATAAGGATCGAGGTGTAGTATAAAGAAGAAAGCCCCGTTGCCGGGGCTACTAAAAACTACTGCCATGAGAAGGTTTTATGGTTGGAATAAGTAAGAAGTCAATTTTATGCACCGATATGTTTTACTAGCACATGATGCGTACCGGGTTGATACCGTATCACTACTCGTTCACCTGTCTGCGGGGCTTCACCGGGCTTCATCCACGTATGCATTTTGTAACAAACATTTTTTCCATTTATTCTCATCATTGCCATGATATGAATTTTTTTATAGCCATTGATAAGCCTGGCGTCTTCCAGCACCTGCATGATGTGTGTTCTGAAACCAATCCCTTTGCTGGCTAATGCCTGTTGCCATTCCAGTTGTTTTCTTTGCTGCCACTTTCTCAGCTTCAGAATTAACAGTGTGATCAGCAGGATGGTCATCGTCGTTCGATTTATGAATCAATATTACATTACCCATTAGCCGGTTTCAAGATTTACTTAGTGAATGGCGGGTTTACTTTAGTGAAGGGCATAAAATCTTAATTAAGTCGTATACGATCATCTCGATACCGGGGCATCTTTATGAATTTATAGACTTGCCGTCACGAATTTTACCTACGAGCTATCATTTGTTCAGCGACGCCGGACAATCCAAGCTTCCGCAAACACCATTTACTAAACGGCTCAAGCCGTTCAATAAAGGAACAACATCCCGCCAGAAATATGATTCTATTATTGCCGTACAAATTAAAGATTTATGAGATCAACTCTAATCACGCTTCTGGTCCTGGCAGGTTTCTCCGTTAATGCCCAAAACGTATTGAAAGTGTCAACCGGAGCTACGCTTAAAACAACAGGCGGAGTTACTATCGTGTTGCAGGATATGAATCTAGAAAACGACGGTACGATCAACCAGGCAAGCGGTGACGGAGGATTCAAATTCACCGGTACACAAACTTCAAATATCGGCGGTACAAGTATGCCTGTATTCGGAATACTTGAAATAAACAAAACAAATGGCGGTAAAGTTCTATTGAACAGAAACGTCAGCATTAACTCGTCTATCAACTTTATTACGGGACAGTTGGACTTAAATAGTAGCAACATACTGATGGCAACAGGTGCAAACATTGCCGGCGAATCGGAGACCACCCGCATTGTTGGACCCAATGGCGGTTTTGTTGAGATCAATCAAAGCATGAATGCACCTGCATCAGTAAACCCCGGCAATCTTGGCGCAACAATTTCAAGCAGTGCAAATCTTGGTACGGTCATTATCCGCAGAGGCCATATGCCACAAAGTGGTGCAGGATTGTCAACTGGTATTTATCGTTATTACTCGATCATTCCTGAAAATAACAACAGTCTTAATGCAACACTTCGTTTGAGATATTTTGAAAGTGAGCTGAATAGCCAGGATGAAAACTCACTTGTTATATATCAAAGCAACGACGATGGAATCAACTGGAATAACATGTCGCAATCAACAAGAAACACAAATGCCAATTACGTAGAAAAAAGCGGACTTGCAACTTTAACATTACAAACATTGGCAAATGATAATACGGTAAATCCTGATGGCGCAACCGGGGTAGTACTTACTGGTCAACGGAAAAAGACAACTGATGTAACATTAAAATGGACCTCACAAACGGAAACAAATATGAGTGGCTATCAAATCCAGCGCCGGCTAAAGAATGAATCTGATTTTACCGATCGTGACTTTGTAACTACGGTTGCACCGGGTGGAAACAGTATGTCACCATTATCTTATCAGAACATCGATCCCAACTCTTATACGGACACGTCCTATTATCGCCTGAAGCTCGTTACAACTAACGCAACATTCACTTATTCAAACGTGATCGCTGTACCAGCTAAAACCAAAGGCAGCGGTGGCGGAAATGGAAACGGCAACAATAAAACCACAGAAGACATAACAACAGTCAATAGCAAACCACTGATGCAAACCGGTTCATTGACGAAAAAAATAACTGTGGGACCAAACCCTAACAACGGCAATTTCTGGTTCAGTGTAAGCGGAATCGAAAACGGAACTATTGCAGCATTATTTACAGTTGATGGCAAACTGCTAAAACAATTCACAGTGGTGAATCTGCGCCAGCAACAGGTAAGTGGAATTCGTACCGGTATTTACCTATTAAAAGTTCCCGGTTTTGAAACACAAAAGATCATTGTAAATGGAGGAGGAAGCCACGTACCGGCTGCCCACCCTGAAAATAATTTAAAGCTTTAATCAGACAATAAGAACAGGGTACAATTAACCACGGCTCTCATTTCCATGGGGGCCTTTTAATTATCATGTTTCGCTTTAGCCTTAATAATGTACACTTTACTAAAAATTCCTACGAGTCGTTCAAAAACATTTTTTTACTATTCCATTCTATTGTCATATTTGTATTGAAAAATAAATGATTTTAAAGTAGACGTAAAACAGCAACCCTAATCAAACCATCATTTATGAAAGCAATCAAATTTTTGCAAGTAATCAGCCCATTGCTGGTGCTTTTGCTGGCATATGGCTGTGATCACGAACTTGCTGGTGTTAAGAAAGACCTGTCAACGGGCCTGGTGACCACATACAAGGATATCGAACCGGCAAAAGCTTTACTTGTCATGAATGATGAAGTGCTCAATCATGCAGATATACCTATCGGGGAAAAATTCATTGTGATCAATGATGATGTCAGCGGCCTGGTAACCAGAAATGGTAAAGTAAAAGTAGGTTGTTACCTAAGGATTGCCGACAAATCAGGAAAGATATTACTGGAAGAAAAAGACCTGTTTGCAGGTAATGATGAGTTCCTGCCTAAAGATGCCCGTATGCTACAATGTACTGTTACAACAGGTGAACCGATGAAATGGGAAGAGAATTATAATGTATTAGTGTCGTTTTGGGATAAACAGGGAAAGGGCCGGATTGACAATTCAGTTACGATCAGAATGATCGATATACCTTAACCGGATAAGCTTATATAACAATAGTTCCTGTATGGAATGGTTAGTGGCCGTGGGCTACATCATTGTGTGTTGCCTTTTTTGCAGGTGATTTTTTACCGGTCCATCCACTTTTTAAATAGTGGGGCTTTTTCACGACTGATATCAATTTCCAATTTCAGTGGGGCTTTTATTTGTACCATTAATTTTTGGTTACCATGAGGTTTTACTGACTGAATAGAATTGATATGAACAATGGCCTGGCGGTTAGCCCTGAAAAAGAAATTGGGATCAAGTACGTCTTCAATATCTTCTAATGCCGAAAAATCATAAATATGCTTATCGCCATTGAAAGTATAGATATAATTCAGGTTGTCTTTAATGAAAACAGCAATGTCTTTTGTTTCAATCGGCGTCCATTTGTTATTTGAATTGATGATGAATCTCTCCTTGTACTGCACCTTCGCAGATAAAGGGTTGGTAAAATACTGAACCAGTTGGTGTAGATCGCCCGGCACAAAGGTTTTACTCTCCTTCATGCTCCTTACTTTATCAATTGCTTTTTTCAGGTCATCTTCCTGCACCGGCTTTAGTAAGTAATCGACTCCATTTACTTTAAATGCACGAATAGCATACTCTTCATACGCTGTACAAAAAATGACCGGGCATTGAAGTGTGAACTGATCAAACAATTCAAAGCTTAAACCATCACTTAGTTTTATATCCATGAACAAAAGGTCAGGCTCCGCATTATTCATAAACCATTTGCGGGCGGCCTTGAGACTTGATAAAACATCAAGCACCTGCACATCAGGCGCGACAGATTGGATATTTGCCTGCATTTCTTCTGCAATAAGATTTTCATCTTCTACTATCACTGCTTTCATAACAATGGAATTTTAACGGTGAAATAATGCTCATCTTCTTTTATTTCCACTGGTTTGTCAGAATAATAACGGTAAAGTGTCTGCAAACTTGCTAATCCTTTTTTGTTACTGGTTTCTACTATCCGGTAACGTTGCAGGTTATTTCTTACGATCACATAGCCGTCGTCAACGAAAATATCTATTACCAGCGGGCTATCCTTGTCGGCTGTATTGTGCTTGATCGCATTCTCTACGAGGTTTTGCAGTGTAACCGGGGCAATGTACTTGTTGAACATTGACTCGTCGACCTTTATATTCACATCCAAGCCTTGCCTGAAACGTGTTTTCTGCAACTCCGTGAAAGTCTTTACAAAATCCAGTTCGTCCTGCAATCTTACCAATTCCTGCTCCCCGCTTTTCAATACGTAACGATACACCTTGCTCATGCCATCAAGAAAAGTGGTAGCCGTTTTTGAATCGGTTTTTATCAGGCTTCTTAAAGACGTAAGCGAATTAAAAAGAAAATGCGGGTTCAAATGTTGTTTCAGGCTCTCGTATTGTACCAGTGTTTTTTCTTTTTCTAAAGACTCTGCTTTTGTTTCCAACGTCAGGATTTGTTTTTGCTTGTTTAAACGGAAACGATAAAGCGACACGATCACCAGCATTATTACTACGGTAATAACACCCCAAAACCACCAGGTTTTGTAAAACATGGTTGCAATACTTAATTGTAATACTTTCTCGTTATCATCCCAATCATTAACGTTTGATGTCGCCTTGTAACGAAAAGTGTAATCACCACCCGGAACACTTGTATACACAACCTTGGGATCTTGTGTAAAATGCCAATCTTTTTCAAGCCCGTCCAGTTTATAGGCAAACCATACCTGGTCATTAAAATTAACTGCCTCCAACTCTATAGTAAAAAAATTTTTGTTTGGCTTAAGCGAAATTTTTCTTCCGCTATTAATCAGCGGCATTGGTATATGCTCGTTTGCCCGGATGTGCATTCCCGCTATAAAACAGTTCGTACTACTGGTATCAGCCTTGTACCTGAGCGGATCAAACGTTACATAACCCATGCTTGAGGGCATAATAATATCCCCTGTTGATAATCTTAGCGCAGCATGTTCGGTAAAATCACTGATCGGTAAGCCTGCCTCTTCTCCGAAGAAAGTAAAATGTTTACGGTTTTTGTCAAGCATCATTAATCCTGCTGCAGTTCCAAACCATAAACGATTGCTATCATCAACTGCTATCCCACCCACAATATTGCTTCGCAGGCCATCCTTTTCAGTATAAGAAATGAATTCATCTTTTTGCAGATCGATACATGTAATTCCATTGAACGTAGATACCCATATTATTCCATCCTTATCTTCACGGACACTTACTACCACATCGCCTATGATCGTTTTATTTGTGTTATCAGTGCTTCGCCAGTGTTGTGTGATGTTTCTGGCAGGGTCATACATAAGGAGTCCTTCGCCGTTAAACCCGACCCATAACCTTTTTTTACTATCCTCAAAAACATGACGGGCAGGATATCCTTTGAATTTTTTTAAACCGGGATGATCCGCAATACTGTAAAATTTCCTTTCTGCCGGCTTATAATAATATAAACCATCATAGTCCCTTGTTCCAAACCAAAGGGTGCCATCACTTGTTTTATTCAGGCTAAAATAAAAGGCCTCCGGTATCGATTCTTTTATAGTGAGAAAAGCCATGTTACCAGTTGCTTTATTCAACCGGTTAACACCCTTTCCGGTCGCCACCCAGATATCATGATTCAAATCTTCTGCAATTCCGCGAACAGAATTGATATATATAACATCGGCGCGACCGGGTTGATTTTGCCATATCGTATGTTTTTGTGTTTTTGCATTATATTTTGAAACTCCATTGGCTGTTGTAAACCATAAGTTACCTTCATGGTCTTCTTCCATTCCCCGGGTAAAAGTCTGTGAATAAGGATCACCAAATGGATAACCAACCTTGAAAAGAGTCTTATGCTGATTGAAGTAATTTGCTCCCGCCGCAGTTCCTATCCAGATCTTTCCGTCCTTTGCTGCATATAAGGAATATAGCGTATTGCTTAATAACGAAGCTTTGTCACGGGGATCATTTTTGTAATGTGTAACTGTTTTCGACAGGGGCTGATAGCATAATAATCCGTTTACATTGGTATGGATCCAGATATTCTTATTATCATCTTCTATCAAATTCGCTGCAAAACTTTTTCCTTCAACCTGGTTATGTGCAAGCAAATCATCTAATATTTCCATTTTACCGGTTAGCGCATCAATCCGGAGTAATCTGAACGTCTCATGATTACTGATCCACACATCGCCCATCCCGGACACCATGATCCTGCTGACGTTTCTGCCTTGTAATTCATCTACCAGGTGAAAGACAGCTTTTTTTGTTTTTACATTATAAACGATGTAACCACCGTTGGTGCCTATAAATATATTTTCACCTTTGAGGTATGCGCTATAAGCGGGACTCTGGTCTATTATTTTTTTTGAAAAGGTATCCGTTGCATGAGTTAATTGTTCAAATTGATCTTTGACGGGATCATAACAACGGAGCCCGGATCTGGATGCTAAATACAGTTTGTTATTATCAACAGGTATGATCGTGTTCACATAAAAGCCACTGGCGACCTTTATTCTTTTAAACGTAAGAGAAGAATAATCAAATTCGACCAATTCATTCCAGAAGCTCAGCCAAAAACGTCCATCAGGTCCACAGGCCATTGCATAGCAAAGTGTGGATGGTGGAGAGGTACTGTCCTTGCGATCATGAGTGAATTTCCTTATTGTCTTTCCGTTGTACCTGTTAAGCGCCCCGCGTGAGCCGAACCACATATACCCATATTTATCCTGGCAAATTGCATTTATCCATCCATCATTTAATCCATCAGCAGTAGTAAGCTGGCGAAACACAGTCCGGAACTGCTGACCTGCCAGGTCACTTATAATAAATACAAACCAAAAGAATAAAATCCCGGTCTTTCTCATTGTTATTTCAAAATACCGACAAAAGTAATAAAGACCAAAAAGCCCGGATCGCAACCGGATACTTAAGTACCCGAAACGGATAAAAAAACCGGTGAAATGAAAAAGCAAGGGCAGGGTGGAAGTGATTTTATTGGCAGGGTAAATTGTTTTAGGGATTGATCAGCCGCTGTTTTCATTTAAGCTTTTCATTTATCCGTTTCAATGTTTTGATTAACCCGATCGCCTTACTTCATTTTTATTTCTTTTTTCTGCCGGCCATCTTTGATCAGAAATTAATTTTTAAAAAAATAAAACCTGCATTTATGAAAAAATTATTAACCATTTTCCTTTCCTGTTTTTGTATTTACACAACAACCAATGCGCAAAGTGTATCTGTAAATACAGATGGCAGTACAGCCGATGCAAGCGCTATCCTTGATGTAAAAAGCACAAATAAAGGAATGCTTGTACCACGTATGACGACCGCTCAACGCACAACAATCGCGGCGCCTGCAAGCGGTTTGTTAGTTTATGATACCGATGTAAAAAGTTTCTGGTATTATAATGGAACTGCATGGACAAATATCACCGGTGCCGGTGGCGGTATCGGAAATTTTTCTTTGCCGATTGATTCTACAGGAAGTTTTACCTCACACGCCATTAAAATTAAGAACCAGAATCCGAATAATTGGTCTCAAATGATCCAGGTCGAAACCATCAATAGCCAGGCGATTTATGGCTTTTCTCAAAATGGCAATGCCATTCTCGGACTTACAGAAATTTCCAGTGCTGCAGGAGTAACCGGCAGAAATCATGCTTCCAGTGGATTGGGAACGGGTGTATTAGGATATTCAGATTTTGGCAGCGGTGTAAAAGGTAATTCGCTTATGGGTATTGGTGTACAGGGAAGTTCAGGTTTGGACGGTGTGGGAGGTGTATGGGGACATTCACCTGACTCGGGTTATGGAGTGAAGGGATCAAGTTTTTTTGGTATTGGCGTTCACGCAACGAGTGAGGTTGGCAATGCGATCAAGGCGGAAGCTTTTGGTACCAAGTATACAATTGATGCCTATGCCACTCAGGTTGAAGCTATCTATGGAAAAACTGATGCCGATGCAAAAGCAGCAATTAAGGGAGAAGCAAATGGTGCAGGCAGCATGGGCATATTTGGAACTTCAACTGGTACTAACGGTTATGGTGTGCGCGGATTTAGCGGCGGTGCCACGGGGGTAAATGGATCTACGAATACAGGATATGGCATTATTGCTTCTGCCAATACAGGCGTCGGTATCAGAACTTCAAGCACGAGTGGAAATGCGTTGGAAGTATTCGGTAAGCTTAAGATCTATGGTAGTGCTGTCAATCCGCAAAATGGTTCGGTATTGACCAGCGATGCAGAAGGCAATGCAACGTGGAAACTGAACAGGGTAGCGTTTCGTGCAAAAGGTGCCGGGCCTATCGGTATAGCTGGCGGTTATGTTCTCAACAATGTTGAGGAATATGATTATTCGAATAGTTACAATACTACAACCGGCGTGTTTACAGTACCTGTAACAGGTGTTTATACGTTGGGAGCACAGGTTGGATTCACACTTAATAATGATATTAATGATAATATAACCCGTGCCTTTATTAATATCAGTATAACCCGTGGCGCAACTACGCTTAATATAACCTCACCTTACGCTACTATCTACAATGCTTCGGAATCTTCCACAGCGGATGCCTTAGTGGTCGGTGATATAAGGCTGCTGGCGGGTGATGTTGTCAGGCTTTATGCATACCATGAAAATAGTGCTGATGCAACGTTAAGCTGGAAAGGTCACTTGTTTGGTCATCTCGTATTTGCCGAGTAATCAGTAATAACTATTAATTCCAAAATACAGATCATGAAAAAATATATTCTATTATATAAAATATTGCTGCTTTGCTTACCCGGTATTGCACAGCTTACAATCTCAGATGGTGCCAATTGGGTAAACAATGGAAATGTATCCGTCACAATTCAGAACATGAATTTGGCAAATAACGGAAGCTTTCATGCCGGCACAAGCAGTATGAAGTTTGCCGGTAATCAAAATTCAACTATTAGTGGAAGCAATTTGCCTCTGTTTAACATTCTTGAAATGTCAAAAACAAATGGTGC
>Ga0075428_100004517_pt1 | contig 15368 bp, 12 predicted proteins | sample RhiMetdeltSRZDD2_FD_75291 | JGI IMG/M metagenome (GOLD analysis project Ga0075428, IMG submission 75291) | Populus rhizosphere microbial communities from Tennessee, USA - Rhizosphere MetaG P. deltoides SRZDD2 | ecosystem: Host-associated > Plants > Roots > Rhizosphere > Soil | place: USA... | reverse complement strand
GTCCACGCTTCACCGTCGGCGTCCACCACTTCGTCGGCGATCCAGTCGAGCTGCTCCCGGTTTCGGGCGGTCGCTGGGAGGGCGACCAGGCCGTCGACCAACTGGACCGCGCCGAGCCGGCGGAGCTTGCGCCATACGGCGATCCTCGGCGTGGACGGCTCGCGCGGGAGTCGGTACGCGAGCAGGGCCCATTCGAGCGGCTCGGGCATGGTGCCAAGTCTACGGACCCTGGAACCGTGGTTTCATCCACTGGTCTGGGTTCGCCGCTGCACCTGGTGGAGGACCACCGGGTGGTCGATACCGGCCAGCGGCATCGGCGGCCGCGGCGTCGCCAGAATCCCGTCGGGCAGGACGTCCCCGGCAGCCACGCTCGCAAGGACCGTCGAGGCCGCCGCCACACTCGCCGCCCGTGCTGCGAGGTTGACCACCGGACCGAAGCAGTCGCCGGCCCGCACGAGCACATCCCCAGCTGCCACGCCTCCGCGAGCGAAGAGACGAAGCTCTTGCGAGACGTGGTCCACCAGGTCGAGGGCGCTGGCACAAGCGTCGGCCAGGGTGGCCGACCGGAACATCACGGCGTCACCGACGAACTTGACCACGCGGCCGCCCCGCGCCGTCACGCACTGGTTGGCCAGCGCCTCGAATCTCGACAACAGGTGCCCGACCTCGTCGAGCTTGACCTGCTGTGCGAGCGACGTGAAGCCAGCCAGATCGACGAACCCGACCGCCGCCCGAGCCACCTCGTAGTCGGTCGGCATCCCGGTCCGGTTGGGACGGGCGAGGTGCACCAGGTGATGGCGGAGCAGCGAGGTGAGCGCCGCCGGGAACTTGCTCTGCAGCGCCGTGACCTGGGCGGTGGTCTCGACCAGCGCATCGTCGTCGACAAGTGAGGCCGCTCCGGCGGTGGTGACGAACGCGCTTATCGCCGCATCGGCGATGTGCTCCATGGACGCTCCCACCACCCGAAGCAGTTCCACTGTGGCTTCCTGGCCGAACAACTCGGCAGCCTCTCTGAATGCCCTGACGAACTCGGCGTCGGCCGTCGAGAACCGGCGCTCGGCATCGGCCGGAACCGGGAGCCCGCACGCCCGGAGCATCCACCGGATTTCGTCGACGCTGCTGCCGGCCGACGCCGCCAGCTCGGCCAGGGTCTGCCGACCCGTCGACGGCAGGAAGAACAGCTCCGCCGCCAGCCGCTCCAGCTCGTCATCGCCCCGAGCCGCCTCCATCTCCGCCAGCGACCCACCACGTGCAGCGACCACCCGCAGCAGGTTCAGACGCTCGACGGCACCGGGCGCGTCCCGGTCGTACAGCCCGGCCCGCTCGAACTCGGCAGCCCCGGGCACCGCGGGGACCCGCTCGGCCAGGCCGGCGGTCACGACGCCACCCGGCTGAGCGACCGCCTGCTGCTCGCTTCCCGAAGCGGTTGCCGGAAGGCCGCCACGAATCGCTGCGGGTACAGGTCGAGCTCGCCGGGGACGCCCGTGCGTTCCTCTGGCGCCGCGTCCCGGACCAGGAGACGCCCCGAGAGTCGGTCCCACACGGTGAACACGGTCCCGAAGTTCTGCTGCGAGCTCGCGGGCACGTGATGCAGTCGGTGCAGCCGCGGCGTGATGAAGACCAGCTCGACCCACGGGTTGCCGATCCGCAGGTTGCTGTGGCCGAGCAGGGCGAATGAGGCGTACACCAGCAGCACGAACGCCACGCCCTCGGCGGTGAACCCCAGGGCGAACAAGACCGCCTGGGCGGGCAAGTTGCGCATCAGGTGCTCGAACATGTGCGTCCGGGTGGTCGCCATGGCGTCCAGGCTCAGGCTCGAATGGTGCACCTTGTGGACCGACCATAGGGCCTCCGACCGGTGGATCCCGACGTGCACGAGGAAGGCCACGGCGTCGTAGACGGCGAGGCCGAGGACCAGGCGCGGCACGACCGGAAGGCTCGCGACCGACTCGGACATGCCCGGGACGGCCAGTCGCGACAGCACCGGCTGGAACACGAACGTCGTGATGAGGTTCGCCCCGGTCGCTACCAGGTACCACGCACCATCGGTCGCAAGGAACGGCCGGGTGAGCCCCCTCGGTGCGAACTGCAGCGCCGGAACCCGCTCCAACCCCGTCACCATCACGAGGACCGCCGATACGGCCATCAGCGACGTCACCGGTGTCATGCCCACCACCTCACATGTTGTGCAACCATGGTTTCAGACCATAAGTCCGGCAACCACGGTTACACCACATGTCTTCGGTCACAACGAGCCTGGGTCGTCGGGCGTTGACCCGGCGCGGGCCGAAGCCCTTGGTCGTGGCCACCGAGGTGCATCCACCAGATGATGCGGCCGGACACAGCCGGCGGCGCCTCTGCGTCGTTCAGGTGGCCGGCGGGTGCAGGTGGTGGTTGGTGCGGTCGTGTGCCTGGGGGTGGCCGGCGGGGTTGGCGTGGAGCAGGATGTCGGCGAGGCGGGGCACGTTGTGGAGCAATCGGTGGCGGGCCTCTTCGAGGACATCGTGGGCGGCGGCCAGGTCGAGGGTCGGGTCGAGGGCGACCTCGGCGTCGGCGTGCAGCTCGTGCCCGATCCAGCGAACGCGCACGCGGTCGACGTCGATGACCCCGGCGGTGTGGCCGAGCTCGTGCTCCAGCTGGTCGACGAGGCCCGGGTCGACACGGTCCATCAGGCGGCGGTAGATGTCACGGACGGCGTGGCGGAGCACGTTGAGGATCGCCACGCTGATGACGAGCCCGACGATCGGGTCGGCTAGCTCAAGGCCGGCCATCGACCCCGCGGCCGCGGCGATGACGCCCAGGGAGGTGAGTCCGTCGGTTCGGGCGTGGAGGCCGTCGGCGACCAGGGCGGCCGACCCGATGCGGCGACCGACCCGGATCCGATACAGCGCCACCAGCTCGTTGCCGGCGAAGCCGACCACCCCGGCCGCGGCCACCCACCCGGCGTGCTCGATCGCCTGCGGGTCGACGAGCCGGGTGACCGCCTGCCAGGCGGCCAGGCCTGCCGACAAGGCGATCGTGGCCACGATGAAGATCCCGGCGAGGTCCTCGGCGCGCCCGTACCCGTACGTGTAACGACGGTTCGCAGGCCGGCGACCGAGCCAGAGCGCGACGCCCAGGGGCAGCGCGGTCAGGGCGTCCGAGAAGTTGTGGACGGTGTCGGCCACGAGCGCCACCGAGCCGGACAGGGCGACGACCACCGCCTGGACCGACGCGGTGGCCAGCAGCGCGGCCAGGCTGATGACTACGGCGCGCATGCCCTCCCGGTTGGCGGTGGCCGAGTCGATGGCCGCGGCGTGGTCGTGGCTGTGGGGCGCCACGAGATGGCGGATGGCCGCGAGGAGCCCGCCCTCGTGGTCGTGCTCGTCCACGGCCGCGGCTTGGTCGTGATGGAGGCCGTTGCCGTGATCGTGGTGGTGAGGGGGAGCGGGCATGGGGATCGGTGCTGCTGGCCGTCGCGTCAGCGGGGTGCAGCAATAACCCTTGTGACGATGACGCCCACGGCGACGTGCCGGACGATGACGCTCCAGCGTGCCGCCCGCGACCTCCAGAACGGAAGCCGACACGGCCTGGTCCCCTCACGGGCGCTCGTAGCTCTTGCAGGTTCCACGGGCTGGACGATTCACCGCGTCGACCCGGTAGAGATCACGCCCGACGCTCATCGACCGTCTGCTGTAACAACGGCAGCTCCGTCACGCGGTGGTCCCGCGAATCAGGGCATTCAGCGGTGATCCGCGGTCAATCGTGGTCAACGGGCGACCGGGGCAGGCGGAAGTCCTGGTCAGGGGTGCTCTCGTCCCGGTGGGGAGTGTGGCGCTAGCTGGAAGCGAACCAGCGACCTCACCCTTATCAGGGCTGACCGCTGTCGCGGCGTTTGCCCTGGTGGCCGTCCCGGCGAGCCTCGGCCCGAGTCGATTCGTCCCCACGGCCGTCCCACGGTTGCGTCGTGCTGAAATCGGCCCGTCGATCGAAGCAGTCCTCACGAGCCGACCTATGGGGACGTTGAGTCACGATCGCCGCGATTCTGACTCTGTCATGCGTGCGGTGGGTGGTAGTCCTGCTCTCGGAGCGCACTGAGCAGGCTAAGGACTCCACCGCGGGGCCTACTCAGCAGATGGGGATGTCGCCGTTGTGGCCCCAGGGGACGAGGTAGCCAGCGTAGGCCCAGGCCGTATCGTCGGCTCCGGGGTCCGACTCGAAGAAGTCGATGCTCGGCTCCTGCTGTGCCCACTTGACTCGGTACCACACGGGGCCGCTTCCGGTAGTGGGGTCCGGATCGAAGGTCGACGTCTGTTGACATTCCACCCACGCGACGTGTCGCTCCTGAAGACCCCCCAGTTGATCGGCCTCGACGACGTTGCTGCTACGGACCTTGAGGCCTATGTCCGAGCCGAGCACGATGAACGGCCACGGTCCATCGCCCTCTGGCGGCACTTCGGCGAACAACGCGACCTTTTCGCGGATTTCAGCCTCCTGGGTCGCGTCAGGATCGGGCAGGTGCGGCTCGTACCTGCAGTCGATCTCGATGCTGGTTCCCCGCGCATCACACCTGTTCCCGCCAATGATGTCGCCGCCGGGCTCGGCCTCCTCGCCGCCCACAAACACCAGGCCAACCGTCGCCCCAGCCGTCACGACCGCAGCGATGCCGACAATGGGCTTCCACTTCATCCTGCTCTGCCTTCCTCGCAACGGGAGCCAGCCTCGGCAGCAGGCCACCCGGGGGCCAGTCTGGTACCCTTGGACCTCGGCCCACTAGGGTCGTTACCAGGCAAAACGTAGGAAATGCGATTGTCGTTGCGACACAACGTCGCACGACTGGTGGGAGTCGCCATGGCAGTTCGTCCAAGATCAAGGTCGCAGCTAGTCGAGGCTGCAGCGGAACTGCTGTGCCGCGAAGCACTCGCTGGGGTTGGCCAGATCCTGAGTCCGGACGCCCTAGCGCGTGCGACTCGGGCCGATCGGCGGCGATCAGGTGTGTCCCGCGATACGGCCTACCGACTGTGGGGCGACAGGAGCCGGGCCGTGACTGATCTCGTTGCGCATCTCACAGACCCGACTACGAGCGGCATTGACGACGCCATCACCGCCGCCCTGAACACCTTCGACCCGGCCAATCCGGTCGATACAACCTATGAGGCCCAGAAGTGCACGTTCCAAACCGTGCTGGTCAAGAACTTCGAGGAGCAGTTCTCAACAGTGGGTATGCCAACGGGCTGGGTACTTCAGGCTGCGGCGATGACGTCGAGTCCCTTATGGAGAGGTGTACATGCCAGCGACGAAATCACCAACGTCGGTAAGCAAGTGCTGGCAGCTAGGGCAGCGCTCTACGAGCACATCACTAAGAGGTGGGCGGACGCGCTGCGAAACGCTATGTCGCAGTACGGCCGTCGGCCCCGCCATCCCTTTACTGTCGAGATGATCATCCAGCTGATGAATGCACTCTTCGACGGCTGCGTGCTGCGGTTCTTCGTTGACCCCAGTCTGAATGATCCCGACATCGACGACCATGAGCGCCAGCGGCGCCTCGACTGGGTCATCGCCGTTGCCGCCGACGCGATGTTCGAGTTGGCCTGGTCATATACCGAAGAGGGTTCCCACGATGACCCTCGCCTGCCCCCAGCAGGTAGCTCCGGACAGCATATGTTTGATCGCATCGTTACGACCGCGAAGCAACTCTACGAAGACCCGTCGCGAGAAGTCCTGGGCCCAACCGACGCCGAGTTCGTCGACAAGGCGCGTGAACTCGGCCTCGATCAGGAGGCCATTGCAGCGGCCCCGGCTTTGTTCCCTGACCCTGGCGACCTAGCGGACAGCGTCCTGCGGCAGCTAGTCGTCGCCGCCGGCCAGACCCAGTTCAGCGAGCCAAGCAACGAGAACGTTGCATCGATAATCAAGTCTGTTCTCGGCCGCCTCGTCGAGGCCGCCAAACGCTATCCCGGAGTCATTACAGCATCGCTGGAGCATCCCCCGACCCACCCGCGCGGCGCAACATCCGTCCTCGATGAGTTGACCGAGTCCATCGCGGGCGCCATGCTCCGGTCACCGCGGATCAACTGCTATGACCCTGTCGGCACGGCTACGTCGCTCGTTGACCTCGCCTTGAACGGCAACACTGGATGGACCAGCATCGAGGCCATCCTTCGAGCTATCGAACGTCCCGCCAGTGTTTGAGGACCTGTCGATCCGAGTCCTGTTCGTATGCCCCAAGTAATCGCGACCGCCCCGGGCAACTCGTTCCCTTGGCGACTGTGGCCTCAGCTTATGCATCAGACATGCGTTTTTGTTGCCGATGTGTGCGCACATTCGTAGCTCGCAGCCCTTTGTAGACCTGATGCGCTAGATCGGGGTCTTTGAGGAGCTTCGCGACAATCGCCTCACCTAGGTCGTCATCCCTCCCGACTCGCACGCGGAAGTCCTGTTCGCGGGCGAGGCGTTCCTTGCTGATCTGCGCGCCGGCGAGGTGGGCGGTTCGTGTCTCGGGAGTCCGGAATCGTATGGCCCGGCGGTCTGTGGGCCGTGCCACACGGAGCCGCGTCGCTGCGTCCGGGTACGCGCGGTCAGCACGTCGTGGGGACGACGTTCGTCTTCTGTGGGTGGTGCACCTCGGCCGCAAGCGTCCGCGTAGCGCAACTCCAGCTCCGGGGGTTTCGAACGCCTACCAGTGGAATCCCGAGCGGCCGCACTTTTTGACTGTCCGGACCAGATTCCTCGGACCTAGGCTTCGCAACCCAAAGCCGCAGCCCCGGGCGCACGGGCAGCGTTGACCAGTGCGGTTCCCAAGCCGACGATGTGTCCGTCACGCGGGTGGACGTCGGACGAAGCTTGATGAGGCGGTTGATCTCCTCGGTCTCGCCCGAGTGGGGGTCGAACGCGAATCCGCACACGACGAGCAGGTCGAAGCCGGCGCCCCGCATCGCCTCCGTGCCCGCTTCCTTGATGGCGTCGGGGCCGACGGTGCCATGCTCGGGCCGCCTTCTGTGTTGTCCGCGGCCTGCTCGGCCGGGCCGGCATCAACTTCTTCGCATGCTTCGCAACACCCAGGAGCGGGGTCGCTCTCAGCGCCGCTCCTGTAGGTCTCGATGACCACGGCGGCTAACGAATCCCATCGCTCCAGGCGGCCATCCACCTTCTGGGGGCCCGTCTGGGCTCGGACGATCCCCCGTCCCACGCTGGTCCCGCGACCCGGGGCGTCTGACGGCGAAGCGCGGGTAGCCACGGTCAACATCATTGGACCTAGCCGATCACATATGCGCTGGTCAGGGGGCCTATCGCCCGGGTCGGGAGTGTCGGGCTAGCTGGAATCGAACCAGCGGCCTCACCCTTATCACGGTTACCGGCCCTCATAGGGAGGACGCTCGGGTACAGGTTGTCGTGAGAGCAGGGTCTTGCCGGCGTCATCGACCCAAGATCAGCCGAAGCGTCCGTTGTCGCCCACCAGCGTGACCCGACGAGGCGCGAGATGGGACCCGCACCGGGCTGTGAACCATCGATGAGGTTCGGGATCTGCGATCAGTGGAAGTCGCGATGCCGAGGACAGCGTCTACGTCTTGAACGTCACACCTGGCTCGGCCCTAGGTGCGCGTCGGATGGTCGGTCCTCGGCGGAAGCATTACAGGCTCTTCGGATTGGGCCCGAAACACCGTGCCCAGCTGAGGCCGACACGTCGCCTGTCCGTCGCCAACAATCCCTTGAAAGGTCCCGACTGCGCCGTGAGGCCAAGATGACGCGCCGATGAAATCGCTCCGGCTAATCTTTGCTCGTTACGCCCGCACTCAGAAGCTTGGCATATCCTTCCGCTGAAGAATTCGCTGCGCGAGTTTGGGCTTCTTATAGTGACGCCAAGCGCTTCGGGTCTCCCGCCCGGAGCGGAGATATTCGACGTGAGCATTCGCGGTGCATACAAATATCGCCTGACAGTATACCGGAGCCTCCGGCAGCACGATATTTTTCATCGAGCTTCGGTCTTGTACCGCCTCGCACACGCTATCTTCAAGAAGATCCCGACAAGCTGCCTCGAACTTGGCTTCCGACCCGTAGACAAAAACTGGGTAAATCTCGGCCGGTTGATTTACTCTGAAGCCTCCAAGCCCTAGAGTAAATATACCCCAGTACACTTCCCCAAGGTTCTGACCTGGTGAGCGACCTATTCTCCGAAGGCTCCCAGAATGTGACAACCAATATCGCACCAGCGCACGCACATCGTCCGTTGAGAGATCGTTCGCGTCAACGAAGACGACAACCCGAGTATTACCCTGACTAAGGCGACCGAACTTGAGGCCCGTGACGATGCCCGTGCGAAGGTACGGTCCAAGAGCCTCCTCCAGCCGATTTGACTTCGTATGGACAAGGTTGCCCTTATCGAAGATGGCTTTGCCCAAGGTCGCCATCTTCGCAGGAGAGTGCGGCATCACAGACCATTTAATGAAATGCTTACCTATAAGAGCTCCCGTGCGTGCCCACGCCTCCGTATTACAGCTGACCATCTGATCATTCACCGCGACAACGTCGTAGTCCTTACTAGCCAACCACTGCGATGCCGAAATTGCTAGATTGTCATCCATGAGCGACCTACCTAGCGCCGGTGGCGTCGAAAGATAACAAAGAAGATTGCTGCGGCTCCCCCGACCCATCCAACGAATTGACCAAACGCTTCATAGACATCGGCCAGTATCAAGGTGTCCACCTCCAGTCTTGTCTTGGTCGCTGCACTCCCACGACTGTTCCAATCCGTTCAGCCCGCTCTCACCGGTAGGCCATGATGTGATGCCTCCGCCTCGACGACAGTCTCCCTAGCAGGAGAGCGGCTGCGCACGGTTCTGATACGCAAACGTGCGCTGGGAGCCAGTCCACCGTCAGGGCGAGGCGCCTGTCAGGGAGCGCCGGTATAGACGGCGCTCGAGATGTGCAGTTCGTCACGCCTAGGCAACGGCACCAGAGAGCGCCGCAGACCTTGGCCGGGTGGCGGCGAGGTTTCAGGTCCGGAGCGCGATCGGGTACCCCTGCGTAAGCGTCTACCGAGATGGTCTTCTCGGCGCGCCGGCAGTCGACGAGTCCTACAGGCTCCAGGCGGCGGCCATCCGCCCGCTGGGGCCCGTCTGGGCCCGGACGATTCCCCGTCCCGCGCTGGTCCCGCGACGTGGCGCCTCTGACGGCGAAGCGCGGGTAGCCGCGGTCAAGGTCATCCGACCGACGCTTGCCCTGGTCAGGGGGCTGGTCGTCCGGGTCCAGTGCGTGGGGCTAGCTGGAATCGAACCAGCGACCTCACCCTTATCAGGGCTCGCCGCTGTCGCGGCATCCAACCTGGTCAAGCGATAACCGGTGGCCTTCGCCGACGTTGGTCCCGCGCCCGTCCCGCGAGCCGTGGCACTCGGGTAGCTGGTTGGTGGACGCGAGCTGCCTGGAGCGGTTGCCGAAGTTGGCTCTAGTGAGGATCAAGCGGCGCCGGCAATGCCGGCGCCGGCCTGCGGGCGGACGCCAGAGGCGCCCGTCCTCGGCACGGCCAGGGACACGGCCGAGTTGAGGCATGGGTCGCCGGACGGGGGCGGTCGGCTCCTCAACCCGATGTGAGCAGGCTCAAGCCGTCGCCTCGACGGCCTGAAGGATGAGCTGAGTCGTCGCCTCGGGTTGGGACACGAACGACACGTGCGAGGCCGACACCTCCACGATCGTCGCATTGGCGCGCTCGGCCATGAACCGCTGGAGCGCTGGGGGGATCGCCTTGTCCTCGGTGCCGAGCAGGTACCAGCACGGCAGCGTCTTCCAGGCAAGCGGGGCTGACGGCGCGGCGGCAAAGGCGGCGGCGGCATACGGCCGCTGGGCTGATGCCATGACCGCGGCCGTCTCGGGGTCGACGTCGGCGGCGAAAGCTTCGCGGAACGCCTCGGGGGCGAGGAAGAGGTCGGTGCCATCGCTCCCATCCGGGGCGGTGTAGGGCACGGGCCGGATCGACGGGCCGACGAGGCTGCCTTCGAACTGCTCGAGGAGCTGCTGCTGGGTCTCGCCCTCGTCGCACATCCAGCCGTTGATGTAGACCAGCGCCTGCACCTGGTCGTTGCCCGCCGCCGCCACGGAGATGACATTGCCGCCGTAGGAGTGGCCCACGAGCACGATCGGACCGGTCAAGCTCCGCAAAAACTCGGCCAGGTACCTTGAGTCGCCGGCGAGATCGCGAAGCGGGTTGGCGAAGCCGATGGCGCGGAATCCCTGGCGCTGCAGTGCGCGGATCTCGGCGTCGAAGCCAGTCGCGTCGGCCCACGCGCCGTGAACGAGGACGATCGTCGGAGTCTCAGCAGCCATCGTGACCCGCTCCTTCGAAATGGTGTGCTCGGTGCCGGGACTGTACCGCCCGTCGGCGTACCCAGCCGAGGGCGTCGGTCGCGGTGATCGGCTGCAGGAGGCGCGTCCATCGCGCGGCCGCTTCCGGTCGGAGGTGTTCGGGGCGGGCTTGCGGTTCCGGCCTACCTGGCTTCCCCGTCCGTGTGAGTCCCCCGACTGTCGGTCGACTCGACTTCGGGACGCCGAGGTCGGGAGTTCGAGTTCAGATCTCCCCCACCCGGCTGGTACGAGAGGTCCTGCTCACAGGCCCCTGTCCGCCGTCTTCGGCCCGGTCGCCGTTGCCGCCCGATCCACCTTCCATCGCGGTTCATCGCGCGGGGCGACGCGCATGAACCTCGCGCCCATGGCCGCGGCGGCCTCGCTGAGAGGACCGATCGCGGACGAACGCGGGAGGCCAACTGGCTTTGGCCGCGGGCGGCGTTGGCCCACGAGCCAGCGGCCGTCGTGGCACCATCCGCCTCTTGTCTCGTCCGTCTACCCCTTGTATCACCGACGACCTGAAACTGGCCCTTCGGCTGGCAGACGAAGCCTCGGCGCTCGCACTCGACCTGCTCACACGGGGCACGCATTCGGACCGCAAGGCCGGCGGGACGGTCGTCACCGATGCCGATCTCGAAGTGGAACGCATGCTCTCGGCTGAACTCGCGTCGGAACGACCGGACGACGCTGTCTTGGGTGAGGAGTTCGGAGGACCAAGCAAAGCGCCCCGACGATGGATCCTCGACCCCATCGACGGCACAAGGAACTTCGTTGCCGGCCGTCCGGACTGGGGCGTCCACATCGCCCTCGAACACGACGGAGAAGTGACGGTCGGGGTCATCACCCGCCCGGTCCTCGAGACGCGATGGTGGGCCGCTCGGGGCCTTGGCGCCTACGTTGGCGGCTCGAGGCCCGAGGGTGAGGCGGCGTCGTTGCACGTATCCCCGCACAACAGCCTCGCCGGTGCTCGTGTGAGCGGCTGGCTCTTGAACGGGGATCCCCTCAAGGAGCACCTCCGCTCGCTGTCAGGCTGGATCGCGCCGGTCGATCTGGACACGATCCTGCGCGTCGCTGAGGGCCGGCTCGACGCGGTCCTCGATGGCACAGCAAGCAAGATCTGGGATCGAGCCCCGCTCGTCGTTCTTGTCCAAGAGGCAGGCGGCCGCTACCGCGACCGGACTTCGGCGACCGCGCAGGTCAGGGCTTCTTCACCACGGCCGGGCTACAGCATTTCGTGCCAGGGTGTCGCGCGTTGAATGACACGCATGGCTTAATGGTTTTCGAATGCGAGCCCAAGCCCATGTTCATCGGCGTCGCCCCGCGACGCTGTCGACAAGTCGCTCTCACGATCACCTCGTCGCTGCTATGAGAGAGGGCGCAATGCGGCCAGGGCCTCGGGGATCGCGAGCAGGTCGCGTACGATCTCTTCTCATCCTCGATGCGTGGAGGTAGACGAAGCGCATAGAGCGGGCGAAGGCGGCGATGCGGTCGGCGATGCGCAGTTGGACGTCGGCCGCTCGCTGGTTGAACTCGGTCACGGGGGCCACGCGAGCCGGCGGCGCACTAGCTGGGGTCGGGAAGACGGATGAGGTTGGCGCCGGCGAGCGGGCCGCGGACCTGTTGCATCTCACCGCCTTTGACCAGGCCGCCCAGGTCGATCGTGAAGAAGCCCGCGTCCCGGAACAGCGCGCCCACCTCAGCCTTCGCATCCGGATCATCGCCTGAGAGGAAGAGCACACGTTGGCCTTCCGCCTCGTGGGGATCAGCGCCGAGCAGAGCGGCGAAAAGCGTGTTCGCGGCCTTCACCACGGGCGCACCGCCGACGAGGTCGGCAACGACCTCGCTAGACGTCCTGCCGTGGAGATCGCTCGGGTCGAAGTCGTTTGTGGCGTCGACGACGATCTGATCGTTCCACTGGAGTCCCTCGAGGGCGTCCGGGACGCTGGTCCACGGCACGGCGACGACCACGATCCTGGCTGCGGCGGCGTCGCCCACCGTTCCCGCGGACACGCCGTCACCCAGCGCCGCGACCACCGACGTCAGTGTCTCGGGGCCGCGGCTGTTGGCGATGAGGACGGGTCGGCCAGCGCGTCGAGCGGTACGCGCCATGGCCTGGCCGAGTCGGCCGGCGCCGAGGATTCCCACCGGGGGTCGCTCTGCTTGCGTCATCGGATGCCTCCGTCGTACTCGGATGCGAACAGGTAACTGACGGCGAGGCTTCGGTACGGCCGCCAGCGCTCCGCCAGCTCGACCATCTCGTCTGGCGTGGGGGTGTGGTCGAGTCGGTAGACGCGTTTGATGGCGCGCCGGAGCGCCAGGTCGCCGGGGAGGAAGACGTCGGGCCGGTCGAGCGCCACGAGCAGGAAGCCGTGTGCCGTCCACGTGCCGATCCCCGGGACGTCGGTCAGGGCGGCCACCACCTCGTCGTCGGTCATGCGGGACAGGGCTGCCTCGCTGAGCCGGCCGTCCACGAACCGTTCTGCCAGCGCCCGTAGCGTCTCGCCCTTGCGGGTGGAGAGGCCGCTGGCCCGTGGGAGCCCCGGGTCCGCAGCGAGGAGCTCGGCCGGGGACGGCAGACGTCCGCCGAAGTGCGCCTCGAGGCGGGACAGGATCGCCCTCGTCGCCCGGACCGACAGCTGCTGGCCGGCCACGCCGAAGATGAGCGCTCCGAAGGCGTCGAGGGGCGGGAGCTCGTCGAGCCAGGCGCGCGGGCGGAAGTCCGGGTGGTCGTCGATGATCCGGCCGAGGACCGGGTCGGCCTCGCGGAGGAAGGCGAGCGTCTTCGGGTCGGCCGCCGCACTCATGGCTAGCTCATCCTCCGGTAGCGCCAGACGGAGAGGGGCACGAACACCGCCACGAGTCCCACTATCCACGCGAGAGCGCCCGCAAGCGAGTCCGGGATACCACCGACGAGGGCGAGGGTGCGCGCCGCATCCGCCGTCAGCGTGACGGGCGAGGCCTTGGCGATCGGCTGCAGCCAGTCGGGCATGCTCGACACTGGGACGAAGACGGAGCTCGCGAAGACGAGCGGGAACAGCACCACGAAGCCGGCCGTCTGCGCGGTCTCGGCCCCGCGGACGACCAGGGAGACGAAGGCGAAGATCCAGCTGAGGGCGAACCCGAAGGCGGCGACGAGGGCCACGCACGCGAGCGCCGGGACGACGCCCGCCTCGAAGCGGAAGCCCACCAGGTAGCCGACGACGACCATCAGGCCGACGATCATGATGTTGCGCACCAGGTCGGCGGTCGTTCGCCCGACCAGGACCGCCGAGCGGGCCATCGGCATCGAGCGGAAGCGGTCGATCACGCCGCGGCTCAGGTCCTCGGAGAGGCCCACCGCGGTGTTGGAGGCCCGGAAGGTCACCGACTGCACGAAGATCCCCGGCAGCAGGTAGTCGACGTAGCTGACCCCCGGGGGCAGCGACCGGCCGACGGCGCCGCCGAAGACGTAGACGAACAGGACGACGAACATGATCGGCTGGATCGTCGAGAAGACGAGCAGGTCGGGCTGGCGCCAGAAGTGGCGCAGGTTCCGCCCCGTCACGACGGCGCTGTCGGCGACGCTCGCCCGGGCGCCTCTCAGCGACGGCGCGGGCGGGCGAGGGCGCCGGCCCGCGCCGTCGACCTTCTCCGCCGGCGCGGCGACGGCGAGCTGCGGCGCAGCGGTCTCGGTCGACGGCTGACCGGTCAGCTGGAGGAAGACGTCGTCGAGCGTCGGCCCCCGCAGGCCCATGTCGCTGACGCCGATCGCGGCATGACGGAGCTCGGCGGCGGCCTCCTCGACGAGGACGAGGCCCTCCCGCGGCGCCGGCAACGTCAACCGGGTCGGTCGCCCGTCCGGCTCGGGAGCGCCGCAGCCGACCCGGACGAGCGCGGCCTCGGCCTCGTCCCGCTGGCGCACGTCGGTCAGCTCGACCTCCAGGATCTGGCCGCCGACGCGGTCCTTGAGCTCGCTGCCGGTCCCTTCGGCGATCACCCGGCCGTGGTCGATCACCGCGATCTCGTCCGCCAGCTGGTCCGCCTCTTCGAGGTATTGCGTCGTCAACAGGATCGTCGTGCCGTCGCGGCGCAGGTCGCGGACGATCTCCCAGATCTCGTTGCGACTCCGGGGATCGAGGCCGGTGGTCGGCTCGTCGAGGAAGAGCACACGCGGCCGGGTGAGCAGGCTGGACGCCAGGTCGAGCCGCCGTCGCATCCCGCCCGAGTAGGTCTTCGCCGGACGGTCCGCCGCCTCGGCGAGCTCGAAGCGCTCCAGCAGCTCCCCGGCGCGGTGGCGGGCCTCCGGCCGGGAGAGCCGGAAGAGGCGCCCGAACATCTCCAGGTTCTCGCGGCCCGTCAGCAGCTCGTCGACGGCGGCGTACTGGCCGGTCAGGGCGAGCTGCTCGCGCACGGTCGCCGACTCGGTGACGACGTCGTGCCCGACCAGCTCGGCCCGTCCCGCGTCCGGCGCGAGCAGCGTCGCCAGGATGCGGACGAGCGTCGTCTTCCCCGCCCCGTTCGGGCCCAGGAGGCCGAAGACCGTCCCCTCCCGAACCTCCAGGTCGACGCCGGCCAGCGCCGTCGTGGACCCGAACCGCTTGACGACGCCACTGACATGGACCGCGAGGGCGTTCGTCAGGGGTGCACCCACGAGCCGTGGCCGAGGTCGAGCCGGATCGACTGCAGCACCTGGAACGTCGTGCTCTCGGTGAAGACGTCGGCGGCGCCGAGCACGCCCGTGTACTTCTCGATCACCGGCGCGGCGGCGGTGGCGACCATCTCCTCCAGGAGGCCCCGGAACACCGCCCAGGGGTTGTCCGGGTACTTCTCGATGAAGCGCGTCGGGTCAGCGGTGTCGATGGTCTGCCGGGAGCTCTCGGCGATGTCGGCCATGTACTGCTGGTGCAGGGCGAGGTCCTCGCGGGTGCCGAGCCGGCCGAGGTGGCCGCCGATGAAGTGCGTCCACGAGTAGCCCAGCGCGGTCGCCGGCGCCTCCAGGTAGCCGGGGATGTCCTCGGTCAGGTTCGAGAGGAAGACCGGCGCCCAGCCGGGGTTCACGATGTCGATCATCATCA
>Ga0075428_100004515_pt1 | contig 15370 bp, 15 predicted proteins | sample RhiMetdeltSRZDD2_FD_75291 | JGI IMG/M metagenome (GOLD analysis project Ga0075428, IMG submission 75291) | Populus rhizosphere microbial communities from Tennessee, USA - Rhizosphere MetaG P. deltoides SRZDD2 | ecosystem: Host-associated > Plants > Roots > Rhizosphere > Soil | place: USA... | reverse complement strand
GTGTGTGGGTTGTGGAGGATGCGGCTCCCCGGCAGTGAGTAGGCTCATCAGCACCGACGCCACCCGTGGACCGGCGCGGAAACGCAAGATGGTTGGGGGGCAAGGAAGGCGACCCACGTCCGTGTGCGGCGAAATTCCACTCGGTCATGCACTTGGTACGCGGCCTCTGCTCGCAGACGCGCATGTCTGGCTTTTTTGCCGCCCATTCTTGAGGACAAAGCTGCGCGTCGCCGGTGCTCCGATGTCACGTCAGTTTTGACGCACATGAGCCGCTCGAGCGCTCGTTGGCATTCCGTTCGTATCTGGCTTCATCTTCATCCCAGACCACTCTCCCTCAGGATGTCGCGACCAGCTCGAATCTCGTGGCTTGATCCCTTGAAATCGTCGCCCACCGGCTCGGCGCGGCCGCCGAGATGGCGTGCGAGAAATGCCTCGGTGATGGCCTTGAAGGCCAAGCTATTTTCCGGCTTGGCAAAACCATGGCCTTCGTCGGGAAAAACCACGTAGGTTACCGGAATGTCGTTAGCCGTCATCGCGGCCACGATCTGATCGCTTTCGGAAATCTTGCAGCGCACGTCATTGGCGCCATGGCCGATCAGGACCGGCTTGGTGATGTTGCCGGCCTTGTGCAGCGGCGAGCGCGATTTGAGGAAGGCTCGGCCCTCTTCGGTGCGCGGATCACCGACGCGGAGGTATTCCTGCTCGGTGAACGAGGCCCAATAGGGCGGCGGGTTGGCGAGCATGGTCTCGAGGTCGGTGATGCCAACGATAGGCACGCTGCAGGCGAACACCTCGGGTGTGAACGTCGCGCCCACGAAAGCGGCATAGCCGCCGTAGGACCCACCGCAGATGGCGATCCGCTTCGGATCGGCGATGCCTTCGGCAACGGCCCAATTCACGGCGTCGATCAGGTCGTCGTGCATCTTGCCGCCCCACTCACGGTCGCCGGCGTTGACGAACGCCTTGCCGAAGCCGGCCGAGCCGCGAAAATTGACCTGTAGAACGGCATAGCCGCGGTTCGCGTACCACTGGATCAGACCGGAGTAATACCAGCCATCGCGATCCCAGGGACCGCCGTGCACATGCAGCACCATGGGCAACGGACGGCTGGGGCGCGGCCCCATCTCGGTCACCGGAAGCGTGAGATAGGAGACGAGATCAAGCCCGTCCCGCGCCTTGATGACCAAGCCGTGCATGGGTGCCAGGGGAACTGCATCGAGTTTTGGGCGTGAGGAAAACAGTTTGGCTACCGAGCCCGTCTGCCGGTCGAACAAGTGCCAGGCGTGGGGCTGGTCGGGCCGGTTCACCGTCACGATCCAGAAGCGCCCATCCTCCGACTGGCTGGCGACGCCAATCGTACCGTCGAGGTCACGCTCGAGTCGTGCGAGGTCGCAGCCCGTCGCGGGATCGATGGCGACCCATTCGCGTCGCACGTACTCAGCCACGGCAGCCGTCAGCTCGAAAGTCGCTGGGTCGAACATCTCCCCCCGAATGTCCGCCCGGTCGTGGCTGGCGACGATTTTCTCCTCGCCCGTCGTCCAATCGATCCGCACGATAGCGCTTTTGTCGCGATCGATGGAGCTTGCCATGTACCAGGCATCACCCGCCCGCGTGACCAGCAGCGGGTCCGTCAGCAGCACATCCTCGGCCGCGATCGACTTGATCTCCTCGAAGGTGCGCCCGTTCCATTGCAAGATGGCCAGCCCTTGGCCTTTGTCGCGCGTCGTCGTCGCCAGCCGCAAGCCAAGCTGGCTGTCAAGAATGTAGCCTTCGACCTCGTTGGTGTTCTCGTAAAGGCAGCGGCGCTCGCCGGTGTAAAGGTTGACGATGTAGAGATCATGCCAGCGTGCATCGCGGTCGTTCATGGCCACGGCGACGAGGCGCGGGTCCCCATAATGGAAGCCCGCAAGGTAGGTGTGGACAGCGCCAAACGGGGTCAAATCGCGCGGCTCGCCACCATTGAGAGCGACGCACCACAAATGGAAGTTCTCGTCACCATTCGTGTCTTTGGAAAATAGGATGTGGGCGTTGGTGCGCGCGAACCACTTCTGAAAAATAGGCCGCTCGGTCTGCCGCGTGAGGGGACGGGCCTGGGTCAGGTCCTCGCGCGGCGCCGCCCACACGTTCATGACGCCGTTCACGGCGGCAAGCCAGGAGAGCCACTGCCCATCGGCAGAAAGGTCGGGGTCGAGAGCGTTGGCGTTTTCAAAGAAAACCTTTCGCGGGATGAGCGGCGCGTCTGCGGTGTCTTCCACAACGCTCTCCATCACAGGGCAGCCGTTGCAAATTGATTTTTCATTGCGACCATATGGGAATCGGCACTGGTGGCGCCGATCACCGGTTCACACCAAACAACAGGTGATAACGGCCGCCGGCACTGTGGCTGGGCACTGGGCAGTGTTTGGCGGTCGGAGTGATCGGCAACATAATCGTCCCCTCCTGCCGGATTAGCGCACCCATTGCATACTCGTAGCATTGCTTCGAATTTCACCGCGTTTCATGGGCCGGGCGTCCCATGCCTGCCGGAAAAGCGTGCTGGAAGCATAAGACGCAGTGTGCGGTGCATGTCGGCAACAGCTGGTTAGGGCGGGAGAACGACGTGGCCAACTGGTCGCTTGGCTCGCGTCGCAGCCTCGAAAGCTACCTCAATGGCGCGAACAACATGGGCGCTAACTGATCCAGCATGATCTACAACATCAATCTCGATTGCAGGGGTCCGTCTTCCGCGAGCGTTCGGACCGATACACTTCCGGGGCGCCTTGCAAGTCCCTGAGCACCGTGCCTATCAGTCCAGAAATTGAACGGATGCTGTAGCGCAGCTACGACAGCTATCTGACCGCGAGAGGCGGCCGCTTGAGCCCCGCCTATCACCTGGGGCCAGCTCGGTTTCCAACTATTCGGACTAACCCGGTCAACATGGAACACCGTCGAAACGGACACTGCGCCGGTCAGGCGCGTCACAAGCCAAAGGCGCAAGCGTGTGTCCCCAACCTCGAACTCTGCCCATGCCTTCGTGCCGTTGATGGCGTAGCCGCGGCCGAAGAATGCGTCATGGCATTGGAGCGGTCTGAACATCAGATTCAAGCTGCACAATCGGAATCCACCGTTCGTCGCGCGCAACTCCCAGTGCTCCACCCGGTTCGGCGAGAACGGCGGGATGCCCGGCCCCGTGACGAACTCAGCTCGCGTACCACACGCCATCCTCGCGCCGCTGCCATCGCTGCGTCGTCAAGGTCTCCCCTCGCGGCCCCTCCCGTTGCAGCCAGCAGTCGCGCAAAGCCTCTGGTACCGCGTCTCCCGCAGGCGCGGAAGTTCCTGCGAGCGCAATGCGAGCATCGCCGTCAGACAGCGTCGCGCGAAGAGGTCGATCTGCATGTGTGCCCCCATTCATGGCCTAGGATTTGTAGCCGTTCATCGGGAGGCGTTGCGATCGGGACGTCGACACGAAGCGCCGTGTTCGATAGGAATCGATGATGTCAGAAAATCTAGTACCTATGGTGGTGGCGATCATCGCGGGACTGTTCGGAGCAATTGCTGGGCGCGTGTTTGCCGTCGAGGCACAGAACCGTCGCACAGCGCTGTTCGCTGCCACGTATGTAGGTGCCGGCGTGGGACTGGTGACTGCGCTACCTGTCGGCTCGATGCTCACAGTCATCGTGAAACTGCTAGGCGCCGAACGGGATTTGTCCACTTTGCTCGACGCGTTGGATGTCACGGGAACAGCCGTCATGTGGGGGACCGCCAGCGGCGCCGCTGGCGGTTTGGTGATCGGCCTTATAGTCCTCGCTGGGTTCCACTGGTGGGGCCGCCCGTATCGCGCGCGCGGATAACGTTCGTTCACAGTCCGAAGCACCAGCGCGGCGGCACGTTCAACACCACTGCGGGCTCGAAAGTTGGTGCAGACACTAAAATGGGCGCATGGCGGAGATGCGAACCGCGGAAGCCACATCTCGACTTGGTCACTGTGCCAGCCTAAGCTCTGACAGCTGGTGAGTTGGAACGGCCCATGGTCAACCCAAAGCGCAATGCTGCATTGTCGCTGAGAGCCGACCACCTAACGACCGATTTAGTTTTTGCCCTCATCGCGCTTGCCGCGTTCGTCGTTTACTGGCTCTCCTCCTTCGCTCTGGTGGCACGCAACGGCACCCAACATTTCCACGTGGATGCGTGGCTCTATGCGGAGCTTTCCGAACCGCACTTGTTCGATCGCATCCTGCCCGAAACCCAGCTCGCTCGGATCGTCCGCTTTCATCCTGTGACTGTGATTCTCGCCGCCGGCTGGATGAAAATCGTAAGCCCATTTGCCGCTTGGTTCACGCCCGCGCAGCTTCTGAAAGCGCTGTTTGCGGCAGCAGGAGCGCTCGGCGTGTGGGCATCCCTGCGGGCATTCGCAACCTTGCTGCCTCGCCACTATGCGCTGCTATGGGGAAGCGTCTATGCCAGCTCGCTCGGCATCTGGTATTTCTCCAGCATCGAGGAATCCAAGATCGTCACCGCGACATTGTCCGCGCTGTATATCGCTGCCTATTTGCGCATGCGGACGTCCTTTTCGCGCAGCGCGGCCCTTCGATTGAGCGCGATCTTGTTGATCGCTTGCCTCAACGAGATTGTCGCGGCTTTCCTGGTCGCGATCCCTGCGGTCGACACTCTGGTGCGGGAGCGGCGGGAGGCCTTCAAGCGTTGGTGGATCGCAGCGCATGCCATGGTGGCAGTTTTCGCCCTGCTCCTTCTGGAAGTCGTGATGCGCTCCTGGTCGTCTGTCGTTGGGACGGGCGCGGAGGGGGCAAACCACTTCAGTATGTTGATCTGGTACGCTTCGTATACTCAGTTCACCTTCAACACTGTCTACTATTTCCTTGTCTCTTGGCTCTTCTTCAGCATCGCCGCGCCGGAGCGGTATGCATATCACTGGGCTGACCCCTCCATACATTTCGGTGGGATCTTCATACCGGGGCTCGCCAACTATGTTGGCTCACCCTTGCGGGCTGCTCTGGCGTTCCTGTTCACAGTTTTGCTGGCTGTGGTCATCGTGCTGCGAAAGAGGATGTCCTTCCTGCAGAACGCGCCCGCCGTAATGCTAGCGCTGGCCTCGTACGCCTTCGTCCGCGGGGTGTTCTTTTTGGTATTCAATCCTAAAGAGAACATGTTGTTCAGCCCGAGCGTGATCCTCCCTCACCTGCTGCTGGTGGCCATGCCTTTCGCCGCCTCAACCTTGCCGGAGAGGGCGAAAATAGCTTTGCTTGCGTTATTTGCAGCACTACTTTTTGTCAACAATGGACTCTTTGTCCTGGGCTAGTCCGGCGCATCCGCCCGTGTTCTCGTTAGCTGCTGCTGCCGGCCCGTCTTCCAATCTGCCGGTCGCGCGCAACACATGGGGACAGATGGCACTGGAAATCATCGAGCGCTTCAGCGAAGGAAAATTCCGCGACGGTCGCAACGAAGATAGGATTTTCACCGGCGAATACTTCGCCGCCGTTATTGACGGCTCGAGCGCCACCAAACCCATCGCCGGCCGGGCAGGCGGCATCATCGCCGCTGAGCTCATCGCGAGGGTCCTCGGGCAGTTGGAGCCAACTTCCAAGATCGACGGCTTCATTGCTGCGGCAACAACCGCCTTGAAAGGCGTAGCCAGCAGCTACGACGTCCCGTCTCCGTTCGCAGCCACAGTCGTGTATTCCATTCAGCGACGGGAAATCTGGCGCGTAGGGGATTGCCCCTTCAGCATAGACGGCGTCTGGAACATTCCAGGCTACAACCCGCACGAGCAGGGCTTTCTTGCTTTTCGCAGCATGATGCTGGACGGCTACGCGAAGATGGGAGGTACAGGAGCTTGTGAGCCCACTCCAGTCTTGGATGCGTGCGCCCAAGATTGGCTTGCTATGACCAAGTACTGGGTCAACGCAGACGATAGTCGCAATGCGTTCGCGGCTGTCGATGAGCGCTCCCCCTCAGAGCGGTTTGTCGAGGTATTCCGCGTACGCGATGAAGCCCGATCGCTTGCCCTCGCCTCCGATGGCGCCATCGTTTCTCCAAAAGGGAGACGAGGTCCTCTCGACGCGCAAGACATGCTCGATCAAATCGCCCTGCTGCGGCTGCATGATCCGCATGGCGTGAAGCTGTTTCCATATTGGCGCGGCTTTATTGCCGGCTCGACCTACCTCGACGACACCACACTGCTGCGTTTTCATCTATGATCGGTCAGTCCGGCTTGCGGACAGACGCCTGTGGCCACACGGTAGAAGGGTAAGCCCGGGATGACACGAGCGGACGGTGAAGAGGCTAGGCTTCGCGCGTCCTACCTGGATCTGATGCGCGACAGCCTGATCGGCCGGCTCAACGAGGACCCGCCGCTGCAGTCGTGCAAAATCGAGGGATATAAGTCTGAGAACCGGGAGGATGGGTGGGACTGGCCATCAAAGGCGCCGTCCATGATCGGTGCGAAGCGGATGAATAATGTGCGCAGCGAGTGCGAACGCGTGCTGCGAGCGGGCGTGCCGGGCGACTTCATGGAAACCGGTGTCTGGCGAGGTGGGGCCTGCATCATGATGCGCGCCGTGCTTCATGCCTACGGCATCACCAATCGGCGGGTAATCGCGGCGGATTCGTTTGCCGGGTTTCCAGCGCCCACGGCAGGTGTCGCAATCGACGCTGCGTTCGACTTCCACACCTACAAAGACTTCGCGGTTTCGGTGGCGGAGGTGAAGGCGGCATTCGCACGCTACGGCCTGCTGGATGATCAGGTCGTCTTCGTCGAAGGGCTATTCAAGGATACCCTTCCGTCCGCGCCGGTCGACCGGCTGTCTCTTTTGCGCCTAGACGGCGACATGTATGCCAGCACCATGGATGGGCTGGTCAATCTCTATCACAAGGTTTCCCGCGGCGGGACGGTGATTGCCGATGACTATTTTCTGTTCGAGTCGCAGCGCAACGCCATCGACGAGTTCCGCGCCGCGCACGGCATAGCTGACCCCATCAGCCAGATCGACCAGTTCGGCGGCTACTGGATAAGGAGTTGATCGCGCCGATCACTCTTGCGCCAGCGCGGCGCCCGGTTGCTCCCGTCCATGATTCTGCGCGGGGAATACGGTTCCGCCGCCGCCTTTCGACGGGGAGAATGCCGAGCGATTTTGCTGCACCCAGTCCACCAACTGCGAGACGCCCTGAGCGGCAGGAACTTCCGGCTTCCAATCGAGCGCTTGTTGCAGTTTGCGGATATCACTTATGTAGACTTGCTGGTCGCCCGGTCGCCAACTGCCCCAGCGCAATGGGATCTTGCGACGCAATCTCCGCTCGAGCAACTCGACTAGCTCGAGCAACGAGAGGGTGTGGTCGGGCCCGCCGCCCACGTTGAAGGCTTGCCCAGCTACCTTTTCTGGGGCGCGGATAGCCAGCTCGTAGGCTCGCACCAGGTCCTGCACATGCAGGACGTCGCGAACCTGCTTGCCGTCCCCATAGATGGTGAGGGGGTGTCCGAGCAGAGAGGCAATGGCGAACCATGCCACCCAACCCTGGTCCTCCACGCCGAATTGCCGGGGTCCATAGATGCAGGATTGGCGGAACGAAACTGCAGGAATCCCATAGATGCGCGAGAAATCGAGTGCGTACTGGTCGGCCGTACCCTTGGAGCAGCCGTAAGGCGACAGGAAATCGAGCGGCTCGTTCTCGGGGACGCCATGCGGCCGGTCGACATAGGCATAGCGGTTGCCGCGCAGTTCCGACGATGCTCCGGCAATCTTCCCATACACCTTGTTGGTCGACGCGAAGATGAAAACCGCCTCCGGGCTGTACCGCCGAACTGCGTCGAGCAAGTTGAACGTGCCCATTGCATTGATCATGAAATCGGCGCGCGGATCGACCACCGACGTCGTCACTGCCACCTGCGCGGCGAGATGGATCACGGCATCAAAGCTGCCTTCGGCGATGACCCGGTCAACCGAAACCTTGTCGCGAACATCGACCTTCTCGAAATCAAAGGTTGTGCCGTCGCTCAGCCACAAAAGGTTCAGATCGGCACCCGGCCTGGAAAGGTTGTCGAGCGCGGTGACATTCCAGTTCCGCGCCCCGAAATAGCGGGCCGCATTGCATCCGACAAATCCGCCGCCGCCAGTAATCAGCACGCGCTTGGTGGGCATAAGCTTGACCTTTGCTAGTTATCGAATTCGTGCGATCGGGGCGGGCGTAGTTCAAAACATGGCACTTGCACGCCGAGTCTTGGAAGCGTGACCTGAACGTGAGGTGAACCCGGCGGTTCCCATGAGCGATGCGGATGTCATCGGTGCCGTGTATTCGAAGCAACACGCGGCATCGACGACCGCATGGTGCGTTTCTCAAGGCGACGGAACGGAGGTGACTGGGCGTTACCCGTCCTGCGTTGGATAGAATTCCAAATGCGACCCTCGCCTGTTCTTGAATCGCTCGCCGTATGATGCTCTTGCTTGTCATTCGCTCGGCGGAAATGAAAAGGGCGGGCCGGGCCGTGAACCCACAGGCGGAAGGCGCAGCATGAAAATACTTGTAACCGGCGGTGCCGGCTTCATTGGCTCGCACCTGACCCGGCGCCTGCTTGCGGAAGGGCATGGTGTTTCAGTTGTCGACAATGAATCGAACGGCCGAAGGGAATGTGTGCCGAGCGGTGCCAAATTCAGCCGCGCCGACGTTGTGACGCCGGCCCAGATAGAGCCGGTTTTTGCTGAGGGTTTGGACGTTGTCTGCCACATCGCTGGGCAGGTATCGATCATCCGCTCCTTTTCCGATCCAGTCGCGGACCTGCGCACCAATGTCGAAGGCACCCTGAACGTTCTCAAGTTGTGCCTTAAGTACAAAGTCTCGCGCCTGATCTACGCCAGTTCCATGACGCTGTATGGTCAGTGCGAGACCATTCCGACGCCTGAAGTCGAGCCTTGCCGCCCGGACTCCTATTACGGCATCACAAAGCACGCAGCGGAGAGATACGTACACTCGACAGCTGAGCGCCCCGATCTCGGTTTCGACTTCAACGTTACGTCACTGCGCATGTTCTCGGTTTATGGGCCCGGCCAGTCGTTCAGCAATCCCTATCAAGGCGTGCTCGGCATCTTCTCGGGCAATCTGCTGCGCGGCGAGCCGATTACTATTTTCGGCGATGGCCAGCAGACGCGCGACTTCATCTACATCGATGACATCGTTGACGGCTGGGTGCGGGCGCTGAACACACCCAAGGCAGCCGGAGGTGTGTTCAATCTGGGGAGTGGCCGGTCGCTATCCATCAACCAGCTCGCCGACGCGGCCATCGCCGCATTTGGTCATCCACCGGGTGGCTACAAGGTGATCAGGGCACCTTCGCGGCCAGGTGAGCAACGCACCATCCAGGCCAATATCAGCCAAGCTCGAGCTGTGTTGGGCTGGCAGCCGCTCACCTCATTTGAGACCGGCCTCGCCAAGACTGTGAGCTGGGCGCGTGAGGAGTTTGCCAGCGCCGGCGCGGCAACGGCTACCAAGCAAGGCGCACAATGAAGGTTCTCCTGGTTACCTGGGTCGATCCCTGGACGCGCAACGTCGCGACCATTCACAAGTGGGTCGAGGCCGGACGGACGTTGGGGCACGAGGTTGTCATCTTCGGTCCCCCCAATGCTGATCTGCCCAAGCTCACTTTCACGACCGACCTCGCAAACGTCGACATCGCGCTGCTGGTCGCGCAGCTGCAGCCCGATTTTCCGGACATGCCATACCTCGCACGCTTCCTCGACGGCATACCCCGCGAGCGCCGGATGGTTCTCGACATGTGGGCACGATACGACGAGACCGTTCGTGTCGAGCACGACTTCAATCACCTGGAGAAATTCGACGGTCACCTTGGCTGGGAATGGCATGATGCGTTTCGGGCCGTGTCGAGCACGGTTCTGCAGCCGACCCTTGCCCCGCGCCGGCCTGACGTGCAGTCGTTCCTGTTCCACGGCTTCGATGCCGGCTCGGTTGCCGCGCCCTATACCTCGGCGCGCGAAGCGGCCGCCGCATGGATGCAGAAGGCGTATGGCCTGATGTATGCGGGCAGCAACTGGCAGCGCTGGGACCAGGTACGCTCCGTCCTGCAGGCGCATGCCCCGTTATGCGCCAAGCTGGGTCCCGCCTGCCTGATCGGCTGGGATTGGCGCACCCGGCCGGAGTGGGCCGTGAAAAACGGCATCATGGGTATCGATACCGATCCGGACCTGCTGGCCCGGCTGCAAGTCGAGGTGCGCGACGGCGTGCGCTTCGATGCCATTGTCGACCTTCTGGGCCAAGCCCGCTTTGCGCCCGTTCTGCACCGACCGTTGTTCCGCCACTTGGGGTTCGTCACAAACCGCACGTTCGAATCATTCTACGCGGACACAATCCCGGTTCTGATGCTGCCCCGGGATTTTGTATCGTCGATCTACGGGGCTGCAGCCCTGCGGCTTGTGCCGGGTGATGATCTGGCCGCGCACCTGATCGAGGTCATGCGTGCACCGGAGCCCTATTGGGAGGCGGTCATTCAAACTCGGGCCCATCTCGCCGAGCACCACTCCTATGCCCGGCGGTTCGAGCAGCTTGGCAAACTTGCTGCCGTGCACTCCGCTCGCGGAGCGGTGCGTTGAGGATCCTGTTCGTGATGAAGCATCGGGGCAACGCGGGCAGCACGCACGCAGTCGCCAACTACATGCGCATCGCGCCGAAGTATGGCCACTCCGTTTCCATTTACGGCAATCCGATCTCGTACGTGCCGGAACTGCAGTTCTCCATGGACATCCGCAGCTTCGACCGTGTCGTCTACGTGTACGAGTCGGAGCTGTACCGCATCAAGCGCATGCAGGACGCCGTCCTGCTGGACCGCTTTGCGCGACGGCACCGGCTAATCGTCGATACTGACGGGATGTACAATCCGTTGATCCATATCGATGGCTATGACTTCAACCATCGCAACGAGCAAGAGCGGGCACAATGGATCGACTATATCGAGGCGCTCGGCGACACCATCGTCCAAACGACCCTGGAGCCACCTCCTAATCCAAAGGCCGGCTGTCTCGAGTTCTTCGGCTACAATCCGACCCTTGAGCTCGATCCGGCCTCGGTGCCGCCGAAGGTGTACGATGTCCTGCATGTTGGCCACAACTGGTGGCGTTGGCGGGAAGTATCGACCGAGCTGCTGCCCGCTATCGAACAGATCCGCGAGCAGATCGGCAGGATAGGGTTCGTTGGCCTATGGTGGGACGCACCGCCGCCGGAGGGCTCGGCTGCGGGTCCTGAAGAGGCGTTCCAGTCCGATCCCGACGAGTTGCGCCGATTGCGCATCGAGACACCGCGGGCCGTCATGTATCACGACGTCATTCGGACAATGAGCAGCGCGCGCATCAACATCTTTACGCAGCGACCGGTCTTGCGTCACCTGAGGCTCCTTACCCTTAAGTATTTCGAGATATTCTGTGCCGATACGATCCCGCTCTTGATGCTCGATCACGAGCACGCCGAGGCCATATACGGGCGGGCCGGCCGCGAGCTGGTGCTGACGGGTAATGTCGCCGGGAAAATTGTCGATGCCCTGCATCGACCCGATTACTACCTGGAGGTCGTCGGTACGGTCCGGCGCCATCTTGCCTCGCACTACTCCTACAACCGGCGTGTCGAGGAGCTGATCGCGGCGGTCGGCAATTGAGGCGGCCAAGCAGAGAGAACGGAGTCATGCCGCAATGAAGCTGGTGTTCGTGTACTGGGGCTATGAGAACGCCGGCAGCATGCTTGACCTGCGCGGCTACGCGCGCGCTGCCAAGGCTCTGGGCCACGAGTTGGTCGTGTACGGGCCGCCCAACCCGAAATTTGGCCTCGACTATTCGCAGGACCTCGCTGGCTCCGACGCCGTCATTTTCGTCTTCGAATGGACGACCTCGCTGCAACACGGTGATCGGCTGGACTGGGCACGGCTCATCGAGGCGGTTCCACGCCGCCGCCGCATCGTCATCGACTGCGATGGCGCCTACAACGACCCGATCGAGTTCAACGGCGACTACAATCACCGAAACGAGGCGTCAAGCGCGTACTGGACGGAGGTCTGCGACAGCCTCTCCGACAAGATCTTCCAGCCGACATTGCGTCCGCAGCGACGCAACGTCCAGCCGTTCCTGTTCCATATCTATGATCCAACCTGGGAGACGCCCTTCGACTTCCCCGGCAAGGAATTCAGCATGGTCTATGTCGGGCACACCAAGTTTCGCTGGCGCGGCATGTCAAAGGTTCTGCGCGGCATCGAAAAGATTCGCGAGCGGGTCGGCCGTATCGCGCTGGTGGGCGAGGGCTGGCAGTATCCAATGGACTACATGCAGTGGGACGACATCAAGGCCAACTACTATGTCGATCGCGACTACCTGAAGAAGATTGCCGTCGAGGCCTTGCCGGCGGTGCCGTACCAGAAGGTGGCTGCCACGATCAACAAAGGCGTCTTCAATCCTGTCGTTTACCGGCCGTTGTTTGAGCGGCTCGGCATGGTCACATGCCGGACCTTCGAGACGCCGGCGGCAGGCACCATTCCGCTGTTCCTGCTAGATCGCGACTACGTCGCCGAGATTTTCGGTGAGCGCGCCACTCAGCTTGTTCTGGATGGCGAGCATGTTCACGAGCTGATCGCCGACGTACTCGCGCGTCCCGACTACTATGCAGACATCGTCATGGCGGTACGCGAAGATTTTCGCCTTCGGCACAGTCCTGAGGCGCGCCTCCGTGAACTCGTCTCGCATATCGAGGCATGACCGTGGGTCCTGCACGACATAAGCTTGGTCCTTCTGACTCAGCTCCGGTACAAACCATGAGGCTGCGCTACGGGTTCAACGAAATCGACGGCTGGGCAGCGTTCGCGCTCGGCGATCATCGCGAGAAGATCCGCCGGCGCCTCCAATTGATGGGCACCCAGGTCGTCCGTGTATTCGTGTTCGATAAGCCTGTGCCTGATCCGGTCAAGGAATGGCATTGGTTCGCCGCCGTGCTGCAGGCTGTGCTCGACGCGGGCGCCAAGCCGATGATCACCTTCGCCAAGTTTCATCCTCCGTTCGACAACCCCGCCAACATTCGCGATTTCGCCTCACGCTGCTGCGAGGTCGCATGGGGCTGCCTCGAGCAATGGGGCGGGGATGAGGTGAAGGACTGGTACTGGTGCGTGTGGAACGAGCCGAACAATCCGGACATCGGCGGCGATGTTGGCTACACTCAGTACCGCCACATCTACGAGGCCGTCGCGCTAGGCCTGCTTGAGCTGCTGGAGCCGCATCTTGGCCAGCAGAAGGTCAGGCTGGGCGGACCGTCGATTGATGGAACCCAGCGTGCATTCTGGATGGATTGGATTGCCCAAATGGTTGCCGATCTAGACGACCGCATGCTCGGTTTCGTCAACTGGCATATGTATGCCGATTGGCGTCCGGCCGTGCCCAGTGAGACGACGGATGCCAAGTTGTGGGGCGCCCCGGATGCGCCAAATGGCGCGATGTTTGAAGCCTTGGCGATGGCACAAACGCCGCAATACGAAGCACGTGCGCGCGGTGTGGGTCGCCTTCTGAACGGCCGCGATATTCTGAACGTTTGCGGTGAACTCAACACAGTGGCCCACCACGAGCATTCCTACACTCTTGGCCTGAACCAGAATGCATTCGGAGCGGCTTACTATGCCTCTGCGCTCATCCACCTGATCAGGGGCGGTGCCGACTTGGAGATGCGATGGACGGCGACCTCCAAGAAACTGGACTGGGGCGAGCGCGACGATGCCTACGGTCTGATGTCGATTACCGGCGATCCGACCCCGGCTTGCCTCGCCAAGCAGATTTTTGCCCAGAACGTCCGGTTCGGCGACTTCGTCTGCTTTCCCGCACCTGCCGAGGCTGTGGATATGGATGCCGTCATCGCGTCAAACGCTGGGCGTCTCAGCGCCGTGTTCGTCAATCCGACGTCCCGTCGGCAGATCGTAAGGCCCTGCGACTGGGACGAAAGCCTCACGGGCTGCCGCGAGATCCTGAAGCTGGATGCAAGCACGGGCAACCGCGTCGTGCGAGAACCGTTTAACGGAACTATCACCTTGCAGGGATATGGTGTCGCCGTGGCGACCACTGCGGGGGACACGGTAGTGGACTGATTGGCCGAAGCTTGCTGCAAAATGTGCAATGCTCGGTGCCGACGTCGCGCGAGACGACCTGCTGCCTGAGCATATCGCAGACCAGATACGGGAGTGACGCGTGGACAAGGCATTCGGTTGGATTGGGGAGATCTTCCAGACCCTCCTGAGGCTGCTACCCTGGCTTGTAATCGTGCCCGCAACACATGGCGGTGTGGCATTCGTGCGCGGCCATCGCATCAAGGAGTGGAAGGCCGGGCTGCACTGGTACTGGCCGGTCGCCACGACCTACAAGACAATGGCGATCGTTCGCCAGACGCAACGAATTCAATCCAAGGTCGTCATGACCAAGGACTTGCGAACCGTCACCGTCGGTGCCCTCGTGACCTACTATGTGGACGACGTCGTGGCCGCGATTGCCCACATAGCCGACCTACCTTCCGACATTATGGAGCGCTCGCAGGGTGCGATCCTGGCTGAGGTGAGCGAGCGAACCCTCGAGGAGATCCAGTCCAATCGCCTGGCTTTCAACGCGAGCCTCACCGTACGGGTCGGCCAGGTGTTGAACGGCTACGGTGTGCAGATCATTCAAGCGCAGCTGACCGAATTCGCACCCTGCCGTGCCATCGCCATCAATGGGCATGCGGCAATCGGCCAATACACGTTGTGGACCGGCTTCTAAACCCGTCCCCTTGCAGCGACAGGTGGGCGGACCAACTGCGCGCGGCCACCGACCCGCCCGGCTTGCGACATTTCCTTGTCGAAGTAGACGACTGTTTTCTTCAATCCCTCGCGCAGTTGCACGGTAGGCGACCACTCGAGCCGCTGCCGAGCAAGCGCAATGTTTGGCTGTCGCTGTTTTGGATCATCCTCCGGTAGCGGCAAGAATGAAATCTTGGAGCGTGATCCTGTCGCCTCGATCACCAGCTGGGCCAACTCGCGCATGAAGAACTCGTCGGGATTGCCGAGGTTGATCGGGCCGGTGATATCCGCCGGGCTCTGCATCAGCCGCACGCACCCGTCGATCAGGTCGTCCACGTAGCAGAAGGACCTGGTCTGGTTGCCGTCGCCATAGATGGTGATGTCCTCGCCCTTCAGGGCCTGCACGATAAAGTTCGACACCACGCGCCCGTCGTCGGGAAGCATGCGCGGACCGTAGGTGTTGAAAATGCGCGCCACCTTGATTTCCAGCTTGTGCTGGCGGTGGTAGTCGAAGAAGAGCGTCTCGGCGCAGCGCTTGCCTTCGTCGTAGCAGGAGCGCGGGCCGATCGGATTGACGTTGCCCCA
>Ga0075428_100004514_pt1 | contig 15372 bp, 18 predicted proteins | sample RhiMetdeltSRZDD2_FD_75291 | JGI IMG/M metagenome (GOLD analysis project Ga0075428, IMG submission 75291) | Populus rhizosphere microbial communities from Tennessee, USA - Rhizosphere MetaG P. deltoides SRZDD2 | ecosystem: Host-associated > Plants > Roots > Rhizosphere > Soil | place: USA... | reverse complement strand
GGCCGATACTTCGGAAGAGGATTCAGCTACGCTCCGGGCGATCGAACTGATGGCCAGGCGGATCGAAACCCTGGGTGGAACGCTTCAATATACCTTTCGGCTTGCCTACACCGACCCGGTCAGCAGCGCCCCGAACATGCTTGCCATCCAGCGCAAACTGGATCTGGCCCTCAGCGAAGCCATCCTTGAACAAAAACACCTATGCCTTTGCCTGATCGACGGTGACAGCCTCAAGCGATATAACAGCAAAGGGTATGCAGCTGGCGATGACGTGATTCGCAAAATCACAAACACCCTGAGCTCGGCTTTACGTCCCAGTGACTTCCTGGGGCGCTGGCGCATGGGGGATGAATTCATCATCATTCTGCCTGCCACAAATGTAGATCAAGCGTCCATGGTTGGTGAAAGACTGCGTGCTTCCATTGAACAGGCGTCGCAGGGATGGTTATTCCCCACCTCCATTTCGATGGGCATTTCCTATTACCCAAAACATGGCTACACTGCCAGCCAGCTGATCGAAGCCGCCGAGAAGGCGCTCGCGCAGGCGAAGATAAGTGGGAAGAACCGGGTAATTGTGGCGTCGTGAAGCACCTGTCATTGCGAGCCTCGAGCCTTAAACGGCGAGATGGCGATACCAATCTCCTCTGCGTTTTGATGATTTCTCTTTCCACGGTGGAACGGAAGAAGTATAGCAATTGATAGCCTCCCAGTAGACTCTGAGAGTCTACTGTCAGTATTCTGGAACAAATTCCAATCGGAGGTAATGCGATGAAAACCCTCTCTATCTTTTTGTCCCTGATCAATTCGTTGCTGGCGGGCGTGATTCTGCTGGCAAGCCTGACTGGTAGTGAAATCCGCCAGGCGGCATTTCTATGGTTGTTCACAAAGTTATTTGTAACCTTAATCATTATTGCCATAGGCGTCCTGACCTGGTTGGGCAGCATGTTCACATTGAAGCCTACTCTTATGGCTTTGAGTAGCTTATTCCTGGTTGCTTTGGGCGCGGCAACCGTCGTCTGGACTTTCCATCTGGCGATGGTGACTGGTGATATGGAATACTATATGGTTGTATATGGCGGCAGTCTGGCAATGCAGGGTGCAGCTTCACTCTTCGGCTTTGCTGATGAATCCAGGAATCTCACCGCAACCTCGTAAATAATTTTTGACTTGACATTCCGGATAAGACCTGTACAATAACGCCCATCGAAATGGAGCCATAGATGAATACAATCCATAATTGCTCCTGTCTATGGCGGGGTATGTAACCACCGCCTGAGACAACCTTCACTCACAAGCAGTCAACAGCTCAGGACAGTGGAACAACCCCGCGTACCAATTCGAACGCGCAGAATTGTTCCGTGTCTTTCTATTTTTCTGTTGGCTGCTTTTAGATTCTCGCGTTGACCGCGGCCAAAACGCGAATTCAAATAAAACTTTATGCTAAGGAGAGAATATGTCATACGTACACCCTGAATATCTGGTGGAAACCGAATGGGTTGCCCAAAATCTGGAAAATCCAAATGTTCGCATCATTGAGTCCGATGAAGATCCCTTGCTCTATGCGGTGGGTCATGTCCCAGGTGCCGTGCAGGTAGACTGGTTCAGCACACTACAGCATCCCTTACGCCGAGATTTCCTGACCAAGGAAAAGTTTGAAGAGGTCGCCTCGAATATTGGGATTACGAACGACACGACCGTTGTATTCTATGGCGACAAGTCCAATTGGTTTGCGTGCTACGCATTGTGGCTGTTCCAATATTTCGGTCACCAGAATGTGCGCATCATGAACGGCGGACGACTTAAATGGGAAAAAGAAGGCCGGCCCCTCGTGAAGGATGTTCCCACCTTTGAGAAAACGTCCTATCGCGCGACAGAACCAGATAAATCAATCCGCGCCTTCCGCGAGGAAGTCCTCCAGCAGAGCAGTGCCAAGAAACCACTGGTCGACGTTCGCTCTCCCAAGGAATACTCTGGCGAATTGATCTCCATGCCAAACTATCCGCAGGAGGGCGCACAGCGCGGCGGACATATTCCCGGTGCGGTCAGCATTCCGTGGTCCCAGGCGGTCAACGAAGCCGACAGCACGTTCAAGCGCCCTGATGAACTGCGCGCGCTGTACGAAGGCAAGGGCATAAAACCAGATGGTGAGGTGATTGCCTACTGCCGCATCGGCGAGCGTTCTTCCCTGACATGGTTCGTTCTAAAGTATTTGCTGGGTTACCCAAATGTCAAGAACTATGATGGCTCATGGACCGAGTGGGGCAATCTGGTCGACGCGCCTATAGAAAGATAACCATTATTGCTCTGTCCGGAGCTTCGCGAAGCACGCTTTAGGGAAGCCCTGACAGAGCGAAAGAAATTATGTCCTTACCCCCCAAATTGCAAGAGATTGTGGATGATTTCAGCGGCATGACGAGAGAAGAAAAACTCGAGACTCTCATCGCGTACGCCGAGACCTTCCCGCCTTTACCTGAATGGCTCAGGGAAAGGCGCGATAACATGGAGCCAGTTCCCGAATGTATGACGCCTGTTTTCCTGTTCGCTGAACACTTGCCAACGGGCCGCATCCATTTTCACCTGGATATTCCTCCGCAATCTCCCACAGTGCGCGGGCTGGCATCCATCCTTACAAATGGGTTGAATGGCTGCACCCCTGAAGAAATCATCAGCGTGCCAGGCGATTTCTATCTGCCAATGAAGCTTCATGAAGCGATCTCACAACAACGCCTCACTGGATTTGTCGGTGTTTTAGGACACATGAAACAGGAAGCTGTAAAGCTCCTGGAAAAAAAAGAGTAACTGATTCCACCCACGATTAGAAATAAATAAGAGTTCTGCACCAACGAAAAAAGTAGTTGCACGATTTCAATAACCATGCTAAAATATTGAAAGTTCTCCCCGACCTGCCCCCCTCAGGCCGGGGAGAACTACTTAAGGGTGAATTGATACGATTTTAATCCTAGTACAATCAGTATATGAAGCAAATCAAATTTTTTCTTTTCATCATTTTGATTCTGATCACATCTGCCTGCGCATCGACCAATGCAGGAGCAACGCCCGCTTCACCCATCCCTCAACCTGGCTCTACATCCACAAACTTTCTTCCCGCCGATACATCTACGCCCCGCCCTACTTTCACGGCCACATTTACTCCCACCCTCACAGAAACATCAGCGCCCACCGAAACTCCAACGAATACGCCCATTCCCACTGTGGAAAGTTTGAAGGCCCGGGTCAATACAGGTAAGTTAAGTTGCCGTTACGGTCCTGGCGCAGAATATCTCTATCTGTATGCCTTGAATGAGGGGGCCAACATTAAACTGGTCGGTCGCACCGATGCTAACAACTGGGTCTGGGTGGATGGCACCAGCAAATGTTGGGTCAACGCCGAGCTTCTTGAGATTGCAGGAGAGCCAAAAGCGCTGCCCATCGTTTATCCAGAAATTGCGAAGCTACCCGTGTCACCGTACTATCCCGGCCCAAGTTGGGCCAATGCCACGCGAAAGGACAATAGCGTGGAGATCACCTGGGAACCAGTGCCTATCAGCCCCGGGAAATTTGAGGATGAGTTCATGCATCAATACATCATCGAAGTGTGGCGTTGCGAAGGTGGTCAGATATTCTTCGAGACGCTGGGCACCAACTTTCCTTTCATCGTCGTCGAAAATGATGAAGCCGGCTGCAATGAACCTTCCCATGGGCTTGTTTATGTACAGGAAAAGCATGGCTACGGTGGACCCATCGAAATTCCCTGGCCCGGCCCGTAGACACGAAATTTCGACCTTCTCGTTATATCAGGACTTTTACGGACTTGAATCAACAACCCAACCTGATCGGCAAGTTGGGTTGTTGATTTGAGCGAATTGCAACTCTTACTTTTTCGACTTCTTTCGCTTCCGCACGGCAGCGCCTTGCGAAGAACGTACTGTCTCCTGTGCTGGTTTTTTGATCGTGTTAGGCTTTCCTTTGGATGAGGGAGGCGGTTTGCGTCTCACCAGCCCGATGGGCGGCGGCAGCACAATATCTGGCATGATTTCCTCGGCATTCCGGATCGAAGGAGTGAGGTACCCCCAGAGTCCTACGAGCGTCCCACCGATACCGCAGAGGAGAATCATCAATCCATAACCGGCACCTGGGCCCGTGCCAACCAGCCAGCCGAATATATTTGACCATACCCCATCAGCCTGCATCGCGGGTTCAAAGACTTTGTCGCCGAAATAGCCAGCCAACAGTGGTGTGAACAGAAATGGGACTTGCGCAATAAAATCGCCGGCGGCAAAGATACGTCCCTGAATATCGGGAGGGACTTTCGATTGTATGAATTTATTGATAGCAACGTCTACAACAGGATTGAATAAAGAGTCGATTACTTTCGCGATTACCCAAATAATGAAAATCTGTCCAATCCCCAATAAGGTCAAACCAAACAGGCTGGAAAGAATCCAGCCTAATAAAATGGCTCGTACAGGGCGTTTAATTCCACCTAAAACGCTAATAGCCAGGCCAGCCACTACGGCAGCCCACGCGCCCGCAGATTGGACGGAATCAGCAAGTTCGATGTTGCCACCCGCCCGCAACGCGACCATGGTATAGAGCGCCGTGTAGGATAATGCGATACCTGAAAAGATGTTTCCAAAGAAGAAAATCAGCTGGAGACCCAGCAAACCCGGGCGCTTCAGAATATATCTGATCCCGTACATCGCCTCTTTGAAGAGGTCCGCATGCGATATGTCCAGCGTGTCCGGCGTGGTTGGAATATGCACAAACAACAACATTCCAATCGAAAACACAAACGAGATCAGGTTGATTGCCAGGATGCCCTTCAACCCAAGCGTGCCGTACAAGAGGCCCACCAGTAAGGGACCAAAGATCTCCGGCGTATCATACAATAATGACAGCATCCCGTTGGCACGCACATATTCGCGACGCGGGACCAGGACCGTGATGACCGATGAATAGGTTGGTAAGCGAAAAGCATATCCAATACCTTGAATTACTGCGTTGAGATAGATATGCCAGGTTTGGAGTGACCCCGAAGATTCCAGCACCAGCAGTACCGCTGTCGCTGAAAGCAGGAGGAAATCGTATAGCAGCATCATTGCTTTGCGCGGATAACGATCTATGAAAAAGAGCGCAAATAACACAAATAAAAGATACGCGGCGAAGTAAAAAGATTCCCAGTATCCCAACGCTGTTCCGCTGGCTTCTGTCGCTTTAGAAATCCAATGAATTTGCGCAAATAGTGCCGTACTCGTGGCAATGCCTGCAACCATCTGGCCAAGCCAGATGATAAAAAGACCTCGCATGCCATTTGGACGGTTGGAATTTATTTCCGTTGTCATCAGCGTAGTATCTTTGGGAGGGTAACACAGCCCATATAAGATCACAACCCCATTTCTGGGGCTGGTTTCTTGTAATCTCGTTTCAGAAAATCCTTAAGCGGGTTCCGCTCGCGCCAGTTTGTCGTGATCCGGCAGGATGGTCTCAGCATTGTAAATGTGTGGGATGAAATATCCTACCAGGCCAACCAGCGCCGCAATCAGGCCGCAGATCACGATCAATAGTCCCATGCCTGAGCCCGGACCGGTTCCCACGAGCCAGGCGAAGGCGGCAGGCAAGCCCGTGCCGGCGCGTGCAGCGGGTTCAAGTGCGTAGTCTGCGAGCAGGCCACCGATGATTGGGGAAAGAGGGTTTGTGATCCACGCGATCAGGCGCCGGCTGGAAAAGACGCGCCCCTGCAAATCCGGGGCAACCTTGGCCTGCCAGATAGCCTGGTTCGATCCATTCACCAAAGCGATCACTACCGATGTCAGTACCATACCTGTAATCCAGACTGGCAGGCCGCCGGCCAGACCGATGATGGCCATTCCGATGCCACTAAGGATCCAGCCGAACAGCACGCCGTGAACGCGTCGCTTGAAGCCTCCCCAGGCAGACATGAGCACACCACCCACCACGCCCGCAATGGCTCCAGCCGTTTGAACCGTTCCAAAGGCCAGGCTGTCGTTGCCTGAGCGCGAAAGGATCATCGGCGCGAAAACAGTGAAGCCAATACCTGCAAAAAGGTTGCCCACAAAGAATACAAGCTGCAAACCCAACAGGCTGGGGCGCTGAAAAATATATTGGAATCCATAGGCTGCCTCTTTCAACAGGCCGCCACTGGCTTGCGCGCCCTCCTGGGTACGCTCGGGTTGCGGCACATGTACGATCAACAAGGCGCCGACAGCCAGGGTGAAAGTGGCTACGTCTATGAATAGAATTCCTGTGAGTTGGATCACAGGCAGCAAGGCGCCAGCCAAGATCGGGGCGATGACGCCAGGCCCGGCTTCCATCAGCGACATCATGCCGTTGGCGCGCCCGAGATGTTCCTTCGGAATCATGGTCGAGATCGCGGCGGAATAAGCCGGCCACTGAAACGCTGTACCAAGACCAAAAATGATGGACGCCACGTACATATGCCAGAATTGCCAGATATCCAAATACAGTACAGTCAGAATTCCCAGCGTCGCAATTCCCGCGCCGAGGTCACTTATCATCATCATCAATTTTCGATTGTGCCGGTCAATCATAACGCCCGCCACCGGCGAAATAAGCAGGAAGGGAATAAAGTAAAACACCTGCATCAGTCCCAACGCGGTGGCGCTGCCGGTCTGCTCGTACATAAAGATAGTCAATGCAAACTGGCTCATCGAGCTGGCCAGTACGGAAATGATCTGCCCCAACCAGATAACGGTAAAAGCGAACATGCCCTGAGGCCGATTGGCCGAACTTGTCATGTAGTCTCCTTTGGCAGGTGGGGAATCGAACCCGGCGAAAATAACACAGTGTGTGTTTTCGAGCATCCCTCTGGCGAGGGTTATTTGGGTTGAAGCGCGGAGTCTGGGTTGCCTTTCATTGTACTTGATCGGAAAACGTATAGGAAGTAAAAGACCCTGAAGTCCGTTACAAAACAGCTTCAGGGTCTCAACGATGAATGGGATCGTTATCGCATCGCACGATAGAAGGCGGAGAAGAGATACGCTAACATGCGTCACACTCCTTTGATTGGAACAGGAAACGAACACCCAATAACACTAAATACTGGCCAGATAATTACTCCACATAAATTTCAACGTGCTCACCATCTTCCTCGTCGGTGACATCAATGATCTTGCCCGTCATACCGGCCCGCAGGGCTTCCATCACGTTTGACATATCCACGCCTTCCACCTCGGGGGCAAAATGCGCACCGATTTTCAGTCCGGCATCCACCAGCGCCAGTGGTATCTGCACCGAAGCCTTCGAGCGTCCCGTGCGCGTGTCTGTCACTCGAATGCGCAACCACTTGGCCCCACCCGGCATACCTGGTACGCGCGGTACGGGAGACTTTTTCACATTCAATGCCGCGAGCAATTTCGTGCCCTCCTCGGCGCTAAGTTTCCCTTCCTCGATCATCTTCAAAATCTTCATCCGTTCTTCTACTGTTGCCATCATAAACCTCCGGTTCTCCTTGCATTGCACCACCGTGCTGCATGATTAACCAATATATACCTGTACATGCGCGTCATCATCATCAACGTTGATCATCAAAGGCTCTTTAGAATCCTTGGTTGCATTCATCATTTGAATAATGCCTTCCACCCTGCCCTTGCTCATCCCTGTAAAATTGTGACCAAAATTTTCAAAAAACCAGGCCACAAACCCCAGTGGAATGGGAAAACCGAGCGTGATGTGCCTTGGACCATCGCCAGGCTCGGCATTGCGCCTGTCAACATCGACGTAGATCCAGCGGGATGTGCGGCTACCCGCGCCGAGCGCAATCAACAACACGCCTGCCAGCAAAGGCAAGGTCATGCAATAAAACCAGAAATTGACGCCCACATTTTGTTGGATGGCATAAATTGCCCACGCGCTGAACACGGTAACGATTATACCGATCCAGAGCGGGATGAGAGCAAATCGCCGCGCTCTTTCCTTAATCCTGTCGAATTCTGGCGCCTCGGCTTTTTCGTAGCTGGAACCCTGGTGGGGTTGAATCACTTCCAATTCAGCTTCAGCCGATTCATCCGCATGATTGGTGCCCGGGTCAGTATCATCATCCAGAGCACGCATCAAACCAGCCGCGCCTTCTGCCGTGATCGTGCCGTCCGCAACCATTTGCAGAATCTTTTTGCGTTCTTCAGCAGACATTACTTACCTCCCTCCAAAGCGTTCAGAAGCTCCTCAGCCTGTTGAGCGGTGATCTTCTTCTCTGCCAGCATTTTTAGAATTGTCATCCGTTCCTCCTCCGCGATGGGCTCCGAGGGAGGCTCGGGCGGAGTTGGCGGCTTAGGCATCCCTTTGAATTCCCAATTCCAATTGAACCCGCGGCCCCGCCGCGACTGCCGTTCGACATGACGCTCGACACGGCGGGCCGCTTCTTCAGCCCGTTTGGCCGCGCGTGCAGTAGCCTGCTCCACCTGTCGAGAAATCCGGTCGCCAAAACCAGACCAGTCAAAATTTACCCCGGCAAAATTACCAAACTCATCCACGGATTCGGCTGCATCCACCTTATTCGTCAACCGCACCTCCCCACCTGCGCTTAAACTGATCTGTGCAGACCCATCCCCCAACACCACCACACGCTGAGTTGCATCTGCATCTTTATCGATGCCGGGCCAGTCTACATCAATCGCATCGCCCTGCATGGTGACAGTCGCATTGGCAGTTTTCGGCAAAACCAGCAGGATATCGTCCCCGGCATTTACAGCATAGCCGCCATCTGCTTTTGGCTCCAGGTAAACAATCACATCATCGCCGACGTTGACTTTGATGTTCCCGCGCGCCCCGCGTAGTGCAAGATCATCGGCAACCGAGTCAAGCGTCACATTGCCGTCGACATCGCGAATGGACACATCACCATGCGCGTTTTTGATGTACAAATCTCCTTTTGCGCCGCGCAGGCTGAAATCAGCATGAATTGTGTCAATGGAGATCGATCCCGCATCCCGAATGGAAAGATCGCCATGGATCTCCTGTATTTCCATGCCTCCGAGCAATCCGCGAATCGATGCATCGCCGCCGATGAATTTGATCGCGAGCGAGGCACCTTTGGGAAGGCGTAAGGAGACGTCACTGCCCGATGAAACAGAAACCGTTTCACCCGTCTGTTCGACGCGGGCGTCGTCCTCATCCGATTTGATCAGCAGATCGGCACCATCCCAGCCCACCACACTGAGATCGCCGCCGATTTTTTCAAGTTGGATTTTGGGGTTATTCCCTACAAACACAGATTTTGACATGGCTGGTTACTCCTCACCGCGCAGCATGCGCATGGCATCCTCAGCTGAAATCTTGCCGGCTTCCAAATCTTCCAAGACACTGTTCCGTTTTTCGGCGCCGACGTCGACGGATTCATCTTTACCCGGTTCATAACCCAGCGCTCGAATCACCTCGTGTAATCGATTGCGAATCGTAGGGTAGGAAAGGCCAAGTTCCTGTTCCATACGATTGATCTTGCCCTCACAGCGTACAAAGGTTACGATAAAATCAAGATGCTCGGCAGTAACGTGCGCAATCGGTCCACCTGAAAAACGACCTTCGATGGATGTATCACAAGTCGAACAGTGTAGACGCGTAATTTCTAATTCAGATTTGCATACCGGGCAATGAGTTGGTGTCGCATACATATGAAACTCCGTAGGTTTATCACAATTTTAGTCGAAAATCAATATTCAGAATACAAAAATCACTTTTTATAACAAAATTATAATCATTATTTATTATTTGTCAAGTGTTATTAAATAATTTGAAACATTAAATTGAGATATTTGAAATTCTCTCAAATTCACCTTTATTCCATGGAGCAGTCATGATTCGCTCACTATTTTATACCCCCGGTCAGCCTATACGCAAAGATATTCCCCCCAAAGAATTCCCCAAATTAACCCGAGATCGTCGCGGTGTACTATGGGTAAATTTTGAGAATGAAACAGCCGAAACCTGCCTCCCCATCCTCCAGAGCTTCGGATTTCATCCACTGGCAATTGACGATGCCCTGCAGGAAGTTCATGTGCCGAAAGTGGATGATTGGGGAGATTACCTCTATATCGTCTTAAACTATTTGGATATTAAACCAAATGGTAATTACTGGGAAACGAACACCGAAGAATTGGACGTTTTTCTCGGCCCAAACTACATTATCACACTTCAAGATTCTCCGATCCCGGCTATTGGAGATACATGGGCGGCCTGCGACCGGGACCTGCGCACCGTTCAAGAAGGCGCGGATCACATACTTTACAGAATCGCAGACAACCTCGTTAGCGGATACATGCCTACCGTGGAAAAGATCGACGCGGCCATCGACCAAATCGAAGATGAAGTCTTTGATCGCCCTGCGCCTCGGACTCTCGAAAAGCTGTTTGCCCTCAAACGCCTCTTACAAGCGATGAGGCGGATTCTGCTCCCCCAACGCGAGGTGTTGAACAAACTGGCCCGCGACGATTACAAAGTTATTGACCCGAAGGACCGCATCTTCTTTCGCGATATCTACGATCATCTGGTGCGCCTGCATGACTTGAACGAAAGCCTGCGTGATCTGGTAGGCGGAGCCCAGGATACATACTTATCCGTCGTCAATAACCGCATGAACGACGTGATGAAGACTCTAACCATCATAACCACGCTGTTCATGCCCATCACATTTATCACCGGCTTCTTTGGGATGAACTTCTTCGAACCAGTCGCGAATCTCACCGGTTGGACCACCTATCAAACCTTTCTAATCACCCTGGGCATCATGTTATCATTCCCAATTGCCATGTTCTTTTGGATGCGATCGCGCAGGTGGGTGTAACCTTTCCCTCCAAATTAGTAATCGAAAAGGCTTGACACAGAACAAGCGTTCGAGTATCATTTATAGCACAAATGAGCGAAGAATGCTCATACTTGCCCATATTTGGCAGGAGGCATAAATGATGGTTCGAAAAAGCAAAGGTCTGACGGACAAGCACATTAAAGTGCTCGAGTTCATGACGAATTATCACGGTGAAAACGGCCGTCCGCCCTCCATCCGTGAAATTGGAGAGAAGGTCAAAATCTCATCCACATCTGTCGTCAATTATTATCTTGATCAGCTGATGAAGATGGGGTACTTGAAACGTGACACCCGTGTCTCGCGTGGCCTGCGTCTGACCAATAAAGTCAATGAAGTCGTTCAAATGATCACTGATACACTTCGCGTCCCGATCCTGGGCCCGATCGCCGCTGGTCCGTTGATGCTGGTCCCTGAAGCAGGCATTGACTATATGAACGATAAGGAATATAACGCGGTGGAAATTGCCCGCAGCCTCCTCCCCAGTAAGGAAAAAGGCAACGATCTGTATGCCTTGGAAGTCAAGGGAGATTCCATGATCGACGCCATGATCAACGACGGTGACATCGTGGTGATGAAACCCGCGCAGGAAGCTCGCAACGGTGAGATGGTGGCCGTGCGCGTGGATAACGAATATACTTTGAAGTACTTCTATAAGGAAAAGGATCGTTATCGCCTTCAGCCCGCCAACCCCACCATGCGGCCGATCTTTGTAAAGAAGAACGATCCGCTGGAGATCAATGGCAAAGTGGTGATGGTCATCCGCAAGATGGCTTTCGCTGCCTAACTTGACCAAGCTATAAAGAATAGGAGACGACCAATGGTCGTCTCTTTTGATTCAACGCTGCCGTTCCAGCCAATCGCTAGAAAAAACAAAAAGGACGGTTCTACGCCGAGCCGTCCTTTTTGTTTTGTTTCGGTTGGACTATCTTATTCGAGAACGATGACCGCGCCAGCTTCTTCCAGTTTCTTCTTGGCGTCGTTGGCGGCTTCCTTACCAACGCCGGAGAGAACCTTGGATCCAGCAGTTTCAGCCATCGTCTTGGCTTCGCCGAGACCGAGGCTAGTCAACTGACGAATGACCTTGATGACATCAATCTTCTTGGCGCCGGTCTCCTTGATGACTACATCGAACTCAGTCTTTTCTTCGACAGGTTCGGCGGCAGCCGCAGTGCCACCAGCCGCCGCAGCAACAGCCACAGGTGCAGCAGCAGACACGCCCCACTTCTCTTCCAATTTCTTCACCAGTTCAGCCGCCTCGAGGACGGACAATGTGGAAAGTTGTTCCACAATTTGATCGAGATTTCCAGCCATTTTTAGTACTCCTAACTTACAAGATAAATTTTGATTGTATTGCGTAACAGCCTGCTGGTTACGCTGCAGCGGGAGCCTTCTCTGTGAAGGCCTTGATAACAGCCGCCAACCCACGGGCTGGTTCGGCAATGGTGCGGGCGAGTTTGCCAGCCGGGGCCTGCAAAACACCCAACAACTGGGCACGAACAACCGGCAGCGGCGGCATATCGGCCAGCGCCTTCACCTGGGCGGAGTTAAGAGTCTGCCCTGCCATGAAGCCACCCTTGACCTTGATAAACTCAATGCCTTTTGTTGCTTCTGTCAACGCCTTGGCTGTGGATGCCGGATCCGTAAAGGCAAAAGAAACTGCAGTACTCTTTTCCAAATAGTCTTCGGGAAAAGCCATGCCTTGTTCAGAGAATACGCGGCGTGCCAGAGTATTCTTCACTACGTGAAATTCGCCGCCAGACTCACGTATTTTCGCGCGGATACCATCCAGAGCCTTCATCTTTACACCGGTATATTCCACGAGGATTACAGCCTGGCTTTTCTTCAACCAGTCGGCATACGTAACCAACACTTCTTCTTTACGTTCTTTTGAAACTGCCAAAGGATTCACCTCCTTTCATGAAAAAGTCTTTGCCACTTTACAGGCAAAGACTTTGAGCAAACCCCGAAGGGAGGTTAACGGTCGCAGACCGTAATTTGCTGTTCGTCCTCACCTGAGCAGGAAATTAAGTGGCGCCTAGGCGCCACACCTACCTTCTTTGGTGAAGTGGCTTTCAGGTTATTTGCGAGTAATTTTACTCGGTTACCTCAAGTTTAAGTGTATCACTTGCATTCACTTTTATTCCAGGACCCATTGTCGTGGAAAGCGTAATACGTTTAATGTAATCGCCCTTTGCGCCAGATGGACGTGCCTTGTGGACCGCGTTCATCAACGCGGCAAAGTTTTGGTACAACTGGTCAGCACTGAACGAAGCCTTACCCACTGAAACATGGATATTGGCGGTCTTGTCCAGGCGGAACTCTACACGACCAGCCTTCGCTTCCTTGATGGCGCGTGGCAAGTCAGCAGCATTCACAACGGTACCAGCCTTCGGGTTCGGCATGAGTCCGCGTGGACCAAGCACACGACCCAAGCGACCAACCTTGCCCATGGCGTCCGGTGTGGCGATCGCGACATCGAAGTCTAGCATGCCGCCTTCGATCTTCTTCAGGGATTCATCATCGTCTGCCACCATGTCAGCGCCGGCGGAACGAGCTGTCGCTGCACCTTCACCCTGGGCAAAGACCAGTACACGCACGCTCTTGCCTAAACCATTCGGCAGAACCACAACGTCCCGTACCTGCTGATCCGCCTGACGTGGATCGAGTGCGGTTCGAATGTGCACTTCAACCGTTGAGTCGAATTGGGTGATGGTGGTATCCTTCGCCAGCGTTACCGCTTCGCGAACTGAATATTCCTTCTCCAAATCGACCTTAGCCAGAGCGGCTTTATATTTCTTTCCGTGTTTAGCCATTTTTACCTCCGTGGTGCAAGCGGGCTGAGTAAATCAACCCTCCCACAAAATTAGTCAGTCACCGTGATGCCCATCGAACGGGCGGTGCCTTCAATCTGTTTGATCGCGCCTTCCAGATCAATTGCGTTCAAATCCTTCAGTTTCGCTTCCGCAATTTCCTTGACCTGCGCACGCGTTACCTTGCCGACTTTTTCCTTATTCGGCACGCCGGAACCCTTCTCCACTTTTGCGGCTTTTCTCAACATCACTGCCGCAGGAGAAGTCTTCAGCACAAATGTGAAAGAGCCGTCTGTATAAACAGTGATCTCAGCTGGGAGTACTTCACCCGGACGGTTCGACGTGCGTGCATTATATTCCTTACAAAAAGCCATGATGTTGATACCATGACCTGCCAAAGCCGGGCCTACGGGAGGCGCCGGGTTGGCCTTTCCAGCTTCGAGCTGGAGACGAACGATTGCCTTAAACTTCTTTGCCATATTTACTCCTTCGTGGTTTTAGCGGGCGATTTACTATAGTGCCAGCGGTTTCCTGGCGTGGGACGCCCTCCCACTGTATCAGGCTGCGGACTTAGCAACTCAAGCCGAAACCTGTTAGTGCTTAATTAATTTTCCTTGACTACGATTTTTCTACCTGCAGGAAATCCAACTCCACGGGCGTTTCACGACCGAAGAACGACACCATCACACGGACTTTGGTACGTTCCATATCAATTTCTGAAACCACACCGCGAAAATCATTGAATGGCCCATCGATAATGCGGACGCGTTCGCCAACCTTGAACGTAACCTTGACCGTTGGTGCCTCGGCCTCCATGCGCTTGACGATCTGTGCAACTTCTTCTGGTCGTAAGGGAGTAGGAGTATTACCCATTCCTACGAAACCGGTCACGCCCGGCGTATTGCGCACCACATACCAGGATTCTTCCGAAAGGGTCATATTCACCAAAACATACCCCGGGAAGATATGTCGCTCTACCGTGCGGCGCTTGCCGTCTTTGACTTCGATTTCTTCCTGGGTCGGAATTACCACGTCAAAGATCTTATCACGCATTCCCATGGTTTCGATGCGCTGCTCCAGGTTATGCCGCACTTTGTTCTCATAACCTGAATAACAGTGGATCACATACCAGGCAGGTCCCTCCACGCCTTCCGTGTGGATCGAGGTCTCCGAAGGCTGAGGCTGCTTCTCGGGAGAAGGGACGCGCACAGGCTCAGGCTCGGATTCCTGAGAAGGCACATGCGCCTCTGAATCCGACAAAGGTGACTCATCGACTGCGTCTGGCTGAGTCTCATCCACCGGATCTTCCGTGGTGCGTTCAGATTGCTCTAGAGGGTCCTGCAAAGACATTCGATCCTCGAATTCGTGATTAGGAAATGTTCAATAACTGGTTTAGCAACCAGTGCGCTCCAGCATCGGTTAAGCCAAGAATAATTCCGACGATGACCATCACCAACAGCACTAGGCCGGTTAATTGCCGGGCCTCAGGCCAGGTGGGCCAGCTCACCTTGCGTAATTCACCGGAGGTCTCACGAAAGTACGCAAGGATCGGGTTTGCTTTCCTGCTTTTCGCTTTCTCAGCCAAGATAAACTCCTTCGATTTCTTACGGCTAAAACGCCGCCCTACTTGCACAGCGGCGTTCATTTCTGGCAGGCCAGGCAGGACTTGAACCCACAACCGCTCGTTTTGGAGACGAGTGCTCTACCAATTGAGCTACTGGCCTA
>Ga0075428_100004513_pt1 | contig 15375 bp, 12 predicted proteins | sample RhiMetdeltSRZDD2_FD_75291 | JGI IMG/M metagenome (GOLD analysis project Ga0075428, IMG submission 75291) | Populus rhizosphere microbial communities from Tennessee, USA - Rhizosphere MetaG P. deltoides SRZDD2 | ecosystem: Host-associated > Plants > Roots > Rhizosphere > Soil | place: USA... | reverse complement strand
AGGGCCGCAGGAACGCCTAGGAGCCGGTCGCCTCGAATCGCCAGGTGTCGGAATACCTAGCAACTCGACCTCCTGCCAGGGGTTGGTAGCTGCTACGATCCTTCATTGTTATCTTGAATAGAATCAGACGATTGAATTCTTCCGTGGAAGAATCTTCTTACCCGCGAACCGTACGTCTCCCAGGTTCAGGGTGGGCGCACCACTGCGGGGCACAGATTCCATACAGGCGTTGGGATTTCTGACGGTTACCGTAACCGTACCACCCAGAGGTGGTTTGATAAGTGATTAAAAATGAATTGATTGTGCCGTTCTGGAGGGCGGGCACGCCCCCTGCTGATAGATTGGTGAATTCCCTACCTCTGCCATGGGAGACACTCCGAGATGAGAAAACCGATCAGCATCGTCCTCGCCCTGGGAATGCTCGTCGGCCTGGCGAGTGCCGCCAGCGCCACCGTAACGTTCACCGGGGTCGCGGCAAATCTAGCAGCCTCCGCTTCGTTCACTGTGACAGGCACGACCGTGACTCTCGTCCTCACGAACACCAGCGCCTTCGACGTGACGAACCCCGCAGAAGTCCTGACCGGGGTGTTCTTCGACATCGCCGGCTTTCCGCCCAACACCTTGACGCCTGTATCTGCAGCCCTCACCGCCGGCTCCACGGTCTTCTACGGTCCCCTCAACGCCGGCAACGTGGGCGGAGAATGGGCCTATGGGGCCGCGCTCTCCGGAGCTCCCGGTGGCGCTTATCTCGGAACCTCGAGTTCCGGCTTCGGCCTCTTCGGCGGCTCCAACTTCCCGGGTAGCAACCTGCAGGGGCCAGCGGCCGTCGATGGGGTCCAGTACGGGATCACCTCCGCGGGTGACAACCTGACGCTGGGCAATGCCGCGGTCACCGGTGGCAACGGCCTCATCCAGAACTCGGTCACGTTCACTCTGACTGCGGGTTCGACCTTCTCCGAGGGGGACATCTCGAACGTCTCCTTCCAGTACGGCACCTCTCTCAGCGAGCCCAACGTGCCCTCGGTGCCCGAGCCCGGGACGCTCCTGGCGCTCGGCAGCGGCCTGCTGGCGCTGGGTGCAGCGAAGGCGAAGAGGCGCAAGAAGTAATTCTTCACCAGTGCCCCATGGTCAACGGGCGGCGCCAGCAGGCGTCGCCCGTTTTCGTATGCACGCTCCGGCTGGCGGTGAAGGCGCTGGCCCTTCGCGCTAGCGACGCGGTGTGCGGGCCCAGACGTCCCGCCCGGAGCCCGCGAGGCCGCGGAGCGAGATGAGCGCCAGGCGTCCGAGGGCGAAGGGGGAGCGGAGAAGCAGAGCGAAGCGCCGGCGATCCAGGCCGTAGTGAAGGATGCCGAAGGCCAGGTAGAGGAGCTGTAGCCCGAGCAGCGCGAGAGCCACCACGAGCAAAGCCCGCGACGTACCGTCCGGCCGCAACCAGACCGCGGCCATCGCCACGAGTAGCACGGCGAGCAGTTCGAGAAGGACGAACGGACGACTCTGCACTACGAGCGTCCAGGCCGCGTCGAGCCTGGCCAGGCTGCGCCGCCGCCATCCAGCCCACCAGAGCGGCAAGGCCCGGCGCCGGGCGAGCTCCCAGTTGCCCCCGGCCCAGCGCGAGCGCTGTACACCGAGCTGCTGGCGGCTGGCGGGGAAGCGGGACCAGACGGCGACGGAAGCTTCGAAAACCACGGGGACGTCGTTTTCCACCAGGTCCAAGCTGTACTCGACGTCCTCCGCCACCGAATGCGCCCGCCAGGGCAAGCGCGCGAGCACTTCCTTCCGCAGGACCATGCCGGTGCCGCGGAGCAGCACCGCCAGTCCTAGCGGCGTCTTGGGGGCGTAGAAGAAGTTGTTTTCCAGGTGCCTGCCGAGCGCCACCACGTAGCTGATCGGGCTCTCTGTGGGGTTGGTGGCCACGTACGCCGCTTGCACGGCCTGTGCACCCTGCTGCAGCCTGGCATCGAAGACACGAAGTGCTCGCGGATCCAAGGAACAGTCGGCATCGAGCACCACCACGGCATCGAAGTCCTCGCTCTCGAGGTGGCGGAATGCCCAAGCGAGGGCGTAGCCCTTGCCACGTTGCGCCGGATCCTGGCGTTCCAAGCAGCGTGCCCCCAGGGCGCGAGCCACGCTGGCGGTCCCGTCGCTGCAGTTGTCGGCGACCACGAGGACGTCGTAGAGGGAGTGCGGGTACTCGAGGGCGGCGCAGGCGTGCAGTGTCTCCGGAAGGGCCTCTTCTTCGTCATGCGCCGGGATGACGAGGACGAAGCGGCTCGCGGGGTTGGAAGGAAGAGCGAGCTGCCGCCTTCCGGCGAGGCAGAGCGCCACCAGGCAGAGACCGCTGTAGTACACCGTCGTGGCGGCAGCGAAACCGAGGCCGAGAAGCACCAGCGCTTGCAACAGCACGGCCATCCCCCGTTCAGCTGCGCTCGGCCCGGAAGCGGCGAAACTCCAGGAGGCCACGCCAGAAGCCGAGGAGGAGCCCGGCGTGGAGCACCGGGAAGACTCGGGCAAGGCGCAGAGCTTCCTGCCTCCATCCCACGAGCCGCAACGACTCGATGCCGCAGAGCGTGAGATAGCCGAGAGCGAGCGCGCCGACCACGATACTCCCGATCCCCGGGCCTGCCAGCACGAACGTCGCCACGCCAGCCGCGACGACGAGCGTGAGCGCGACGAGAGCCCAGGGGATCACGCCAGGATGCCGCGCCAGCAGATGGGCGCGCCCGCGGCCATAGCGCCGCATCTGCCGGTAGAGACCGGAGAGCGTCGTCCGCGGCCGGTACTGCAGGCGGAGATCGGGATGCCGGTAGGCGAGCAAGCCGGCGCGAGCCACCCGGTGGTTGAACTCCACGTCCTCGCAGGCATCGAAACGTTCGTCGTAGCCGCCGAGTTCGAGGATGACGGCGCGACGGTAGGCTGCTCCCGCCGAGCGTGGATCGGTGACGCCCGGGCTCTCCCGATAGATGTCCGAGCCCGGATTGTGCCCCAGCCAGGAATGGCGTGCCGCGGCGATGGCAGCACCCCAGGCGCCGCCGGCCAGGTCCAGGAGCGGTTGCGGCCGGCACAGGCACGCGGCTCCGGTGGCGCGGAAGATTTCCACCAAACGCTGGAGATGGTCCGGCCGGGGCAGACCGCAGTGGCCGTCGACGAAGAGCACGTACTCCCCGCGCGCCGCCCAGGCGCCGACGTTGCGCCCGGCGCTGCTGCGCACCGCCGGGTTGTCGAGGAGACGCACCCGCGGATCCCTGGCACCCACGGCGTTCACGATCTCCCGCGTGCGGTCCCGGGAGCCGCCGTCCACCACCAGCACCTCGAAGCCGCCAGGCGGTTCCTGCTGGCCCAGAAGCATTTCGAGGAGGCCGGAGATGTCCGCCTCCTCGTCCAGAACGGGAAGCACCACGGAGACCGTGGGGTTCGCCGGGATGTCCGGCTCAGGAGGATTCACGCGGCCTCGAGCGGCGCTCCCGCCCCGCGTAGGCGTAGTAGTTGAGATCCATGTACTCCGGGGCCGCTTGCTGGACGTTGCCGACCACGACGCCGAGGATCTCGGCGCCCAGGCCGAGACAGAGCTCCCGGGCCCGGCGGAGGTGGTGCTTGGTGCTGAGGCCGGCCATGACCACGAGGATCACGGCGTCGCAGTGCGGGATGATCGAGGCGCCGTCGGCCACGGGGATCAGCGCCGGCGCGTCCACCAAGACCATGTCGTAGCCGCTTCGCAACGTCCGGAAAACCTCGGTCAGCTTCGAAGTCTGCAGCAGCGCCTCCGGCTCCTGTTCATCACCAGCCGGAAGCAGGAGATCCAGGCCCGAATCGCCTTCCCGCAGCACGGTGTGCACCACCGCATCCCGCACCGAGCACTCGCCGCGCAGCACGTCCGCCAGACCCCTTTCGATCTCCGCGTGGAAATGGCGATTCAGCGTGGGGTCCCGGAAGTCCGTGTCCATGGCGACGATCTTGCGCCCCGGTTGCAGGGCGAGGGCCGAGGCGAGATAGGCCACGGTGGTGCTCTTGCCCTCGCCGCGCAGAGCGCTGGTGACGAGAACGACCTTCTTGCCGTCCTTCTGCACCTGACGCCACAGCCGCGACGCGAGCTTTTGAATCTCCGTGCTCATGGGCTGATCGCGGCGAATCTCGTCTTCGATGCTCATGTTCTCGTTCCGTTCCGTCGCCGGGCTCAGTGCCCTCGCTGGGCTTGCGACGTGCTGTCAGGCGGGACAGGCGGGACAGGCGGGACGGCCAGAGTGGCGTTGCCCACACCGATGTGGTCGAGGACGGTCAGGCGAGCGAAAAAGAACACCGCGGTCAGGACCAGGACGCCGGTGACCGCCGCCGGCACCCAGTGACGGCGTAGCCCTCGCTGGCGCGGCTTCAGCTTGGCGAGGAGCGGCGTGGTGCAGAGGATGGGTTCGGGAACCACACGCTGGATATCGTCGAGCGTGCGCAGCGTGCCGTCCGTGGTCTCGCTCAGGAAGGCGAAGCCGGCGCCCAGGACCGGGCCGAGCAACAGCGCCGCCAGCAGGATCTTCAATCGATCCGGCCGGCTCGGGGAGAGCGGAACCTTGGCCGGGTCGAGGATGTCAGGCTGTTGCAAGCCGAGATTCGAGAGCTCCATGTTCTCCCGCCAACGGCTCGACTGCACTTGCTCTTGGAGCAGGTTGACCTTCTCCTGGACCGTCGCCACCTCGCGCTCGAGTTGCTGTTCCCTGAGATCCTCCGCAGGCTGTCTCGAGGCGTGCTGCCGGAAGCTATCGATGTCCTTCCGCAGGTCGGAGGCCGCATCCCTCTGCATCTGCGCGTCGATGTCGTAGAAAGAGCTGTTGGCCAGCACCTTGACGAGCTCTTCCTCCGCCTTGGGGTTGCGATTGCCCGCCACGGCCATCAAGCGCTTGTTCAGTTGGGTCCGCAGATCCAGGTAGGTTTCCCCAGGCGTCCACTCGTCCGCCTCGCTCGGACCGCTGCCGCTCGTGCCGCCGCCGGCCAAGCGGTCCTCGACGGCGCCGGTCAGAGCAGTGCGCAAGGCCTCGACCAGGTGTTCCACCTCCTGGTCCGTACGCAGCGCAGCGCCGTCACCCGGTTTCAGCCCGACGTACCCGAGCTTGTTGCTCCATTCCGTGGACCGTTTTTCCGCGTCGACCTGTGCTTGGCGGAGCTGGCGATGCAACGATTCGGCGCTGCCGCGATTCTCCTCGCGCACTCTGCCCGAGGAGAATCCCTCGGCGATCATGGCGCTCCTGTAGCTTTTCAAGTCTTCTTGCGCTTGCCTCAGATCCTCCCGGGCCGCAGTCAGCTGGTCGCTGCTCCATTCGAGGGTGCTCTGGTATTTTCTCGTCGCGGCATCCTTCGTCTCTTCCAGGAAGCGCTCACTGACGTACTTCGCCTTCAGCTGCGCCAGATCCGGCTTGTAATCGGAGACCACGATTTCGTAGTTCGCTGGACCGATGGCGACGACGCGGATGCTCGCTTGCAAGCGCTTCACCACCAGGCGCATGGCGAAGTCTTCCCCTGCCTGGCCAGGATGCTTGGCGCGGTAGGCCGCCGCCGCTTGGCGGATGCCGGGATCTTCCGTCATGCGCAGCAGCACCGCCACCTTCTCCAAGAACGCAGCGCTGTGAATGCGGGCCATGATGCTGTTCATGCCCGCCCTCTCCACCTCGTAGCTCCGCCCAGAGCCCCCGTCTCCACCGGTGTACTGCTCCATCCCCCGGGTGAATGACTGGAACTGCAGGAACTCCAGGCTCACCCGCGACTCGTACTCGTTGGGCATGAAGCTGAGGGCGATGAGTGCGGCGCTGAAGACGGTGATGGAGCTCAGAATCAGGAGCCCTTTGCGGCGCCAGAGAATCGCCCCGTAGTGGCGGAGATCGAGGCTCCGATCCAGGGCTCCAGTGGGAAAGTCCATCCCGTGTCTCCGTTCTGGCGACCCTTTACCGCGCGACCACGATGAGGGTCGTGATCGAGGTGATGAGGGGCAGGAGTATCACCAGGCCGCGGGCCACGGTTCCCGGACCGAACGACTTGGTCGGGATCGTCACCGTGTCGCCGGACTGGAGATCGAAATTGGCGCCGGTCTCGCCCTCATAGAGCAACGCCTGGAGATTGAGCTTGTAGGCCACCACGCTGGCGCCATTGTTGCGGGTGAGTGCGACCTTCTTCAAGTTCGCTTCCGGCAGGTGACCGCCGGCCACACCCAAGGCGTCCATGACCGTGCCCGCGCGACTCAAGGGATACACACCGGGATTGCGGACGGAGCCGAGGATCTGGAAGGAAGAGCCGGTGACCGTCGTGGCTTCGGCGGCGAGCGAGGGAACGGTGATGGTGTCGCGCGGCCGCACCTCGGGCATGTTCTTCGGGATTTTCCCCTGCGGCGCCGTGGACAGGTCCACGAGGACCAGCTTCGGCTCGCCCTCCGCGCGCAGGATCTGGACGCGGCTCAGATCGGCTATCGCCGTCAGACCCCCAGCATCCTTGGTCAGGAGCGTCCAGAGGTCGGGGATGGAGCAGAGAGGAAACGTTCCCGGGGTGCGGACCTCACCGCTCACCGTGACCTTGCGGCTGTTGCACTGGAGGACCTCGACGATGACGGGAGGTGCTCCCGGCTGCCGGATGCTATTGCGTTCGGTCAAGGCGATACCCAGCTGTCGAGGCGTGAGACCAGCCGCCTGCAACTCTTCCCCCGCGAACACGACCTTTCCGTCGGCGCGGACCAGGGCCGTGAGGTCGGTGCGGCTTCCTACCACGATGCGAATCACATCCTCCGTGCCGATCTTGTACTGGGCCGGGTCTTGAGCCCCGGCGACAACGGCCACTAGGAGGAGCATCCCGGCCAGCAGCGAGACGCGAGCGAGGGCGCACCACTTCGAGCCAGTCATCCGTACCATCCCATTCCGTTCGACGAGGCCAATCTCATTGTACCAGAACCCGTTGTGTCGGTGGCAGGCTCCAAGCGGCGCGGGCAACCGCTCCCAGGGCGGCTCTCCTGAGCGATTGCCAGAACGACCTGGTTGAGGCGCACTGGGGAGAAGGATCTGGGGTCCGGTCGACGGGGAACCTTGGTGGTCCATCAGAGAAACTGGGGCAGCACACACTCTCGGCGCAGCGGTCCGTCGAGGCTCCCCCACATGCAGCCCCGGAGGACTTCGTAGCGCCTCCCGGCTGTTTTCCGTCTGGAGTCAGGGGCCGGGAACGCTACCGAGGAGCATGGCTACGGCGCCGTTGCGCAGGCGCACCGAGGTGACCGCCACCCCGACCCGGCCCGCCGGATCGACGGGAGCCAGGGGAGTGGGGAGGTCGACCGTCACTGCCGATTCGGGCTCGATCCCCTGGTTCCAGTCGCCCCGATTGCGCAGCACCACGAGGCCGCGCTCGTAACGCCGTGCCTTCACCTCGTAAGGGTTGCCCAGGGGATCGCGACCCTGGGCCAGTGTGTAGGGTCCGCCGGCGGGGGCGCCGAGCTGCTTGGCGGCGGCGTCGATGCAGCCGCGCCAGGTGAGGGTGTCCCACCCCGCGACGTTCGGCGCATTCGTCCCCATCTCGTAGAACAAGGTGCTCTGGGTGCGCGTCACCAGGTAGTACACCAGGTTCCCGAGCAGGACATCGGCATAGCTGAACTCGCCGCTCCGGCCCTGGACGTTGCGCGCCGTCGAGGCGCTGTAGAAGGTGGCAATTCCCGCCGCTTCCGCCAGCGAGTTGCGCCGGTACGCTTCCTCCGCCATCCCCTTCCCGAAGCTGCGCACCGGGTTGTAGAGGAACTCCTGGAAGAGGATGTCGGCGACGTCGCGGCTCACGTACTCGTCGTCCCAGATGTTGGCCACGTTGATCATGAGGAACTTGCGCCGTTGGTCCGGGGCCCAGCGTGCGGCCGCCTCCAGCGTGTCTTTGAGGCTGGTGAGGAAGGGGCCGAAGTTGTCGTTCCAGTGCCAGCGCAGGTGCTCCCTGCTGCCGAGTTGCGGGTTCCCTGGTGCTTCCCGCACCCGTCCGCCGCTCAGGATGTTGCCGAAGTTGAAGAGCTGGGCGGTGGCGTTGTCGAGGAAGATGCCGTCGGGGTAGATGGTGGACCCGGCGAAGGGCGTCGCGAAGGCCAGATGCACCATCACCTCGCGGTGCAGCTGCGCCGCCCGGGGGGTAGAGAACTGCACCAGCCGCCGGCTCAGGTTGCGGTAGTAGACGGGCACGCGGGCCTCGGCGGGGCTTGTGGCGCTCCCCCCGCCCCAACCGCGCACGAGGATGGTGTCGCCCTCCAGGACCAGGCGGGTGTCGTCCCAATAATGGAGATACGCTTCTTCCAAGTCCCAGCCGCGGCTGGAGGCGAGCGACGCCAAGAGATCATGCTCCGGCGTCCCCTGCCGCGAGGTCACGTAGTTGTCCGTCGCCGAGTTGTAGACGAACCAGCGGAAGGCCGGATTCCGCGTCTTGATGTCGACGCGATCTGCATCCTCCCGATCGTCTTTGCCGGTGATGCCGACGCGATAACGCCGTGCGGCGACCTCTCGCACCATGTCGTCGCGGGCGCTGGCGTACCAGATGACCCCGTGCTTGAGGCTCCAGTCCTCCGGCTTACCGCCGGCAGCCAAAACCGCGAGGCCAAAGCACAGGAACCCACCGGCAAGGCACAAGGGCCGCCATCTCGAGAGAGCGCCAGAGGGGTTGGTGCGGCGGAGGCAAGAACGGACGGCTGGCATCGGATCCATTGCTTTCATTCCAGCACAGTCGCTGGTGTACTGCCAGAGGGGTGCCCGGGAGGATCGAACGAAGGCTTCGTCTGCGTCAAATGCCACCTCTGGGGAGCAAGCCCGCTGGGATCAGCCGTCCCGAAGATCGAAGCACCCTACAGAGTCGAAGCACCCCCCAGAGTCGAAGCACCCCACACCTGTCCAGGCGCTGCGGGTCCACGGGGGCGCTTTCCTGGACGGGAATCGGCGGCGCCTGGTAACCTCGGTCCTTGCTTCGGCTTCAATTCCGTTTTTCCTGGAGGCCCCGCTTGGGTCAGCCTGTTCCTACACCGACCCGGCCGGGCGGGTTCACCCGACTGCTGCGGTTGCTGCGCGAGCGCGACCTGGACGGCCTCCTCGTCCTGGTGCGCCGGTGCGTGCCGCGCCGGCTGCTCCGCATCGACCGCATCGTGATCACCCGGGGGGAGGCGGTGCCGGAAAGTACCCTGCCGCGGGACGTCGTCCTCGAACGCCTGGAAGCGGAAAAACCCCTGCCGGCTGCGGCATTCGCCTTGATCGCCGCTTCCGACCCCGACGCCGATCAGGGCTGGTTGGAACGCCGCTTCCGAGACGACCTCGCCCAGGGGCGCCAGGGTTTCGTGGCCCGCCGGGGCCAGGACATCGTCGCCTACGCCTGGGCCGCCCGGGAGCGCCTCTACGTTCCCGAAGTCAAGTGCGAGCTCCTCTTGCAGGCCGACGAAGCCTGCACCTATCGCTCGTATGTCGCGCCTCCGTACCGCTTCACCCGGGTGTACGGAGGGCTGGCACGCTTCACGCTATCGAATCTTCGTGGCCAGGGTGTGCGCTGGTTCGTTGGCTACGGCCAGTACGACAACCGCCACTCCATCCGCACCCATGCGCGGCTCGGGTACGAGAGTGTCGGGTGGATTCTGCGGGTGGAGTTCCTCTTCGGATCGCTGCACATGCGCCGATTGCGGTCGGAGGGGAACCGCCTGCGCTGGAAACTCGGACGGCGCCAACGCTGGCGCCCCGGTCAGCCGTGCCTAGGGGTCACGGTGTCCGTACCCCCCACCGCAACGCCATCCCGCTCCGTGCCCCACTCGGTCACCCCTAGCCTTCCACCCACGCCAAGGAGGTCCGAAGCGTGCAAAGCTCGGTAACCGACCAGGTTCTCCACATCCTCGGGCAGCGCATCGTGGCCCCCGAGAAGGGGATCCGACTCGACGCCAAGACCCCTTTGCTCTCCAGCGGTCTCGGTCTCGACTCGGTGGCGGTGCTCGACCTGATCATGGAATTGGAAAGAGAATTCGACGTCTCCTTCGACGATGCCGATCTGTCCGTCGAGCTCTTCCAGAACGCCGAGTCCTTGGCCAGCGCGGTGGAGGCGAAGCTGCGCGCGCCCCGAGCTGGGGCGTGATGCTTCCCCGGAGGAAGCGGGCATGAGCACACAAACGCGCCCGGCGGCGGCGGAGCTCGGACTCGCCGGCATCGTGCAACTGGCGACAGGTTACCAGCGGGCGCAGGTGCTCTTCGCCGCCAATGCTCTCGGACTCTTCTCCCTCCTGGCCAAGGGGTCGAAGACGGCGACCGAAGTGGCGGCGCAGCTCGGGAGCGACGCGCGCGGCGTCACCGCTCTGCTTCGAGCCTGCGTGGGGCTGGGATTGCTGCGCGATGTCGAGGGCTCCCGCTATCAGAACTCGCGCACCGCCGCGCTCTTCCTCGTGCCCGGCCGGGAGTCTTCCTACAACCCGGTGCTCTCCTTCTGGCAACGCTTCAGCTACGGCATTTGGGGACGGCTCGAGCAGGCGGTGCAGGAAAACGCGCCCCAAACCGCGACGGGGAGCAGACCGGACGATCTGTTCGACCATTTGACCGGGGACCAGGAGCAACTCGGGCTCTTCTTCGACGGTCTCGCAGGACTCGCCTATTGGCCAGCGACACGAATCGCCGAGAGCTACGATTTCGCTTCGCGCCGGCATTTGCTGGATCTCGGGGGTGGCTCGGGAGCGTTCGGCGCCCTCATCGCTGCGCGTCATCCGCACTTGCAGGTGACCCTCTTCGACCTCGAACCGGTGTGTGCCCTGGCGCGGCAACGCTTCCGCCAGGCCGGGCTGGAGGAACGCGCCCGCGCCGTGGCGGGCGACTTCCATGCCGACCGCCTGCCGGAAGGTTGCGATTGCGTCCTCGTCGCCAACGTGCTGCACGATTGGTCACCGGAAGAGTGCCTGGGGATCCTCCGGCGCGTGCACCAAGCCCTGCCGCCGGGCGGCGAGGTGCTGGTGCACGAAACCATGCCCGACTCCCCCGCCGCTGCCGAGGCGGCGCTCTTCTCTTTGGCGTTGCTGCTCGACACCAAGCGCGGCCGCGCCTACCGCAGCGACGAGATCCGCTCCTGGCTCGAGGACTGCGGTTTCACCGGCGTCTCTCAACTTCCGATCGTCGGAGCCACCGGGCTCCTGGTGGCTCGCAAGAAAGGGTGAAGGCCCCGTGCCGCGCGGGCGCCGGGCTGGACGGGCATGAACGAGACCCTGCAGGCGAGCTTCGAGGCCCAGCTCGAGCGCGACCCGGCCCGACGCGCCGTGGGTTTCCTCGCCCCGACGGGCGTGGTGACCTGGCACACCTGGGAAGAGCTCCACGCGCGCGCCGCGGCGCAGGCGCTGGGTCTCCGTCAGCTCGGCGTGCAGCCCAAGGACGTGGTGATCCTGGCGTTGCCGAGCAACGAGGCATGCGCCATCCTGCTCCTTGCCGTCTTGCTCTGCGGCGCCGTGCCGCTCCTGGTGGCGCCGCCGGTTTTACAAGGGATGCACTCGAATCTCGCCGCCGTGCTCGCCCGGATGGTAGTCAAGCTCGCTCCCAAGCTGGTGCTCTGCCCGAGCCGCATGGTGGAGCAGCGCCAGGAGCTCGAGAGTCGCCGCCGGCAAACGCGCTTCCTCTTCGGCGCCGAAGCGGTCCCGGCGCTTTCCGGCAACCTGGCACCGCCTCGACTCGACGCCCACGCCGTGGTGGCGCTCCAGCTCACCTCGGGGACCACGGGGTTCCCGCGCGTCTGCCAGTGGCGGCAGCAACCGGTGCTGGCGGCGCTCGCGGGCATGCGCGCCGCCATGCGCTTGGCCGCCGACGACCTCTGCTTCAACTGGACGCCGCTCTATCACGACATGGGATTGGTGAACAATTTCTTCCTCTGCCTGGCGTCCGGCGTGCCGCTGGTCATGGCGGGGCCACAGGATTTCGTCAAGCGTCCGGCGCTCTGGCTGCGCGGCATGGCGGAGACAGGGGCGACTCTGAGCTGGTCGCCCAACTTCGGCTTCGCGCTCGCGGTGCGCAAGATCACGCCGGCCGACATGGACGGCGTGCGCCTCGAGCGAGTGCGCGCCCTGTGGAACGCCGCCGAGCGCATCCATCTGGAGACGATGCAGAGCTTCCACTCCCGTTTCGCCCCCTACGGGCTGCGCTGGGAGGCGATGCAGACCAACTTTGGCTGCGCCGAGTGCGTCGGTGGCGTGGCCTTCAGCTCTCTCGAAGCACCGCTGCGCTGGGAGCATCTCGATGGCGAGGCGTTGCAATCACGCCACCAGGCGGTGGCGCTCGAAGCCGCCGCACGGAACACGGTGACCGTGGTCGGCGTGGGCCGCGCCGCCCCCGGCGTCGACCTCCGCATCCTCTCCCGGCTAGGCAAACCGCTCGCGGACGGGCAGGTCGGAGAGATCGCCGTGCACACGCCGTCCCGCATGCAAGGGTACGTGGGAGATAGGAAGGAAACACGCCGCGCCCTCCACGGCAAGCTCTTGCGCACCGGAGATCTGGGTTACAAGCGCGGCGACGAGCTCTTCTGGGTGGGCCGTGTGCGCGAACGGATCACCGTCCAGGGCCGGAAGGTGGACCCGAGCTATTTCGAGACCGCCCTCGCCCAGGTGGCCGGCTTGCGTCCGGGCTGCTTCGTCGCCTTCGGCATCGACGATGCCCGGCGCGGCACGCAGCGCGTCGTGGTGGCGGCGGAGGTCGGACAGCCTTCGGTGCGCCCCTTCGCCGAGATCGCCGCGGAAATTCGCGACCGCATCTTCCATCACCTCGGCTTGGAGGTGAGCGAGACGTTGCTCGTGGCGCGGGGCACCCTCGCCAAGACCTCCAGCGGCAAGCGCCGTCACCAGCATTTCCGGCGTCTCTATCTCGAAGGCAAGTTGCGTAGCTTGGAGCCTCAGCAGGGGGTATACGATGCGAGTCCTGTTCATCCAGCCGCCGACGAACCCACACGTCTGGGGCGGTGACGCGATCTTCGTCACCGAGCCGCTGTGGGCGGAGTATCTGGCTTCGGGCCTCGAGGACGCCCACGATGTGGCGCTCTTCGACATGCGGGTGCAGAAGACGCCGTTGAGCGACACTCTGGCGTCGTTCCGCCCCAACGTCGTGGGTATGACCGCCTACACGGTGGACGTCAACACCGTGAAGCGCCTGGCCGAGGAGATCAAGGCGACCGACCCGGCGATCCGCGTCGTCGTCGGCGGTTTCTTCGCCAACGGCGCTCCCGCCGAGCTCCTGACCCCGCACATCGACGTGGTGGCGCCGGCGGAAGGCGTAAACACCTTGCGCGAGCTCGTGGACACCTGGGAAGCCAAGGGGATCAAGGCCGACCTCGCCGGCCTCCGCGGTCTGGCGCTGCACGACAACGGCGGCATGAAGATGACCCCGCAGCGCCCGTGGCCGCACCTGGACAGCTACCGCTGGCCGAACCGCGCCCTCTCCGCCCACGTGCGGGAGCAGTACTTCGACAAGTGGATGAAGCCCGTGGCCTCGATCATGAGCTCCTACAGCTGCCCGTTCCGCTGCGAGTTCTGCTGCCTCTGGCCGACGACGAACGGCAAGTACCTTTCGCGCAGCCCTGAGTCGTTCGTGGACGAGGTCGCCTCCATCGCCGAACCGAACGTCTGGTTCACCGACGACGAGGCGATGATCGACGTGCCGCGTATGCATCGGATCGCCGACCTGCTGGAGGAGCGGGACATCAAGAAGAGCTACTTCTACATGACCCGCACCGACAGCATCCGGCGCGACCCCAAGCTCATGGAAAAGTGGGCCCGAGTGGGCTTGAAGCGCGTCATGGTGGGCTTCGAGACCATCCGCGACAAGGATCTGGTGGACTACAACAAGGACGCCACGATGGAGGACACCCACGAATCCATCGCGATCCTGCAGCACAACGATCTCGAGATCAACTCGAACTTCGTCCTCGCCCAGGACTATGAGCCGCAGGACTTCGACAACCTGCAGCGCTTCGTGGATTCCCGCAACCTGGGGTTGCCGCTGTACTTCATCCTCACGCCGTTCCCGGGGACGGTGACGTACGAGAAGATGAAGGACCAGATCATCGAGCCGAACTACGACTACTACGATCTGCTGCACTCGGTGCTGCCGACGAAGATGAACTTGCGCGACTACTACGCCTCGTTCTCCAAGCTCTACGGTGCCATCGAGCCCCTGCGCCGCGGCATCCAGGGCTTCGGCGACAACCTGGACGCGATCGTGATCCGCAACCTGAAGAAGGTCCGAGAGAGCATGCGTTCCGGCAAGTCGATGCCGCCGGAGAAGGCCTAGGCAAGCCGAGCCGGGCGGCCCGCGCGGCCGCCCCGGCTCGGGAGAGATCGAGACCCTGACGGGCAGCCGTCGCAGGAGGGCGTCATGCGTGTCATCCTCTTCAACCCGCCGCGCTACCGCAACGGCGACCACCACAAGTTCAACAACGCGCTCTTGTGGCTCGCCTCGTACCTGCACCGGCGGCACGTGGACGTCCGCATCGTGCCGCTCAACCACGCCGGCTTCGAGGAAACCGTGGCCCAGGAGATCGCGAGCTTCCGGCCGCACTTTGCTGCCGTCTGCTGCAAGTGGTGGGACACACTGTATTCCTCTTCCTACATCGCCTCGCTGATCAAGAAGGCCGATCCCAAGGTGGTCACCATCGCCGGCGGCCAGACCGCCACCTTCTTCGCCCAGGACCTCGTGGCCCGCACCGATTTCGACGTGGTCATCCGCGGCGACGGCGAGGAGCCCCTGTACCGCCTGGTGAGCGGCACGGAGCCGCTGAACAGCGTCTTCAAGCAGAACCCGGCCCTTCCCGCCAAGGGCACCTGGTACGTGCAGGACGAGGCCACCTTCCAGGACACCTACCTGGAAGAGCGCCTCGAAGACATCGTCTCCGACGTGAGCGTGCTGAACAGCTACATCTGGACGGGCAAGGGTTGCGTGGAGAGTTGCGCCTATTGCTCGGCGAACGCGTGGAACAACAAACAGAGCTTCGGGCGGGCCCGCTACATCTATCGTCCCGTCGAGCACATCCTCAAGGAGATCGAGATCCTGGACAAGTATCCCGGCGGCGGCCGGATCACCTTCGATTTCGATCCGCTCCGGGGCAACGTGGACGAGGATTACCACTTGCACCTCTTCGAGGCCATGGAGAAGAAGAAGCACAACGTCTACTTCTGCAGCTGGTCCTTGCCGAGCAAGCGCCTGGTGGATGCGCTGGCCGAGACCTTCAACTTCGTCGAGCTCTGCATCGACGTGCAGACCGCCTCGGAGCGGCTGCGGGAGTTCCTGGGCAAGCGGCGCTACCTGAAGGCCTTCTTCTCCGATGCCGACCTGTACGACGTCCTGGAGCACGTGCACCGCCACGACAACTTCACCGTCGACCTGAGCACTCTCATGGGGTTGCCCTTCGAGG
>Ga0075428_100004512_pt1 | contig 15376 bp, 7 predicted proteins | sample RhiMetdeltSRZDD2_FD_75291 | JGI IMG/M metagenome (GOLD analysis project Ga0075428, IMG submission 75291) | Populus rhizosphere microbial communities from Tennessee, USA - Rhizosphere MetaG P. deltoides SRZDD2 | ecosystem: Host-associated > Plants > Roots > Rhizosphere > Soil | place: USA... | reverse complement strand
CTTCGGCGCGATCTGCGCCGGACTCCTCCTCACGCTCGACCGTGAGCCAGACGTGACCGCCACGCTCCGTGAACTTGCAGGCGTTGTTCAAGAGATTGCCGACGATCTGTCCAAGTCTGGTCGGGTCCGCATCCAGATATACGGGCACGCTTGGCAGCGTGACGGTCATTTGCTGGTGACGACGTTCGGCGATCGGTCGGGCCGCCTCCAGGACGTGGTAGATGATCGATGACAGCTCGACGCGCTCTCTGCGAAGGTCGATCTTCCCTCGACCGATGCGTCCCGCGTCCAGCAGGTCATCGACCAACCTGACCATTTGGCCAACCTGCCGCTGTAGCACATCCAACGCATGGTCGATACGATCGCTCAGGTTCCTGCTTGTCTGCAGTCCATCCGAAGGCCTCTGACTGTTCTCCAGGTCGGACTCTTCGAGCCCCTTTGCTCGACGCAGGATTTCGACGGATACCAGGATGGGTGCGAGCGGGTTTCTGAGTTCGTGAGCGAGCATGGCCAGGAACTCGTTCTTCCTGCGGTCCGCGTCGCGCAGGGTCTCTTCGAATTGCTTGCGCTCCGTGATGTCGAAGAAACAGTTGATGGCTCCCGTGATCTCCCCACGATGGTTCTTCAGCGGCCGGATATTCACGATGACGGTCAGCCGCGTGCCGTCTGGCCGTTCGATGACCACTTCGCCATCGCGTACCTCCGACAGGGTGCCCGCCACGACCTCCGCCATGGGACACTGCCCGTGCGGCATGAGTCCGCCGTCCGGACGGTACATTTTGAACGAACCACAGAATCGCTCAGTGGCGTCGCCCAGAGCTGGTTCACGACCCCAGAGTTCCGCGGCTCGGCGATTAAACGTCTCGATGACGCCTGCGGCGTTACACGAATACACGGCCACGGGACCGAGGTCGAACAGGGTACGATATCGCGCTTCGCTGTCGCGGACCTCGGCCTCGACGGCCTTCCGCTCGGTGATGTCGCGCGCGATCTTCGATGCGCCGACGACCGTACCCTCCCGGTCTCGAATGGGCGACACGGTTATGGACGCCTCGACCAGCGTGCCGTCCTTGCGGCAGCGGACCGTCTCGAAATGTTCGACGGCTTCCCCTCGCCGAATGCGTCCGATAATGAGGTCTTCCTCGTCGACTCGGTTTGGCGGAATCAGAAGGGTGATGGGCTGACCGACCGCTTCCTGAGCGCTGTAGCCAAACAGTCGTTCTGCGCCGCTGTTCCACGTGGTGATGACGCCATTGAGGTCTTTGCTGATGATGGCGTCATCCGACGAGGCGACAATCGCTGCCAGCCTGGATTGAGCCTCCTCGGCCCGCTTGCGTTCCGTAATGTCTTCGATGGCTACGACGATGCGGCCCTGGCTTCCGGCCGCGTTGTACATGCGTCTGGCGTTGAGCAGCATGCTGCGGCGACCGAGGTGCTCGAAGTCCCCTTCGACGATGTAGTCGTCGACGGTGTGACTGTGAGGAAGGATCTCTTCGAGCAACGCGCGAAGTTCAGGAATGTCAAATTGATGATTGGCCAATTCGTAGATGAGCCTGCCGATCGTCTCCGATGGCTTCGCGCCGAACAGGCCGTAGAACGCGCGGTTGACGCTTTCGACGCGCAGATCGGCATCGAGCACGACGAGCGCTTCACGCATGGTCGCGATGATGTTTTCCGCGTACTCTCGCGCGGAACCGATGGCGAACTCGCTGCGCTTTAGGTCGCTGATGTCGACGAGCACCAGCACCGCGCCGTCCACCCGGTTGTCAGGCGTCATGTACGGTCGCACGCGCAGAGAAAACCACCGCCCGTCTTTGTCCTGAACTTCACGCTCACCTGCACGAACGCTGTCGATGACCCCGGTAATGAACGAATCGAGATCGGACCCACCGAGGTTATGGCGCACGAGACCGAAGGATCGCCCCACATCGGAAGCCATCAGGTTGAGCTGCTTTTCCGCCGGAACGCTGAAGCGGCGGATCGTCAGGTCGCGATCGAGCAGCACAATCGCTTGATGGGCAGAGGTCTGGATGTTGACCAAGTCGCTGTGGAGCCGGTTTAGCTCGGCGTGCCGGTTCGCCATCTCCTCGTTGACGGTCGTGAGCTCTTCGTTCGCAGATTCAAGTTCTTCCTTGGACGTCTCAAGTTCCTCGTTGATGCTCTGTAATTCCTCGTTGGCGGACTGGACCTCTTCATTGGAGGCCTGGAGTTCCTCGTTCGTCGCCTCGTGCTGTTCCTGGATGGATTGCGCGTAGTCGCGCATCTCGGCGAGCTCGGCTTCAAGCACCGCGAGCCGGCGCGACTCTGCGGCGCGAGGTGCCTGATCCGCGCGAGCCGATGACGTCTGAGCTGACCGACGCTTGCCCCGCGTCGTTGCGCCCGTCGCACCATTGGCGTCCGCGTCCTTGAACACCACGAGAAAGCAACGCTCCCGCAGGTTCTTGAGCGGAATGACCTCTATGTTCACGTCCCGGGCTTGGCCGTTCTCCTCGATCCGCACATGCTCCTTCCGCGTCGTCGCGTTCTCCTTCTTCGCCTTGTTGATGGCGCTGCGCAGGGGCATCATCAACCCCTTCCGCGCCATCTTCAGCAGGTCGAAGCTCGCGTTTCCAGTAGGCGGCTCGAGATACGCGGCGGTCGGACCACGGAACTGCAGAATCTGCAGGTCACCGTTGATGAGCACGGCCGGCGGCGCGAACTGATTGACGGAAACCCGGTCAGCCTCGCGTTGGGCACTGAGCTCCCCGCGGGAGCCTTTGGCCGCTCCGCCTTCATCAGCTTCCTGCGCAAGAGGCACCGGGATCTGTCGGGAGACACTGGATGGCTCGCCCCGATCCTTCCTGACCGGCAGGTGAAACGCCGGGGTCGTCGCCGCTCTTTTCGTGTAGATCTTGTGCTTCTTGTCCAACGCCTCGAAGAGGTCGGTGAAACCGCCGATGGACTCCGAGGCGCCGAGATACAGATAGCCGCCTGGCTTTAGGGCGTAGTGGAAGACGGGGAACACCTTTTTCTGCAATCCTGGTTCGAAGTAGATCAGCAGGTTGCGACAACTGATCATGTCCAGACGCGAGAAGGGCGGATCGCTCATGACATTCTGGCGCGCGAAGACGATCATCTCCCGCAGGGGCTTAACGACTCGATACCCACCTTCCTCCTCGACAAAGAACCGTCGCAGCCGTTCCGGCGAGAGATGGTGTGCGATATTCTTCGGGTAGAGACCGTGGCGGGCCTTGTCCAGCAGCGCGTCGTTGAGATCCGTGGCGAACACCTGCAGCTTGCGCATCCGAGGCGCTTTGTCCGCAGCCTCGACGAACGACATGGCGATGGAGTAGGCCTCCTGGCCGGTGGAACAACCCAGTGTCCAGACGCGAAGCGGCTCGTCACCGCGCTGTTGTAGTAGCGCGGGCCAGACTTGGCGCCGGAGCACCTCGAACGCCTCCGGGTTTCGGAAGAAGCTCGTCACGCTGATCAGCACATCGGAGTACAGCGCAGCGAGTTCTTTGTCGCTACCTCGGACGAATTGCCCGTAGCGTTCCAATGTGTCGTGCTTGGTCAGCACCATGCGCCGAATAATGCGCCTCTGGATTGTGCTGGACTTGTACAACGAGAAATCGACCGACGAATGCCGGCGCAGGAGAAGCAGAATCTTCTTGAACCCCTCCTCGGTAGGGGCACCGATCATCTCTGACGCTTCGCGATCAACCTCAGCGCGAGCGGTCTTTGCGCTCGTGGGCGGCGTGCCGCGTCCGCCAGAGGGCAACGCGGTCTCATCGCCCTGATGCGCCGTGGCGGATACGCTATCGCTGTCCGCCGGTGTCGGTGAGCTAGACAAAGTGCCTACGACGGCTGGATGCTTCGCGATACGTGCGAGTTCGGTCGCAATATCCTCAGGCGACAGGACGAAGTCCACGCAACCTGCCGCGACAGCACTGCGTGGCATCGAGTCGTAGCGCGCCGAGTCGTCCTGCGCGAACGTGATGCCGCCCTCGGTCTTGATGGCCTCCAGCCCCAGCGTGCCGTCGGTGGCTGTGCCGGAGAGAATCACCCCGATGGCGCAGTCGCGCTGATCGTTCGCCAGCGCCTCGAAGAAGAAATCGATCGACCGATGCGGTGTCCGCGTCTTGGGGCGGGGGCGCAGGCTCAACACGCCGTCGGTGATGCTTAAGTGGGTATTGGGTGGAATGACGTATACATGATTCGGCTCGACGCGCAGATTGTTCGTCACCTCGTGCACTGGCAGGGACGTCGTGCGTCCGAGCAGCTGCGTGAGCGCGCTGTCGTGCGCCGGATCGAGATGCTGCACCAGGACGAAACCCATGCCCGTATCGAGCGGGAGGTGCTTGAGCAGTGCAGAGAATGCCTCGAGTCCGCCGGCGGACGCACCGATACCTACGATCGGAAACGACCCGGCTGCCCGCGAGCCGTCGCGCGTGTCGGAATCCCCCGGCGTGGTCACCGGGGGCGCCGAGCGCCGCCGATCAGCACGAGTTCTCTTCATTCAGGGTTCCCAATGCAGAGCTCAACGTCGATTGAGCCGACCCGGAGGCTGGCGTCAACCGGGAGGACGAGTATAGATCTGACAACGGATGCGGCATCGACGGGTGCCGCCTCCTGAATCCAGCGGAGGCCCTCCAATATTATTGCTGAGCTATTGCTGAGCTATCCGCGAAAGGGCAGGGTTCCGACCGGGGCGGCCCGTAACCATCTGCTAATTTCGCTCGCAGCGTGTGCCAAACGACAATTCTATTGCTGACGCGATTATTGGTTCGACCTGAAGGCCGGCGATGCTGGTATTGCTCGGTTCTCTCGTCGAATCCCGGGCAGCATCACGGTCCTGCTGACAGGTCAGCCGCTACCAGAGTGCGGTACGCGATCACACTGTCAGGCGCGACGATCGCGCTTGAGGGAAATCCGACTTCAGCCCACTCAAAACCTACTTCGCACGCTTGATCGACGCGTTCGTCGAGCCATCAAGCCGATCGAGTGCGGCCTTCTTCGCCTTCAGGCGGATGTGCGAATAGTGCTCGAGCATCCGCCTCGACAGGTGTCCGGTGATCGATTCGACCACGTGATCCGGCTCGCCGGCCTCGAGCAGCCTGGTGACGACCTGTGGGATGTCCGAGTGGTTGAACGAGCACGCTTGGAAATTGATTCCGCTCGCGCGTGCTGACGCACATCGCAACGCACTAACGCAGTTCCCACCAACGACTTCCCGCAACAACGATGTGAACCGGAGTGTCCCCGTAAATCACGGTGTTTGACCGGAGTTTCGGGGGGTATGTGACACAGTTCTGACACAGCGTCGATGAACAGTTATCTCGACGCGTATCGAGGCGTACGAACGGATACTGGAAACGCCGGATCGTGTCGGAAGGCGTCGAGTAGAAGTGGGCGGAGCTTCACGGCCGAGCGCGTTCTCAACGGCCTTGCCTGTGTAGCGCAGCAACGATTTCGTCGGCAACCGCGATGGCGTGACGCATCGTCTCAATCTTCTGCACGGGCGGAGAGGCGTCCGCCTTCACGACGTCTCGCACGTCACACGTCGAACCGCATCGCCTTCGCCGACGGCGCCGCTGGATCCCTCCGCGGAAGGCCAACGCGTCGCAGCAGATCCAGGTACCGCGGATCGTCGCGAATCACGTCAAGCGATGGCTCCACCGCCAGGTAGATCATGTAATTCGAACGCTCTTGGCAGGCGAGATCGAACCAGGCGAAGGCCTCGTCGGTGTTCCCTTCGCCGGCGAAGATGAACGCGGTGTAGAGGGGCGGCACGTATTGCCGTTGCGCCATGCCGGCAAGGATGGTCCGGTGGCGTTCGGCATCGGCGCGGCGGCCGAGCAGTGCGTAGAGATGCCCGAGCAGCATGACGGCCGCTGCTTCACCTCCGGACCGTGCGTAGGCCTTCTCGAAGACGGCGAGCGCATCCTCGTACCGGCCGCTGTTCTGGTACGCGAGCCCGAGCTCGTAGAGCACCATGGGCAGGTCCGGCACGATCTCGAGCGTCCGTTTGTACTGCGCGATCGCCTCGTCGTACTTCCGCTGATAGTAGAAGGCCCAGCCAACACCGAGGTGGCACGGCACGGACAGCGGATCGAGCTCCTGCGCGCGCTGCATCTGCCGCGCGGCCTGCTCCATCTGTCCCATCGCGAAGAGGCAGTGGCCGTACCAGTAATGCGCCGTCGCGTAGGCTGGATTGATCGCCGTGGCGCGGGTGAAGTGCGCTTCCGCCCCCGTCCAGTCCCACTCGAACGACAGCTTGACGTATCCGAGGGACGCATGCGCCTGTGCGAGTCCTTCGTCGAGCTCCAGTGCCCGCCGTGCGGCGGCGCCGGCCCGTGGCATGGCGTCATCCGGGCGCAGCGCGTCGTAGCCGATCGTGCCGAGCAGCGCGTACGCATCAGCCAGGCCGGCGTAGGCGGGCGCATACGTCGGGTCGCGATCAATCGCGGCGCGAAAGTAGTCGGCTGCCCGAACGAGATCTTCCCGGGTCCGCTTGTTCCAGAAGTGGCGTCCTCGCAGGTACGCGTCGTATGCGGCCGGATCCACTCGGCGTGCCGTGGCGATCGATGACCGTTCTGCCGACGTGAGCGTCACGCGTACGGCGCGCGCGATCTCGGTGGCCACCGCACTCTGTAACGAGAGGACCTCAGCGACATCCTTCTCGTAGGTGCCGCCCCAGATCTGCCGATCGGTCGCCGCCTCGATCAGATGCGCCGTGATGCGGACCCGCGAACCCCATTGCAGCACCGAGCCCTCGACGATCCACCCGACCTGCAGCTCCCGCGCGATCTGCGGCAGAGATTTCTGCGTGTCGCGATACGTCATGACCGACGTCCGGGATGCGACCCTCAGCGCGCCGATGGTCATCAGGCAGCTGATCAACTCGTCCGTCATTCCGTCAGCGAAGAACGCCTGCGCTCGGTCTCCAGACAGGTTCGCCAGGGGCAGCACGGCAAGTGACGGGGAAGCGTCCCGCCCACCGCGCACAGCCGTGACCGGCGCGACGAATCGATAACCGCGCCGCGGGATCGTCTCGATGTACGGAGAGGCCGGTGCCTCCCCGAGCGCCTTCCGGAGTACGGACACTGTCTGGGTGAGGCTGCCTTCCTCCACGAACGTGTCGGGCCAGACCTCCGCCAGCAATTGCCCCTTCTCGATGAACTCTCCGCTGCGATGCAGCAGCGCCATCAACAGCGCCACGGCCTTCGGCGGCAAGGGCACCACCGTCCCGCCGCGCCGAAGCAGGCGCTCCCCGTCCTCGATCCGGAACGGGCCGAACTCGAAGACGTGGCTGCCGTGTTGGGTCATGGGGTGCAGAGAGTTTCGTGAGAACTAGATGAGCGCTTCCAGAGGACGCCCGGCCAGAGCTGCCGCTAGTGTAAATGCATGCGCGCCATCATTCTACGTCCAGCGCTCTCAGCGCTCGTCCTCGCACTGATGGCGGCTCCGGGCTGCTCCCTCAAGCGCATTGCAATCAACAGCGTTGCCAACTCGCTGGCCGAGACAGGGGATACCTTCGCGGCCGACCCGGACCCCGAGCTGATCCGAGCGGCCGTGCCCTTCTCGCTGAAGCTCGTGGAGTCGTTGTTGGCAGAGGTGCCCAACCATCGCGGGTTGCTGCTAACCGCGTGTTCGGGTTTCACGCAGTACGCATATGGATTCGTCGACAGCGACGCCGAGATGCTGCGGCTGGAGGACTACACGCGCCACGTCAGAGTCCAGGAACGTGCGCAGCGCATGTACCTCCGGGCCCGCGACTACTGCCTGCGGTCCCTCGAGCTCGGCTCGCCGGGAATTACCAAGCGACTCACCCAGGATCCCGAAAAGGCGCTCGCCACGCTGCAGAAGAAGGACGTACCCCTCCTGTACTGGACCGGCGCGTCGTGGGGCAAGGCCGCCGCGCTCAGTCTCGACCGCCCCGAATTCGCCGGGGACTTCCCGATCGTGCACGCCCTGGTCCGCCGCGCACTGGAACTGGACGAGTCCTGGAACTTCGGGGCGATCCACGTCGCGATGATCTCGCTCGAGGGGCTGCCGGCGGGCATGGGCGGCGACCGCGATCGTGCCGCGCGGCATTACGAACGCGCGGTGGCGCTGACCAAGGGCAACGGCGCCGCCCCGCACGTGTCGTACGCGACCGGTGTGTTGCTCCCGCAGCAGAAGCGGGCCGACTTCGTCGCCCTGCTGCAGAAGGCGCTTGCCGTCGACATCGACCGCGAGCGGCCGCTCAGGCTTGAAAACATCCTCGCCCAGCAATACGCGCGCTACCTGCTGGACCACCTCGACGCACTCTTTCTGTCGGACAAGGAGCTTGAGAATGCCTTCGCGCATTAGAACCGCCGTCGCTATCGCTACAGGTCTCCTCGCCGCGCATCCGCTCTCCGCGCAGGGGCCCATCAAAATCGGCACAATCGCGCCGCAGAACTCGATCTATGCGAAGACGCTGCACCAGATGGGTGAGGGCTGGAAGTCGCGAACCAACGGCCGTGTGACCTACACGATCCTGGCCGGTGGTGACGAGAGCGAAGAGGGCCTTCTGCGCAACATGCGGCCGAACTTTCGAAAGCTGCACGCCGCGCAGCTCTCCGCGATCACGTTGGCGAACCTGGACGATGCCTTCAACGTGTTCGGCTTGCCGATGTTCTTCGAGTCCTACGCGGAAGCCGATCGAGTGCTGGAAAAGCTCGGCCCGGTGCTCGAGCAGCGACTGGAGGCGAAAGGCTACAAGGCGTTGAACTGGGCGTACGTCGGGTGGATTCAGATCTTCAGCAAGACTCCGATCACCAGGGTCGACGATCTCAAGCGGCTCAAGCTGTACACGTCGACCGGCGACGACCGCCTGGCGCGGTGGTACAAGAACAACGGCTTCACCGCCGTCCAGATCGACAGCACGGCGATCATCACGTCGCTCAAGACCTCGATGATCGAGGCCGTTCCGTCCCCGCCACTCTTCGCCCAGCTCCTCACGTGGTACCAGTCGGCGCCCTACATGATGGACCTCGGGTTTGCTCCCCTCTTAGGTGCGACCGTCATGTCCACCGAGCGGTGGAACGCACTCTCTGCCGAGGACCAGGCCATCATCGTCGACGAAGCCCGGAAGGCGGGTGCGCGGCTCCGCAGCGATGTTCCGCGCCTGGACCGGGAAGCCATTGAAGCGATGCGCGGTCGCGGTCTGACCGTGACGAAGGGAGATGTCGCCGAGTGGCGCCGCCTCGCAGAGCAGCTCGGGGATGCCATGCGCAGGGACGGCGTCGTCCAAGGAGACATCTATGACCTCGCCAAACGCGAGCGCGACGCTGTTCGTGCCGGCAAGTAGCGGGTCAAACGGCTCCTCCCGCATACGCGCGATCGCGAGCGCGATTGGCACAGGGGAAGAGCTCCTGGCTGCAGCGGCGCTCGCGGCCATGGTACTGCTGCTGCTGATCGAGATCGTCGTGCGCCCGTGGTCCGGATACGCCATCCCCGGCTCACAGGTGTTCGTTCGGCAGTTGACGATGTGGGTGGCGCTGCTCGGCGCAGCACTGGCGGCGCGGGACGGCCGGCTCCTGGGACTCGCGACCGGCAGCCTGCTTCGCGGGCGCGGGCAGCGATTCTGTGACATCACGTCGGCCACGGTGTCAGCAGCCGTCGCGGCCGTTCTGTGCGTCGGCGCCGTCACCCTGGTGTTGGACGAGCGGATCATGGGCACGCGGCTCGCGGCCGGCGTGCAGGCGTGGATGTCACAGATCGTCCTGCCGGCCGGCTTTGCGCTGATTGCCCTGCGCCTCGTCGGACGAGCCTCGCCTGGCTGGACGGGGCGCAGTGTCGCGGCGGCGGGACTTCTGCTGGGGCTCACCATCGGCCTGCGGCCATCGCTGCTGGAGGGATCTCCCGGGTGGATGTGGGTCCTGCTCCTCGCCGGCGCAGGCGCAGCGGGCGCGCCGATCATGATCGTGCTTGGCGGCGCCGCGGTCTTCCTCTTCATGTCGGCAGGGATCCCTCCACCGACGGTCCTGGCGTCCGCCTACGAGCTCACGACGCATCCGACGTTGCCGGCACTTCCGCTGTTCACGCTCGGCGGATTCCTGCTGGCCGAGGGGGGGACGCCCGGACGCCTGCTGCGCCTATTCCGGGCGTTGTTCGGATGGATACCGGGCGGCACGGCCATCGCCTGCGTCATCCTGTCGGCGTTCTTCACCATCTTCACCGGCGGTTCCGGCGTGACGATCCTCGCGCTGGGTGGCCTTCTTCTGCCGGCCCTCCTGAAGGATGGCTATGGCGACCGCTTCTCACTCGGCCTGCTGACCGGGTCCGCGGCGCTCGGGCTGCTGCTTCCCCCGGCGCTCCCGTTGATCCTCTTCGCGATCGTGGCGGAGATCTCGGTGAGCGAGATGATGGTGGGCGGCATCCTCCCGGGCCTGTTGTTGATCGGGTTGGGGGCCGCCCATGCGGTCCGTGGCGGCGCGGTCGCCGGCGTACGGCGGTCTCGGTTCGATCTGCGTGAAGCAGGCCGTGCCCTGTGGCAGGGCAAGTGGGAAATCCTGCTGCCGGTCGTCGTGCTCGGCGCGTTCTTTGGAGGGTACGCCACGATCGTCGAAACGGCAGCGATCACGGCCATCTACGTGCTCGTGGTCCAGCTGGCGGTGCATCGAGACGTCAGCGCCAAAGACATTCGGCGGGTGTTTGCGGAGTCTGTCGCAGTGATGGGTGGGGTGCTGGTCATTCTGGCGGTGGCCAAGGGCCTCAGCGCCTACTTCGTCGATGCCGGCCTTCCGGCGCTGCTCATCGAGTGGAGCCAACTGTATGTGCGCGACAAATACGTCTTCCTGCTCGCGCTCAATCTGTTCCTCGTCGCGGTTGGCTGCGTCATGGACATCTTCTCGGCGACATTCGTCGTGGTCCCGTTGATCGTGCCGATTGCCGCCGCGTTCGGGATCCATCCGGTGCACCTCGGCGTGATCTTCATCGCGAATCTCGAGCTGGGATATCTCACCCCGCCGGTCGGCCTGAACCTGTTTCTGTCCTCGTACCGTTTCAAGCGTCCGCTGCTGGAGGTGTGCCGCGCCTCCATTCCGCTGCTGCTCATCCTCGCCATAGGCGTCTTGTTGATCACGTACGTTCCGTGGCTGTCCACAGCCTTGCTGCCGCTGGTTCGGGAAGATCCCTAAAGGAGAACATCATGACCTCACAAACCGTTCGGGTACTGACCTCATTCGCGCTTCTTACACTGGCCTGTCAGCCGGCGGGGGCGCAGCCTCCCGTGTCCATCTCGGTTGCCGGAGGAGCAGCGCTGGGTGGCACCATGGTCGGGTCAGTCACCTACGCCGGTAATGTTGCGATGAGCCGTCAATGATCGCCGTTGTGCGTCAGTGGGCTGCATCGTCGTCTGGGGCTCGCAGGAGCATCGCTGGCCATCGGTCTGGTCGTGAGCGGTTACATGGCCACCGTCCAGATGGTGCGGAGAGGATTCGACCTCAGTGGCGATCTGACTGCCCTGCCCGGCGGCGCCATGGCGCAGACGGTCTTCCAATTCGGCAACCTGCTCGTCTTCAGCATTCTCGTCGGGCTTGGCCTGTTCCTGCGCCGGTCGCGCGAGACACACAAGCGCCTGCTGGCACTTGCGGTCCTGCAGACACTGCTGGCGGCCCCTGTCGCTCACCTCGTCGGCCACTTCGCGCTCCCGGTCGTCCTGCTTCCCTTGTGGGGCCTGCTGGTCCTGGCCGCTTTCGTCGTGCACGACCGACGAGTTGGGGGACGCGTTCACCCCGTCACGATCTGGGGAGGTGGCGGACTGATCGTTCTCGCGAATCTGCAGGCCCTCTTGATCGGTCCGAGTCACGCGTGGGGGCGCCTGGTGGCGTGGCTGAGCGCATAACTGAAACCGCAGGTCGGATTCTCAGCGAAGCTCACGACTATTCACCAGACGTTCACCACTCCGCAGTCGCCTGTCACTAATCTCGACGAAGAGGTCACGATGCGTATCTACTCGTTCGTTCTGTGTACGTTTCTCTGCACCGCCGGCACCGCGATGGCGCAGCCGGCGGTGTTCGGGGTCAAGGCAGGCATCAACCTGGCGACCGTCACGTTCGATCCGGAGCCCGACGAAGACGTGCTCGACCGGCGCACCGGGTTCGTCGGCGGCCTGTTCGTCGTCGTGCCCGCGAGCGATCGCCTCGGGTTCCAGGGCGAGGTGCTCTTCAGCCAGAAAGGGGCGAGCGAGGACGGCGGTGCTGGAGATCTCGCCCTCGATTACCTGGAGGTGCCGCTGCTGTTGCGGGTCGGAACTGCTTCGCCGCTGGAGACATCGTTCCACGCGTTCGCAGGGCCCTCTATCGGGCTGAGGCTTCGTGCGCGGTTCACGACCGAGACGTTCGACGGTGAGACCGAGGACGAGGACATTGCGGACGACGTCAAGGGGTTCGACTTCGGCGTGGTCGCCGGGGCAGGCGTGAACTTCGGCCGGTTCACGCTGGATGCCCGCTACACGTGGGGCCTCAATAATCTGAACAGCCTCGAGGACGACGAGATGAAGCTCAGGAACCGGGTGTTCTCGATCATGGCCGGCGTGCGCTTCTGATCGCGCACGCCACCAGTCTGGGCGCACCCGATACCGCCCACTTGCCTCTCTCTGCGACCAGATACCCAAGAGTCCAATATGCACCCGTTCAAGAAATCGTGGTTGAGCCAATCGGTAGCGACATTCAAGAGTCGGCGGCGGGCGTCAGCGCTGGCGCTGCTCGTGCTCGTCTGTGCCTGCGGAGGAAAGTCCGCCGCGCCGACGCAGCCGTCGACAGCGCAGGTTTCCGGCGCATGGCGCATCGGCGTGCGGATCAACAGCGTGACCGGAGGCGAGTGCGCGAGCTCCTTCTTTCAGCACGAGGTCGGACGTGTGATCGTGCAGACGCTGACCCTTCAGCAGCAGGGCGCCGCGCTCAGCGGCAAGGCGAACCTGACGATTTACGGTGTGGACTGCGATTTCACCGGGACGGCCGGGCCGAACAACATGTCGTTGAAGACGTCACGGTGTTCGCCGCTGCTTATTCCGACCCTGGGGATTCCCATTACCTGTTCGAGCGGTGTAGTTCGGCGCCTGCTCTCCGTCTCTGCGGCAACTGACGTGAACATGACCAGCAACAACAGCGGGACTGGAACTTACAGCGAAACGTTCGTGGTCACGGATCCCGTCGGCCAGCCTGTCGAACCGATGGTCCTCAGCGGCGCGGTGACCCTGACGCGTCAGTAGCCGAACGTGAACTCCCTCATTCCGGTGATACCTGCTTACCTCACGATCGTGAAGGCGGCGCAGGGCGCAGGTCGCGGACTTCTTCAGAGACGGGATATCGATGTCCGGTGCCGCTGCCTGCACCGTACTGGGAAGTGCCGGTTGTGGACCGGCTGCCTGAAAACTCGGCTACATTCGTTGATGCGCCAGTAGAGCTGGCTGATCGCCGCAACCGCCGTCGGTGTCATCCTTACGGTGGTCGCTGGCAGTCGCGGACAGTCGCCTTGCCCGACGCGTGCTCGTCGGCGGCGCCCTCGAGTACAACGAAGCGCGGGTGTCTCTCTACTAGAGCGCCGCACGGTCCGTTCCCGCTTCCAAAGCGTGTGCGGCGAGCAACACCAGGCAACTCTGAGGCACCTTAACACACACGCGTTCAGCGAATTGATGGCCAGAAGGATCGCACCGTGTGCGTCCGTGAGTCTCGACGTTTCTCGAGGTTCTAGGCCAGACTTATCACAGTTCTATCGCAATCGTTTGAAACGGGCACCCGCAAGTGTATGATTCTAAAGACGGAGAGATGTCCGAGTGGTTGAAGGAGCACGCTTGGAAATTGATTCCGCTCGCGCGTGCTGACGCACATCAAAACCCACCAACGCACTCCCGATTAACGACTTCCCGCAACAACGATCTGCTTCAGAGTGCCCCCGTAAACGACGGTGTTTGCCCAGGGTTTCGGGGGGTATGTGACACAGTTCTGACACAGAACGCGTTTCCGGTTATCGAAATAGCAGCCGATGTGCATCGGTACGCACTGCTACGCGGCGCAATTTAGCTGGACATACATCTAGCCGCATCCATCGACACCGAGTGCTCACAGGGGATTACTCGGTCTCCTCGGTCCCAGAGAACGCCGACCGAAGCTTCCCGACAAAGCGGATCGACGACGTCCTGCGGAAGATGGCGCGACCCGGCACAGTCACGACGACGGCGGTCCCGCCCCAGGAGTGCTGGTCATGGATAACGTGGCGCCGATTCTGGATGCACGTTCGCGCATTCCGGGCAGGCCGAAGTTCATGTACGCCTGGTTTCCACAGCCACCAACTGACGTACCTCATCTACGATGGAAGACCCTCGGATGAGGGTGTTTCGGCGTTCGGGCATTGCCGTGCCACAGGTTTTTCACGCCTCGGCAGTACCTGCCGTGCGACCATGGATCGAAGTGGCTACGCGCCGGGCGGCGCACGCCGAGCGTGAGGCTGCGACGGACTATCTAGTGTCGTTCGGAGTGCGCTGTCGGCGGGCCGAGCCGACCCTCGGAAACGGGTCAACGGATCGCCCGGCGCCCACCGAACCGGCGAACACGCCGCCCTACCGATTAAGGTTCCCGGGCCGCTGCGAGGGTTCAGTGCAACGAGGCTAAATCGCTCGCCGGGATGCTATAGAACTCCCGTCGTGAGTCATCGAGGGTTCAATGTCTAAACTATCGCGCCGGAGTTTTGTGGCCACGGCGACCACCGCGCTCCTGGCGCCCGCCTGGAGCGACCGCGCTTTCGGACAGACTGTGGATTCGCGCGTGGCGGCGGTCGTAGCCTCGACCCTGGCCATCGACATGCACAATCACGTCTATCCCGCTGGAACGCAGCAGGGTGGGCGCGGGGGCGACCCAGGTCCCGCGCTTTCGTTCGCGGATGAGTTGAAGCTCTCAGGGCTGACCGCCATCGGCGCCGGGTTCGCCTTGGACCGCGCCGGCAACGTCAAGCCGGGCGACGCGCGCGTGAACTTCCTGAAGTGGCTCGACGCCATCGATGCGGAATTGGGAAAGGCTCAAGTCGCCCGGGCGCTCACCCTGAGAGACTTGCGCACGGCCCACGATCGGGGACAGAAGACGATCGTGCAAACGGTGGAAGGCGCGCACTTCATCGAGGGCCAGGTCGCGCGAATCGAGGAAGTGTACAAGCGTGGCCTCCGCTACCTGCAGTTACTCCATGACGCCAATGACATGGTGGCACCGTTAGGCGACTTCAACGGGGGCACGAGCCTTGGCGGCCTGACCGCCGTGGGTACGGACACGATAAAGGAGTGCAACCGGCTCAAGATTCTGGTTGACATGGCCCACGCCAGCACCGCCACGTTGCAAGCGGCGTTGAAGATCGCCAGGCAACCATTCGTGGTCTC
>Ga0075428_100004511_pt1 | contig 15378 bp, 13 predicted proteins | sample RhiMetdeltSRZDD2_FD_75291 | JGI IMG/M metagenome (GOLD analysis project Ga0075428, IMG submission 75291) | Populus rhizosphere microbial communities from Tennessee, USA - Rhizosphere MetaG P. deltoides SRZDD2 | ecosystem: Host-associated > Plants > Roots > Rhizosphere > Soil | place: USA... | reverse complement strand
GTCGATGACGTGCTGCGTGCCGCTGCAAGGGGGCTATTCGCTGCCGTTCAATATCGTCGGGCGCACGAATGAGGGCCGGTTCACTGGCGGCGGAAGCATCCATTTCGCCGTCCCCGGTTACTTCGACGCGTTCGAGATTCCGATCGTCCGCGGCCGCGCGTTCAACGAGAGCGATACGGCTTCGGGGCCGCCCGTCGTGATCATCAACGAGGCGTTGGCGGCGCAATACTGGAAGGACGGCGGCGATCCGCTGACGGAGCAACTGTTGATCGGCGGCGGCGCCGACAACATGAAGGAGCTGGCAACCGAACCCGTGCGCCAGATCATCGGCATCGCGGGCAACGTGCGCAACGGCAGCATGGCGCGCGAGCCCTTCCCCATGATGTACATGCCGCTCGCGCAGATGCCGGATCCCCTGAACGCTTTGATGCAGGGCTCGGGCCCGATGGGCTGGATCATTCGAACGAGTGTGGAGCCGGGCGTCGTATCGAAGCAGATCCAGGACGTCGTGCGAGAAACGACGGGCGCGCCCGTGACGGCCGTGCAGAACATGAATGACATCGTTTCGACCGATACGTCGCGGCAGCGTTTGAACATGCTGCTGATGACGATCTTCGGCGGCTCGGCGCTCGTGCTTGCCGCGATCGGTATCTACGGCCTCATGGCGTATTCGGTTCAGCACCGCACGCAGGAGATCGGCATTCGCATGGCGCTCGGTGCACAGGCCGACCGTGTGCGCTGGAGCATCGTGGGGCAGGGCATGACGCTCGTCGGTGCCGGTATCGTCGCAGGCCTCATCGCCGCGTTCTTTCTGGCCACGTTCCTCGCGGCCGTGCTCTACGGCGTGCAGGCGCGTAATCCGTTGGTGTTCGTCGGCGTGCCGACGGTGCTCGCAGCGACGGCGTTCGCGGCCGTCTGGATCGCGGCGCGGCGCGCGAGCGGCATCGATCCGCTCCACGCGCTGCGCTATGAGTAAGCTCGGAGAATCGATATGACGAGGCTGCTCGAAGATCTCAAACACGCGTTGCGTGTGTTTCGCACGAGCCCCGTGTTCGCCGTCACGGCTGTCGCCGCGATCGCGCTCGGCATCGGCACGACGACGGCGATCTTTTCGGTCGTCAACGCCGTGGTTCTGAAGCCCGTGCCTTTCCCCGAGCCCGATCGCATCGTCCAGCTGCAGATCCTGCGCGACGGCGCGACGTTCGGCACGAGCGTCTCGCCTACGAAGTTCATGGTGTGGCGCGACCTTCGCGGCGAGGTGTTCAGCGACCTCGCCGCGTTCATGACCGGGGTTCCCCTGACGCTCAGCCAGGCAGACGCGCCCGTAGTCATCTCGGGCGGGCGCGTCAGCGAGGGCTTCTTCCGCGTTTTCGGCGCGCCGATCGCGCGCGGCCGCGCCTTCACGCCCGACGAGGATCTGCCGAACGCGGCGCCGGTCGTCGTGCTGAGCCACGCGTTCTGGCGCGACCGGCTCGCTGCGGACCCGGACGTCCTCGGCGAAGCGGTGTCACTGGGCGGTGCCTCGTACACGGTCGTAGGCGTCGTTGGCGAAGGCTTCGACTTGCGCGAGCTCGGTGATCCCGAGGTCTTCATTCCGCTGCGGATCGATCCCTCAACGACGGATCAGGCTCACACGTTTCGCGCTGCAGCGCGGTTCGCGCCGGGTGTCACCCTTGAGCAAGCGCAAGCACGCATGGCCGCTTCGACCACAGCCTTCAACGAGCGATATCCCACGGCCGTTCAACAAGGGCAGAGCTTTACCGCCGTGCCGCTGCGCGAAGCGCTCGTCGGTGACGCGGGTCGCACGTTGTGGGTGCTGCTCGGCGCCGTCGCGTTCGTGCTGCTGATCGCGTGCGCGAACGTCGCAAGCCTGCTGCTGATTCGCGCGTTTCGCCGGCAAAGGGAGATCGCGATTCGGTCGGCACTCGGCGCCGGTCGTCGGCGCATCGTGCAGCAGCTGTTGACCGAGTCGATGCTGCTCGCCGCCGTCGGCGGCGCGCTCGGCGTCTTGCTTGGTGTCGCGGCGATGCGAGCGTTACTTCTGATCGATACCGCGGGTCTGCCGCGGCTCGTCGACGTCGAGAGCTTGTTCGGCATCGACTGGCGCGTGGCGGCGTTTGCCGTCGCGGCGTCACTCGGCACCGGGATGCTGTTCGGGCTCATGCCGGCCCTTGCGAGCGCGCGCGTCGATCTCAACGGCGTCATCAAGGGCGGAGGCGTTCGCACGGGTCACGAGCGCCGCGACAACCGTACGCGCTCCGCGCTCGTGCTTGTCGAGATCCCTCTCGCCGTGGTGCTGCTGATCGGGGCGGCACTGTTGATCCGCACGTCGCTGGCGCTCGGCAGCGTCGAGCGCGGCTTCAGCGCGGACAACGTGCTGCTGGTGCGGTCGAGCCTCTCTGGGACGCGCTATGCGAGCACGGCGAGCGTGGAGCAGGTCATTCGTGCCGGCCGCGAACGATTGCGCTCGATTCCCGGTGTCATCGAAGTCGGCACTGGCTGCTGCGTGCCGACGCGCTTCTCGTCGAATCTTCCGTTCGACGTCATCGGCCGAGAGGTTCCGCAGGGAGAGGTCGCGGGCGTCGCGGACTACGCCGTTGCGGGCCCCGGTTACTTCGCGACGTTCCGTACCCCGCTGCTGCGCGGCCGCGATTTCAGCGACGCCGACACGGGCGGCGCGCCCGGCGCTGTGATCGTCAACGAGGCGTACGCGAGCCGCTTCTGGCCCGATGGCGACGCGCTCGGCCAGCGCATCCGGATAGGTGCAGGCCGACTGAATATCCTCGGCGACGAACCCGACCGAGAAATCGTCGGCATCGTCGGCGACGTCCGCAACCGCAGCCTCGGTACTGAGCCGGCTCCGACGATGTACGTGCCGCAGGCGCAGCTGTCGGATCCATTCAACGCGTTCTTCCTCGGCAGCATTCCGCTCGTGTGGGCCGTGCACGCGGCGGCGCCGGCGAGCGTCGCCGACGCGATCGCAAACGAGATTCGTGAAGTCACGGGCGTGCCCGTCATCGACACGGAAACGATGGAGCAGGTCGTCTCGGTCGCGACGGCGCGCGAGCGCTTCAACATGCTGCTGATGAGCATCTTCGGCGGCACGGCGCTCGTGCTCGCGGCGCTCGGGATCTACGGCCTGCTGGCGTACTCGGTCGAGCAGCGGAGGCAAGAGCTCGGTGTTCGCGTCGCGCTCGGCGCCGAGCCGCGTCAGATCAGAGGTATCGTGCTGCGTCAAGGCGGCGCGCTCGTCGGCGTCGGCGTCGCAGTAGGCCTCGCGGTCGCGTTCTATTCGGCGCGCTGGCTCGAGTCGTTGTTGTTCGGCGTCGAGTCGCGCGACACGCTGGTGTTCATGACGGTGCCGGCCGCGCTGACGTTGGTTGGTTTGGCCACGATCGCCGTCGTCGCGGCGCGGGCCGCGCGCACCGATCCGCTCGAGGCCTTGCGCCACGACTAGGGTTGTTGCCGGTTGCATGTCGATTTGGGCTACGCCCATTCGACTATCCTGTGAGTCGCAACCGCGTCCACCCATGGGTTCGTCATGACCGTCACCGACCCGCTTTCTGTTCCGACACCCGAATCTGCGATCGTGGCCGACGCCCGGCGCTCGGTCTGGGCCGAGCTGCGCGATGCGATCCGCGGCACGAGTGCCGACTACACGAAGATCCCGCTGCGCCGCGCGGTGTTCCTGCTCGCGGTGCCGATGGTGCTCGAACTCGTGCTCGAGGCGACTTTCGCGGTCGTCGACATCTTCTTCGTGGGCAGGCTCGGCTCGTCGGCCGTTGCGACGGTCGGTCTGACCGAGACCATGCTGTTCTTGCTCTATGCGATCGGCTACGGCTTGGCCATGGGCGTGACTGCGGTCGTTGCGCGGCGCGTGGGGGAGGGCGAGCGCGAGGCCGCGGCGGTGACTGCCGTGCAGGCGATCTGGATCGCGCTCATCGCATCGGTGCCCTTCGCAGTCGTCGGCATCGTCTTCGCGCAAGATCTGCTGCGCCTGATGGGCGCCGACGCGTGGACGCTCGAGAACGGCTATCCGTACATGCAGTGGGCGCTCGGCGGCAACGCTGTGATCTTGCTGCTGTTCACGATCAACGGGATCTTCCGCGGCGCCGGCGACGCCGCCGTCGCGATGCGCGTGCTGTGGGTCGCGAACGCCCTCAACATCGTGCTCGACCCGATTCTTATTTTCGGCTTCGGCCCCGTCCCTGCGTTCGGTGTCGAAGGCGCGGCGATTGCCACGACGATCGGGCGCGGCGCCGGCGTGCTGATGCAGCTCTGGATCCTAGCCCGCGGCGGAGAGCACCTCACGGTGCTGCGATCGCACGTGGTCTGGCACGGCGCGATCCTGTGGAACATCGTGCGCACGTCGCTCGGCGGCATCGGCCAGATGATCGTAGGTATGACGGCGTGGATCTTCCTGATGCGCATCCTCGCGGGCATCGGCAGCGAGGCGGTGGCCGGCGCTACGATCGCGATCCGCATCATGATGTTCACGCTGATGCCGGCGTGGGGTATGTCGAACGCCGCCGCGACGTTGGTCGGCCAGAACCTCGGCGCGCGAGAGCTGGCGCGCGCCGAAGCTTCCGTGTGGCGCACCGGTGTCTACAACATGGTGTACCTCGTCGCGGTCTCGGTCCTCTATTTCTCGCTGCCGCGCGAGCTCATGGGCATCTTCACGGACGACCCCGCCGTGATCGCGACCGGCGCCGAGTGGCTTCGGATCCTCTCGTACTCGTTGTTCGTCTACGGCTGGTGGATGGTCTCCGTGCAGGCGTTCAACGGCGCCGGCGACACGGCCACGCCGACCTGGATCAACGTCGTGTTCTTCTGGCTGATCCAGATCCCGCTGTCGTGGCTGCTCGCGGTTGAGCTCGACTGGCAGCAGTCGGGCGTGTTCTGGGGCGTGTTCATCTCGGAGACGTCCGTCGGCCTCTTCACGCTGTGGCTCTTCACGCGTGGGAGGTGGAAGACGGCGCAGGTGTGAGCGGCGTGCGGCGACGCCCGGTGCGTCACCGTACGCGCTTGACCTCGATGACGCCGTACTCGGTGTTCGCGGCGAAGCCGCGTACGGTGCCATCGCGTGCGACGTCGAACTCGACGTTGACACCGATGGGCGTGGACGGCCCCATCAGATAGAACTCGGTCTCTGAGGTCGCGCGCAGCTCGAAAGGGATCGGCAGCGCGCCGGGGCTTTGCGCGAGCAGCCTGCCGTCCTTCAACGCCAAGTCGACCGTGAAACCGCCGCGGCCTTCATAGGTTCCTACGTAGCGTTCGAGGATGGCGGTGTCGAGCTTGATCGACGCGGGCTCGACGAGCGCGGGTCGCGGCGCGCGGCGAGCGACCGTCTCGATCGCGGACACGGGCGGTCGTGCCCAGAGCCAGGCCGAGCAGAGCAGGATCACGACACTAAGGAACACTCCGGGGTGAAACTTCGGGATCATCGCTAGCTCCTCACGACGCCGCTCGTACGCCGAGCTCGGGCCGGCACAGCATCCAATCGAGCTGGCTCCAGCGGCGCCGCGCGACCTCCCGAACGAACAAGGCAAGCGCAGCGAGCCCAAGCTCGTACGAAACGATGGTCGTGGTCGGCGTCGCCGGCCACGACGCAAGGAAGGCCGTCCGCATCAACGCGAGGATGACCACTACGGCAAGCGCGGCGTCGCGCCAGCCGATTCGTGCCGTCACGATGAGCCCGATGTACGTGCTGAGCGTCGTGCCGAGCGCGAGTAAGCCCATGCCGAATGCGAGCATGCGCGTCGGGAGGGCGAGCGAATCGCCGATCGCGACGAGCAGCAGGAGCAGCACGCCGAGCGTGTAGCAGTTGTAGCGCCAGAACGAGTTCTCGACCTGACGAAAGAGTTCCGCGCGAGTCCAGCGCGCGCGCAGCCAAAGCGCGCGGCCGCGCGTGGCAGCGAGGCTCGCAACCGCGCCCGTCGTGACGCTGATGATCGTGAGGAAGAACACCCAAGCTAACGGCGCCCACGCCGCCACCCTCATGACGTACGTCGCGATCGCGATCGGTACGATTTGGCCGGCCGCTAAAGTCCACGGGCGCGCTGTGCCGATCAGGAAGTCGATCTCGCCGCCTCCCCGGTAAGTCGAGCCTGTGAGCTCGGCGAATGTCTGTCGCCATCGGCCGAGCGGCGCTTTGAGGCGCGGCGCCAGCAGGAAGCTCAGCGCAAAGACGCTCCACAGCAGCGCACACGCGGTCCATGGCAACGCGAGCGACGTCGACGGTGTCGCGATGAAGATCAGCGGTAGCACGAGTGTCGCGATCATCACGAAGGAGCCGACGAGTAGCCCGATCGTGCCGCTCTTGCCCGTGAGCCAGAGCACGACGTACAGAAAGCTGGCCGTCACGAACGAGACTGCGATCGCGCGTTGGAAGATGAGCTCGAGCGAGAGCGGCGTCCTGTAGTAGTACATCGTGACGATGCCGGCGGCGAACAGCGAAGTCAGCGCGACCGTCACGAACGCGCTCACGAGCAGCTTCGTGCGGCCGTGCGGTAGGACGTAGAGATAGTGGCTCGTGGCGAGGCGCGCGAATAGCGCGGGCAGCAGCGATGCACCGAACAGGAAGCACAGGAGTCCCACGACGGGCAGCAAACGGAAGGAGGCTTCTTCTGCGAGCGAGAAGCGAGATGGGCCGCCGCTGCCGCCGATCAACGGCGGCAAGTACAGATACAGGGCCGAGCCACCGATGCCCGCGACGAGGCCGGCGATTGTGATGAAGCGCAGCAGCGCCGTGCCCGTGAAGCTCGTGTAGATCAACCGCGCGATCGCCTTCATCGATGCAACTCCAGGAAGATGTCCTCGAGCGTGAGCTGCTCGACCTCGATCTCCGCCTCGAGCTGTTGTGCGAGCCCATCGTGCATCTCGGCGCGCCAGCCTTGCACGATCGCGGTCGCGGTCGTGCCGTTGCGCTGCATATTCAATGCGTTCGGAATCGCGAACGAGTCTGGCAGCGGCCGCGTCGCGCGCGCGTGCACGCGGACGATCGAATCCTTCAGCGAATCGAAGTCGCCCTGCCAGTACATGCGCTGGTCCTTGAGGATCCAGATCTTGTTCGCGAGCCGCTCGACGTCGGAGACGATGTGCGACGAGAACACGACGGACCGGTTGCCGTCCGACGCGACCTCGATGATCTGCTCGAGGAATTGGCGGCGCGCGACGGGATCGAGGCTCGCGACGGGCTCGTCGAGAATCAGCACGTCGGGCTTGTGGCCGAGGCCGAGCAGAATGGACAGCTTCTGCCGCTGTCCGACCGACATGTTCTTGACGCGCTGATTGAGATCGACTTCCCACTCGCGGCTCAACCGCCCGACGAGGTCGTCGTCCCAGCGCGGATAGAACGACGCGATGACGCCAATCTGATCCGCCGCGGTCAGCTGGTTCACGAGCTCGTCCTGCTGCGGCACGAAGCCGATGCGCGCTTTCGCCGCGCCGGGTAGGCGGTAGCTGTCGTAGCCGAAGAATTGCACTGCGCCGGCCGTCGCGGGCGTGAAGCCGAGCACGAGCTCGAGCAACGTGGTCTTGCCGGCACCGTTCTTGCCGAGCACGCCGACGACATCGCCGGGCTCGACGGTGAACGAGACCTCGGCCAGAACCGGTTTGCCGTTGAACGACTTACCGAGGCCGCGTGCGGCGATGTAGGGGCTCGTCATCGGTCTTCTCCCATGCCTCTTGCAAGGCTTTCACAGCGTCTTTCTCGGTGAGCTCGAGCTGGCGAGCGGCGAGGGCGACTTGCTCGACGTGCGGCTCGAGCTGCTCCAGCCGCTTGTCGTGAGGCGTTTGCGTACGCGTCGGCTTGGCGACCGTCATCGGCTTGCCGCGGTTGCGCTCGAGCACGCCTTCCGCTTCGAGCAGCGCGTATACCTTCGAGACTGTCATCGGGTTGATCGCGTGCTTCAGCGCGAGGTCGCGGATCGACGGCAGCTCGGTGCCGGGGGGCAGTTGCCCGCTCGCGGCCATACGCCGGATCTGCTCCGATAGCTGCCGGTAGATCGGCACGCCCGAGTGCGGCTTCAGAATGAACACGCGTTGCCATGTGCCAAGTGCATTAGTGCAATAATGCACATAGGCTTTGCGCTTGGCAATCAGCTAGCGCAATCCGCCCGCCGAATTGCGACGCGCGTCACGCGCGACGTCTTATGTCACGGTCTCGAGCGTGGCGACTCGCTCATGACGCGCTTCGCGCGGCGCTGTCGTCGATATGGGCGGCGACCGGCAACGCATCGCGGACGCGCTCGGCGATCAAGAGCTCCTCGTCGACCGGAACGACGTCGACGGCGACGCTCGAGCGGTCTTTCGTGATGCGGCTCGCGACGCCGACGGCGTCGTCGTTCGCCGCGGTGTCGAGCTCGACGCCGAGCCACTCGAGCCCGCGGCAGATCCGCTCGCGCACGACCGGCGCGTTCTCGCCGATGCCGCCGCCGATCGCGATTGCGTCGAGGCCGCCGAGAACCGCGGCATACGCGCCGACGTACTTGAGTATGCGGTGGTGAAACGCCGCCAGCGCGAGCGCCGCACCTTCGTGGCCGTGCGCCTCGAGCTCGAGCAATTCGCGCACGTCGCCACTCGCGCCCGACAGACCCTTGAGCCCGGCTTCCCGATGCAGAACGTGACCGATCGTCGACCACGCTTCGCCGCGCCGGCCGAGCTCGAGCAACACGCCGGCGTCGAGGTCGCCGGGACGCGTCGCCATGATGAGCCCCTCGAGCGGCGAAAAGCCCATGCTCGTGTCGATGGGCCTGCCGTCGAGCAGGGCGGCGGCCGAGCAGCCGTGGCCGAGCTGCAGCGTCACGAGCCGCCGCACGCTGCCCGGCAATTTGCGCGCATGGCGTGACAGGTATTCGTGCGCGAGGCCGTGAAAGCCGAAGCGGCGAATGCCGCGGCCGTAGCGCCACTCGGCCGGCAACGCGTACTCGCGCGCGTGCGGCGGCAGCGAAAAGAAGAACGTCGTATCGAAGACGGCATACGCGGGCACACGCGGGTAGCGAACCGCCGCGGCGCGAGCGACCGTCAAGGCCGGCGGGTTGTGCAGCGGTGCAAGCTCGCTCAGCGCCTCGAGCTGGCGCGCGACGTCGGTCGTGATGCGGACCGGTCCCGCGAAGTGCGGGCCGCCGTGCACGATGCGGTGGCCGATCGCGACGAGGCGGCTCGCCGAGTTGCCGGCGCCCGGCAGCAGGCGATCGAGCAGCACTTCCGCGGCTCTCGCATGATCGACGATGGAGCTAACCGACACTCCCACGTCGTCGAGGCGCAATCGCGACAGCTTGCGGCCGATCCCGTCGAGGCGCGCGCTCGACTCGAGCGTGAGCGTCAGCTCCGACAACGAATAGAGCTTTGCCTTCAGCGAGGAACCGCCCGCATTGAGCGCAAGCAGCAAAGGATGTCCGGCTTCCATGCACACCTCCCGAGGAGGGAAGAGTGCTGCAAGCCCTGTGCCAGTACGGAGCGGCGGCTGTTGTCGTTCAAGAAGCGGATACCGGCCAGCGGAAAGCCCGAGTAGCCGAGCCCGGCCTTCGGATTGAAGGCGTATGCGTTCACGACGCGCTCGGGCTCCGGCACGTTCCACGGTCGCGTCCAGAGTGCGTTGATCGCCGTGAACACGCCGACGTTGAGCGCAATGCCGACGACGAGCGCGAATAGCGCCATCGCTGTGAAGGCGGGCTGTGCCGCGAGCGAGTTCGTCGCGTAGCGCAGATCCTTGAACCAGGCCTCGGCCCACGCGGTATCGATCTTCATCGTAGCGACCACCCCTCGCCAGCGCCGCACTAGGCTTAGCAGCAAGGATGCCAGCGCGCCTCCTGGCCGAAAGCGAGGCGCCGCGCGGCACACGGCGCCGCGCCGGCGGCGCCCGATGCCGCAATCGAGACGCGTCGTCCCGCGCGTGAAACGGCTATCTCTTCGCGAGCCGTCCCGCGAGGGCTTCCGACACGTAGCCGAACGCCGCGCCCACGACGATCGAGAGAATCGTCGGCAGCAACGCGCGCGCAGGGCTCAAGCCGCCGAGCAGGAACAGGCCCGCGATGCTCGCGAAGCCGTAGACGCTCGCCGGAATCGTGCCGAGCATCGGCACCTTCGAGGCCAGGCAGATGACGGTCGCGCCGAGGCCGACCGCGACCGGTGCCGCGAACTGGCCGAGCGAAGCGAGCGCGCCCGTGGCGAGGATGCCAGCGGTCATTCCGACGACGGCGCCGAAGCTCATGCAGACGACCGTCTTGGTCGTGCCCGAAAGCTTGCCGCCCGAATGATAGTGGCAGCCCCACGCGATGAACGCTTGCCACACTTGCATGTGAGCCGCGACCACGGGGTCGACGGAGAAGAAGAGCCAAGTTGCGACGACGGCGAGCACGCCGACCGATACTGCGAGCGCGAGGTACGAGGACATGACGTCTCCCTTCTAGTTGTGGCTGTGAAGGAGCGGCGAGAAGCTTTACTCGGCCGGCGGCCCGAAGTGCCGGCGCAGAGTGTCGATGGTTTGTTGATTGCCTCGCTCGAAGAATCGGCGCATCGCGAGCGACTCTTCGTCGGCGCCGTAGCCGTAGCTCGCTGCACGCAGATGCGTGCCGCCGTCGGTCGGCGTCAACGTGAGAACCGTCCAGGTGCTCTTCCAAGCTTCCTTGAACGGGAACGACGCGGGCGGCTTCTGGATGCGCGTCGTCATCGTGAGCGGCGGTCGGAATTCGACGATCACGTTCTCGATCGTCTCGGCGTCGCCGAGCACGCCGTCGGCGCGGTAGCGCGAGCGAATGACGCCGCCGACGCGCAGGTCGACCTCCGCGAGGGCCGGACCCAAGGCTTTGTAGCCCTCCGAGGTGGCGAACACCTTCCAGACTTCGTCGACCGGCGCCGGAATGACGCCTTCGTTGACGAAAGATGCCTCGTCGGCGGCTTGGGCGGCGCCGCAGGCGGTGAGAAGCACGAGGAGCAAAGCCCGCATCGCTTGATCCCCCCTGCGCGCGAGTCGGACGACTCTACTACTATACGAACGCCGTCGCGCGTCCCGAAAATGGGACGCCGGCGGGCGATGGCGGGAGGCGTGGTGAGCCTGCGGCGTCGAGAAAGTTAAATGAGACAAAGGCTTACGCGCTTGGCACGTGAGTTGCTTTGCCGGCGCGAACAACACTTCTAATAGGGGCCAACGAATGATTCGGTTGCAGGGCGTCGAGAAGTCTTATCCCTACAAGGGCGGCCAAACCTGGGTGCTGCGGCAGATCGGCCTCGAGATCGCCGAAGGCGATTTCGTCACGATCATGGGTCCGTCGGGCTCGGGCAAGTCCACGTTGCTCGCGATCCTCGGGATGCTCGACGGCGAGTACTCCGGCGAGTACTGGTTCGACGACAAACCGGTCCACAAGGCGAGCGTCAAAGAGCGCGGCAAGATCAACAAGGAAAACGTTGGCTTCGTGTTCCAGCATTTTCACTTGCTCGACGACCTGACGGTGTACGAGAACCTCGAGATCCCGCTGTCGTATCGCGACGTCGCGCGCAAGGAGCGCGAGGCGCGCGTCGCGGAGATCCTCGATCGCTTCCAGATGGTCGGCAAGAAGGATCTCTATCCGACGCAGCTCTCGGGCGGCCAGCAGCAACAAGTCGCCGTCGCGCGCGCCGTGATCGCGAACCCGCGCGTCGTGCTCGCCGACGAGCCCACGGGCAGCCTGCACTGGAGCCAGGGCGAGGAGATCATGAAGCTGCTGAAGGGCTTGAACGACAACGGCACGACGATCGTGCAGGTCTCGCACGACGAGCGCGTGGCGGGCTTCGGCCGCCGCCTCATCGAGCTCGGCGACGGCTGGATCAGCGCCGACAAGAAGATCACGAGTACACGGTGATGCCGACGCGCCAACCCCGCATCTTCGTAGCCGACGACCAGCGCGACGTCGTCGAATCGCTGCGCCTGCTTCTGAAAGGCGAGGGCTACGCCGCCGAGACGTTCGGCAACACCGAGTCGCTCGTCGGCGCGCTGCGCGAGCGCACGGCTGATGCCGTGCTCATGGATCTGAACTACACGCGCGACACGACCTCCGGCGACGAAGGTCTCGATGCCGTGACGAGGATCCGCTCGTTCGACGCGCACACGCCGATCGTGCTGATGACGGCGTGGGGCACGATCAATCTCGCCGTCGAAGGCATGCGCCGCGGCGCGCAGGATTTCATCGAGAAGCCGTGGGACAACGAGCGGCTGCTCGCCGTGCTGCGCACGCAGGTCGCGCTCGGCCGCGCGCTGCAGCGCGCGCGCACGCTCGAAGCCGAGAACCGGCAGCTCAAAGGCGCCGGCGACTCGCTGATCGCCGAATCGCCGGTGATGCAGTCCGTGCTCGAGACGGTCGAGCGCGTCGCGCCGACGGACGCCAACGTGCTGATCACCGGCGAGAGCGGTTGCGGCAAGGGTCTCATCGCGCGCTTGATCCACGAGGGCTCGCCGCGCCGCGAGCGGAGCCTCGTCACCGTGAACATCGGCAGCTTGGCCGAGACGGTGTTCGAGAGCGAGATGTTCGGCCATGTCAAAGGCGCGTTCACGGACGCGAAGAACGATCGCGTCGGGCGCTTCGAGCTCGCGGATGGCGGCACGCTGTTCTTGGACGAGATCGCGAACATTCCCGTCGCGCAGCAAGGCCGCCTCCTGCGCGTGCTCGAGGACGGCCAGTTCGAGCGGCTCGGCTCGTCGCGAACCCAGCGCGCCGACGTGCGCGTGCTCGCGGCAACGAACGCCGACATCGACGGCGAGATCACGGCGGGACGCTTCCGCTCGGACCTGTTGTATCGCTTGAATACGATCCACATTCACCTACCGCCGCTGCGTGAGCGCGGCGACGATATTCTCAGGCTTGCGCAGCGCTTCTTGAGCCAGCACGCGCAGCACCATCGCCGCGGCGTCTCGTCGTTCAGCGAGCCGGCGTTGTCGGCGCTGCGCCGCTATTCGTGGCCCGGCAACGTCCGCGAGCTCAATCACGTCATCGAGCGCGCTGTGCTGATGGCGCGCGGCTCGGCCATCGAGCCCGCGGATCTGCGGCTCATGCCGGCGTCGGCGTCGCCGGCCGACCGGCGGCCAATGACGCTCGACGAGGTCGAGCTCGATACGATTCGTGCTGCGCTTTCGCGCCATGACAGCAACGTCGTCGCGGCTGCCGAGGAGCTCGGGATGAGCCGCTCGGCGCTCTATCGGCGCATGGAGAAATTCGGCCTGTGACGCGGCGCAAGCGCCTGCGTTTTCAGAACCGGGTGCTGCTCATCACGTTTCTGACGGTGGCGCCGTTCGTGGTGGCGACCACGATTCTGCTGTTCATGTTGGGCGCCGCGGCGCCGGTGCGCTGGACGATTCTCGGCTTTCTCGGTCTCGGCCTGCTGATCGGCCTCGTCGCCTTGCGCCGCCACGTCGTGCGGCCGCTGCAGACGCTCGCGAACATGCTCGAAGCGCTGCGCGAGGGCGACTACTCGATGCGCGGCCGCAATGTCGATCCCGAGGACGCGTTCGGCGAGGTGATGGTCGAGGTCAACACGCTCAGCCGCACGCTCTACGACCAGCGGCTCGAGGCGCTCGAGGCCGGCGCGCTGCTGCAGAAGATCATCGCCGACGTCGACATCGCGGTGTTCGCGTTCGACACGGCGCTGAAGCTGCGCATCGTCAACCGAGCCGGCGAGAACTTGTTGCGTGCGACCAGCGAGAATCTGCAGGGCCGCAGCGCGGCCGAGCTCGGTCTCGCCGCTATGCTCGCCCAGGAATCCGGCCGCATCGTCGCGCACATATTCCCCGGCGGCGGCGGGCGGTGGGAGATTCGCCGCCGCAGCTTTCGCGAAGGCGGCAAGCCGCACGAGCTGCTCGTCATCTCGGAGCTCTCTCGCGCGCTGCGCGAGGAAGAGCGCCAGGCGTGGCAGCGCATCGTGCGCGTCATCGGCCACGAGCTGAACAGCTCGCTCGCGCCGATCAAGTCGATGGCCGGCACCGTGCGCAAGCTCGTGGGCCGCGAGCCGCTGCCCGCCGACTGGCGCGACGACGCGCGCGCGGGGCTCTCGATCATTCACGATCGCGCCGAGTCGCTCGAGCGGTTCATGGGCGCGTATGCGCGGCTCGCGCGGCTGCCGCCGCCGACCCGCCGCGGGGCCGAGCTCGCGGCGCTCGTGCGTCGAGTCGCGTCGCTGCACGAGACGCGCATCGCCGTCGAGCCGGGCCCCGCAGTGCACATCTCGATCGATCCGGATCAGATCGAGCAGGTGTTCATCAACTTGATGCGTAATGCCGTCGAAGCTTCGGGCGCGGAGGGCGGTGTGCGCGTGCGGTGGCGTGGGGACGGCGGCGCGGTCCTCGTCGAGGTCGAGGACGACGGCCCGGGGCTCGCGCGGACCGATAACCTGTTCGTGCCGTTCTTCACGACCAAGCCGCACGGCACGGGCATCGGCCTCGTGCTGTCGCGCGAGATCGTCGAGAACCACGGCGGCAGCATTGCGCTCGAGAACCGTGTAGGTGCCAAGGGCTGCGTCGCGAGCGTGCGGCTACCGCTGGGGTGAGGTGCGATAGCGGGGCCGATTGCTGCAGCCGAATCGCTGTTGCCCGTATCTAGTAACGAAAGCTTCCCAGGGACGTATTTAAAGCTGACGTATTAGAGCTGATGCCTCTGGACGGTAAGGACCCCTCATGCTCCACGACTTCCGTTTCGGGCTCCGAGTGCTTCTCAAGAACCGCGCGTTCACGGCCGTGGTCGTGGCCACGCTGGCGCTCGGCATCGGCGTGAACACGACGATTTTCACGATCGTGAATGCCGTAGTGTTCAAGGGGATGCCGTTCGATAACCCTCAAGAGCTCGCCTTCATCTCGTCGAATCGCGGCGGCATCTCGTATCCGGACTTCACCGACTTTCGCGATCAGGCCCGGTTACTGAAGGGGATCGGGGCGTTTACCGGTTACGGGGCGGATCTTAGCGACGGCGATGTTGCCGCGGAGCGAGTGGGCGGCGCGCGCGTCACGGCCAACACCTTCTCGCTACTTGGAGCCCAGCCCCTGCTCGGCAGGGACTTCACGCCGGTGGATGGGCAACGCGGCGCCGAGCCGGTGGTCCTGCTCAGCTACGGCTTGTGGACGACCCGCTATGGCAGCGACGCAGCAATCCTCGGAAAAACAATTCGGATCAATCTCATCGAGCACACGGTCGTGGGCGTCATGCGGCCGGGCGAAGCGTTTCCGAACGACACGCGCCTCTGGGTTCCCTTTATCCCGGATGCGGCCGCTGAGAATCGCAACGCGCGCAATCTAGTCGTGTTCGGCCGGCTCGGCGATGGCGTCTCGTTCGAACGCGCCGGGGTCGAGTTAGCTACGCTTGCCGCCGGACTGGCGGAGGCCTATCCCGAAACCAACAAAGAGATCGAAGCGCGCAT